>BNJV01001036.1_pt1 | contig 86786 bp, 99 predicted proteins | sample 8540591 | NCBI WGS metagenome assembly BNJV01 (sample SAMD00202457, study PRJDB9452) | human saliva metagenome | host: Homo sapiens
CACCACCCGGACCGTCGAGTAACCTGAGATCGGGTAGGTGGCGTTCTCGGTGGCGGGCACGTCAGACTCGTCGCCTGGAACAATGCTCTCGGTCGCTTTCAGTAGCTCCTCCATGAGCAGGCGCAGCTCCAAGCGAGCCAGCGGCGCACCCGGGCAGACGTGAATACCGTCGCCATACACCAGGTTGCGGGATTGGTCACGATGTGGGTTATAGGCGAGCGCATCCTCGAACGCGTCCTCGTCACGGTTGGCACTCGACCAGTTAATCGTCACCCGCGAATTAGCCGGAATAGTACGCCCGCCCAGCACGGTATCCTTGGTAGTCACGCGGCGGTTCGTCACCAGCGGGTCTTCAAGGCGCATAATCTCCTCAACCGCTGCGGCGATCTCCGCATACCCCTCCCCCAGTGACTCACGCAGCCGCGCTTGCTCCTGCGGGTTGCGAGCCAAAAAATTCACAATAATCCCGGCGCACGCCGAAACGGTCGAAAGCTCCCCCACCGTCCAGTTACGAATCAGGCTCACAATCTCTTCATCAGTCATGGTGCGCGGCTCCTGACCGGGCAGCTGCACGGTGTCGGTCAGCAGCTCGGCGGTCACATCCTGCGGGTTACCGGCGGCAGCCTGCTCGCGGCGCGCATCCAGAAGCTCACGAATATAGGTGTCAAATTCAAGGGCGACCTTGCCGATCTGTTCACGGTCGCGGCGCAGCGTAGCCTCGCGGTTCTTCTCAATCCACTCGATCAGCGGCTTCTCAAGGCTCGCGGGCCAGCCCATGAACGCATTCTGAATACGCATCGCATAAGCCTGTGCGAACCCATCCATCACATTAACCTCGGTGCCGCGCGGCAGATCAGCCACCAGGTTCTTGACGACCTCACGAATTTTCGGCTCGAATTCCCTCAAGCGTTCGGGGGTGAAGTATTTGTCGTTCACAGCGCGGAACGTTGTATGTTCGGGCGCATCCATACCGTTCGGCACGGCGATGTGCCTAGTCGAGACAACATTCGAGTAAATTTCGGGATGATCGAGCACATGCTGCACATCAGCGTTCTTGAACACGGAGTAGCCCATGAACTCGTCGTGCGCTACGGGACAGCGGCGGCGCATCTCGTCATAAGCGGCTACCTGGTTCTTCTGAACCTTTTCGCTGCGCAAATCCCAATCATTTTCTACGTTGTCTGCCACGACTTTCTGCCTTCTAAAAGTCACAGGTATGCGGGTGCCGTCAAGTATGCGCGACCGTGCGCTATCCGTGGAGTCGGCAGCGGGAATATCGCGCGACGGCACCACAACCGAAGGATAGTTATAACATATTTGACACTATCACTTAACCCGCGCCCCCGCAGGATAGGAATGCCTTTGCTGAGTGGGTCTGCAGAGCATCCAGCAGTCTTATTCTTCCGTGAGCAGGTGGTTTTCGGTACGAGCAGGTCGGAAAATCCTACCTGCTCGCGTCCTAGCGAAGCCTCGCGTCTACCGAGTAGCCGCAAACGGATAGGCGGCGCCCGAGATAACGCCCGCCTCCACGTCTTCCAGGGTTTTGCCGCGGGTCTCGGGCAGGTTACGCCACATGAGCACGGCGATCAGCACGTTCACCACCATGAACCCGAAGAATGAGCCGGTCAGTCCCAGCGCACCCAAAATAACCGGGAATACGAGGGACAGCATGCCGTTCATCATCCAGCCGCAAAATGCGGAAAGGCCCATGCCGACCGCGCGCACCCGAAGTGGGAACAGCTCGCTCATCAGCACCCACGTCGAAACGTTCAGGCAGGTCTGCATCGACCCCACGAACCCGACCACAAGCGCCAGAATAATATAGGGACGCGCGGGGCTGCCCTCCGGCAGGAGCATAGACGCTACCCCGATCAGCAGGTGGAAAAACGCGGTCAGCGAATACCCAGCGATCACCATCGTGCGGCGGTTCACGCGTTCCATCATGCGCAGCGAAAAGATTGAGCCGACCACGGCGATAGCGCCCGGCGCGATATTCGCAATAAGCGCCGAACCCTCGTCAAACCCGGCCTCTTTAAGCACCTTAATGCCGTAGTACATGATCGAGTTAATACCGGTGAGCTGCTGCCCGGCACCCACCAAATACCGACCAATAGAATCCGCACAAACCATTTTTCACGCAGGATTTTACCCGTGCTTCCCCTAGTCTCCGCGCCGATTTGGGTGCGGGTTTCCTCAAGTGAACGCGCGATGTCCGCAATTTCGGCATCAGCACGTTCGGCGGGGCGGATGCGCCGCATAATGGCGCGCGCATCCTCGGTGCGCCCCTGCGCGATAAGCCAGCGTGGGGATTCGGGCATGCGCAGCATACCGATGAAAAGCGCGAGCGCAGGCAGGGCGCAGACGGCGAACATCCACCGCCATACGCTATCGTGTTCGCCCCAGAGGTTGCCGATGATGGCATTCACGATGAATGCGGCTAGCTGCCCTCCGACGACCATGAGTTCGTTACGCCCGGAGAGTGATCCGCGAATTTCGTAGGGTGCAAGTTCGGCGAGGAATACAGGCACAACTGCGGATGCGCCTCCCACTGCGAGCCCGAGCATCGTACGGCCCATCAACAGTACAGCAATGCTGGGAGTGAAGACGCATGCGAGCGCGCCCGCGATGAAGAGGATTGAGAGTCCGATGATGGTTTTGCGTCGCCCGATGGCATCTGAGATGCGCCCGGTGACCATGGCTCCGAGGGCGGCAGCGAAGGCGAGGGAACCTGTGACCCAGCCTTGAATGGTGTTGTCCATGCCGAGTTCGCGGCTCATGGGGTCGAGGGCACCGTTGATAACGCCGGTGTCGTACCCAAAGAGGAGCCCGCCGAAGGTTGCCACCAGCGCGATAACCCCTAGGCGGCGGGTGTGCGCGCCCTGCCCGAGCGGGGGTAGTGCACTGGCGCGGTTCGGCGGCTCGGTGGTAATGCTCATGCGGGTATTTTTATCTTTCATGCGGGTCTTGTACGGCACAGGTTGAGAGACTGCACAGTCTTAAACGCTTGCTGGCTTGGGTATATTCCCGATTAGTTATATTTCCAGCTGGCTATATTCACGGCTGCTCAGAAAAGCGCGATGCTTTCGGGCGCTGGGAAAATCTCGTTGAGCCGCGCCAGTTCTTCATCATTGAAACGCACGCTTGCGGCCTGCGCGTTTGCGTGTACTTGTTCGGGGGTGGTTGCCCCGGCAATCACGCTGGCGACGGGATTCTGCTGTTTGAGCCAAGAGATGGAGGCTTGAACCTCAGAGATCCCCAGATCGGCGCAAAATTCGTGGTAGGCATCGAGTTGTTCCCAATCGGCTTGCGCGAGTACCTGCGCTTTGGAGTGCGACAGACGTGACCCTGCAGGGATGCTGTCGCGGCGGTATTTTCCGGTCAAAAGCCCATTGGCGAGCGGGAAATACGGGAGAACCCCGAGCCCGAAGTGGCGGGCGGCGGGAAGAATTTCGAGTTCGGCACGGCGGTCCAGCAGGTTGTAGTGGTTTTCGGCGGCAATAAACCGCTCAGTGCCGAGCTCGCGGGCGAGGTGCTCGGCGTGGGCAAGCTGCCACCCCGCAAAGTTGGAGTGCCCCAGGTAACGCACCTTTCCGCTGGTCACGAGCGTGTCGAGAGCAGACAGGGTCTCTTCCAGCGGGGTGTTCTGGTCGGGGCTGTGGTAGAAATACAGGTCAATGTACTCGGTTCCCAGGCGGCGCAGTGAACCTTCGACGGCACGCATGATGTATCGGCGTGAGCCGCGCGCATCCCAATCGTTGCCGTTGAGGGTACCGGTGGGAAGCCCAAATTTGGTGACGATGATCAGGTCATCGCGGTTGAGGTTGAGTTCGCGCATCGCGGTACCGAACATGGTTTCTGAAAGCCCGGGCTCGGCACCGTACAGGTCAGCAATATCGAAGAAGCCGATGCCCGCCTCAACTGCGGCGGCGATAACGGCGTTGGTGCCTTCCTGAGTTTGAGTGGGGGTGCCGGGGCGTCCCAGGTTGTTGCAGCCGATACCGACGGAGGGCACGACCAGCCCGGAGTTACCCAGGCGTGCATATGCGGGAGATTCGATGCGTTCCATACGTTTACTCTACCGTGTTTGACAGGACGTGGTCGCAACATGACGTTCACGGCGCTCTGCAATTCTTCTGCGAGCAGATAGTTTTGTGACGAGCAGATAACATTCCGCTATCTGCTCGTCGACATATTATCTGCTCGCGGCTAAACTCGCGGCCAAATCAGGTGGAGGTTTCAACGCGCTAGTCCGACCTGCCGCGAACCCGTATGACGTATTGTTTCGCCGCATCCCACAATATTAAGCGGTTATGACCGTGCGACGACATGTGCCGACATATTCTTGCTGGCACCGCGCATCCTGCCTAGAATAGGAACGTTATCTATCCAGAGCGACCGAGAGATCTGGCTCTTAGACGTCGCAGCAACCTCGCCAGCCTCCACCCGTTAGGTGGATGGACAAGGTGCTCCCGCCAGAACCGATAGAAGTGAATTCCCTTCGCGTCTTGCTAAGATTCGGCGTACCTTCGGGCACGCTTCTATCGGGTGAACACGGAGGAATGAAAATGACGACAGTTCACCCGGCTCTTTCTTACGAGCTGTATCCGCCACGGTCGCACGCAAGCTGCGATTCCCTGCTCAAAACCATTACCGAGCTTGAGCAAACCAACCCGGATTACGTTTCCGTCACCTATTCGGGCGATGCGCAGCGCCGCCAAAAGACGCTGGCTCTACTCGATCACCTGGTACATGAAACCTCGCTGAATCCGCTGGCGCATCTAATCTGCGTGGGGCATTCCGTGGCTGATTTGGAACGCTCGGTTCGTCTGATTCTGGGGCTTGGAGTACGCGGGTTTCTGGCGCTGCGCGGCGATATTCCACCCGAAAACACGTGCCCGCTTGAGCTGCCTTTTGCCCGCTACCTGGTGGAGCTGATTCGCAGGGTGGAACGTGAGGATTTCGCGCATCTTGCTGCGGGGAAGGTGTCGATTGGGGTTGCGGCGTACCCGCATAAGCACCCCGAGTCTTCCTCGCTTCTTCAAGACATTGAGATTCTGCTTTCAAAACAGCGTGCCGGGGCGGATTTCGCCATCACCCAGGTTTTCTTTGAGACCGAGCGCTATTCGGGGTTGGTGGATGCTGCGCGCCTTGCCGGGGTGGAGATGCCCATTATTCCCGGTATTATGCCCGTTACCTCGCTGACTCGGCTGACGAAGCTGTGCGAGCTTGCCGGACTTGAAGTACCGCGCGAGCTGGCGCATCGCCTAGAAACCGCGAGCGATTCGCGCGAGCTGCACCGCATCGGCGTGGAACATGCACTCGACCAATGCCGCAAGGTGCTTGATGCTGGCGCCCCCGGCCTGCATTTCTTCACATTTAACGAGCATGAGGCTGTGCTGGACGTCCTCGAAGAACTCGACGTTCCGCGCTACTCGAACCGTTTCAAACTCCCCTTAAGCGATCTTCAATACCTCTAAACTCCCCTTTTATTTGACACCCTCCCACAGTAAGGAACTAGGATGACCCACACCCCATTCCCCGCAGCAACCATCGTCGGTTACCCCCGCGTGGGCCGTTTCCGCGAGCTGAAAAAAGCACAGGAAGCGTTCTGGAAAGGCAAAATCACGCAGGATGAACTGCGCCAGGCGGCCGCAGATGTGCAGCGCACCTACTATGACCGTGTGATCGAGCGCGGTCTTAGCGCAACCGATTCGTCTATTCCGGCGACTTTCTCGTACTACGATCAGGTGCTCGACGCCGTGCGCCTTTCACCCTCGTGCCCAAGCGTCTTGCCGACGCCAAGGATGCGCGCGGCCTGCTCGATCTGCCTGGATACTTTGCTCTAGCACGCGGCACCGAGACGCTGCCTCCGCTGGAGATGACGAAATGGTTCGATACGAACTACCACTACTTGGTGCCCGAGATCGGTCCGGATACCGAGATCAAGCTGAATCTTGAGGCTATTGACGAGCAGCTTGAAGTCGCCAAGGAACATGGGGTGACGGTGCGCCCGCAGCTGGTCGGCCCGCTCACCCCTGCTTCGGGGCAAAAAGCCGAACAGAGTTCGCCCGAAGGGTTCACACCGCTGGATCGCCTGGACGATTTCGTGAAAGCCTACCAGCAGGTGCTCGCCGAGCTGGCGGAGCGCGGCGTGCAGTGGGTGCAGCTCGACGAACCCGGCCTGACCGTGGACCGCGACATTCCCAACGCCAAAATCGCCGAATTGGCGCGTGAAAACTTACACCGCGTTGGCAGCCGAAACGAACCGCCCCGCAATCCTGGTGACAAGCCCCTACGGCAATCTGCGCGAGAACCTGCCCGCACTGTTAGACACCGGTATTGAGGCGCTGCATCTCGATCTGGTTTCCACGCTCTACGATGCCGAGGCGCTGACCGCCTTCAAAGACTCCGGCGTAACCCTGGTGGCAGGTGCCATTAACGGGCGCAATATTTGGCGCGCCGACCTGCGAGCGCTCCTGCACGCACTCCAGAACATTAACGGCGGTGCGGTGGCGGTTGCATCCTCAACCTCGCTGCAGCATGTGCCGCACGATCTTGACCTTGAAGACCCCGCCGATGTGCCCGTAGACGGTTTGGCTTTTGCCGACCAGAAAGTCGCCGAGATCGTGACTCTTGCCCGCGGTCTTGCCGACGGTGAGTCTGCGGTTGAGGCAGAGTTGAAGACCGCCGACGAAGCGCTAGCACGTTTCACAGCGGATCCGCGTAAGCATAATGCGGCAATCCGTGAGCGTGCCGCATCCGTGAAACCGCAGGATTTGAGCGCCCTGAACTGAAAATCCGCCGGGATGCCCAAGCCGATCTGAATCTGCCGAAGCTGCCGACCACGACCATTGGTTCGTTCCCGCAGACCGGCGATATTCGCCGCCATCGTGCAGAGGCACGTGCCGGTAAAATCACGCAGCAGCAGCTTGATGAGTTCCTGCGTGAAGAGATCGCCTCAGTTATTAAACTCCAGGAAGATTTGGGCCTAGATGTGCTCGTGCACGGCGAGGCCGAACGTAACGACATGGTGCAGTACTTCGCCGAGAATTTCGATGGTTTCGCCACGACGAAGCACGGCTGGGTGCAGTCCTACGGTTCACGCTGCACCCGCCCATCGGTGCTGTTCGGCGATGTGAAACGCTCAGGTGAAGGGCTGCGCGGCGAGGCCGTGACCGTGCCCTGGATTTCCTACGCCCAGTCCCTCACCGATCGTCCCGTCAAGGGCATGCTGACCGGCCCGGTGACTATTCTGGCCTGGTCGTTCGTGCGTGATGACCAGCCGCGCGAGGAAACCGCGAATCAGGTGGCGTTGGCGCTCGCCGACGAAATCGCCGATTTGGAAGAGGCGGGCATACGCATTATTCAGGTGGATGAACCGGCACTGCGTGAGCTTTTGCCGCTGCGCCGTGATGAGCAGCCCGCGTACCTGAAGTGGTCGGTGAATGCGTTCCGCCTGGCGACGAGCGCGGTCGAGGATAAAACTCAAGTTCACACCCACCTGTGCTACTCGGAGTTCAACGAGATTATTGATTCGATTAATGCCCTGAATGCGGATGTGACCAGTATTGAGGCGGCGCGCTCGCATATGGAGCTGCTGGCGGATATTCCCGAAAGCTATGTTTCGGGGCTGGGCCCGGGCGTGTGGGATATTCACTCGCCGCGTGTGCCTTCGCAGTCCGAGGTTGAGGAGCTGATCCGTGCCGCGATTGGGTACGGAACCATCTCTGACCTGTGGGTTAACCCGGATTGCGGTTTGAAGACCCGCGACTACGAGGAGACGAAGAGGACGCTCAAGAACGTGGTGTCCGCCGCGAAGAAGGTTCGGGCGAGCCTGTAGTCTCTGGCTTGGGGCCTCTCCCCTACCCCCTATAAAAAGTGCGTGAATAAAGCGGCGTTTCTTGTGCCTCATTCGCAAAAATAATTCCGCGAGCAGGTGGTTTTTGATCCGAACAGGTAGGAAAATCCTACCTTATCGGCAAAATCCTACCTGCTCGCGGTTATATAGAGGGTATGCGCATCCAACATAGGCATCTATGTTCCCTAAGACATAGTCCTATCTCACATAAATAAAAAAATTTACTGTTTTGACAGCCTAAAATTGTTATTCACAGAATAATCATTCTGAACATATGTTCACTTCTAGTTTAAGTAACCTGTACATATGCTCTTAAAATTACTATTTCTATAGGTATCTATTCCTAAAATGCGAGCATGACTACTACAGATTCTCCAAAGAAGAAGGGTTCTGTACCCCGCTGGCTTGCTATCCCGACAGCAAAACCTCAACTGAACACAGCAGAGGTCGCATCGAAGTACCCACGCCTACGTTTTCAGGTTTTTATGGGTATTTTTATCGGGTACGCAACGTTTTATCTGATTCGCAATAACGTTCCGCTTGTTACACCGATTCTGACTCATGAGCTCGGTTTTAGTAATGCGGCTATTGGTGCGCTTTCTACGGCATTGCTTTTAGCCTATGGTTTCAGCAAATTCTTTACCGCTATGATTTCTGACCGCTCTAATGCGCGGTTATTCCTCCCCATAGGATTAGTACTTTCTGGTATTGCAAACGTTCTGCTCGCTATCGCCGGGTACATGGGATCCGGTGCGGCAGCTGCAGGATACGGGGCCGCAATCGCATCCACCATGGCCGCCATTATGGTCTTCAACGGTATCTTCCAGGGTATGGGGTGGCCGCCCTCAGGCCGCGTGCTCGTGAACTGGTTCTCAACGAGCGAGCGCGGGTCTAAGGTTTCTCTCTGGAATACCGCACATAACGTTGGTGGCGCGCTTTCGGGTCTTTTGGTTGCCTGGGGTTTCACGCTCTTCGGTAAAAACCCTGGCAGGTTGCTTTTTTGGTTCCCCGCCGTGATTAGCTTTGTGCTTGCTTTTGTGGCGTGGCTGCTGATTCGCGATAATCCAGAGGCTGAGGGTCTGCCCACTATTGACGTGTACCGCAACGATCCCCACAAGGTTGAGTCCACGGACGAAGACCGTTCTGAATCAACATGGACGACTATTCGTAAGCATGTGCTGACTAATTCGACCATGGTGTATCTGGCTCTTGCTAATGTCTTTGTGTACACGCTGCGCTACGGTGTGCTGGTGTGGGCTCCTAAATATTTGCACGATGTGCGTCACGCTTCCCTTGAGGGCGGTATCGCTGGGTTCTCAATCCTGGAGCTTGCCGGTATTGGCGGCACTATTCTCTGCGGTTTCGTCTCTGACTATGTCTTCAAGGGACGTCGTTCACCCGCAGGTATTCTCTTCTTGATTGCTACCGTAGGCGCTATTTTGCTGTATTGGCTGCCTTCAGCCGATGCTCCGCTCATTATCGCCTATATTGCGTTGGCGCTGATTGGCGGTCTGATTTATGGGCCGGTGATGCTGATCGGTTTGCAGGCTATCGACCTGTCGCCTTCACATGTCGCGGGTACCGCCGCAGGATTTACCGGTCTTTTCGGGTATGCTCTGGGCGCTACGTTGGCTTCTACCGGTATCGGCATCATTGTGGATCACTGGGGCTGGAGCACCGCATTCATCTTCATGATCGTGTGCTCGGGACTGGCTATTGTGTTCCTCTGGCTTGTTAATGGGGCCGAGAAACGCATGATGGCTGAGAGGGATAAGAAACTCGCTGCAGAAAACGCATAGGCGTAATTTCAGTTTCCGCGAGCAGGTGGTTTTTGATACGAGCAGGTAGGAAAATCCTACCTTATCGGCAAAATCCTACCTGCTCGCGGTTGCCTTTAAGGGGCAAAGGGTGCCAGCGTTCACCGAATTACGCCCCTGAGGGAATATGCCGAAGAGGTGTTATCTTCAAGGTTCTCGCGCCATAAAGCCCCTAGAATGGGGTCATGGATAATGCAAAGAACTCTGGAATTACGACCGAATGGGTCGATAATGCGGTTAAACCGGGCGATGATTTCTTCCGCCACGTGAACGGCCGCTGGCTCGATACCTATGAAATTCCCGCCGACCGTTCCAAAGACGGCGGGCTGTACACTCTGCGCGATGATGCCGAAAAGCATGTGCGTGAGATTGTTGAGCGTATCGCCAAGGAACAACCTGAATCCCGCATCGGCGCGCTTTACAACTCTTTCATGGATACCGATAAGATCGAGTCCGACGGGTTGGAACCGCTCATGCGCGAGGTCGCCCCGATTCTCAACGCCGCCACGAGCGAGCAGCTCGCCGTCACTCTAGCGCTCCTCTCACGGGCTGGGCTGGCGCAGCTTCTCGGGTGGTACACCAGCATCGACCAGAAAGACCCCGAACATTACGTCTTTTACATCACCCAGGCCGGGTTGGGTCTGCCCGATGAGGCGTACTACCGCGAAGAGAAGTACGAGCAGGTGTGCGCCGCGTATATCGAGCATATCGCCACCATGTTCGAGCTGACCGGCCTTGCCGAGAGCTTCAACTAACCCCTATGGAGGCGGCACAGCTCATTTTCTCGCACGAGACCGAGATCGCCGCGCATCACTGGGATGTCGTAAAAAACCGGGATGCAGAGGCGAAATACAACCCCGTCAAAGCCACCGAACTTGACGAGAAATTCCCCGGTTTCCCGCTCCAGCAGTGGCTTCTTGCGCTGGGGGCAGACCCCAAAGAGCTGGGCACGGTCATTGTTTCTCAGCCTTCTTTCCTGGAGGGCGTGGCGAACATGTGGCAGTCCACCCCACTGATGACCTGGAAACTCTGGGCCCTGTGGTGCGCTATCCGTTCCCGCGCGCCCTACCTACCGGATGCGTTCGTACAGGAAAACTTCAATTTCTACGGTCGCACCCTCTCGGGCACCGAAGAGCTGCGCGAACGCTGGAAACGCGGCGTTGCGGCTGTGGAGAACGCGCTCGATCAGGAGCTCGGCAAGGAATACGTGGCGGTGCATTTCCCGCCGGAGCATAAGGAGAAAATGCTCAAGCTGGTCAATAACCTGCTGGAAGCATACCGCCGCTCCATCACGAACCTGGATTGGATGACCGAGGCCACCCGCGAGAAGGCTCTGGAAAAGCTTTCGAAGTTTGTCACGAAGATTGGTTACCCGGATGAGTGGCGCGACTATTCGAAGCTGACCCTGGTGCCCGGTGACTTGTTCGAGAACCTGCGCCGCACCGCCGCCTTTAACAGCGATTTCATGATTGATCGCGCTGGCGATCCGGTTGATAAGAACGAGTGGCTGATGTCTCCGCAGACTGTGAACGCCTACTATATGCCGCCCGCTAACGAGATTGTGTTCCCTGCGGCTATTCTGCGCCCGCCATTCTTCGATCCTGAGGCCGACGACGCAGCGAACTACGGCGGCATCGGCATGGTAATCGGTCACGAGATCGGCCACGGGTTTGACGATAAGGGTGCGCTTTATGACGGCGACGGCGCGCTGAATAACTGGTGGACTGAGGAGGATTTCGCCGAGTTTACCAAGCGCACGAGCGCACTGGTTCAGCAGTATAATGCCTACACCCCGGCGAACCTTGACCCGCAGAAGTTCCGGGTGAACGGCGAACTGACGCTGGGTGAGAATATCGGCGACCTTTCGGGTCTGTCGATTGCGTTGAGGGCCTATGAGATTGCGCTTGCCGAGCAGGGCATCACCTCACTGGCGGATGCGCCGGTCATTGATGGCATGACGGCCGCGCAGCGCCTGTTCTGGTCCACCGCACAGGGATGGCGCACTAAGTCGCGCCCGCAGCATGCGGAGATGATGATTTCGGTGGATCCGCACTCCCCCGACGAGTTCCGGGTGAACGGCGTGGTGCGCAATATCGACGAGTTTTATGATGCGTTCGATGTTCCTGAGGACAGCAAACTGTACCTGTCGCCTGAGGATCGCGTACGTATCTGGTAACCGCCTGCCAGCTCCCAATAGCGCGAGCAGATAGCGAATTGCTATCTGCTCGTGGGAGTTAAGAAGCGCCGCATCACCCAAAGCACCGCAGCTGTGAGGGCTAAGGATGCGGCACATACGAACGCATATACTCCGGTATCTACCCGCGCACTTAGATGTGAGAAGAGTAAATTTCCCAGCGATGTAAAAAGCGCTGCCGCTAAACTAAAGACAGACATTACTTTTCCAATATGCCCAGCGTCGCTCTTCTTCTGCAAATCCGAGAAAAGGCCAATAGTGTAGATAACAATAATTCCACTCACTATACTTTGTGCAGTAATAACGCTGATAATTCCGGGTATAAGTGCCAATACATACGCGCCACCGATAACCAGCAGTAATATTTGTGGATGCGCCCATCGCTCAGCGCAGGTATGCGGTTGAGAATAAAAGATGCAGCCACGGCGCCCATAGTTCCCATAAACATACCAAGACCGTAAACTTCTTGCCCTAACCCCAAGTAAGCAATTCGCCCTAGAAGCAGGAAAAGGGTTGAGGCACCCCACATATTGAGGAGGGCGGCGAAGACAAGTTCGCGTCTAAAATATGCACTAGAAGCTATATATACTAGTCCAAACCTTAAATCATGAAGTATATGCGTTTTTTGGAATACTTCGGAGCCCTCCGAGGGTCGGGTGGCGAAAGACCCAGCGGGCAGCATAAAAGTGAGCACTAAAGACAGAATAAATGACACCAGATTGACGATGATTGAAAGCTCTAGGGCATTCGCAAAATTCTGCATGAGAATCATGGTTCCCACGAGGGGGCTCACAGCACGGGATAGTTCTCCCACCATCGAATAGGTGCTATTGTATTTTTCAAATTCTCGATTTCCAAGAATCTCAGGAATGATAGCGCGGCTTGTGGGGCTGTATGCGGTCGCGGCTAAAGACATGAGAGCCGAAAGAATAATCAGTATATAAACGATAAATTCTCCGCGTGCTGACGATAAAAGAATAAGAGCGCACAGGCAGCAGAGGCTATTAAAAATATCGTAGAAAATCAGCAGGGATTTTTTCTTAAACCTGTCAATGACAACAAATCCAAGAATGCTGGCGAGGAATATGCCCGCACCGCTACACGCATTCATCACCCCAACCATCTGCTGACCGGCGTGCTGGCTGATATACCAGGTCACCACAATGGTGTAGGCGACGGTGCCTATGCGTGAAGCGCCGTCGCCGGGATGAGATAGTACGCTTTACTGCACCTCGCCACGTTCCGCAAAACCTCTCAGAGCAGAAGGCTAGATGCTCGATCCACTACTGCTGCTAGAGCCTGAACCTACCTGGCTGCGGAAGGCTGCGGCGAACCCGCCAATAACCCAGTGCCCGTTTTCATACTTCCCTGTTATATCCACGTCGAGCGTGGTGCTGCGGGAGCTTGAGGGGACATCAGCATCCCTTCCTGAGGTGGCGATAAAGCTGCCCAACCCTATGGTGAATCGGGAAGGCCAGGTGTATTCCCCGCCGGATTCCTTGGGCTTCGGCGTGGTGAGGTTGGCTGTCACCTTAGGTTCTTCAAACCAGATCGTTGAAAACTGGTACGAGGACGACTTAACGGAGCTTTTATCTGTATCATTCAGCGCAGTCTGCTCGATCAGGCTGTCGTCACCGCTCTCCATCATGTACTGGGTCGCCGCAGTATAGAACGCGATACTGGAATACAGCCCTGCCACCGAGTTTTCGTCGGCGTTCTTAGGTTTGATGGGTTTGGGCACATTCTTCGCGCGTTCGGTGCGGGTCGCCTTACGATACTCCCCCGCCGAGGTATCGTATTCGTCAATCTTCGCTTCGCCACTGAAATCGCTGCGGTAGCTTGCCGTAGCATCCGTCGGGAGCGGTTTCACGCTGCCGACATTGGATGCGCATCCAACAAAAGCGAGCGCGGAACCTGCGCCCAGCACGCCTAGGGCGGTTCTGCGGGATACAAACGACTGTGTCATGAAAAAGACCTTTCATCGATGGCGACTATTGTTCTAACACTATTATCCCGGATACTCACGGCCAGTACTATCCCTGGAATTAGGCACTCAGATTGCCCGCTGAGCCAAAGCTAGAAGACAAATCGGTATTGGTGGGAATATCGATCAGCAACCAGCGTCCGTTGTTATATCGTGCCTTAAACTCTCCGTCGTGAACGTCTTTCTTTGCCTCGCTGGGAATGTCTACCGCAGTGCCCTCATACACTACAAAATTACCTGTTGAGAATGTGGTCGTTGCCGCCCATGTGTAGACGTCACCGTTCTGGGTGGGAGTCGGATCTTTGAGCGTAAACGTCATTTTAGGGTCTTCAAACCACATATTTTCAAGCTCTTTCACGCTGCTTTCCTCAAAGGCTTCGGCTCCGTTTATTCCTCCCACAAAGGTAATTTCTTTGAATGGAGAGAAATCGTTGGTCATAATTCCGTAGGTGAAGGCTGCCCCAAGAAATCCAAATAGGGAGTAGAGCCCGGCGGAACTTTTCTCAGTCATCATGGCGGTTTTCACCGGTTTCGGCACGTTCTTCGCGCGTTGGGTATGGGTTGCGCGCACGTATTCTCCTGCGGAGGTGTCGTAGCTGTTGAACGTGATCTCACCCGAATAGTCGGCGCGGTAACTCGTGGATGCGTCCGCCGAGAGCGGCTGCACGCGGGAGGCGCATCCGGCGAAGGCGAGCGCGGAACCGGTTCCTAGCACGCCGAGGGCGGCTCTGCGGGATATGAACGAGGAAGTCATGGGCGGGTACCTTTCTCATGGAAGCGGAAAATACGGTGTCGTTACCGGTATTTTCGTTCGGGGAGTGATGTTACCGTGACGGGCGCATCCTCTATTATCCCGGAGTAGAGCCGCAGTACAGGTAATTATGACATTCCTGCCACAGCAACAAGCCCCGCAGACATAGATCAAGCCCACAGAAACGCACGTGTTTCTGCGGGCTTAACCCATATTTACGTCCGATGCGGTTCAGCACGAAAGAGGTTTAGAACCCGAATCCTCCGCCGCTGCCGGAACCGGTGGACGCGCCACCGCTGGCATCAGAAGATGCAGAGCTACTCACTCCAAGGTCAATCTCCCATTTACCATCTTTGTAGGTGCCTTTAAAGGTTTGCGGTCCTTCCTGATGCCGCGATTTCTCGGGAATATCCGTCACCTGACCATTTGAACCGTAAAGCTGCCCAAATTCGCCGATACCTTTCCTTCCCATGTATAGGTGTCGCCTTCAATCTTGGGCTGCGGAGTATCAAGAGAAGCTTTGACGGTGAAGTCCTCAGACCAAAGCTTATCTGGTGCCCCAGAAGATTTCATCTGTTCTTCAGCCTTTGAGAGTTGTTCTTTGCCTTTAAGGTTGCTTTCCTTAAGAGCACTGCTATCTGCCGTCATATAGAAATACTGGAAACTAGCAATAATAAAGGCGATATTCTGATAGAAGCCCTCCACCGATTTATCATTCAGGTTATCGGGTTTAATAGGTTTCGGAACGTTTTTCGCAGGATGTTCACGGGTTGCGGGCTCATAGTTCCCGGCCGAAGTATCAAACTTCTCGAACTTGACCTCGCCGCTGTAATCGTCACGTTTCGACGAATCAGAACCGCCGCCATTAGAATTACTGGTTGAGCATGCGGCAAGAGCAGCCGCCGCAGAACCGGCGCCGATCACACCAAGAGCGGAACGGCGAGAAATAACGTACTGATCAGACATAATATTTCCTTTCTGCTCAGACCTTCTGATTTATGATGTTAGAGTCCGAATCCGCCCAGACCGGAACCAGTGGACGACCCGCTGCCAGCGCCAGGGGACGCGGATTTACTTGTCTCAATGCTGATTTTCCACTTACCATCCTGATAGGTACCAGTAAATATCGCCGCCTCTTCACTGATACGCTGATCTTGGGGAACATCATGCGCCTGGCGACTATATACATAAAAATTTCCGCGGTCTACAATTATTTTGCCATTCCAGTTGTATTTATCGCCCTCGATCGTCGGTTGAGGGGTATCCAAAGAGATTTTGAACTTGACATCGGTCCAGTTTTTCTCAGTGTAATCCTCTTTTATATATGTTTTTATAGTCTGCGCGAGAGAGTCCTTATAATCGAAGTTGGTTTCTAATAACGGATCGACGTTCCATGTTCCCCCCCAAGTACTGGATTGCAGCCATAATGAACCCAATGTTGGCGTAGAAGCCCTCCACCGATTTATCATTCAGGTTATCGGGTTTAATAGGTTTCGGGACGTTCTTCGCCGGATGCTCACGGGTTGCAGGCTCATAATTCCCGGCCGAAGTATCAAACTTGTCATACTTCACCTCGCCGCTGTAATCGTCACGTTTCGACGAATCAGAACCGCCGCCGCCATTAGAATTACTGGTCGAGCACGCGGCAAGAGCAGCCGCCGCAGAACCGGCGCCGATCACACCAAGAGCGGAACGGCGGGTCAGATAATGTGCTGGGATGTTCATAGTATTCCTTTCGGCGCCTTGCTTATGCCCGGATAACAATAAGGTATCCTATCCGTGTTTAGGGCAGAGAGCATGAACGCTCCTTGTGGTTGGGTTACCTCTAACTATCCTGCCATGCGCCATGATTTATGCTTGGGATTGCCGCAGGTATTTCTGCATATTCCCAGGTTTGACCGCCCAGCTGATTATTTGCTGGTGGTACGCACATTCGTAATCGTGAAACCCCTTAGCGCCTTTATTTCTTTGCCTCCGGTGTAGGTACAGGCGTGGGGGTTAGGTCTTCTACACGCATCCTAAAATGTGAGAAAAGATCAGTTCTTTCGGGTGCTCCCACAATCTTTTCGGGAACGCTCACCCTACACCACCAGCGGCCGTCACGATGCACCGCGGTGAAGGTGGTCTGGGCAACTTCGTACCGTTTCGCGAGAGAAAGGTTTACGGTCTCTTTCTCGCCCACCTGAAAGGTTCCGTAATCAAGGGTGGTCTTTCCTTCCCAGGTGTAGGTATCGCCCTTGATAGTCGGTTCGGAGGTTTTGAGGGTTACTGTTGCTGCGGGGTTATCGAACCAGACGCGCCCTTCACGCATTAAAGAGAACGCTTTTTCGTCTTTTTCGCCGCGCATGACACTATGTCCCGGCTCTGCGGCGGCGCTTTCGTCATAAAGTCGGGTGTTGCCGGTGGTGTTCATATATTGGAGGGCGGCGGAAATATAGGCGATCGTATTGTAAAGCCCCTGCACAGATTTATCGTTCATATGCTCGGGTCTGATGGGCACAGGCACGTTCTGAGCCGGGTGATCACGAGTTGCGGGTTTAAAGGCTCCTGCAGATTCATCATATGTATCGAATTTGACCTCACCCGCGAAATCGGTGCGGGTTTCGTCAGAGTTTGTGGCAGATCCTTGGTTTCTTGATAGGCAGGAGGCGATAAATCCCGCTGAGCCTATGCCCAACAGCGCGAGTGCGGAACGGCGGGGAAAACGACGGGAGGTGTGGGAGGGCATCGAAATGGTGTCCTTTCAGCGCCTTTTACCCGTGCATCAAGGCGCAAACTGTGGTTGGGTATATTCCCATTGTGTACATGATGTAGAAATTCATGCGAGGTTTAAGTGTTCCCTGAGCAAAGATTCAGCTAAGAGCGCGGAAAACCCGCAAGAACACCGTGTTTCCTGCGGGTTTTCTTTAAGTAGGAACCTACACTCGGTTCTCCTAGACGATTGCGCGGTATTGCTACTGTGCCCCGCCGTTGCCGGATGCGCCTTCCTGCGGAGCCTGCTGCTGCGGGGTTTGCTCCTGGTTCTTTCCCTGCTGCTGATTCTGGGAGCCACCCTGAGCGTCTGAAGAACCTCCGCTGCTTTGCTGAGGATAGGACAACCACCAGGTACCGTCTTTATAGATTCCTTTGAAGACCGCAGGCACTTCTTCTGTCCGCTGCTCTTCGGGGATATCCATTGCCTGACCACCTATCACGACGAAGGAGCCGTTGGTAGCCTTCATCTTTCCGTTCCAGGTATAGGTGTCACCGTCGGTTTGGGTTGCGGGGAATCCAGAATAGCAGTCAGCTTATGGTCCTCAGCCCAGGTTTTTTGCTTTTTCCGTTCTTCAACAGCTTGCTGAACCTGATCGGCAGGGAGCTTATTCCCCTGAGGATCGAGAGCAACTTCCATAAATGGGGCAGGATCATTGGCGTTATTAAAGTACTGCCATGCCGCAACCATGTACCCGATAGCCGCATAGAAACCAGCGACGGATTTCTCACCCATCTGCTCTGGTTTGAGGGGCTTGGGGAAGTTCTTCGGGGGCTGTTCCTTGGTGCCGGGCTCGTACTTACCTGCAGAGGTGTCGTAATTGTCGAATTTCACCTCACCGCTGTAGTCCTTTTGGTCTTGGCCACCGGATGCGGAGGAGCCTGACCCGCTGGCATTATTTGCCCCGGAACAGGCAGCAAGAGCCACCGCCGCAGAACCGGCGCCAAGGAACCCAAGCGCGGAACGGCGAGAGATATTCAATGAAGACATGCTAGTCCTTTCGGAACCCAAGCCTGACACTCGGGTGGTATCGATCATCGGAGGTACAGCATATGCATATACCCGCTATCCATCACGATAACGAGAAATGAATACTCTCGCCGTAAAATTTCGCTAGATGCCAAACAGCGAACCGGAGCTGCTGGAGCTTGACGGGCTAGCGCTACCGGAGGCGGTCGAATTCTGATTTGAGTTCGAAATCATCCATTTGCCGTCCTTATAAAATCCCTTGAACGTAACGTCTTGGCTCTGTTCCTGATTCAGTTCCTGACCCATTCCCATTCCTCCGCGGCCGCCCATACCGCCGATTTTTATGGTAGCGCTTCCATCCCAGGTGTAGGTGTCGCCATCCATCTTCGGCTGCGCGGTCTTGAGGCTACCGGTAATTTTTATATCATAAATCCACATGACTCCCCCGGCGCCCATCTGCTTGAACTGCTCAAACTGTGCTGCAGGTACCTTCTGCCCGGTGCTGTCTGCAACAATCTCAATCATGGGTTCGGGGTCAAAAGACTCGAAGAAGTACTGCACGGATGCGAAAAGGTAGCCAATAGACGAGTAAAAACCTGCCGCTGACTTTTCGTTAGCGTTATCCGGCTTCTTCGGCTTCGGCACATTTTCGGCGGGGTGATCCTTGGTCGCGGGCTTGTATTCTCCCGCAGAGGTGTCAAAACTATCGAACTTGATCTCGCCGCTAAAGTCGGTGCGCTCACTCGGGGAACTGACACCGTTGACGCCTCCAGAGCACGCGGCAAGCGCCACGGTCGCAGAAGCAGCACCCGCCAAACCAAACGCGGTGCGACGTGAGACATGTAGAGCGGACATTCTTTTTCCTTTCATGGTGCGGACTTCTTAGCCCGAATATCTGTGTGGTGTTTCTAGAGTGAAAATTCTTGAGACGATCCAGATCCTGACGAACCCGAGGAGCTGCCGTAGATAACCCACCAGCGCCCTTCCGTATAGGTTCCGCGGTAGAGGGTATCTGATGTCTCTGTCTCAGACTCTCGGCTTACTCCACTCGGCCCGTAAAAGGTACCCAACGAAAACGATATTGTTCCCTCCCAGGTGGCACTCGTACCGTTCATCGTCGGTTCCGGGCTCTTGAGAATCGCCTTAAATTTGGGGCCGCCAAACCATGATTTACTGCTCGTGGTTTGTTGTTTCAGCTGGTTAAATTTAGATTCCAGGACATCTTTGTATTCTGGTGGAAACGCATCCGCCACAAGGCTAAAGTCCAGTGTTTCCATGGCGTACTGCATGGCTGCCGTCGTATAGCCAATCGCCGCATAAATCCTGCCGCCGACTTATCGTTTATATCTGAGGGTTTCGTCGGTTTAGGCACGTTCTTTGACGGATGATCTTTCGTGGCAGGCTCATAGGCGCCAGCCGAGGTATCGAAACTCGTGAAGCGAACCTCGCCTGCATAATTGCTGGAGCTAGATGAAGAACTTGAACTGGAACTAGATGGAGAGCTGGAACTAGAGCTGGATGCGGTTGCCCCCGCACTCTGCTGCTCGGATGCGATTCCTCTCACTTTCGGGGCGCAGGCGCTCAGCACCATCGCCGAGCCCACCGCACCGGCTGCTGCAAGAGCGGTTCGGCGCGAAAAATCATAGGATCTTTCTGACATATTTCATTCCTTTCGGCGTCTTAATCGTCAACGATTAAGACCCCTGTGATGTGGCTGGGTACCTTACTATTGTGCCGTTAACCCGTGCGAACATGCGTTATATGACGTCATCATAAGCTGTTATATTTTTCTCATCGACCCTGCACACACCCAAGAACCAGCACCGAGCGTATCCCATCCAAGCACGGTACAACGCTATGGTGTAGCTGTAGAGCTCTGTGAGGCTACGGTCTTTGACCGAGTTTCAATGCTCCAGCGCTCGTTGGTATACGTTCCTTTGAAAACCATGTCTTCGGTATTGCTTTTTTGCCGTTCCGTTAGGTCGTTTACCTGCCCACGATCGACACGGTAGTTCCCAAACTCCATAGAAAACTTCCCTTCCCACGTATATGTATCACCTTCCATCGCGGGCTGCGCGGTATTCAGGGAGATAGTGACGCGCGGGTTCTCATACCAGTTTTGCCCTTCCCTCATACGCGCCAGTATTTGCTCATTTGAGGAATTATGAACATAGTGTTTCTCGTCCTCGGTGAGCGCACTGTCATCGTAAGGACCGGTGTCACCGGTGGCGAACATATACTGCATAGCGGCGGCGATATAGGCTAGGCTCGCGTAAAATCCGGCAACGGACTTTTCATCTGCATTCTCAGGTTTGATGGGTTTGGGGACGTTCTTGGGCGGGGTATCTCGTGTGGCGGCTTCAAAACTACCGGCAGAATTATCATATTTTTCGAGTTTGACTTCTCCGGCATAGTCACTGCGTTCATTCGAGCATGAAGCAACCGTAAAAAGCACCGCACCGGCACCCGCAGCACCCAGCGCGGAACGACGTGTTAGCGCATATTCCACCGTGATTCCCCTTTCGTGCGGCATCAAAATGCGAGAAGTCCCTTCATTATCCACCTTAAGTAGAGGTTTATAGCAGATTTCAGCGGTATGCGCTCTGTGAGATTTCGCTCGATTCTGCCAGAGGATAAAGCGGGAGCGGTGCTTCGCAGACCGATCTTGACCTCCACGTATTTTTATAGATAACCCATAAAACAACGAGGTTTTTACGTTCCGCAACGAAGAAACTGGAGAAGTTATCCACAGGCATACCGGTACTTTTTTATGCAACTTTTATTGCTTTCTAACGAAAGGACGTTCTTCTGCACACTGCGCTGAGTACCATAGAAGAGTATGTTCCGACATGACGAGAGGATATCTCATGGCTGAAATCCCTACTTCCGAACCCCAAGTTGGTGCCCCGCCGGTCGTAACTCAAGCACCGCCTAAACTTAACCAAGCGGGAGCTATCGACCTTGTAAAACGGGAAACGCGTGCCCCCGAGGTTGCAACTATCAGTCATGAAGCAGACGAACTGGCTATCACTCTCAACAACACCGATCTGAAGTCGCCTTCACTTCTCGATACCCTCGAAAATACGATTTCAAGCTACGGTTCCGATACCTTCAACGGCATCGACATGGTTACCCAGCGCCTGCTCAATATGCAAGAGCTTGAGCTTGCGCCGGACTCCCCACAAACCAAAGCATCTCAAAACCTGGCGGAACTGCGTGCACAAATCAACTCGCTGGATTACAGCGCGATTGACGGTACCCCCGGTAAACGCGGCATCGCAAAACGCCTGATAGGGCGCGGCAAAGCAAAATCGAGAAATTCTTCTACCAGTACGCCAGCGTCAACAGAAATATTGAAGGCATCAGCAAAAAACTGAAAAAATCCACCGATGCGCTCGTCATGCAGCAGGCGGAACTCGTGAAACTGCGCGAGAAACTTCAGGAAGGCATGACGGATTTGAACGAGAAGATCGCAGTTCTTCAACAGTTCTCCGATATGGTGCGTGCCGCCGCTGAAGAAACTCGTCTTGAAGGAGATGAAGAAACCGCGCGCATCTACACCGAGAAGGTTCTGTATGTGACCGAACAGCGCATCAGCGATCTGCTCACTAAACTTGAAATTGCCGGGCAGGCGTACCTGACAAGCGATGTTGTCTCCAGCAACGGCAAAGAGCTCATTCGCGGTATCCGTCGTGCCGAAGACACCACCTTATGGGCATACAAAATGACCGCCTATATCGCCCGTTCCTTAGGCATGCAGGAAGCGGTTCTGCAGCAGCTTGGCGCTCTGAAGCAGACCACCGAGAACGCTATTATGCGCAATGCCGATATGCTGTCTTCGCAGGCTACGCGCATCCAGCAGATGGCGTCCCAACCCGCAATCGACCCGCAGGTTTTGGCGCAGGCACATGGAAAGTACTTCAAGCGCTTGACGAAGTTTCCGCATTCCGCCAGGGGGCGGTAGAAGCATTCGCCCAGTCGAACCAGATGCTGCGCGAACTGACAGCGGAATCCCTTGAACGCGTTACACGAAGGAATAATGCCCCCGAATCCCCTGCACACGCCAGCGGAACTCCCACAAACCGCGCGCTCCCCCAGAACTAGAGGCACACGTGGGTGTTATCAAACGGTTTTTCGGTGTGCCGGACGATTCCCCGGTCCGCTCCCAACAAGAAAGCGTCACGGATGCCCCGGCGCAGGAGTACGCCTCGGCTCATTCTTCTGCCCCGGAGCCCACGTACCTGCGCCAGTCCCAGCATGTGTTGGATGATGCCTCGCATTATTTGGCGGATTTTGCCGTGTCTGTACCCCCGCGCGCACTCGTACCCGCCTTCGAGATGGTCGAAACCTACCGCAAAATAACGGCAGAAACGGGCAGTGATACCCGCGCAACCCTGCCCTCAACGACGGAATACACACTCCAGACGGCGCTAACCACCTATGTACCGAATCTGTTGACTGTCTACACCCGCACGCACAACCCCACCCCGGAGCAGACCTCCGAGCTGGTGCAGGCTCTTACTGATGCAAATCAGGAATTCGTCACAGCGCTTAACCTTGTGCGGGCAGATAACAGCCTTGAACTTGAAACGCACACCCTGTTTATGCGCAAGAGAATGGCGGTATAAATGGAACTGAGCATTGGTCAGAACGTCAATCTTACCCAGGAAGCACCCGATCTCGACCACGTGCTGGTAGGACTGCGGTGGCGCACCGACGAACCGCTTTTACGTGAATCTCTGGAGGCAGGGGTACTTCTCACCTCAAACGGCAAACTTGTTTCGCGGCAAGACTTTGTATTTGCTCACCAGGTCTTAGACCGTGCGGGCAGTGTTCGCCGCCGCGAACTCATGGGCGACGACCAGGTGCAGTTCGATCTGCACCTTCCCACTGTGCCCCAAGACGTAGATTCCCTGGAGGTTGTGCTCTTCACAAACGGGGAAAGTACCGTGCGGCTCAACCGTGCCAGCGGGATTCGAGCACGCATGATAAACCCCACCACCGGAAAAACAATGTTCCGTGCCCCACTCGTGCAAGTAGGTCGCAGCGCAGCGGTACGGCTGATGCAGGTGTACCGGCACCGCGGTGAATGGAAAGTGCGAGCTGTGTGCGATGAATGGCATAGTGTATCCGCCATGCTTCAAGGGTTCGGGTTATGAGTCGCTACAGTTTTATCACTGCCTACATAGCGGACCCTGAGCCGCAGGCGCATCCTCAAGCATCCCCCTCTACTGCCGCAGCAACAACAAACCGGGGGCCGCAGTCTGCAGATATTCCCCCTGACCAGCAAGGGCACCGGAGGGCGCAGCATACTCAGCGGAGTATAAGCCGCCAGGCGAACCAAACGCCGAGCGCATCCGGGACAGCGCAGCCGATGCAGCACCGGCAGATTAAGCCCCCAAATATGAGCAAATCTCGCGGGACGGCAACCTACACCCCGGAATCGGCTGAATCTTGGCAGCATTCTCAACCTGCAGACACGGCAAAAACCATAACTCCCCCATCCGAACACCTGCGTGAACCGCACTGGTGGGGTCACATCCCCAATATCGCCGACGCTCACCCGAGCGAACGTCTCTTTATGCTCGATGCGGTACAAGCCGCCGTAGGAGAACTGCGTATTACTGGAACCGATATGACTGCATTCCTGCTGAACTGGGATGGTGAGAGTGTTATGCTGTCGGGTTCATCCGCTCCCCCAACTGATGCTGTCTCTCGGATGACCCGAATATCGCTCAACGCAGCAGGCACAGTTTTGACAATTCCCCCTAAATCTTTGACGCTACTACGATCTTTAAAACTGATCGGCAGGAATCTTCAGCTCACCAATCCCGATATACGCATAACCCGGGATTTAGGGGAGGGTACGCTAATATTAAGTGAGGATGGTTACGTTACCTGTGCCATCGCCCTTCTCAGCGAATATCAACACCATAAATAGAAAGGAAAATATAGTGGCTGCTATTAAGCTCACCAAAGGAAACCCCATCAATCTCACCAAAGAGGCACCGGGCCTGAAAAACCTCACCATCGGCCTGGGTTGGGACCTATCCCTCGCGGGTGAAGCCTATGACCTTGACGCATCCGTCATGATCACCGACGAAAATGACAGGATCCTTTTTGACGATGCATCCCTCGTCTTCTTTAACAATCCCACCAGCCTTGACGGCGCGGTCGTCCACACCGGTGACAACCGCACTGGCGATGCTGAAGGTGACGATGAGACCATTATCGTGAACCTCGATAAAGTAGACCCAAAGGTGCAGCGCCTTCACATCCTCGCCTCCATCTACGAAGGCGAAAAACCGGTAAGAATTTCGGTGTAGTGCGTAACGCTTATGTACGTCTAATAAACGACGACACTAATGAAGAAATCGCTCGTTACGACCTTTCCGAAGACTGCTCGGCAGCGCCCGCTGTACTCTTCGCAATGGTGTACCGCCACAACGGCGAATGGCGTTTCAAAGCCGTAGAAGATCCATTCACCGGTGGTCTGCCGCATCTGCTGACCTCCTACGGTTTCACCGTTTAACAACCTGCCTTATCTCTAACGCGAAGGAGAGCCTTCTGCCCTCATGGCTTTATTAAAATTCTTCAAATACGATCTCTTGATTACCCTTGCGGCACTTATAGGTGCCGCCTTTTATGGTGGTATTGTCGGCATGGTATCCGCCGCGATCCTGATTGTCCTTGAGATCGTTTTCTCATTCGACAACGCGGGTGTGAACGCAAAATACCTAGACAAAATGTCGCATGCATGGCGCAATATCTTCTTGACAGTCGGTGTTCTGGTCGCTGTCTTTGGTATGCGTCTTATCTTCCCCTTCCTGATCGTCTGCCTGGCAGGCAATGTAGGTCCGGTTGAAGCTTGGAACCTTGCAATGGAACGCGGCGACCCGCATACACCCGGAACCTACGGGTACATTTTGGAATCCGCCCACCACACCATCGCTTCCTTCGGTGGCATGTTCCTGCTCATGCTCTTCCTTTCCTTCCTCTTCGAAGCTGGTAAGGATGTCCACTGGCTATCCGTGATCGAGAAACCGCTCGCCAAAGCCGGGCACTTTGATTCCATGCCTGTATTGGTTTCCGGGGTTCTCTTAGTGACGGCTTCTCAGCTTTTCGGTGCCGAGCATCATGAACAGTACACCATTCTGCTCTCGGGGCTTCTGGGCATGCTCACCTTCTTGGCGACCAACGGCCTGGCAACCTTTATGGAAGACCGAAACGAATCTCAAGAAGAATCCCTGGCGAATGTTGCCGTACTTACTGGTAAAGCGGCATTCTCCATGTTTATCTTCCTAGAAGTTCTTGATGCTTCCTTCAGCTTCGACGGCGTTCTCGGCGCATTCGCGGTAACCTCAGACCCCATTATTATTGCTATCGGTCTGGGCGTGGGCGCGCTCTTCGTGCGGTCGATGACCATTTACCTGGTCGAGAAGGGAACCCTTCAAGAGCTGCGCTACCTGGATCACGGCGCGCACTGGGCTATCGGCGTTCTCGCGCTCATGCTTCTGGCAACCCTCAAGTGGGATATTCCCGACTACGTGATCGGCCTTTCCGGCATCGTCTTTATCGCCGGGTCGATTATCTCCTCCCGCAAGGCAAACCATGCGGAGGCAGCACTAGCGGAAAGACTGCAGAACCTGACGCTCCGGTGCAGAGCACATAACCGCAGGATCAAGGGCACATAGCCCTCAAGCAACACGGTGGGCGACGATGCGGACGCAGCGTGCGCCGCGCATCCGCCCACCGTATTTTTATGACTACATAACTACATAACTAACGAAGGGTACAGGCACTGTGGCTATTAACCTGTCAAAAGGTCAGAAACTAGATCTCTCGAAAGACAGCTCGCTCACCCAGGTTCGTTTGGGCTTGGGCTGGGACCCCATTAAAACCAAGGGACTCTTTGGGCGTATCAAAGAGAAAGCGGTCGATCTGGATGCTTCCGTGATCGGCTATGATGCAGCCGGTAACCTGCTTGAGGTCGTTTTCTACGGGTCGTTACGCTCGGTCAATGGTTCTATTATTCACCACGGAGATAACCTGACGGGTGCAGGCGAAGGCGACGACGAGGTTATTGATATTAACCTCCCGGGCGTGGATGCGCGCGTTGCTTTCTTGGCACTGGTGATTACCTCATATTCCGGGGACCAATTTAGCAACATTGACAACGCCTTTGTGCGCGTTGAAAACGTTGCTACCCGCCAGGAGATGGCACGTTTTTCGATGACGGAAAAGGGCTCACATACGGGGCTCATGGTAGCCCTGCTGGCACGCGTAGGTCGCGGCTGGGAGCTTCGGGCTATTGGAGACCCGCTGCCCGGCGCGGCACGCACCCCGCGCGATGTTATCGACCCTGTAAAAAGGTACCTTGTCTAAAAATTTGGCGTGCTGTGCACGTATTCAATAGCGGCACGTCAAGGTGTACATAGCAGCGGTTTTATTCTTCTTTATGGCGGTAAGAGCTGTCTTTGGAATGCTTCTGTGCGCATAGTACTGATAGCAAAAGCTGGTCCCGCATGCATCAATACGATGCATGCGGGACCAGCTATATGCTCCGAAAAACACATCTATTCATTCAATTACTAACACCTAGAATGTTTTGATCTGCCAGGCACCATCAGAATACTTACCCTGAAAATACACCGAAGTTTCTGTCTTACGTTGTTTTTCATCGGTGTAGTCCTCGCTAGTTCCGTCAGGGAAGGCACGAAACTCTCCTAAATCGATGACCATCATACCGCCCCAATTGTAGCCGCCACCGCTTGCTTTTGAGGGACGGGGAGAGCGCATGGCAAACGTTACTTGAGGGTTACCAAACCAAATCTCACCATCTTTGATCCTATCGAAAAAGAATTGATCATTTTTTAAGAAACCATCCTTTTCGCTTTGTGCCAATGCAGACTTATTAATCATTTCGTCGCTTCCCGTCTCAAAAAGGTACTTCAATGCACCTGCCATAAAGACTAGATTAGCGTAAAAGCCATCTGCTGAGTTCTCTTTAGCTTTATCATCTAAAACAGGTTTAGGGATATTCTTTGCTGGATGTTCACGCGTTGCGGGTTCATACGCGCCAGCCGACGTATCGTACTTATCGTTTTTGATAGTAGTACCGTAGTCTTTTATGCTCTCCGAGGGTGATGCCGATGCAGAGGATGAGGACGACGAACTCGACGCTGACGATGAAGAGCTTGAGGAGCCGCTAGCGGCGGCATCGACGGGTCTCACGGAGGCGGCGCATCCGGCAAGAGCAATGACAGAGCCAGCGCCGACAACGCCTAGGGCGGCACGGCGGGTTACATCATGAGGTGACATGGTGTTCCTTTCGGGGCTTCCGTAACGCCGCGGGCAGGCGGCTGCGGGAAGCACAGGTGGCGAGCGCATGAACTCGCCATGGGTGTTTCTCTCTACTCTAGTGTATCGGGGCTGCGGGAGCTCGCATATCTGCCGTTCCAGGGTCTTAGAATACGGTAGTTTTTTCGCGCGATGCGCCACGCTGGGGCATTTCAGCGATAGTATCTGGTGCAATATGTAGATGGAATCGAGTCCGAGGGTGGGTAAAGTGGCGCGAGGGAAGATAGCGTGACTGGACATAACTTCTTTTCATATAAGCCTTCGCCTTCAGGATTATAGGTGAGAGGCGCATGGCATATCCTTGGCTGGTGTACCTTCTCAATAACCTATAGCTCTTAGGCTATCTTCAGAATTCTCCCGCATATTGACGGAGGTGGAAGTACTTATATCGCAAGGAATTCGAACAACCTTATATGAAGTTGGATTTACATAACCAAAAATTTTATACATAAAATAATTTTAATTATAAATTTATATGTAATTAATTTACATAATAATCTATTGAGTTAAATTGAATAAATTTGTTACACTAATTATATTATTATTTATCAAGAATAGTAATATAGTCACCCTAAGTTAAAAAGGTGGGTGCATATCAAGCAAAAACTTATTTACAGTATATGTTTGTAATTAGCAGTCACCAATCGCACGATCACCGAAAGGAAAAAGATACCATGAACAAAGAAGTCTCTTTCTTGGAAGAAATTTCTGAACAAGAGCTTGACCAGCTCAATGGTGGCGCAGACCCTATCGGCAAGGCAGCTGGAGCACTCGGAGAAACCATAATAAGGAGTGTCATGGCTATAAACACCCCTAGTGGTGGATCATGTTCCGTACAGGATATTATGAATGATTACTGTTAACCCTAAATTAAAAAGTTAGGTAAAGTTGATGTTTTTCACACATTAATATTTAGCAAATACTAAGGGTATTTTTAAAAAGTATATACCCAAAGCCTATCGGTTCCCATATGGGAGCCGATAGGCTTTATAGTAGCAACAACTATTCATGCACGCTATAAAGATACCTTTGGTAACAAACCTAGTGAGTGGGGTTCAGAACCCCAACCTCTCTAAAAACAACAATGTTTTAGATGGAGAATCCGCCGCTTCCAGCAGCACCCCCACTGCTGCGAATAGTCCACGAGCTGCCCGAATAGAGGGCCTCGAAGGTGATATCCGTATCAACGTGTTGTTTACTGGAGTCCACATCTTTACTCATGGAGTTCACAACGATGTAGGAACCCATATTCATCTTCATCGTGCCATTCCAGGAGTAGAAGCTGCCGCTGCTGCTCGGGGTGGAGGTGTTCAGCGAGAACACAACGGTCGGGTTGTCCAGCCAGGCATTCCCCTCTTTGATCATTTTGAGCATCTCTGAAGCATCAGTGTTACTGGACAGACTCGACTTTTCAGATGACACCAGAGCGCATTTCTCGAAAGGCTCCATATCGCCGGTCTGGAAGAGGTACTGCATGGAGGCCGCGATATAGGCGATGTTTTCGTAAAGTCCGTCTATGGTTTTCTCTTTGGCTTTATCAGAGAGCAGGGGTTTGGGAACGTTCTTCGGCTTCTCGGTACGGGTTGCGGGCTGGTGTTCACCCGCAGAGGTGTCGTACTTTTCGAGTTTTACATCGCCCGTGTTTTTCGAGTTGCCGGGCAGAGTAGATGCACTCGATGATGAGCTGGAGGATGAAGCGCTTGACGACGATGAGCTCGCGGAGGACGAGCTCCCCTGCCCGAGATCCACGGGTTTGACGGCGGGAGCGCATCCGACAACGACGGTGGCAGATCCTGCGCCCAGCACACCCAAGGCGGCGCGGCGGGAGATATGGTGGGGTAAACGGGTTGGCATGTTTGCCCTTTCATCGGTGCTCTCAAGGGATGCGGTTACGAGCGAGGTTCCAGGTCTCAACACTCTTTTTGCCCAAAACTGCGCAGTCAGGGACGGAAGATAAGCCTCAACTTCTCAGTTTGTTGCTCCATACCAGAGACATTACGTCGATTGTATCTTAGAGCTTTGTTGAACCCCGGGCTCCTAGACACGTCTTCATCATTTCGTTATCTATTTGCTCTCTATGTGGACTTCCTAGAGAGGCGCTGCGGCACGGCATAAAATCGCTCATGAGTACCATTCCGTATTAGCGGTTGAATATATCACCGGACTGTAGAAAAGTCTCTATATGAGCTTTACGATTAAACGAACATTGATAGTGAGCTAGTACACGGGAGGTTCCCATGAAGGCTGTAGTTGTCCCTGATGTTGTTGATGGTTCGATAAATGTCACCGATGTTCCCGTGCCCGAGGTGGGGCACGGTCAGGCGCTCGTGAAGCTAGAGTACTCCGGCGTCTGCCACACCGACTGCACGTTGCGGCTGGCGATTTCGGTAAGGTTCCGGGGCGCGTCCTGGGGCATGAGGGTATTGGTATTGTCACCGAAGTTGGTGAAGGCGTTGAATCGCTCAAGCCCGGTGACCGTGTCTCTATTGCGTGGTTCTTCCAGGGATGCGGGCACTGCGAATACTGCACCTCCGGCAGGGAGACCCTATGCCGTACCGTCAAGAATGCGGGCTACACCGTGGACGGTGCCATGAGTGAGTATGCCCTTGTCACGGCAGACTATGCCGTAAAGGTCCCCGAAGGTCTGGATGCGGCGCAGGCAAGCTCGATTACCTGCGCGGGCGTAACCACCTATAAGGCGATTAAGGAATCGCAGATACGCCCCGGTCAGTGGCTGGTCGCCTACGGCGCTGGCGGGCTGGGCAACCTGGCGGTGCAGTACGCCAAGAAGGTTTTCGGTGCCAAGGTTATTGCCGTCGATATTAACGATGACAAGCTTCAGCTTGCCGCCGAAACCGGTGCCGACGTCACGATTAACGGTCGTGAAGTTGAGGATGTACCGGCGAAGGTTCGTGAGGTAACCGACGGCGGGGCGCAAGCTGCCGTGGTGACCGCGGTATCGAGGGTCGCTTTTAACCAGGCGGTTGAGAGCGTGCGTGCCGGGGGTACCGTGGTGGCTGTGGGTCTTCCGCCCGAGAAGATGGAACTGTCTATCACAAAGATCGTTCTTGACGGTATTCGCGTGCTCGGCTCGTTGGTCGGCACCCGCCAGGATCTTGCCGAAGCGTTCCAGTTCGGCGCAGACGGGCTAGTAGTTCCCGTAGTGCAGCTGCGCCAGGTCGATGAGGCCCCGCAGATCTTCGAGGAGATGAACGCAGGCAAGATTAACGGGCGTATGGTGCTCGATTTCGCAGGTCTGTGGTAAGGCAAGAAGGCTTCTCACACGGGTGCGTTAGGTACTGAATCTTTGCGGTAGCGCGGGTTGCCGCCCGTTTCTACACATAGGGTTCTGAACCCCTAATGCAAAAAAAGCGGTGTCCCCTGGAAAATATGGAAATTCCGGGGACACCGCTCTATATGCGGAGCTAGTGATTAGCTGTCCTGGGTATCGTGAGATGCGGAGCTGTCGGATCCACCAGTTTCATAGAAACCCCCAACACTCCATTTGTTATTGTCGTATTTAGCCGTGAAGTTAATCTTCTGAGTGCGCTTCTGCTGTTCTTCAGGAAAATCTACAACCTCACCATCGTGCACGGCATACTCCCCCTGAGACACGCTCACGTTTACTGGCCACGTGTAAGTGCCGTTCTCTTCCTTAGGCTGAGCATCCTCAAAGTTCATCACAATTTTAGGGTCTGCAAGCCAGCTCTTCCCGCCCTGAAGATCCGCAAAAAGAGCACCCGACAGTGTGCGCTCTTTATCCTCATCACTCATAGCGCTTTCTTTGATCGGAGATACATCGCCGGTCTGCAGTGCGTACTGCAAAGCCGCGCCGATGAATGCGATCGAAGAGTACAGACCCGCGACGGAGTTTTCGTTCATATTCTCCGGCTTGATGGGCTTGGGAACATTCTTAGCGGGAGTCTCGCGAGTCGCGGGCTCGTAGGTGCCAGCTGAGGTATCGAACTTATCGATTTTAGCTTCGCCGCTGTAGTCGCTGCGGGTGCTCGTCGAGGAAGCCGATGCGCCGGAATCCCCGCCGTTGCCGTTCGAGTTAGAGGAGGAGCACGCCGCTAAGAACGCGGCAGAACCAAGACCCAAGATGCCTAGAGCGCCGCGGCGGGATACAGAAGTAGTCAGCATGTTGTTATCTTTCAGTCGGTGATTATTGCCTATTTATTATAGAGTGCATACACCGGAAGAACCCATTTAGGGCAAGCTATGTTCCCACAAGTGCGGGGAGTTTGCAGGTTTTGCTGAATGCGCCTGGGGATTACGCGGTATGAGGAGCTGAGGCTTGCAAGTTGCGCACGAATCGGATCTCTCGTAACGCCTCAAACGACTCCCGACCCTCTAAAAACCCAGACTCCGACAACTGCTGCACCGAAGAAGCCCACTCCCCCCGTACGCACCTTATACAAAATATGACCAAAAATCACCGTGCCATCGAACTGCCCCGGATCAAAACTCAGCCGCTTACGCTTGCCCTGATCCCGGAAAATAATACGAATCCACCCGTTGCGGTTGTTATCTAGATACGTGAGCCTATCAATCGAGGTATACGGTGCGGTATAGGTGCGTCCGAGGGAGTTACGCCAAGTGACCGAGTGCTCATCAAACCGGATATAGAGCACATAGTAATTAATAATGACTACCAGCCCCATAGGGGCACCTAATATAAATATAAAAATATGCATGCCAAGGTCGAACCCAAACATAATATCTATAAAAAGAGGAAAGGGTATCAGGATAAAAAGTAATATTCCCCATCCGAGGTAGAGGACAAAGCGTGGGCGGTGTTGCCTCACCCCGACGGAGACATGTGAACCTTTACGTTGGATGCCGGGCATAGCTCCGACGAGTAGGCCGCCAAGCAGACCACCTAAAATACCGTTTTCCATCTCATAGCCTTCTTTCTAACCCGCCATATCTGTTGATACATCTTTTCAACTGTACCTTTCTTAACATACTCATCACGTGCTTTCAGAGAGCCTTGTTAGCTTCACCAGGGCATAAATAGAGCAAAAGGGGTGCGCTCGTGCAGAATACACGAACACACCCCTAGCCAATATTAGACGCTGGTTACGATTCCGGACGATGCTCTGCATCAGAGGTTTCTTGGTCTTGAGGTTCTTGCTCTTCCGGGCGGTTCCGGCCCGTATCCCAACCAATATAGAACACCCCGACGCTGATTAGCATACTCACAAACATCAACGCACCCCAGCCTATCCCTGGACCCATAAAGGTGCAGAATATGGTGCAGAGGAGAAATAATACCGTGAGTAGTGCCCCTCCGATCATGAGGCTGTACTTATAGATTCTGGTCTCAAGGTCCATCAGAGATGCCTTTTAGGGGTGGAAGGTGCACAATATTTATATGTATCAGTATAGTTTCTGTGTGTAACGATCAGGTTTTCAGAGGAACAGTACTCTCACTTGGGTAAACGTAGGTTTCTATAGGTACTGAATGAAATCTGTGGGCACTCACCTCTGGACGGTGTTCCTGGATGTTCAGGAAAACATAGCTTTGGGATGGTTGATGAGCCATGGTGCATAAATGGTGTCGTCCATGGTGTATATAATCTCTCGCAGGTCTTCCCGCGCGTTCATCACGGCCCACCTTCCATGAGTTTGACGGAAGATTATCTGGCTCATCAGATATGAAAAATCTTGACTGCCGATAGATAGTGTCACACTATTATTTTTGTGATATAAGGTTATTTTCTCTTTAGGGTCATGGGTGTAAGTGTATCCCAGTATTTCATCGTATTGTAAGTGGGTGCTCTTAAACGGTTTATCTCTGTAGGTGAACCCTTGCAGCCTGAAATGCGTATAGGGCCATCCCCCAACTCTCATTCCTACAATACCGCATGCTATAAGGATGGGATACATGATTAATCCTGCTATATCTGTAGAGTCCAGGGTTTTATCTTCAAAATATAAGTAGATTGTAAATATAAATATTGCGAGAGAAAGCAAGGATAAACCTGCTCCCACTATGAATAAAATTAAGGAAGGTCGTCGTTTCTTGGGTATGATGGATTTTGCAAATTTTTCAATATTATCATCAGGAATATTTTCGATATTCTTTGCAATGGCAGAGCGTTTACGCTTTTTACTGCTTGGGCTGGATATGATATCGTCAATAAGGTCTGGTATTGCCGATAGTATATCTGTAAGATCAATGAGGCTCACAAAAACTCCCTGATTAGAATTTGAAATACAACTGTGACCGCACATAATCGCGACCAACCCCAGAGGCAAGGACCCCGCTTTCTTCGAGTTCTTCCCAAACAAAACGGGGTCAGTAGGCGCTAACTCAGTTAGTCTAGTTTGAGTTTCCTCTCATACGTCAACCGCTTAATACGCTCAAACATCTTCTCATACGACCCAAACCCAGACACCAACTCCTCAACCTGCTCAGGAGTCAGATCCTGCGGCCATTCCTGATGCTCCACCCGAGACAAAACCATCACAAAAACCCTACCCATACTCACGAGGGAATTCGAGGGGTTTAACCCAAGCATGATCCTGTAAAAACCTCACCCCCGGCCTACCGGAGAGGATTTGTTGGAATCGTGCATCCTCCCACACCTGCACCCAAGCACCAGTCTCTAGGCGGTACTGTAGTTGAGCGTAAAGAATCGTGGCATCAAACTGATTCGCATCAAACCCCAACTTGATACGTTTAGGCAGTTGGGTACTTCTGATCTTCACCCACCCGTTCTTACTCGTCTGCTCATAGGAGACTTTGTAGATGCTGTGGTAGTCAAAGTACCGCACTTTGCGTCGCCAGTTACGCCAGCGGATCCCAGTTTTGGTGAAGCAGTGGTAATAGTTGTGACAATGAGCCACAAAAAAATAAAAACCAGGTAGACCAAAACCAATAAGACTAAGAATATGAGCCTCTACATAAAAACGACCATATTTCATGTCGTAATATATGGGGAAAGCTATAAAGGCGATGAAGAGTATCCCGTAGCTGATGATATAGGCAATCGGTGGGCGATGCTGTTCCACATTTAGGGTTTCTAGTCCTTGTTTACGTTTGGCCCCGGGCATGATGTTCACCAGGAATCCGCCGAGCAGACCATAAAACGCAGGACCCATACCCAACACCCTTCTTCACCGTAGCTTTTAAATCTTCTAGCAAAATAAGTTACCAAAAACATACGCCCTGGGGTGTGCTCGTGTAGAATACACGAACACACCCCTCCTCTCTAAAAGATAAAAACCTCGTTTCTTTTAGGGAAGCTCCGCTTTTTCTAACCGAGTCACCGATGTCAGCCCCGGAGAACCAAGCTGCACATTCTTCAAGTACACCTTGTAATACCCTCCCGGTTCAATGGAGGCCATATAATCATCCATTGATTGATCCTTATTCGGGGAATCTTGTTCATGGGTGCTCACTACTGGTTGTTGGTTCCGGGCGTGGGTTCGGTGAAGGCACCACAGGGCTACCAGCGGGATTTCCCGCACGAGGATCAGGCACCGGTTCCTGCACTGCAGGCTGCTGCACAAACACAGGCTCGTTACCGTACAGCAGTATAGGAACGTTGGGAAAGACTGTTACTTATCATGACGGACTTTGATGATTTGCATAGCGATACGCTCCCGTATCGAAGCAGCCCATCCAGATGCCGCCAAGAACCATGCTTCTGCTGTCCAGTACCCGACTAAACCTGGAATTATCACCATACACCCTGGAAAGCCCACCCATATTACTACAGCCACTACCGCTACGCCGAGCAGCACAAACATGATGGCTGGATGTATTTTCAAGACTCGTTTAGCTATGACGGATACGAGCATCATCCCTGCGGTTACCAGTGCTGCTGGGTGCATGAGTGTTCCCACATCAAATGATTTTCCATAGATGTAGATGGGGAACACGGAGGAAAACATAATTACAAACCCTAGCCCGATGGTAATTATAAAGACGAGGGCTATGTTATCTCGGGCAGGCTCTTTGGCTTTTTCTACCTCCTGCTCCGCTTTTACCCTATTCCAATACTGTTGTAACTGCTCTTCAGACATCCTAGACTGCTTACGCATGATCAGCAGTCCTAAGAAAAACATACTCGGACGTAAACCAGCCATCATCCCAGCCCAACACAACACTGCCAATAAACGATATGGCGTGGGCAAAAGGAGCACAGCGGGGATAGACCCAAACGAGCACAATAAAAACACACCGAAAGCCCGAAAGGGACGATGTATAAAATAAAAAATACAGACATCGGCTACAATCCCAACCGGGGGAATCAAGAGCACCATCACGTACAGTAACGGATATATGTGCGGCGGGTACTGGTGAATATTCTGATTGACAAACCCTATCAGAGGAACCGCAATAAGAACTTGAAACAGGATGAAGACGGGGATCTCTGTCCACCATTGCACCTGTTTCCAGCCTTCGATCTCGATCCCAAGAAACATTTTCTGAGAGTTTCTCCTCATCATGGGTGCTCACTACTGGTTGTTGGTTCCGGGCGTGGGTTCGGTGAAGGCACCACAGGGCTACCAGCGGGATTTCCCGCACGAGGATCAGGCACCGGTTCCTGCACTGCAGGCTGCTGCACAAACACAGGCTCGTTACCGCGCGGCGATACAGGAGAAGGACCAGGAGCGTCGCTAGGACCTGAGTTAACAGGAAGAGTGGAGATAAGTTTTATTCCTGGATCTACCAGATATGTTTTCGTCAGGTCTGTTAAGGCTACAGTACCAGCATTACCAGCACCATAATTGCCAAGTTTAAGCCACCCTGGATTTCCATGAAAGTTCGGGTGTCCGGCACGTAAAGCAGCAAATGAGTCTACATACTCCGGAGCTTTCAACGGACGACCTGCAACCGTATCCTCAAATTTCACCCACTGACCTTTATCATTTTTATACGGCAGTCTAGCGCTGCCCATCTGGCTCGCACCTGCGCCCGCCAGCAATGCATACACCGTGTCCCCACCCGAAAGTGGTCCCTGCCCAGTAGCCAAGCTCCATCCCTGGGCATTAGCAACATTGAGCCCACCGGCGCCCATAGCCTCCACAGTATTACGCATTCCAGACGAAAGCTGCCCACGAGAGAGTGAACCGACCGTAGGTTTGACCAAACCGCCGAATACGTTACCCGTAGCACCAGAACCAACATAAGTATTGAACTTATCCCAGTCCCAATCTCGACCGTACGCGCGAGCAAACGCATCCCGATCACCTTGAGCATACTGCACTGTTGCCTCAATACCGCGTTGCCCAGCGTACACTCCAGCATTGACTGCAGCACCAGTAGCCGCGTTCACCGCCGCGTTCTTTGCCACTGGGGCAGCCATCCGGGCACCAGAATTTACTAGGTTCCAACCAGCCTTAGCAGCATGGGCGCCACCTTGAGCACCACGGATCACTAAGTTGCGTCCATACTGCACCATAGGCATTTGAGGTATTGCGTGTACTATTTCACGTCCTTCACGCAAGCCGTTAATAGTTCCAGATTTAAGGGTGCTCGCCCCAGACTTGGCAAGATCAGCTGTACGCTGAGCCCCTACACGCGCCACACCCTTAACTGTTTGCACCGCTTGCGGAACAACCCTCGGAACCGCATTGGCAACATTTTGAACTTTAGAGGCACCCAAAGTTGCCAAGTTACGTCCATACTGCACCATAGGCATTTGAGGTATTGCGTGTACTATTTCACGTCCTTCACGCAGACCCAGAGTTGCAGCATTCTTCGTCGTGTTCCATACCTGAGGGGCGTATTCTGCCGCTGCAGCTGGTACATGGCGTGCTCCCCGATATACCATCTGCATCGCAGATTTAGCGCTTTGATAACCACTGGCTGCTAACTGTTTTGACGAAGACACCACCTGCCGAGTTCCCGCTAGCGCACGAGAATTCATGACTGCTTCTCGGGTAGCCTGAACCTTTGACATCCCCTGAGCCGCTAGCGAAGAACCCTTAAACGTTTTATACCCCCACTGCGCACCCTTCAGTAGTCCACCAAGAATCATTCCCTCAACAGCGCCTTTGATACCATCAATTCCGACTTTACCCCAGGCGACGCGACCATTCTCATCCATATTTTGGTCTATTGAGGATGACACCGCCATCATCCCACCTATAGCAGCACCACCTGCTATTAAAGCTTGTGCCTCCGGTAAATGGGGCAGTAACAATAGCTATTGTCGCAGCGCCCGCAATGAATGCAATCTTTAGTTCCTGAGCATTGCGATTAGCCCAGCCTTCAAAGCTAGTATCCCGAGCTAACTCGTTTGAGACTTCGCGAGTTCCCCACGGATCCATCAGCCCCTACCGGGTTGTTCCCGCAGAACGCATATACATCTGCAAAAGAAACCAGTACCCGGCACCTGAGCCAACGGATCCGTCGAGAGAAAACGCTTCGAGGCACCATCAAAGACGCGGGCACCCATCACATCCAAACCGGCAACACGCACAGACCCGGCACCGGTAAACGAGAACCCGGCAGGAAGCATAGATTTCCACACACCGCTATCATCATCCGCACTCAAAGCATGCGGAAGACCGGGAATATTCATCTTTTGAGCATCCGGTGCAGAACCCAGTATGGGCGGCACAGCCCACGGGTCAAAACTACCGGCAGTACCAACCTGGGAGAAACCGCCGTCAGACCCGGGAGCAGGCATGCCGCCAGCGCCTAAAATCTGTGGCATAGCAACATCCGGATCCCACACTAAAGGTATAGATACCCCAGCGGTATCTGTCACTTGAGCAAGGTCACCAGTGGCATCCGTTACTAAACGCACTCGTGAAGAAAACCCTGTGATCCCTAAAGGATTAGCGTGGAAGGCATCGGAACTAACCGTATCAGTTACTGTTGAAAGGGCACCAAAAACATTCCAGTCATAGTCACGGGTGGAACGCAGACCAGTATTCGAAGCAGTATGCGCACGAGTACGTTCACCAGCGGCATTGTATTCGTAGGTAGTTACGGTACGGTTTATAACCTCCCGGTGTAGACCCGCAAATTCTGGAGCAATAGCGGCGGCGTATTCTATGGCAATAATTTCGGTGAGTTGGTTCAAACGGTTATACGCAAACGAACGTTCACCCGCCAGCACCCGCGAAGGCTCCTCAGATTCGCCCGTGCCACCGGAATGACGCCAAGTGCGCTCAGAAACCATGAGCCCGGCCTCAAAGACCCACTCAAACTCCAGATCACCAGAACGAGAACCCGTGAGCTGACCGGCAGCATCATAGGTATACACCACCAGCCCGTCAGCAGAATCCAAGCCCACAATACGACCCTGCTCATCACGAATAACCTCGGTACGCTCAACCGAATCCGCCTTCGCCGTGTTCTCACGCGAGTACGAGCACACCAAACCGGAGACATCGTCAAATTCCCAGCGCGAGAGAATGTCGCCTAACTGGGCACGGATCAGCCTGCCCATCGCATCGTAGGAATACTGCGCCGCCGGGCCTCACGGTGAGCATCTTGATCAGCGCGTGACATACTCACCACGCGGCCAGCGCCATCGTGGGCAATCGCAGTCTCACCGTACGGGGTCACCATGCGCGTGCGGTAACCGTCGGCATCGTACCCCAGCGTGAGTGTATATGCGCCCGTGTTCGTGAAAGTATTCAACGCCTGAACCTGCGCATCTACATCCACCGTGCCAGAGGACGCACCCGAAGTATCGGTCATCACGCCCGAACGTGAACGCTCCATCAGCAAAACCGCGTGCATCATACACAAACCGATGCTGTACAAACGCATCCTCAGACGCATTACCGTCAAGAGCCTGAGTGCTGGCGTAATCGCGCACCCACACGGTACGGCCCTGATCCTCGACCCCAAACTCGGCAGCCTTCACACCATCAACGCACGTATGCGCCAGGCGGCCACCAGCAGCGTAATCATAAGTATGCGTATACTCGCGTACACCATCATGAGCACGAATCAGACGACCGGCAGCATCATAGGGCGTACTCCTGCACCGACTCATCATCCGTGCCCGCAGCCTTGATGACACGCACCAGACGATCCAGCGCATCGTACTCATAGTCGGTCACCTGGCCGGCAGCATCGACAACGCGGCAAACCTGCCCGGTTGCGGTATACGAGAAATGCGTACGGAACCCCAGACCGTCCGTTGCCTGAATAATCTGACCGGCAGCATCGTACTTTAAACCTTCGGTGCCCGAAAGAACTATCGCGCACACCAATTAAAGCGACCGCACAAATCGTACTCGTAAGATGCCACACGTGCACCGGCTTCACACCGGTCACTCGACCACACACGTCATAAGTGATCTTCTCAACCATACCGTCAGGGTTAATACGTTTAATAATCTGCGAAGCGGCATCATACTCCAGGCGAGTTATCGCCCAAGCAGAAGAGCTCAACAACCCGCGAAACCCCCTCTTCATCGGTGTAACGCTCAGGAGCATCCAGCCCAACGGCATGAGAGATCACCCGCCCGGCCCCATCATAGTCGTAGGTTTCGATACGGCCTTCAGCAGAAATCATCCGCAGCACACGCCCGGCACCATCACGTTCATAACGGGTCAGACCACCGGCGGCGTCAAGAATCTCAACCGGGCGACCTGCGGCATCATAAGTGATGAACTCGCTTTCGACATCGGCCTTCTTCGCAGAAGACCCACCCCGGGCACGTTTCTGCTCAGACGTAACCCGACCGAAAATATCCGTGTGAATGAACGAGGACGAGAACGCATCCGCGATCTCCTCAATACCGCGCTGACGATCTACCCTGCGTTTAATTTCAACACCGGTAGCATCCGTCACCGAAGACAACTCGCCGTTCAAATCATAGGAATACCGGGTGACAGCGCCGCTCGGATCGGTAGCCTCAACCAGCTGAGACAAACCATCATAAACGTAATTCCATGTGCCGCCGTTAGAATCTACAATCTGTGTGAGGTTCCCACGAACATCATAGATATTCTGCAGAGTATGCCCCAGTGGATCGGTCACTGAAGTAATATCGTTAGCACGGTTATAAGTGAACATAGTCGTATTGCCGTATGGATCTGTCAGAGCAGAAGGTAGAAGGCCCTGAGTCAGACCATCCATCGTCACAGATTGTTCTGTACGGTGTGGATTACGGATTAAAGTAGGAATATGTGAACCCGTATGAACCTGAGGGTATATCAACGTCCATCGCGCACCTGAGGGTTCCTCAAAACTTACAGGAACACCGGACTCGTTGTAACGGATCGTAGATGCATATCCCAATGGGTTGGTGGTGCGAATAATCCGCCCTTGGGCATCACGCGTGTATGAGACTGTATTTCCAAGACCGTCAGAAACGGCGATCAGATCACCGTGTTCATCGTACTCAAATGTATTAATGACACCGGTAGGATCAGTGATTCGTGTGGGATAACCTTGATCGTTCCACTCGTAGCGTGTTACAGCTCCAGTTGCATCGGTGAGGGCTACAGGATTGGGGTTTGTATCATCTGCATACTCGTATGTCACCGTCATGGATGGACCTAGATTGACGGTATCACGTGCGTCCCGTACAGACACATCAGTGATACGGTCATGTTCATCCCACCCGTAGGTATAGTCGGTACCCTCGGGAGTCCGTTCTTTCACTAAACGTCCGCGGGTATCGTATGAACGAGCAACAGTTGTTCCATCACGGTAGGTCTCGCTGACGCGCTTATTAAACGAGTTATAGCGCATAGTGTAACGAGTACCATCGGATGCAACAGTACTTACAAGCCGCCCCTTAGCGTCACTATAAAAAATATTGGGAGCTATTCCCGCATTTTTTCCGGCAATAACAGTTTTACCATCAGCCAAATACTGATATGAAATTTCATAATCGTATTCACTAAGCTGGTGTACTACACGTCCATCTTGATCGTAAGTATTGGTGACTTCAACATGTCCGTTTACATCTGTTACCTCATGAATTAGGTGCTCAGGAGTGTGCGAATATGAGCGGGTTCCGGCAGCAGTTGCGACAGAGACTAAATGACCATGTGTATTGTACCCATATTCTGCAACAAATAATGGGATGTTAGCGTGGAGCCGATGGTGTTATAGGTATATGCCTGTAGTGGACGAGTCGTTGTACCAGATTTATATGATGAATAATCAATATGGATGCCCCGACCAGCAGCAGGATGAATTATCTCAGTAATAAGGTTGTTTCGACGCAGAGCTACCACTGTGTTTGAGGGATGCCCTATTGTTGTGGAAAGCCAAAAACCGGAGGGTGTAAAAGCATGTGAAACATGCTCCTCATTACTGATGACCCTAGTAATACTGATCTGGAATCAAAGATTCCTCTGGGCGCGTTTGCTCCCATGCCTGAGTATGTGCTCTCTGAATACGTTCATATAGCACATTCTCAGAATCAATTTTTTCTATCCACCAAGGTTCTCCTGGTGCACGTTCAAATTTGTTGTCCTGACGGGGAAAGCACAAAATACGACCATCATCGGTGTACCACTGAGCTTCTTGATTGGAAAATACTAATTTGGCATCAAGAGTAGATGACCACCCTGGACCAAAAACCCCCGAAGGGAGCCCATGTTTATGTACCACAGCAACGCTGTTATACATGCGTTTTAGCTTGAGAGAACGCGCAGAGGTGTGATCGAAAGCGAGGTCAACTTCAGGCTCAATAAAGTTACCTGTAGCAATATTTACCGGATCATTCTTATAACCCGAACTGGGAACACCACCAGTAATCTGTGCAGAGGGAACATAAGCAAGATAACGTTGAAAAGAAAGGTCACCGATAGATTTAATAATTGTGTGAGTATCTACAGTATGAACTTCATAGGGGTTTGAAAGATTAGGGTTTGAAGCACTTAAATCTCCATTGCTCCCAGCTTTCCAAAGCTCCTCAGAAGCTTTTAGAGCCATACCAGCTTCTGTGTATGTGTCTGCGATCCAGCCTTTAACAGCAGTAATGAGGGCAACAGCATCAAAAACACCCCATTCAGTACCCTTGATAAATACTTCGTAGATTATTTCCAGCGCACCTTGATTCTTCTCAACTTCAGGATTGAGAGTAGTTATTTTTTCGTAATACTCAAAAAGATTAGCAGGAATCCCTGAAACCGTACCTTGACTCAGCAATTTTGGGTTACTTTGAACCTGCTCAGTCAGATCCTTGGCCAAGCCCGATGCAAACCCTCCACGGCTCCGAGCTGAGTCTGATACATAGTTACTGTAGTTTGGGGGTTCAGTGTTCCTTGGAGGTTCGGACATTTGTTTTTTATCTTTATTAAGGTTGAAAGTACCCGATGCGCCAGTAACTCCTCCATGGCTCCTCTTAGATTCTTCTTGTTCTTCCACTCTTTAACTCTCGTCGGATGCGTTCTTCTTCGTGTGCAGCTTCAATATATTTCTTGAGGTTTTCTTCGGCGTTACGAAGAGCTTCTATAAGTTCATGTGCATGCTGCATTGATTTACGAGTATTTTTCGTAAAAAGATCGAGCATAATTACCCTTTTAAATTCTTCTAGGGCATGTTTAATAGCGTTTTCACGCTCACCCATCTGATTCTCAATTGACGTCCGGCAGTATCTAAAAAGAAGACACCAGGGTATCTGCCATACCAAAGTCAAACTTTACGGGTCAGTATTCGCATGCATATGATCAGCTCTGATTCTATGTATCGGTGAAGTTGTCGAAAATAGATACTAAAATGGGTGGGAAGCAGAAGGCACTTTTCTGCTTTCCACCCACCAGAAAGAGTTTTTGACTATGCGCCGCCATCCGCTCGAAGATATCATCAGAAATCTGCTGAACCTCGAGCACGCAGGTGATCGAGTTCTCTCTTCACCTTTATTGAGAGCAAGACGGGTATCTTGCCATGATCCACGGAACTGATGCGAGCGGACCGTCCCAGTTATTTGGGTCGGAAAGAACTTCTCCCTGCCTGTTCAGTTGCTGAATTTGCTCTTGAAAGCCGCCGTTGATGATGGTCTGCATTTGGCTGATAGCCTGTTTAGCGGTATCGGTACTAAGGACGCGTTCACTCATAATTGTTCCTTCGTGGTTGGAGGTGCCCACGCCTCATGGTGGAGGTCTGGAACCCAGACTACCTGGAGTTTGAAGATAAGGGTCAAGGATATTTACAGTGTGTTTCAAAATATCTTGAAATTTCTATCATAGACAACAGAAATATGAACCTATGCTACATTGAGAACTTTCTAGATAACTCCACTTATCAGGCTCCGAGCGTATGGTGCTACCGTAGAGAAAACAGTCCTCCACAAACGTCAGAGCTATACTGCCAGTTGTTGCGGATTGGTAGCGCGTTTTGTTGGAGAATAAAAGGAAATGAAGAGTTCATAAGCTGCGTCGAAAGCAATGTGCAGTCAACTATTGTGACGGACAGTCTGCTTCACAGAAAAGCCGCATCAGGAAGAGTTGTAAGGATATGAATCAACCGTCTGGGGGTTCCGTGGGAAGCCAGAGAAGCAACCTCGACCAAGTACTGCCAAGAGCAATGATGCTGATAAAGCTCCACAGAGTATGCCGATTTCGTCTGATGATCGTGTCTCAGCCGGTGTTATGGCCTACTTTGCTTTCCATAGGCTTCTCTCAACTAATGGTCGCTATCCCCGCACTCTGGATGCTCATCGATGCCGTAGAACACCCTAAAACCATTAGCATCTCTATATAGCTGCTTTTACTTCTGCCCCAGCAGGAATCGCCTGGACCGTTCTTTTATTCCTCAAGCTCAGACTGTACTGGCCTGGGGAATCTATTTCGCTTCGTTCTTCCTGCCGCTCTTTCTGCTAGGAGTTGTTCTTGGGATACCCTGGGGTATTTCCCAAGAGGTGTTCTTGCTCAGTACTTTTAGTATTGGTGCTGGGTATTATCGGGAAATGTGCTTGTTGTTTATCTTGAAGTGTCTTAAGCTTTCCCGAATGAGTTCGGTGGAGTACGCTGCGTATGTACAACAACAAAAAAGCGGAGCAGGAAAAATAATATTGCATATGAGGAAACTTGGGAGCAACATTCATGGTTTTTGCAATATTTGCTATATTAATAATTTACAATCGCTTTTTCAGCTAACCTACCCAGCATTTTTATAGATAAAAAATATAACTACACAATATTTATAACTCAAGCAACTATAGTAATGAGTTGTTGTGTATGTTTGTCTGTTATATTTAATCGAATTCTAAAAATTAAAAATCCTAAAAATAATCATTATTTTTATCTCTATTATGTATTACTATTTCACTGGGGGTTCCTATTTTGTGGCAATTATTCCCGGTCTATCTGGTTATATACTGGGTAACTTTTTGGATGGAAGCAGTAAAAAGTATCTTACCTTGGAAGCAGAGAAAAAGAATTCGACAAAGGATTTATAAATATAATTAAATATTTAGAGGTTTATTTGCTCGAGGAATTTATTCACCTCCTGAAACCATAGGCGAAACAGTACCGAGATCACCAGTAGGATTTTTCTCAAAAACCAAGTCTGCATTGACGCCGAAAAATGCTCCAAGGCTTTCACATTCCCAATAAGATCGTTCCAACACGTACCATTCTCTCCGAGAGCCTGGTTGCACCGCCGGTGAACCTTTGTGAGTCTTTTGCTGGCTTCGAGCATGTAGACTGGGATAGTACAAATTGGCCCTAAAGTAGTCCTTATTGGCGGTAATATTCTCTGAAGTCAAATGATCAAAGGATTCTTGCTTTGTGGTGGCACGCTTATCATGCACTGACCCCACTGTGAGTTTGAACGAACGAGATCCACCCGTCGTGGTTCATTAGAACCTGTACGTTATGCCCTGCAATTCGAGTGTTTATGAGCATGTAAGGTTTTAGGGTTCTATCTCTCTGATAGGGCCGCATTAGTATCAGTGTTCCAACGAGTTACAGCAGTGCCCTGTCGGGTTGTAGATTCTACACAATCAGGGTGCCCCCAGTAGGGTATTATTAGCTACGTAAGAGTCGTGGTGGTGGTGTAGCTAATGCTGTGTTAGTTCGTGTCCCATTATCGTCAGACTTTCTTATGTAATTTCCAAGGTGCCTCTAAAAGCTTATGTAGTACTGCGATGGGGTTTTACCGAAAGAGAGTTGTCCGAGGCTTTACATCCGGTGAGGGTGTGCGAGCAAGGTTTGTACATAAATGGTTTTCGATTCGCACCTCGACCGTACAGCTTGAGATTTCGTTTTTGTTACTTGCCCTCACGAGAGGTAAATCTATTCGTATGATAGTCACTTAGACTGAGATATATTCTGTAGAATATGTAAGTTTTCTAATAAAATAGACTTCGAAAAGTATGTGTAAGTTAGTTGTATACGGGCGCTGTGCCTGTGGGGCGTCGTCATGGTCAGTGGGTGAAATTTGAGGATACGGTTGCAGGTCGTCCGTTGAAAGCTCCGGGTATGTGAGACTCATTTGCTGCTTTTACGTGCCGGACACCCGAACTTTCATGGAAATCCAGGGTGGTTCAAACTTGGCAATTATGGTGCTGGTAATGCTGGTACTGTAGCCTTTAACAGACCTGACGAAAACTATCTGGTAGATCCAGGAATAAAACTATCTCCACTCTTCCTGTTAACTCAGGTCCCAGCGACGCTCCTGGTCCTTCTCCTGTATCGCCGCGCGGTAACGAGCCCAGTGTTTGTGCAGCAGCCTGCAGTGCAGGAACCGGTGCTCTGATCCTCGTGCGGGAAATCCCGCTGGTAGCCCTGTGGTGCCTTCACCGAACCCACGCCCCGGAACCAACAACCAGTAGTGAGCACCCATGATGAGGAGAAACTCTCAGAAAATGTTTCTTGGGATCGAGATCGAAGGCTGGAAACAGGTGCAATGGTGGACAGAGATCCCCCGTCTTCATCCTGTTTCAAGTTCTTATTGCGGTTCCTCTGATAGGGTTTGTCAATCGAATATTCACCAGTACCCGCCGCACATATATCCGTTACTGTACGTGATGGTGCTCTTGATTCCCCCGGTTGGGATTGTAGCCGATGTCTGTATTTTTATTTTATACATCGTCCCTTTCGGGCTTTCGGTGTGTTTTTATTGTGCTCGTTTGGGTCTATCCCCGCTGTGCTCCTTTGCCCACGCCATATCGTTTATTGGCAGTGTTGTGTTGGGCTGGGATGATGGCTGGTTTACGTCCGAGTATGTTTTTCTTAGGACTGCTGATCGTGCGTAAGCAGTCTAGGATGTCTCGAAGAGCAGTTACAACAGTATTGGAATAGGGTAAAAGCGGAGCAGGAGGTAGAAAAGCCAAAGAGCCTGCCCGGAGATAAACTATAGCCCTCCGTCTTTATAATTACCATCGGGCTAGGGTTTGTAATTATGTTTTCCTCCGTGTTCCCCATCTCACATCTATGGAAAAATCATTTGATGTAGGAATACTCATGCACCCAGCAGCACTGGTAACCGCAGGGATGATGCTCGTATCCGTCATAGCTAAACGAGTCTTGAAATACATCCAGCTATCATGTTTGTGCTGCTCGGCGTAGCGGTAGTGGCTGTAGTAATATGGGTGGGCTTTCCAGGTGTATGGTGATAATTCAGGTTTAGTCGGGTACTGGACAGCAGAAGCATGGTTCTTGGCGGCATCTGGATGGGCTGCTTCGATACGGAGGGCATGCCGCTAGCAAATCATCAAAGTCCGTCACGTGATAAGTAACAGTCTTTCCCAACGTTCCTATACTGCTGTACGGTAACGAGCCTGTGTTTAGTGCAGCAGCCTCAGGTGCAGGAACCGGTGCCTGATCCTCGTGCAGGAAATCCCGCTGGTAGCCCCTGTGGTGCCTTCACCGAACCCACGCGGAACCAACAACCAGTAGTGAGCACCCATGAACAAGATTCCCCATCCTAGACAAACAATACAAGATTTCAGAAAATCGGAGATACCACCACTGCCAGGAAATAGAATCTACTAGAATACTAACAAATGTGGGTCTCCAGGTGCTATATTCCTCTGAGTGACACTCAGACCCACACGTTGACTATCCATGCTTGGTATGACTAACGCCTATTCTCCATATCATCAGGGCTTACCATCTGGGCTAGTATAGGTGTCCGCCCAGAATCACGTATCACGCCCTTGAGTTAGGGCCACTGGTGAACGGCGCGGCAAATTTGTAGAGAATAGGTCGCCATCATAATCGGTATTCGGGCTGCAAGAGCATACCAGTACGCGATTTACGCAGTATTTTTCGTCCGAGTGGGAATACATGGTGCGCAATTCGCCTGGCTTACCTGAAGCGATCACTCGTACAAGTGGTAAATCACTCTCGAGGAGATTGGTAATAGCATTATCACTATCCTCAATCCGCTCAGCATCATCAATTAAGACCAGGACAGGAGTATTTGACATGCGGGCATCGGTAACCAAGGCAGAAATATCTTCAGCATTTGTTGCCACACGATCAAACTGACGATGCATCAATGGCGAGCGCCTGCCGCAAACCACCCAAATTTGCGGAATTTCCAAGCCGTTATCTCCATGGAAGTTCCGCTCACGGAGGTCTTTCATCGAGTCGGCAATAGCATCGAAGCAGGGTCGATTTGCCGAACGCGGTGATCCGCCGATAAGCGCGTGTTCGCCTTCGTAGAGTTCCAAAAATATGGGTTTTAGATCATGTTCCGCGACACCCACCGGTATGGTCCAACAATCATGAGTTAATAGAAGGTTGAGCACCCAACTGAGAGAGCGAAATTTGTGAAGGTAGATGCCCATAACATCTGGTTTGTTATTGGAAACCCCATCACTGCACTACCCGCTCGACGGCTAAAGTCAGTGCCAACTGCGGGGATAGCTATCTGCATTTGGCGGATAGTAGCACTATCAACACACCTACCAGGTACAGCAGCAGGAATATCAGGTACCTTTAATTTTTATATCCAGAATAATCATAGGGATCCGCTAGATGGAAGAGCCAGCGTTGTAATGAAATATCGTCAATAGCCGAAGGATACCCTTCACACGGCTACTGGTGATAACAAAATGCATTCCCAAAGCTGGTCCATCAGCATAAATACGATAGAAAGCACTGAGATAGTCGGTACCAGAGTAGTCTGTAAAACTCATCCCTCAGGGTGCCGAAACCATCAACAAGAATGATAAGTTTGCGGTTACCTACAGGATTAGAACGGCGCCGTTCCAACTCATTCATGAGGTGCCGCAGAAACTCGTGTTTGCTTTCTCCTAGCGCCTTCACCGAGGCCTACATAGGAATTTACATGCGGTAAGTTCTGTAATGGCGCTACAGTACCTGCCCCCATATCAAGGATGAGCATATCGAATTGATCCGGAGAAGTATTCAGACACAGCGTTAAAGGCTAAGATATAAGCGTAGTACTAGTACCCGCTACCAGGTGCCCCCAAAGAGAAGCAGATTACTGCGGTTTATATTCCAGCCTTGTGAGATTTGACGCTGTTCTTCGGGGATATCAGCCAAAGCACAGAACACAGTGTCCCCTTCTAACATTCCCACCAGCGGGGTGTCGTTATCTCGCTGGAGCACTTTTCGTCAATCCCGTACGGGAGCATCGAATCCGTTCAGCGGCAGGTTATCGCCGAGCGCTTCGGGCCAGACTTTGCGCGGCGGGGCATGGTGCTGCTCGTGGTTGGCTTCGACGATGGCGTCGATCAGGTTGTCGAGGTCATTCGCATCGGTCTTCTTCGGTTTCGGCAGTGCACGCGGTGCCGACGGAATGCCAAAACGCTTGTCGACCGCATTTCGATGGGGGTCTCGTTCGACAACGCCGCTGTACCCGGTTACCAGCGCGGTCTGGATCGCAGTATCTGTTTTGCCCCAGTTTGATGGGAGCGCGACCCATCTGCGAGCGCTCGATGGATGCGGCGTCCGGCACCTCAATCACGTTGGAGGGTCATGCTTTGAACTGCGCGCAGCTCAGCACGCAGGTTGAGTTCGCCAGAATGTCGTTGTTCACCACGCCGCGGTCGCTGGGTTGCCAGGATCATGTGCACGCCGAGGGTACGACCCCACCGGCACCGGATGCCTCACGAGCGAGATTCAGACATCAGGAAGTGCTGGCGAGCATGGCGAACTCGGTCAATCACCAACAGCAGGCGCGGCATAGGTTCTGGCGGGTTGCGTGCGTGGTATTCGATGATGTTGTCCACGCCCTCCCCGGCGGCAGCGAAGAGCCGCTGTCGCCTTTCCATTTCGGCTTCGAGGCTGATCAGCGCACGGTTTGCGAGCTGTTCGTCGAGGTTACTGATGGTGCCGATGGTGTGCGGCAGCCGTTCACAGGCTTTGAACGCCGCGCCGCCCTTGAAGTCGATCAGAATGAAGTTGAGGCGCGTGGGGTCGTTATGGGCCGCCAGACCGGCGACGAGGGATCGCAGGAATTCACTCTTACCCGAACCCGTGGTACCGCCGACAAGACCGTGCGGACCGTCTTTGACGAGGTCGAGGGTGTACACGCCTTGGTCGCCAACGCCGATTTCGGTGCTGTATCCGGTGGATTTCTGCCAGGTGCTGATAATCTTTTGGGCGGTGGGTGGCGTGCCGATGCCGGTGAGTTCGGGCAGGCGCACCAGCCCGGGCAGACCCGCACCGGGGATGATGAGCTCGGGGTCGTCGAATTCTGCGAGCATCCGCGCCAGTTTTGTGACGTAGTCAAGGTCGATACCGCCGATAATAACGTCGTTGACGGTACGGCGTTTCTCGGGTTCGTAGAAGGTTGCGGCGGCGTCTTCGTCCACTGTAACAACTACGGTACAGGAGGCGGGAAGCTGCTCTTCAGAGTAGGCGATTACGATACCGGTAACTTTATGGACCGGCTTGTCTCGTCGAGCCATTTCACGTGCGTTAATGCCACGCCCAAACCCGAGGAGTTTACGAGCGGGTGCATCGCGCCCTTCAGTCAAAGTTTCGGAATCAATAACGAGCATGAGTCCGGGGCTGAGCAGTCCGTCGATGCTCTGCTGCAGATTCTTGAGCATAGCTGTGGATTGCTCGTAGTCCTGCGAAATCCATCGGCCACCCGTGGAAGATCCGCTCTGTCGGGTATGCGGCAGCCACGAGGTCCACGACCACTCATCTTCTTTGCCGCGGTCGAAAAAGACGCCTAGGGTGAGGTCTGCGGGCCCGCAGTGGGTCACGGCCTGCATCACGAGGCTGCGCGCTAGGGCGAGGGCCCCTTCCCTATCGCCCACGATACCAATAACACCGGCGTCAGTGAGGTCGGCAACCATTGGGACACCCCGTAATTGAGAAGAATCGAGAAGGTCTTTTACTTCTTTTTCGGGTTCTTGCGTTGTCGAAAGGTCGTTTTTGGGAATCCAGGCGTAGTTCCCGTACCCCACATGCAAGGTCATAAAATCAGCCGCAGTAAAGCGCCGCTGCCATACTTCTACACTGGGAAGCTTGATGCGCCGGGCTACGCTGGCGGGGTCAGGAGCGAGTTCCTGCAGACGCAGACGTTCATAATTATAGATATCTTCAAATTTGTTTGGTTTCGTCAATCTCTTTCTCGAACCGGTTTTCTTCCTCTCGCTTATCGCGTTTAAAACGCCATTTCTGCTCTATCCACATTACAAAAGCCGCAACCGGACTCAACAGGGCAAAAAGCCCGTACCGAGGTTCACGCATAATAGCAACCATCGCACCGGCAAAAATCAACGGTGCGATTACCGTAGCAATGTTAAATCGGCTGGGCTTATTAACGTTCTTCCGCTTCGGTATTTTGACGGTATCTGATTCGGGCATAAGAGCCGCGCGCGGCGGACGGTTGAAGGGTGCCGTGCGGCTGGGGGTCAGGTTGGGAAGCGACCCTGCGCGCGGTGCCAGGGTTTCAGTGAGCTGCGGGCGCACAAGCAGTGCCACTCCCCCGGCGTAGATGACGGCTTCGTCGTCTACTTCTACCCCATCTTCGCCCAGTTTTGCGCCGTTCACATAGGTTCCGTTGGTGGATCCCGAGTCTTTGACGAGCACTCCATTGTCGGTCTGGGTGGCGGTGAAGTGTTCCCAGGATGCGCTCTCGGTTTCCAGCACTACATCGGCTTGGGGTGAACGCCCCGCCACAAGGGCGCGACCGCTTGGCAGGGGCAGGATGCGCCCCGCATGCAGCCCGCCCGCGACGGTGATGGACCATCCGTGAATGGGTTCGGCAACCGGCGTGGGGGCGTATCCGATGGTGCTGCCTTCGAGCAGCACGACGGTATCCATCGTGGTGTCACCGGTGACAGGCTGGGAGTCTACATAGAGCGGGTCGTCAGCGGCTATCTCTGGGCCGCCCGCCGTGTAGACGATCTGCCGCAGCGTGGTGTTCTCCTGCCACGAATCGAGTTCGATACTTTCTGAAAAGATTCGAGGGATATTTGGATTCGCATACTGTTCCTTTGACGATCTCACAGCCCTGTACAAGACGGCATCTTATATTCTTTATTTGGAATATATACTAGTCAATTGCTATTCATTGTAGGTTTCCGTTCGAGTTCCACGCTCTGCAAACCAGACGATGCGCGGTTCCTGATCGTTGCTCGGCTCGGGCCGCAGCCCCAGACTCTGCTCCGTAGCATGGAGTGTCTGCACGGGCGCAGTCGTTGGGTTTTCATGAGTGAAATCGAGCGCGTCGCCCGCAATCGCCTGAGCGGCATCGAGCCTCATGCTTTCCAGCACGCGAGTGACCGCCTCCGGCTTGCGTTCGTGCACCTTATCGATCGCATAGGCGAACGCCAGCACCGCGTTGTGGGAGCGCGCATCCGCATAGGGAGCGGCGGATTTGAAGGCTTGGTCATCCTGCAGGGTCATGTAGGATGAATCCTGACCCATAACACGCACCGCTTCGAGGAAGGCGGCGAGTCCGCGCCCGGGGTCATCGGACTGCAAAGCCAAAGAGTCTGACATGTTGTACCCGACGGTCGTCAGGTTTGCCGAGACCGTGCCGCCCTCAGCCACAAGGGTTCGCGCGAAAATGGGCGATACGGCTTGCGGGCTCAAAAGAATCTGAGTCGTCACCCCGGCGTATTGCAGCTCTTTGACGATTTTAGCTTGACGAATTGCCGAGCCCGAAACGAAGATATTCGCCGAAGTCCCGTAGCTCTGGGACTCTTTCTTGACGTCTTGCGCCAGCTCACGCACATCGGTATCGCGGTCGTACGCATGTTTGGCGGCAACCTGCGGAATCTTCACCTCAGTATCCTTGGGCGCTATCACGATGCTCTGGGTACTCGGCTGCGAAGCCTGCATATACGCCTGCGAAAGCTGCTCGGGGGTGGGGGCCAGGCTCCAGACTCCGCGCCCGGTATCTACGCTGTCGTAGACCTCAATCACCGGGATGCTGCTCTCACGTGCCGCACTCGTCGCACCCTTAATATGCTCACCCGAGGAAGAAATAATAATCCCCTGAACGCCCTCAGATTTGAGTTTTTCGACGGCATCACGAGCCCCGTCAGGGGTTCCCTTATCGTTAGCGACCGTCAGCTGAACGGGGGTTTTACCAAGATCCAGACGATGCGCGGCCACCGCAGCACCCTGGGCAGGGAGCACCCATTCGGAGCCTTCCGCATCCTCGCCGTAGGTCATAATAATCCCGATTTTGGCGTCGCGATTATTGTTGTTCGGCAGCGTAATTTCCTGCGGAACAACGGGGGCTATCGCCTCGGTATCGCCGGGTGCGCGCAGGGGCCGAATATCCGGCCGCAGCAGATGAGCTGCCACCACGATAACCAATAACAAGACCCCCAGAAGGGCACCCCAGCCAATGATGGTCAGGGGTACCCTTCGGGAGGTTTGTTCTTCCTCAAGCTGAGGCTCTGGGGTCACGCTACATGTCCCCAATGTGGAAGGTGTAAACCACCTTCACTTCGGCCTTACCACCGTCAGGCAGGTGGAAGGAGGGCAGGGACTTGAGCTTCTCCAAGGACGCCTTGAACTGTGCCTGCCGCAGCTGCACGGCCGCAATATCCTCGGCACGAACGCTGGTGTAACCCTGCGCGTTCTGTGAGGCAAGCGCCAGCTGGAAGTCGGCGGCACCAGCTTTCGCGGCGTTCGTCTTCAACGCACCCAGCAGACCCGAACCATCGACTCGGCTATCGCCCAGGTCAAGGATAACCTTGTTGAGGTCGTCGGCAAGAAGCACGGATGCACCCGCCAGGTCGCGGCTGGCGTTTCCGGTGCGCGCATCCAGCTGCTCCAGGGAGCTCTGGGTGACCCCATCCAGGGATGCCTTGAGGTTCTCAACCTTACCGGCAATGTCACGGCGCTGCGCCTCCAGAGAGTTACCGGCATCGCGCACGATTACGTTCGAAGCTTCCGCCAGACCGTAGATTGAGCTGGTGAAGGAATTCTGAATGGAATCGGCACCTGCCGAACCCTGAGCCGATACCTGGCGGATCTCCTGCGAAATCAGGTTGTTGATGTTCTTGCTGGTTTCGTCAGCAGAGTCCTTGAACGCATTCTTGAGGGCTTCCGAAAGTTCGGAGTGCTGGCTGGAAAGTTCATCCAGGTTCTTACCCAATTCATCGGATGCGCTAGTCAGCGACTTGAGCTTTTCATCCAGGGAGTTCGGGTCGTTCTGGCGATCATCACGATCACGGTTCTGGTCGTCACCTTCGCCCGCATACGCCTTCTCAACCGAGCTGAGCGCGGAGTCCAGGGAGTTCACCTGGTCGGAGAATCCCTTTGCGTTCTGCGCCAGAGGGGTGGTCGGGTTCTGCAGATCGGTTTCCTTGATAACCTCGTCCCAAGCGCGTGCCTGGTTGTTCAGGCGCTCGTCCATAGCCTGCCCGTAACCTTCGGGTGCCTGGAGCTTGTCGGCAGCAAATCGGTGTGCCGCCGGGACTACGGGGGTGCCGCCCTGGTTAGCGTTGTTCCCGTTTTGGTTATTGTTCGGGGTGTTCTGGTTCTGACCGTTCTGATCGTTTTGACCGTTCTGGCCATTCTCAGTCGGGTCGTTCTGCGGGGTTACCTGCGCACCGCCCTGGCCATTCTGATCGTTCTGACCATTCTGGTTGTTATTGGGGGTGTTCTGGTTATTATCCTGATGACCCTGGTTCTGGTCGTTCTGGTTACCGTTATTCCCGTTTTGGTTATTGTTCGGGGTGTTCTGATCGCCTTGGTTCTGGTTATTCTGATCGCGCTGCGGGGTTCTCGGGGTCTCACCGCAAGGAGTAGAAGTCAGGTAGGAGCGCAGACGGTCTACTTCCTCTTGCGAGAGCTTGCCGCCGTTTTCTACCGAGAGCTTGCAGAGTTCGTTAGCGATATCTTCGTTCTGCTGGTCTATAGAGTTTGAGTTTCCGCTCACGTCGTTGCGCGCCGCCACGGCCTTGCTGTGCAGGCTGTTGAGCGCCTTAGTGAGCTCATCCGAGGTTTTCTTGAGCTCATCTACCGACCGGCGGCTAGACTTGAGCGATTCCGTGACGTCACCGTTCTGCTGGTGGTCTCGAATGGCTTTCTTGCCTTCATCACTCTGCAGGTACTTCGTCAGGTTGTCTACCTCGCCGCGCAGGGCACGGTAGTTCTTGTTGGCACCCTTGAGGTACTCAGGCTGCAGCTCGTTCACAAGCTTCTCACCATTAGCGACGAGACCAATCAGGCTTGCCTGTGAGGTGACCGAAGCACCGTACAGGGAACAGGTGACCGAAGAACCATCACGGCAGACCTCGGGGCTGGGGTTGTCCGGCCCGATGGTCTGGCGCAGCGAGTCCGCGAGGGCATGCTGGCAGTCGCCGCTGGCATCGGCATAGTTGTTGAGAATCTGGGAAAGCTGCACGAGGTTGCCGTATACGCTCGATCCGCCTCCGGCTGCACCGCGATCGACGGTGCATGACCCGTTTTGATGCGAAACCGAGACATTCGGAACCTGCGAGGTATCACCCAGCAGGGTATCCATCGTGTTCACGGTACTTTCCAGCTGGCTGATGAGCTGGTTCTTGTTACCGTCGGCAGTCTTGGCAAGGTCATCCTTGAGGGACTGAATTTGCCCGTCAAGCTCCGCCATACGCTTGGTCAGGCTCTCGCTGTTAGCCTGGAGGTTTTTCGCGGCATCCTGACCCAGGGTGTCCGAGGTGTTGTCCAGGCTGGAGCGCAGTTCGTTCACCTGCGAGCTGGCGCTGGTAATCGTCGAATCGACATTGTTCACCAAGTCGATAGTGCGCTGAAGCATCGCAACCTGGTTAGCGTCGTTCTTATTGAAACTGTTGTTGAGCACGCTCTCACCCGAAAGGTCAGAGGCGAACCCCGGCTGAACCGCGATATCGAAATCGGGTGCCTTGAAGTCCTGCGCATTCACCTTCAGCGTGAACGATGTGCTTGCCCCGGAGGTCGGAGGCGCCAGGATCGCACCCCACTGCACGTTCGCTTTGCCGTCCCCGGTCGTGCTAATCACGCCGTTGGTTGCGCTGTCGTCCGTCTTATCGCCAGAGGTAATGATCTGGTTGGATTTCACGTTATCGAGCGAAACCGACCCTGCCACCGTAAACGGAACACCGACGAGCGCCTGGTTGGTGCGCTTGGTGCCGCCCGCATCGTAGCTTACCTCTTGGGACTTGAGCGTAAGGTTTTCGACGGTGACCTTAATAGTCAGCTCGCCGGAGTACCCGTTCAGGTCTTTCAGGTTTGTACCGGTGCCTTTGGAGCTCTGGTACTGGGTGCTGACGCGCACCGGAACGTCGTTAATAACGTCCTTAACCTTGAAGTTGATGGTCTTGCTGGAGCTCTTGTGCTCTTGTTCATTGACATAGATATTGTTGGTGTCAATAGCAGAAACGTTACCGTTGCTCGCAAGTTTAAGATTCACGTTCTGCAGCACGTGCGTGGGGTTTTGCACCTGCTGTTCGCTCTGCTGGGTCGTCTGCCCGGGCGAGGTAGGATCACTATTCTGCTGGTCTGACGAGGAGCATGCCGCAAGGAGCAAACTGCCAATGACCCCGATGGTTAAAGGCACCCGCACACAGCGGCTCTTCCACGTCAGCCGTGATTCTGACGCGTCGAAGCGTGTAGACATATGGCACTCCGGAAGGTGGCTGATTTTATGGACAGTAATGTTGCATCGTATGTGTGTGGCGTTGAGTAAACCGTTCGAGGCAACTTAAAGGTATTCTACCGCGCCATAAGTAGAATGTGCGGGAAATATGCCAATCTTAACGCTCTGTCGCACGATCAACAGATGTTCAATTACCGTGATGTAATACTGAAAGCGTTACTTTGCAGATTTGTGAAGTTACCCACCTGAACGTTGAGCTTGCACTGGGGAGCAACCGATAGGGCCGTCACATTTTTCTGATCCGCTGAAATCGACAGGTGACCGGAGCATCCGTCTGTGAAGGCGATATCGCCCGTGTCCGGCGCCAGCGAGGTAATGGCCTGGGAGGGCGTTCCGGTCTGCGGCAGCTTCATGAGCGGGTTCAGGTCATCCTTGCCGCTGGGCCACACCGGCAGCAGGGTAACCGGTACCGCCGACTGGTTAACCACGCGGTTGGGCACCTGCACCTCAATCTTCTGGATGCGCTGAATGGGGTACGAAGCCGATTTCACGTCCGGGTCGCTAATGGCGGTCTGGGTCTTCTTGGTGATCTCCCCCAGCCATTTTTCGAGGCTCTTCTGATCGGGAATATCGATATCGATCTTGGCGCTCATGGTTACGGCAGAGTTCGCCGGAATCTTAAGGTTACTCACATTCCAGGCGCATTTCGTATCCAGCCCGGTAATGGCGGCCTGGTTTTTGCGGATCTCCTCGGCCTCACTCGCCTGGTTCCACGTGGTTTGCGGGCAGGAATCGGTGCTCAGCCCGGGAATGACCTGCAGAATATCGCCGTGCAGCCCGGATTTTTGCGTCGAGTACTCAAATTTCACGGTCGCCGTATGAGAAGACGGGTCATAGTCGGCCTCCAGGCGGGTGCCTAAGCCACTCGGCAGGGGCGAATTCGTGCCTGAAGATGCGGTCCAATGCTCTTTTGGCCCCTCCTGCTTCTTCTCACCGGAACTGTTAATAAAGACGAAAACACACGCGCAGATAAGCGCCAAAATACCTAATATCGACCCCCACACGAGCGGGCGTTTGAGCTGTGAGGCAACCGTTCTCGGCTGCTCATTCTCAAATTCTTCGTCGATTTCTTCCTCTTCGACAACCGGCGCCTCGGTCACCGGGCGGATAATCGTCTGATGCGAGGCTTCACCCAGTTCGGGTACTTGGGTGCTGTAGTTATCCTGCGCGGCTTGCGCAGGGTGCCTGCTCGCCGCCGCGAATAACCGTGCGCTGACGACCACCGGTGCTCTGATTTTCTGAGGCACGTTCCTCATACTCGAACCGGTCAGCATCCTGGTATTTCTTGCGCAGAGCCCGAACCTGCGCCACAGCCTGTGCGGCCTGCGGGCGGTTCTTGGGCGATAGGCTCATAAGATTCTCAAGGACGGTGCGCACATCCTCGGGAAGGTGATCGCTGATCTGAACGGCAGAATCCGCATCCACCAGCGGAACGGCGCCGACCAGAAGCTCGTGAAGCATAACACCGGCGGAATAAATATCGGCTGAGGAATCCGAGCTTCCATAGGCTTTACGCTCGGGCGACATGTAGGCGGGCGTACCGTAAAAACCCTGGCTCTCCGTCTGCCCCATGAGCGTGGCGATACCGAAGTCGGCAACCCGCACCTGCTCCACGAGGGCATCACCGTAATGCCCCGATAAAAGCACGTTATCGGGCTTAATATCTAGGTGCAGAACCCCGGAACGATGCGCGTATTCCAGCGCCAAAAGCACGCGCTCGACAATGCCGAAAGCCTCGCCGGGCAGCAGATTCTTCTGCTTCTGCAAAAACTCGCGCACGCTTCCGCCATGCTGGTATTCCATGACGATCGCCAGGTTGTCACCCTCGACCACCATGTCTTCGATTGGCACGATGTACTGGTGGTGCAGCTGCGAGAGCACGGTGCGTTCGCGCACAAACCGCTCAAGAAATTCGCTGTCTTTGTGGTACTCGGGCTTGAGGAATTTAGCAGCATACAGCGCCCATGAGCCTTTACGTGAGACCGCCCAGACGGTGCCGACCGTGCCGGAACCTACCGCACGAATGAGCGTGAAGGCAGATCCTAGCGGCGCTCCTTCGCGCATGCCGGTTATTGCATCGTCCACGGTTGCTCCTCACGCTCTAGTGCTCGGGTAGGTCTCACGGCTATACCTAGTGTAACCGGCGCATCCGCAAGATTCAGCCTTTTGCTCACGGTCAGCGGGGATTTTAAGAAGGTATAAGACGGGCAGCGCTCTTGGTGCTCTACCCGCCAAAACCCCTGCTCAACACGCGCTTAAACGGTTATGACCTCACCGTTTTCGCAAAAATGGTGAGGTCATAAGGCGTGATGCGTGTTCGGTGTCTTACACCGCGGCTACTTTTGCCGACGACGGATCACCAAAACAGCACCAGTGCCCAGAAGCGCAACGCCCGCGATTACCACGGGAATCACGGCAAATCCGGTATGCGCCAGCGCATTCGAGCCCGCGGATGCACCGCCTGCAGACCCCTGAACCACGCCGGATGCGCCCGAATCTGAACCGCCCGATACGCCGTTCCCTGACGATCCGGTGACCGTGCCGTTCTCTGTAGTTGTACCAGCCTGGGTACCCGCCCTCTGAGCTGTTCCCGGGTTCGCCGCTTGCTCAGAACCTTGCGGGTTCGTGCCCTCTGTACCGTTCTGCGGGGCTGCCGAGCATCCTGCGGTTCGGTCGGGTTGTGCGGATGCGCCGCATCCGCCGAGGCATCCGGAACGCGCACGGCACCCTGAGGGGTACCCACCCGTGCCAAGGAGTCTTGCCCGGTCTTCTGCCCGGAGGATGAACCGCCGTTTGTGCCCTTGCCCGGTTCTGGCGCTGCGGTAAAGGAGCATGCGTTGCTTGCCTCATTCCCGACGGCGACGGCAAGATGCTGGACTTTACTTGTGATCTCGGTACCGTCTTTGAGTTTTGCGGTGTACTGAACGTCAAACATGTAATGCCCAGGCTCGGTAAACACCCAGTTGGCGTGCGCGTGGGTTGCGTAGTCAATCGATATACTATGTTGATTTTTGGTCGAATCCAGCAGAACCTCGGGGCCGGTCAGCGACTCGGTGAAGACACCGAACCGCGCGCCCTTCGGCATGCTGCGGGGCACAACGTGCAGGGTTACGCCGCCGTCGAGCCTACTGTAGTCCACATCCTGGGTGCTGTACCCGGGCCAAGGCAGCCCGCGCATCTGGGTTTGCGGAAGCCCATAAAATGCAGTTCCGACCGGTCCAATAAAGTCGAGTTTGGGCGAGTTCATGTGCTCGTTGCGGCTGCGGCGGGCACGATCACTAACGGTCCACACCACGGTATCCAGCGGGCGCACCACCGAGTCCGCATCTATGAGTCCGCTATCGTCTTTGAGCCCCAGTTCCAGCCGGTTATCACGCAGTTGTGCTTGAAGATCCAGGTGCCCGTCGCCGATTTTATAGCGGCCGTCGATCTTCCCCGCCTCGCAGGTTGGCATGGGGGCGGGCGCCTTCGGTGCGGGGTTTTGTGTGTTTTGTGCATCCCCATCTCGTGAGGGAGTCGGGCTTGCGCTCGGCTGCTCGGGAGCCACCGGGGCGGGGGATGCACTGGGCGGCGCATCGTTGGTGCCGGGATCGCTCGGATCAGCGGAGGGGCTTGGCTGGGGTTCCGAGGTGTGTGAGTCGCCCGGCTGGGGGTTTGCGGCGGGCGCATCCGCACCCAGTGTTCCCGTGGCGCTGTAATTGCCGCCGCGCTGATAATTCTGGGTGAGTTTTACCTGTGAGGTGCGAGCATCCATATCGGGATGCGGCAGCACTTTCACGATAAGCTCGCTGTTCTCAAAGTAGCTGTCTTCCCGGTAGGTGAAGCGCGCTACCCCGTTGTCGATCGTGGTTTCTATATCGAATTTGGGGTATTCGTAGTCGTTGGGGGCGTAGAATCCGCCCCGGATAAACCCGCGAACGTTGGGGTCGGCGAAGGTCACCTCAAGCGTGCGGTACCCTTCCCGTGTGGAGGGCACGGTTCGCACGGTGTAGTCGCCGCTGTCGGGGGTGTATTGAGCGGTGGGAAGCATGGTATTGCGCTCATCGGGTTCTTCAACGGGCCAGTCTCCGGTGCCGTCGTCGCTGTATACACTCTCGGCGTGCCCGGGTTCATAGGCGAGCTTATGCGAAATCCAGCGCGCGCCCTCGTTCCCGCTTGGGGTGAAGACAGCCTGCAGATGCGAGGATTCGCCGCCCATCATCTCGCTCCAGGTGGCGGTGCCGTTCTTTACCTCAAGGTCGGTGAGGAAGTACCCGTTGTTGTACAGGGTCAACGTTCCACTAAGGTTTTTATCGGCTGCGGTGAAGGTGATGTCGCTGAGTTTATCGTCGGCATCCTTGTTCTTCGCAGGGTCGGGATCGAGCTTATGGGGTGCCACGGAAAGCACGTATTTGGCTAATTCCAGGTTCCCGACGGGTGCAGCATTATAGCGGTCAATGGTCGGTACCGCGTTCGGGGTTCCGTCACCGAGAATGGGCTTACGCCCACCCACCTGCCACACAAGTTTTTGCGGCGGGGACTGAATGATTGATCCGTCCGTGCCGCGCGCTACCGTGCGATAGGTCACCACATAGCGCCCGGGTCGTGTGAAGGTTGTGGTGTTATGCGTGTGGCTTCCTTTGCTGAGCAGCCAGGAGTGCCACCCGGTACTCGTGCTTGATAGGATGCGGTTTACGTCCGCAGGTCCTTCATCGGGGTTGTAGCGAAAAAGCTCCATGCGGCCGGGGCCTTCAACCGAGAGAACATCGGTCGCATAAATGCCGTCACGGAATTTTTCAGTTGGGATTTTGACGGATGAACCCAGCCCCGCCCAGATGGGATCGTGATTGCCCCAGGTCAGGGTGGGCGCCATGTAGAGGGTTTGCCCGGGTTCGCCCAGAAAACGCAGATTGGGTGAATCAGTGAGGGTCAGAGTGTATTGGGATGCACCGTTGCGACCATCCCACCCCTTCCCCACCCAGTTGACGGTCTTATCGAGGTCGTAGAGATCGGCACCGGTCTTATAGGGGTTTGCTTCGTTTTTGAGTGCGAAACCGCCGTTTTCCCAGTAGGTTTTCGGGGCATCAACATGGCCCTGAGTAGTAATAATGCGCCCGTCGTCGGGTCCCGCATGCGCGGGGAGCATAGGCGATGCGCCAGCAGAGCCAGCAGAGCTACTGCGGAAATACGAGCAAGGGATGCACTCAGCGCACGACGATGTGTGTATTTCGTGTACATGACAACCTTTCTCATTTTGCATACACAGCCTATCACTAATTGAGAATAATTGTCATAATCAAAATAGATATGTATAGTGATTCTCATAATCACACGCGCCGATGCGTCGTGAACTCACACACCACACCGTCGTTGGAGGAAAACTATGCGCAGATCCGCCCCGCAAACCCCGCCGCGAGAACAACGCAGCCGCAAAAACATTTACCATCATCGGAACCACCGCCCTGGGATGCACACTAGCTCTCTCCCCTGCCCTGCCCGCATTCAACACGGCACCGGCGGCGCTCGCACACGAAGAACACAGCGCAGGGTACAGCACAGGCAGAACCGCGCAGTTACACCGGGAATTACATCGTGCGCGGCGTGCACACCGAACTGCTCAACGCAGAGCTTCACAACGGAAAACTCGCCCCTAAACTCCAAGGCCGAAACGCAGGATGGTGAAGGTCTTTTCAACCCCTCCACCACTGTTTTCAACCTACCCGCCAACGATCAGTCCCAAACCCGTGTATCCGCCGGATATGATTTCATTGCCCCCGAAGGCACCCCCATCTGGTACATTCCGCAGAAGCATACTGATGGGCTTCTCTACCCCGGCTTTAGTGCCGAAAAACATTCCGCAGGGCGCTCTGAAAAACAATAAAATCACGGTTGATCTCATCAAAAGCGAGGTTCCCGAAGGCGCACGCGCTGAGGTTTTTCAGGAGAATCTGTCCGGGGCATCACGCATGTTCAGCACGGCGGATCGGTTAGCACCCTACGAGCTTGAGGCGGGTTCTCATGTGCATGCCGCATGGGCGTTTACCTCCGCCGGAACCTACCGGTTCACCTTCCGTACGAGCGCCGAGCTCGCGGACGGCACGCAGGTTCACGCTGAGGCGACCTACACCGTTGTGGTGGGCGAAGTTCCGCAGGATATTTTCGAGCAGGGGCATCGGGAACAAAACCCGCAAGGCTCCGCCGAATCAGCTGCCGCTCCGCCGCAGCATGAGGAGGGCGGTGAGCAGGCGCATCGGGATGCCGCCCCGAATGAGCGTTCATCAGAGGAAGATCACGGCGCGGGTAATTCCCACGCGCAGCATCAGGTGATCGAGCCCGCGCATCAGGAGTCGTCGAGTGTGGAAGCCGCCCCGGCTCAGCCTGATTCTTCAGCGGATGCGGCGCCCAACCCCCAGATTGCAACGGGTGATGCCCCCGCGCCCGATGCGCCCGCCCCGGCACCGCAACAAGCCGGTCAGAATGCAGGTGCACCGAACCACACGGTTAACGGGTCAAATGCCCAGAATGTTACCGCGCCGACCGTCCGGGGTGCGGGTTCTGGCGGTTCAGGGGCTTCGGGCAATACCGCGCCGTCTTCGGGTTCTCGCGGCGGGTCTTATCCCGGAACCGAATCCGAGAAGTGCATTCCGACCGAGGTTGTCGTCAAGGATTCCGTGCAGTCACGAAGCACCCAAAGCCCGGCAAATATTCCCGGCACTCTGCCGATGGTAACGACTGCGGATCATGCCGCGGCGGATCGCGCTACCGAGGGGCATTTTGACGTTGGTCCGGTCTTGAACGGTTCCACGCTGAGTTCTGCCGTCAAAGATGATCGGTTCAGCCCACCTAAACATGTGTCACCCGGCTCTTTAGAGTTCGTCCTCGGCGATGCTGCGAAGCTGAAATTCCCGGCGGGCATGGAAGATATTGCCCCCGCGGGAAGTACCGTGCACATGATTGGTGCTACCCAGCAGGCGGGCGTGCCGTGGCTGGGGTGGAGTACCCAGGATCCCGAACTTCTCAAACAGGCCGATGGACCGGTCACCATGAGCTTGAAGGGATTCGACGGCCCCGGATCAATGTCGGTGTTCCTCTCGGGCAACTTCGGATCCGCCGGTCAGAAAGTCTTCGATTCCCGCGGCGGCTCATTTCAGGTTCCACTGAATACGCACCAACACAGCAACTGGGTGTTTACCGCTGAGGGCCGCTACCGGGTGACGATCGGTTGGCAGGTGCATCTGAAGAACGGGCAGACCGTCGAGAGCACATCGACCCTGAACTTTACGGTGGGCAATGCCGATAATCCGGCGAACCCCGAGCCCGCGCATCATGAGAAGAACGCGCCTGAGAACGCCGAAAACTCGACCACTCATAAACCTGCCGAACAGCAATCCCAGCGGGGCACCGTGGATGCGGCAAGCGGTATTGTCACGAAGCCGGACGGCACGAAGGTGCGCATTGTCGGCAAGACCGCCTCGGGCAAGGACTGCGCCCTCACCAACCAGGAGCTAAAGGACGCGCAGCAGGCCGCTGCCGCCGGGAAGCTCGCCAACACCGGGGCTGGGTTTAATCCGTTTATGGTCAGCACCTCCGTGCTTGCCGTCGCGCTGGGAGGCATGATCGTATACACTGTGCGCCGCCGCAAACGTCATGAGCTCTAGAGTTTCACGCCGTCAGTCTTGCACACCGCAGCGCTCACTCGAAGTTCCGCTCAGCCGCCGCGCTTTCCTGGGTTTTCTGCCTGTCTGCGCGGCGTTAAGCGCCTGCACCGCACAGAATACGTCCTCAGGTTTTGATGCCGACGGACGTCTTCAGGTGGTGGCGACAACCCCGATTTTGGCGGATGTGGCGCGTGCTGTTGGCGGCGAGCGTGCTCGGGTACACGCCCTCATTCCCAATGGCGCAGACCCGCATTCCTATGAGCCGAGCCTGCGGGATGTTCGCGATGTCGCCTACGCGCGGCTGGCGTTCACCAACGGTCTATTGCTGGAACAGCGCAAAATGGCGGCGATGGTGAGCTCTAACCTGCCGCAGGGTTCGGCACAGGTGGCGGTTGCCGAAAGGATTGAGCAGTACGGCGGCAAGCTTGAACCCGTGGTGGAGGATGCCTCGCTGGATTCTATCTGGTTGGGGCTGCGCGTTGAGGGCACCGAGCCTTCGGGCGCATCCGCCAGCCATTCCGCTGAGTCGCCCTCAGATTCGGATGCTTCAGTCGCGTTTTCGGTTACCCGTGTGAAGGGTCCCGGGCAGGTTGCGGCGTTTATTACGCAGACCTTCGGCGCGGTTGAGATGATGTGCGATTCTCAGGCGCGCGGCACGCAGGAATCCACGCAGGATGGTGTGAGGGTGCGTACCGGCGATATGGGGTCGCTGGAGCTTCCGCTGCAGGCGCATACGCACCTTTCGTGGGCTTTTGCAGATGCCGGTGTGTACGAACTTGATGTTCTGGCAACGCCCCGAAACGCGCCCGAGGGGGTGCGGCAGGCGCAGGGCACACTGCATGTCGTGGTGGGTGAAGACCCTGCCGAGGCTGCCTCTCGTCTGGGTGCAAATACGACCGTTTTAGCCTCCGGACATGCGGATATAGCCGTTCAGGCATATACGGGGCGGCTTGTGATTCGCGCCGATAGCGGCGGAAAAAGTCACCGAACACGACCTGGCTCACACGATCATTGCGGTTCCTTCGCGCACTCTGCAGGAGGTTCCTGCAGGTGGCCAATACGGGTTCTTGAGGGGGTCTTCGCGCGAGCATCGGGGGCAGGTGTATTTGCTGGCGCAGGCGGTGCTCGGCAAACATGTGCACGGCGAGATAGACCCGCATATATGGCATTCGGTGCCAAATATGAAGGCGGCCGCGCAGGTCATGCGTGATGCTCTCGCCGAGACTGACCCACCCGGAACCAGCCTGTACACGGCGAATACCGAGCGTGTTATGCGCGAGCTTGATGAGCTGGACTGGGAGATTCGCGGCATCTATGCATCTTTGCCCGAAGCCTCGAAAAAAACCTGATTACCACCCATGACGGGTACCGCTATCTGGCAAGTACTTATGGGCTGACGGTGGCGGGATTTGTGACGCCGGTGGCGGGCAGTGAGCCAAGCATCCAACAGCGGCAGCGGCTGCAGCGCACTATCAGGGATTTGCGTGTACCGGCTATATTCCTCGATCGGAATACTCGCACGCGAAGCCCAGTTTTGCGGGAGGTCGCCCATGAAAACGGGGTTCAGGTGGGTACCTTATATTCCGATTCGCTCGATGATGAGGCACCCCACTATGCGGATATGATGCGCGCCAATGCACATACTATCCAGCGAGCGGTTGGGCGGTGAAGTCGTATTCTCGTCCATAGCCATATATGCATATACATCCATAAACGTTGAGGAAGAAGACATACATGAAATATTCTATTTTTTTGGAATAAAAACTAGTCAGAAGGTTATTTCGCTCGCTTTATGCGCGGCTCTCACAGCATCTATAGCCAATCCGGCATATGCCGATCACACGCCCGCGCCGGGTGCATCGTCAAGCACGGCAGCCACAAGCGATAACCTCAACAAAGAGCAGAAGGCTCTGCAGCAGACGCTCTCGCCCGAGCAGCCGGTGGGCACGGGACGCACCGAAATTTCGAGCGGGCATGTTGATATGGGTCCACGTTTTACAGACGGTAAGTTTCAGCTCATGATCCATGACGATCATGCCGCTACACCCATCTGGCGCAGCGTGGATGATGTGCTGTACCGCGGCTCCGATGCGGCACGTCGCCAGGTTCCTGACGATGACCGTTATTCGTTTGTGGGTGCGCAGCCCGGCGAGCAGGTGTATGTGATTCCGCAGACCGAAACGAAGGGGTTGTCTGGCCTGGCTGGACCACTCAGGATCCGGGGCTTGTGCAGAAAACCCCGCGCGGGGTCACCCTCACCCTAGAGCAGGTTCAGGGGCCGGGGCAGTTCACGCTGTACCTGGAGAACGGGAACTTCTCGAAGCCGCAGGTTTTGTGGGATTCGTCCAAGCACGAGCCGCAGGATATATGGGTTGAGAAGAACACGCATACCCACGCCAATTGGGTGTTTACCAAGCCCGGTGCCTATCTGCTGAAGGTGACGGCCCGTGCGGAACTTGCGGATGGTTCGGTTGTTTCCGATACCCGCTATATGAAGTTCGCCATCGGGGATTCGGTGACTGCGGACGAGGTGTACGCTCTGGCGCAGCAGGCCGCGGATCAGGCACCGGTGGGCGATTCGGAGGGCGCGCACTCTGCGGCTGCTTCCGATAGTCCGGGAGCCTCATCCGACGGGTTCCCTATCCTGCCGGTGGTGCTCGGCGCTGGGGCTGTGGTGGTGCTTGCCGCAGCGGGGCTCTTCATGATGCGCCGTAATAAGACCGCGCAAGCGCAGGCCGAGCGCATCATGACGAGCGGAAAGGGCGCGCGGGATGAGTAAAGGCACCACCGTGCTAGGCTCCAAAAACGACCCCGCGACGGGGAGTGAAAATCCGACGCTGAGCATCCAGAACCTCTATGCGGGGTACGGGCGGCGGGCGGTGCTGCGGGACTTTTCGCTCACCCTGAACCCCGGCGAATTTGTGGGTCTTCTCGGGGCGAACGGTGCCGGAAAAACCACGCTGTTACGTGCCATTATGGGGCTGCTGCATCCTGCCTCGGGGAGCATTCGGGTGCTGGGCTGTACTGCACGCACCGCGCGGGCGCGCATCGGCTATGTGCCGCAGAAGCACCAGTTTCAGTGGGATTTCCCGATCACCGTCAAGGATGCGGTCATGACCGGGCGAACCCGCGAGATCGGCTGGTTTCGTCGCCCTAAAACTGCGGATTGGGTCAAGGTTTTTCACGCTTTGGAACGCACGGATTTAATGCCGCTGAAGAACCGTCCCATCGGAGAGCTTTCCGGCGGGCAGCGGCAGCGGGTGCTTCTGGCGCGTGCTCTCGCGGTTGAACCGGCGCTTTTGCTTCTTGACGAGCCCTTCACGGGGGTGGATGCGCCTACCCAGTCCGCGCTCACCGGACTGTACCGGCAGCTGGCGGGCGAGGGCGTGACGATTCTGATGTCTACCCACGATATTGTGGCGGCGCAGGAGTCTTGTTCGCGGCTGTGCGGGGTGCGCGGTTCCTTGAGTTTGGACGGCAAAGCCGAGGATTTCACCGCAGCAGCTTTACGCCTGGGTGCACGGGCACGAACTTGAGGGCGAGGGTGAAAGCACAGGTAAAGGCGGAAGCGCGGGCACAAGCCCATCGCCTAAGATTGGCGTTCCGGGCGCAGGCGGCGACTCGACCGGCGGCACCCGGCAGGGGCATCCTGCCGGTCATCGTGTAACCCCGCAGGAGGCAGCGGCATGATTACTCCCCTCGATTTCCTGTTTGACCTTTTCAACCCTTCCCTGGCGTTTCTGCCGCGCGCCCTGGCCGCAGTGACGCTGGCTTCTTTGGTGACGGGCGTGGTGGGGTGCCATGTGATGATGCGCGGCATGGTTTTTATTGGCGATGCGGTTGCCCACTCAGTGTTTCCCGGCTTGGCGGTTGCGTTCGTTATAGGCGGCAACTTGGTGTTCGGGGGCTTGATCGCGGGCGTTATCACGGCGGTTTTGGTGGCTATTTTTAGTCAGAACCAGAAGCTGCGAGAAGATTCGGTAATCGGTATTTTCTTTGCCGGTTCGTTCGCGTTGGGTATTGTGATTATTTCGCTGGCACCGGGGTATTCGGGGTCGATTCAGGATTTCCTGTTCGGTTCGATTGTGGGGGTTTCAGGCAGCGATATTGCCCAGGCGGCGGCTATGTCCGCCGGGATTCTGCTGCTTCTGTGGCTGTTTCATCGGCAGCTGGTGACGGTGAGCCTGGATCGTGAAAGTGCCCGCGCGTTGGGTTTGCCGGTGCTGTGGCTGGATATTCTGCTGTATGTGCTCGTGACGGTTTCCGTGGTGATTTCTTTGCAGACGCTCGGGAATGTGCTGGTGCTTGCGCTTATTGTGGTTCCGGCCAGTGCATCGCGGCTTGCATGCCGCCGTTTAGGTACTATGATGCTGTTCTCACCGGTTTTCGGCGTGCTGTGTTCGACGGCGGGGCTGTACTTCTCGTGGGCGTTTAACCTACCGACTGGCGGCACGATTGTGCTGACGATGGTCGCCGCTTTCGTGCTGGTGTGGGTGTTTACCTGGATGCGCCAGCGGGCCAGGCGCATTCCTGAGACCGCCCATTCCCTGCCGGTTTAGGCTTTGCCGCGCCCGTCTCAAGGCTCTCACCATCGCCTGTCAGGTCAGCGAGAAATAGTCTGCGATAACATCCCACCGGCGGCGCAGCACGTGCTGATCCGCGAAGAGCGTGGCGCCGCGGTCGGTAAGATGTGCGTGCACGTTCCGGTAGAGTTCATCGCGCAGGTCGTTCATCGTGTTCACGGACAAATACCCGAGCACATCCGGCAGCACGGTATCGAGGCGCTGCTGCTGCAGCTCCTGCCCGGTAAGTGCCACATAATCCGCCAGATCAAAGGTTTCCATGAACCGATGAGCGGCGGTGTTGAAACGAGTGAATGCTTCTATATTGAGCGTCCCATCGGGCCTCAGGTAAGTCATTCTCGCTTCGTGATCTACAAATTCGTGGTAGCGGGGGTGGCCAACGCTTATAAAGTACATATCGCCGTCATGCGGGGAGGGCACAGATTTAAGAGGCTGATCGAGGTGTGCCGATATTTTTCGCAGGGTTTTACGCCATTTTTTAGACATCACATAAAACGCTGGGATGCCGCTGTAGTTCCCCGGCGTGTGGTTAAACGTTGCGTAGAGAAAAGCGGCCCGAAATATGAGGTCTTCACCGTATTCTTGGGTGAATACGGGCTGATTTTTGCGTGGTTTCGACCAGCCCAGTGAACCCAGGTGCTCGCGGAATGCTTCACCGCTGGAAATATCCCGGTATGTGTAGTTGTCCGCCATGCTATCCCCCATATACAGCCTATTTTTAGCAACCACCCTACCATTTGCGAGCGCGTGGCCATGCGTTTACCGTCATGCTTTTCTGCCGCCTATGAGGGATTTTACCGGCATCGCGCGGTGATGCCGTGGTTGCCCTCGACCTGCTGGAGGGCGTGGGTATTGGTCTGGCAATCAGTATTTTCTTCGTGCTGCAGGGCAATATGAAGCGCGCCTACTACCTCAGCCGTGAGGAGCTTGCAGAGGCCGACGAAATCACGCTGGATTTGGCGGAAGAGGTGTCGTTCTTGAACAAGGCGGCTATTAAGAAGACGCTGAAGAATATTCGCCCCGGCTCGAAGGTCACGATCAATGCCGAGAACTCTTCGTATATCGCCAGCGATGTGCTGGAGCTGATTGAGGACTTCTCCAATGTTTATGATATTGAGGTAGTACTCAAGGGCTTCAAGTCGGATTATCACGACGCGGAACGTGACCGCCACAGCCACGTGAAGGTGGGTCATAGCGCAAGTATCTAAGCTATGAGGCGGGTATCGCTCCCCCTCGTGCATGTACGCGAGCAGGTGGTTTTTGGCCGAGCAGGTAGGAAAATACTACCTGCTCGGCCAAAAACCACCTGCTCGCGGTATAGAGCGCATCGCGCATAAGCCTGCCATTCTTACAGTCACCATAACCTTAAATGTAATCTGCGTAACATCTAGGAAGTTACGGATTTTTCCGGTTTAATGAAGGTACAACCTATAAAGAACCCTTGATAGGTTGAGACTATAAGCGATGATGCTGTAGCTACAGCCCCTCATAAAATCTCAGTTAGGAGTCACCATGAAGGCAGTTGTTTACCACGGTCCAGGCAAGCGATCTTGGGAAGAAGTTCCAGACGCCACCATCCTTGAACCCACCGACGTCATTGCTCGCGTTGATACCACCACCATCTGCGGCACCGACCTGCACATCCTCAAGGGTGACGTTCCCGAGGTTGAAGAAGGGCGCATCCTGGGCCACGAGGCTATCGGCACGATTACCGAAGTCGGCTCGGCAGTCACTGATTTGAAGGTTGGCGACCGCATCATTATTCCGGCGGTCACGAACTGCGGCAAGTGCTCATACTGTAAGGACAACAAACCTTCGCACTGCCAGACCGTGGGCGGCGTCGGCTGGATTTTCGGGTACATGATTGACGGCACCCAGGCTGAGTATGTGCGCATTCCTTACGCTGAGACGTCGGTTCACATGGTTCCCGAGGGACTGACCGACGAAGATGTTCTCTTCCTCACGGATGCGCTTCCGACCGGTTTCGAGATGGGTATTCTCAACGGCAACACCAAGCCGGGCGATACGGTGGCTGTTATCGGCGCAGGTCCGGTGGGTCTGGGCGCGATCATGACGGCAAATCTGTGCGGTGCCGGGCGCGTGATTACCGTCGATATGGACGATAACCGTATGAACAAGGCGCTGGAACTGGGTGCAACCGATAAGGTAAACGCCGCCGATCCAGACTTTATCGAGAAAATTAAGGCCCTCTCCCCCGATGGTTTGGGCGTGGATGTGGCGATTGAGGCTGTGGGCGTGCCGCAGACCTTCGAGACCTGCACCAAGATCGTGCGCCCCTACGGCAACATTGCGAACGCGGGTGTGCACGGCAAGCCAGTGGAGCTGCCGATTAACACCATGTGGATCTCGAACGTGAACATCAACATGGGTCTGGTGAACTGCAACACCGTGGGCAACCTGCTGAATATGGTGCGTTCGGGCCGCCTGAACGCAAAGGCGATGGCAACCCACTACTTCACCTTCGACCAGTTCGAGGAGGCATACGACCTGTTCGCAAACGCAGCCGAGCATAATGCGGTGAAGGTTGTTATCTCGCGCGAACCGATTAAGAAGTAGGGTGTAAGCCCCTAAGCTAACCCCTCCGGGTTCTTTACCGTCCTTCCCGGAGGGGGTTCCTTTCGCCCTCTTTCCCAGAGCCAGCCATATTTACCGGGGGTGGCGCACTGTAAAAAGGCTCTTTATTCCAATAAAGCGAGTTTTCCCCATCTTTATTGGAATAAAGAGCCTTTTTATGCAGGAATCTGCTCAAGACGAGCGTTGCTTTACCGACCCTTCGCCAGGTTTTCGAGCTTGGTCACCAGCGCATCAGTGTCTCGGGATGCGCTGCTGAGCACACGATAGATCACGCGCCTCTGTGCAGCCTGGCGTACCGCATCCCGACCTTGCGGCACTCCCCCGCCAGCGCGGGTACGCTCATCGGCTAACTCTTCGGCACGCATGGCGGCGTAGTTGATCTTGGCGGCAAGCTGCATCCTATCCCGTTCCAGCTGAACACCAGCCCACGAGACGGGCCTGCTGGGGAACGGGCTGTTTGATTCGTCCGCTGCACCCCGGATGCGCTGCGCCTCCTGGGTCAGCTGGGTTGCGTCTACCACGTCGCCAGCCTGTTTGTACATATCAAGCAGAATATGGAAGTTCTTCGCCTTCTCGCTGAGATACTGCGCGTTGGTGGCCGCGCCCTGAGCTTCGGGGTTCTGGTTCTGATTCGACGGGGTTGACGAAGCCTGCGCGGCGTTCGCAGCCGGAGCGGTCAGAGTCGAACCAACCGCGAGCGCGCCCGCAGCGGGAATGCCTACAGCGGCTGCGCGCAGGAATCGGCGGCGTGAGGTACCCAGTTCAGTCATATGTCCTCCTTATTTATGCGGTGTTAAAACACCATGAGGTGCAGAGTCAGCGCCATTAGGATAAGCGCCAACGCCGCACCTCATGATGCGAAACCGGTAAACCGGTTGGTAGTTTTTTTGAACCGTAACTCACCTGAACACGTTTTTTAGTCAGGGTACGGTTATGCACTACCGTGTTGTCGAGCAGGTTACAGACTGTGTGCTGTGCAGGTTCTCACGCCTTAAGAGTAGTTACCTTCAATAAGCTTGCGCTGAAACGCAACAATGGCCGGTGAGGGACCGTCAAGAACCCCGTCTGCGGTTTGACCCAACCAGCTCTGTAGAGCACTGATTGTAGAGGGTCCGATCAAACCATCAACATCCGTCCCGAGCCAGCGCTGCAAATCTTTGATGGTTTCTGAACCGGAGGCGGCATCGTCAGAAACCCACTGCCAACCGCTCGTCAAACCGGGATTAGCACTTGACTGGGATGCGGGCTGACTGTCGATCTGCCCATCGAGGGAAAGACCGCCCTCCACCGCAGAGTTTACGGCAGCTATGCTGTTGAGACGCTTCTGCAGCTCAACCGTTGTTTCGGAGCCCCAGTAACCATCATCTGTAAGAGCATTCGCGCTCGTTGCGGTCACAAGGGTCGAGCCGAAAGCGAGCATACCTGCAGCGGGTACACCAATGGCGGTAGTACGCAACAACTTACGGCGGGAAAGTCCGGGATTTTCGAGAGTCATAATACTCCTTCCTCAACTAAAACTTATAAAAAGTTTGAAGCGATCTTGGCACCAGTCAAAAGCTCACAAGCCCCAATCTCGCTTCCTCACACAATTGGCTGCGAATTATTGAAAGCGGCTGGCATTTCACGATCAGCATCTTCAGATGCCTGAGCTTCTTGGGCTCGTTGCTGAGCCAACGTTTCGGCTTTTTGAGCAGCATCATGCAGCTGGCCGCTGATATCTTTGACAGCAGCCTCAAGGGCAGGATCATCAAATGCTGCGGCATCAAGATCGAAGCTGTCTGCTAGTTCTTTAGCCCTCTGAGCTTTCTCCTGAAGCTTCTCAGACTCTACTTTCATCTTGGCACCCAAGTCAGTCTCTGCATTCGCAGCTGGGGCCATCACCAGGTTCGCTCCCAAAGCAACCACACCGGCAGCGGGAACACCAATGGCGGTGGTACGCAGCAGCTTACGGCGAGAAAGATCGGTATTTTCGAGAGTCATAATATCCCTTCTTCACATCACCACATACGAGGTGAGAACATGTCACGCCATTTTCGCGATAACTTATTTTTTAAGTCGTAGGTACATGAGAGTTCAGATAGTTTTGCAGAGCCTCGATCGTTGGCGAAGGTCCGTCAAGCACGCCGTCAGCGGTTTGCCCAAGCCAGGTCTGCAGAGCACTAATCGTTTGAGGACCAATAATCCCGTCGCCTTTCTCGAAGCCCAGCTTTTCACGCTGCAACCTAGCGATAGTACCGGAGCCCTTCACCTGTTCATCGGAAACCCACTGCCAGCCTGAAGCCAGACCGGGGTTCTCCTCAGCACGTGATATTGGCTGAGAAGAAATAGTCCCCGAAGGATCCCCAAAAGGATAGCCAGGAAACCACCACTGACCAAGAACCCCTTGCATAAGGACACTTTGGAGAAGTTCCGTCGTCTCCGTGCCCCAGTAACCATCAACTGCCATAGCAGCGTTCGCAGCTGGCGCGGTCACGAGGGTCGAGCCAAAAGGCGAGCATACCCGCAGCGGGCACACCAATAGCGGTAGTACGCAACAGCTTACGGCGAGAAATACCGGGATTTTCGAGAGTCATAATATTCCTTCCTCAACTAAGGCTCATAAAAGGTTTGAAGCAATCTTGGCACCAGTCAAAAGTCCACGAGCCCCAATATCACTTCTTCACACAACTTAGTTGCGAATTATTTATTCAAAGAGGCTGGCGGCGTCACGATCAGCATCTTCAACAGCCTGAACTGCCTGGTCTCGTTCTTGAGCCATCGCTTCAGCCTTCTGCGCAGCATCACGCAGATCCTCAGCGGCAGAATCATTAATCGCGATGTTATCCTGGTCAAACTTATTTGCTAGATCTGTAGCTTCCTGGGCTTCTTGATGAAGCTTCTCAGATTCTGCTTGCATTGCGCCTGTCGAGTTATCAGCAATCGCTGCATTCGCCGCCGGAGCCGTCATAAAGCCAAGCGCTAACAAGGCGCCCACAATGGGAGCCACGAGCGAGGTGACGCGCATCAACTTACGACGAGGACGATCAGATTTACGAAATATCATTTTTTCTCCTCAAATAGTTCAATAAGGACTGTGCACTAACTGGTGAAAGAGCAATAACGGGTTTAGCCGACGTACTGATTAATCTCATTCTGCAAAGCCTCAATAGTCGGTGATGGACTATCTAAAGTTCCATCCGCCGTCAGGCCATAATGCTCTTGTAAAAGCTTGATATGAACGCCTGTAATGCTGTAGCCAGTTACATTCGCACCCCAGCTCTGGACTTTGAGGAAAATATTTTGCGAGCTAGTTCCGGATCCTAGCCACTGATACATGGCCAGCATGGTTGGGGAACCAGAGGCCTGTGCATCATCGACCCATTCCCAACCGCTGACGATACCCGAGCAGGATGGAGCCATACTTGATGGCTGAGAACTAATAACTCCATCCACCGACAACCCGGCCCCACGCACGGCATTCATAAAGCGTTGGAGCCTGCAGAGGTTTCCTCGCCCCAGTAACCATCAACGCTAACCGCACTCGCACTTGTTGCGGTCACCAGAGTGGAGCCGAAAGCCAGCAAACTCGCAGCGGGCACGCCTACAGCGGCGGCACGCATCAGCCCGCGACGAGAAATACCAGAATGTTCGTTCGTCATTTTTATCCTCCTTCAGGATGAAAATATATGTCCGCCGAGAAGCACCAACGTGCTTTTCACGCATCATCAAGTCTCACGTAGAGCAACCTAACCGACGTACTGGCTAATCTCGTTCTGCAAAGCCTTGATAGTCTCCGAAGGTCCATCCAGGCGACCATCTGCCGTGAGACCGTAGTGATTTTGCAGGGCTTTGATGGTATTGGGGCCAATCGTGCCGTCAGCCTCAACACCGCCCAGCCAACGCTGCAGGTAATAGATGGTGAAGTCGTAGCCTTGCGCTCCCCCATCGGATTCCCATTGCCATCCGCTGCCCAGCCCGGGGTTTGCGGACTGCTGCGATACAGGCTGATATTTCACAACACCGTCTTCATACCCGTATGTAGGCTGACCGAGTTCCTGCGCAAAGATTTTGAAGAAAAACTTTTGAAGCTGCGAGGTTGTCTCAGAACCCCAATAACCATCAGCCTCAAGCGACTGAGCAGCCGGGACGCTAACGATGCTGGACCCCAGCGCCAGAACGCCTGCGGCGGGAACGCCTACGGATGCGGTGCGCAGCAGACGACGACGCGAAATACCAGAATGTTCATTCGGCATAGTGATACCCTCCTTTGCGTATTTTCAGATACAGAAAAGCTAGAGCTGGAAGATGCCTTCCTTGTCGGGATGATGGAAATACCACTAGATGACCGATCCACCCTCCCGACACGTGAAGAACTGTCACATTGGATTAGCCAACGTACTGGTTAATCTCCTTTTGTAAGGCCTTAATGGTCTGCGATGGAGCTGACAGAACGCCATCGCGGGTAAGCCGATAATGATCCTGCATGAGCTTGATGTGTGTAGGCGAAATTTGGTTGTTGTGCAAAGGTTCGCCTTCTCGGGTCAAAGACGCATTCCCTTCTTGCGTCTTTGCCTCAAGAGTATCGTCTGGATCATGAGTCAGCCACATAAACATCAACTCGATAGTGGGAGATCCCTTGGCCTGAGAATCTTCTACCCACTCCCAACCACCAACGATGCCGGAGCAGGAAGAAGCCATGCTCGAAGGCTGAGAGCTGATCATGCCGTCAACGTCTAATCCAGCACTCAGAAAGGCATTCATAAATTTCTGAAAACCTGTCGAGGTCTCCGAACCCCAGTAGCCGTCAACTTCAACAGCATTAGCACTCGTTGCAGTTACCAAGGTCGAACCGAAGGCGAGCATACCCGCAGCAGGAACGCCAATAGCGGTAGTACGCAACAGCTTACGACGGGAAAGTCCAGGATTTTCGAGAGTCATCAGGAATACCCTCCTTTGCGTATTTTCAGGTATAGGAAGTTAGAAAAAGCCTTGTCGGGGCAGGATTCTTATGTGGAAACATGCCCCGTCCAAGTACCGCGAGAACTTTTATCGATGCTCTTCAAACCATTTACGCGCTTCAGGATCAGGTTTACCTGATAATTTATCGAGCATGCGCTGCAACTTACGGATAACTTCTTCGTAGAGTTCTTTCAGCTTATTTTTAATTTCTTCGTATTTACGCTGCACGTCTTCGCCGACTCCCTCAACAAATCGGCCAAGCTCACCCAACTCACGGTTTAGCTCGTCTATTTCCCGACCGAGTCCCGGATCCTCGTAACTGCCCAGAGCAGAGAGCGTCTGCCGACCTATCAGACCATCCGCTGAGACTCCCAGCCAGTTCTGCATAGCGGTGATAGTTGCAGACCCGGAAGCATCACTATCCGAGACCCAGTCCCAACCGGATCCAAAAACAGCCAATTCTTCCTGTGCAGAGGCAGGCTGACTACCGATCAGCCCATCTACTTCAAGACCTGCCCCAAGTGCCTGATTTAGGAATTGCTGAAGCGCAACTGTCGTTCCTTCACCCCAGATGCCATCAGCTTGAAGGGCATTTGCGCTCGGTGCGGTCACAAGGGTCGAGCCGAAAGCGAGCAGACCAGCAGCAGGAACGCCAATAGCGGTAGTACGCAACAGCTTACGACGGGAAAGTCCAGGATTTTCGAGAGTCATCAGGAATCCCCTCCTTCGCATACTTTCAGGCACAAGAAGTTAGAAAAGACCTCAAAACGGGCAGTAAATGATCACAAACTAATTGAGCCTATCAAGTATTTTATGAGCAGCTGGACACCCGTTTGTTATTAGCGAAACTTTTAACGGCGTCTAGAACATTAGTTTGACCGAGATACTGATTAATTTCTTTCTGCAAAGCCTCAATTGTCGGTGATGGTCCGTCTAGTGCTCCATCCGCTGTCAGCCCATAATGGGTTTGCAGGGCACTGATAGTCTCAGAACCAAAAATCCCGTCAGCCCCAACACCTAGCCAAGTTTGCATCGCAACTATTGTTTGAGAGCCAGATGCTTGAGCGTCATCAACCCATTCCCAGCCACCAGCAAGACCGGGGCATGAAGCCTGCAGGCTTGACGGCTGAGAACTAATCACACCATCAACGCTCAAGCGAGCACCCTGTGTAACATTTAAGAAATTTTGAAGCCCCCTGGAAGTTTTTGATCCCCACCAGCCATCAGTATCAACTAGAGCGCAAGTAGCCTCTGCGCTCGTTGCAGTTACCAAGGTCGAGCCGAAAGCGAGCAGACCAGCAGCAGGCACGCCAATAGCGGTAGTGCGCAACAGCTTACGACGGGAAAGTCCAGGATTTTCGAGAGTCATGTTACTTATCTTCCTTTCACATGGTGGTTGGATACGCGCACTCGCCACTGTAGAGCTACAAAAGCGAATTTTGAATGCGTACTATCTGTGAACGCCTCATAAAAGAAGGCGCGGGATTATGACATTTCCTCTTCCGGAGCGAGGATTTTATTAGAGCGCTCAGAATATATCTGCAAGAGCTGCATACCAGCAACACATCTCAAAGTGATGTTTGGTCACCCTCATATAATGCATTTACTGCGTAGCGCTTTTCCTGAACGCCTCTGCCCCTACCGTAGAAGCCACACAGGCGAGTTTTTCAACCCTTTAAAGGCTGTTTTGCTGCATCACGCAAGACAGAAGTTCATGTATTTTTATGCTCTATATCAGAGTGGTCATTGTTCAAAAACTTTTAAATGTCATATTTCTTATTCGGGCATGTCACATAAAAAAATATAACGCCACGCTTCGTAAGTTTTTTTATAAACACTTCATGTTTTAAATATTTTTTTACTTAGGAATTTCAAGAAGGAAATCTCTATAACCACGCTTTAATCCCCGCGAGCAGATAGTATTGTGGCGAGCAGATAGCAATCCGTTATCTGCTCGCCACAATACTATCTGCTCGCGCCTCATCAAACCTGACGCATAGGAGGGACTTTAGGATCCGTGAAAACTAATTCTAGGCCTGTTCTTCTGCCGCTGATCAGATAGATAATCAACAACAATGAGAACTGCAATAGCAACGTCTTGAAAACGCTGATCGTACACAGTGATCTGATATTTGTCGCGCATCTTAAACCTAGGCTTGTGAATAGCGGCAACGATACTTCCTTCGAGAACAATCTCAAAGTTACCTTCCCAGAAACTACCCCCGATCTGAAGCGGAGTCTGGTTGAGGTAGGCTTCTATGTTGAGTCCGGCGAGTTTAAACCGTTTGCGCATATACAGCTGGTCGCCGGTGGAAAAGCCAACATTGAAAACGGTACCGAGCCCAAGCTGCCGCTCCAGCGTGAACTGCACGCCGGTCTCAACGTTCGTCACATTCATGTTTTTGCCAAGAACCCGGTAGTTCTCATCAACCTGATATACCGTGCACCCGCCTTCGTCGGTGACGACATAGTGGTCGGTAATTTTGAAGATTTTCTGCGCCGCGTAAAGCTGCCGCATCATGCTCTCCTCTCTATATGTTTCGGTGGTGTCGTTGGTAGCTCAACCATAGCACCGCGTATGCTCTCAACGACGACTTGTCTTCACCTTACGCGTGTACCCAAAAGGAATTTACGGAACGGGATATTGGGCGTGGAATCGCCAGGTACAGCTGAAGGCAAAGGGACTCTAGAGCGATTCATCAGGCACCCCTTCGGATACCTCATGCTGCTTTTGTTCTGAAGATTTGTCTGTCTTTTTAATACTATTCGTCATAACAATAATCATTAAGATACCCAAAATAACTTCGTAAAGGGCTACCATAACCCCCACTATTGTAAAAGAGCTCTCGGCAGATGAAGATGGATCAAGAACCCGCCCTAGCATAAACGGCACATAGGTAACCTCGGAGGTCGGGGCAACAATAAGGCCGTAAATATTGACACCTCGTATCCACCGAAACTTGACTGATCTCCTAAACCGCATAAACGCGACAACCTGCAAGATAACGTGAATCATGTAAGGAAGTGCAATAACGGCAATAATAAACATACCCGCCAAGATAAGATCATCATATCCACTGGGCGCAGATACCAAAACGTTAATGAATACACAGACAAAAACAACCAGCATGATAAGCGCAGGAATAATAATTAGAATATTCTTGATAGCCTGTGCGATGAGAAGAGGCTCACGGGTGTTGGGACCTATATCAAACTGTTGTGATATGCGTTCATGAGGCTCTTCCTTTACCTCAGCGCCCTGAAACCCCAGGGATGCCTGGGGATCCAAGGACATCTTACCGTCGGCACCTTCTAAGCCATACAGCTGTGTATATTTTGGCTCTTGTTGGGAATTCTCTGGATTATTCGATGCACTTTGCTTTCCACGGGAGGCTGCGGATCATTATTATCAGCGGTTGAAAAATTCTTATCGGTGCTCATAGTGATCACCCTAATCTTTCTTCTGCGACCTAACGTTAACGTGCTGCCGGGGATTTTCAACGCTTAAATCTTTACGATGTTCCTTCAAAGGTGTTGAATCATCAACCAACTCGTACACCCTTCCCTGAGAACCGTGTAGAGTATCGGCATATATTCGAGGTTTAGAGACAGTGACTCCCTTATCCTGAAAATCATCCGGAGAGTTCTTCTTGATCACACTCATCGCAACAATCATAAAAATGCTCATGATTGCTTCAAGAACGCAGGCACCTATAAACCACCATAATGGTCGAACATCGGCATTTGGAACCGTCACCTCCATCACGAACCATGTATAAAAAGCACCAATAGGCGCAACAATCATCAGGCTATAAATGTTGATTCCTACAACCCAAGCGATCCGAGTTTCTTTCTCTGTCCGTGACCATGCCGCAGCCTGCAAAACAAAATACAAACCAAAAGGCAAGAAAAGGATTATCCCTAGAGGATTAGAGAGCAATGGCAGTAACGGCACTACCAATATGAGCTCAAGAGCAGTCCTTATAATCTGCGCAGTTATAAGGCTAGGAGGAAACAAATTCTGCTTCTCAGCCGAGTCCGTTTCAGGTTCTTTCTCTATCTTATGGACATCTTGAGCCTGGATCGTTCCATGCTCAGGTTTTGGAAGGTTCTCATCAATAGTCATGGCTTCACCCTAAGCTTATAGCCTGGGTATTCAATGGAAGCTCCCTGAATAATCTCAAAAAATAATACTTTTAATTTATCTAATGCTAAAAAGGCTCTTTATTTATATAAAGCAAGATTTCTAACGCTTTATTAAAATAAAGAGCCTTTTTCGCACCCCGAGATATGCGTATTACTCAGGTGAACCTTCCGATGCCGATTTCGGAGAATCCGCACGTACGCCTTCAGCGGCACTATCTACGCCATACGTTTCTGCCGAGCCAGCATCCCCGGCGCCCGCATTCTTCTGCGACTTCTGCCCCTGCTCTCTGCGAACCTGAACCAGCGGGATCTGTCCGGTGCTGAGGTCCTCAACCAATTCGTCAGTCAGAGTTGGGCCGTTCACCGCCTGAGGCTGCGAAGCTGCCGCGGAATCAGCCTCCGAGGCGTCATTCGCCGCATCGTCAGGATGCTCGGTATAGAGGGGCACCGCATCCGTCGCCGGTTCAGCCTGCATAAGCACCCGCCCCTTCTTGCGCTTGCGCCTAAAACGCTTCTTCTTGCCCGGTTTGAGCTCATGAAGCTGCACGTCAAGCCCGGATGTCGCAGTTGCCCCCGCACCCTTCGGCGGTTTACGTTCCAGGGTGTAGATAACGCGTGCAGGCTTCGGTTCCATGCCGATCTTGGCGCGCATCCAGTTGATAATGCGGTCAAGCCAGTTGTAGTCTGCCGTCGCCTCAACTACCTGATGGTTACGCGGAATCATGCCCACATCGCTGAGCACGCGCGGATATTCATCAATCTCTTGAATGCCCGCCATGTACATGTCTCGCGGAACTGCTGCGCGAACTCGTGCTGCCCAATAAAAAAAGCAGGTCAGAGTAGGTTTTCGCGGTCAGTCGCTCGGTGTACGCCTGCACGGAATCACGGCTGCCCCGCTTGGCGCCGTAGGTGTCCCAGAAATAGAAGTACACGTTATTGGCGATAATCGCCGAACGAATCTTGTTTTGTAGGTACCAGAGCCCGCCAACGGCGAGAAGCCCAATAATGATAATGACGAGCGAGCCAACCGGAATTGAATAGTCCACATAGTTATCGGCGCTGCGGGTTATAAACATGCGGTACAAATACGCACCGAACGAGATCAGCACCGGAATACCCAAGAAAATGGTGGCTATCGGAATCCAAATAAATGCGAAAAGCCACAGAATAAGACGATAGTAAATAATGGAATCCCCAAACCCGATGGGGGTAGGCTTTACGGGAGAATGCGCGCGTTTCATCAACAGGTTGAATAGGCGGTTATTCTCGATACCGACCTTACGCAGCTTCGATTCGAGCGATGCACGCTTGAGGAAAACCCGGTAATTTTCAAGGATCTCGCGCTGTTCGGCGGTAAGTTCATCCTCGGGCGGCAGGTCGCCAATGTCGATTCCCGCTTCCGCAAGCAATTTGCTCCACAGCTCTAAGCGGGCAAGTTCCGAGGGTTTGGCTTGGGTTTGTGATTGGTAGTTTTTATAGGAGATGAAATGGTACTGGCACCGATGGCGAGCGTGACCATAGGCGCCATCCAGTCTTTAATATCCACGTGGTTATCCTCCCGGCGCGCGGCGACTGTAGCGGCTGCCCTTGTGCGCATCCTAGTAGCCTGAATGCGCGGATGCGGCGGCAAAGAACGCGTAAGCTGACGCGGCACCTACTCGCTGAAGCTGGTACTTCTACCGTAACATCTGAGCTTCTTTCTGCCGCGTCCATTTGGTTTCCATGTAAAATTTTATTCCCTGAATTATGCGTTTTCTGCCGCCTTACCGGCATCTACCTCCGCGATAAAAAGAGCCTTGATGCGAATAAAGAGTATTTTTACCGCTTTATTTACATAAAGGCTCTTTTTAGCACCGGAGTTTTTCTAGTGCTCTGCTTTCTCCAGTTCGGCGGGTGCCGAGCGGAGCATCCGGTAAGTGAAGACCGACAGCACCGCCAGAAGCACGGCGCTAAAGGTTGCGGTCACCAGCACGCCCGAATCGAATGCGGCATGCGCCGAATGCAGCAGCTCGGCACTTAGATCCGAGGGAAGCTGCCCGGCAACTGCGGTCGCGCCGCCGAGGGTTTCACCTGCCGCATGGGCCGCATCCGCACTAAGACCGGCGGGCACCGTCACCTGTGCGCGGTAAATTGCGGTCAGCATACCGCCGATCACCACGGTACTAGCACGGTGCCGAACTCGTAGGCGGTCTCAGAAATTGCCGACGCAGCACCCGCCTTATTCGCCGGAACGCTGGAAAGAATTAGGTCATTCGAGATGGTCTGAGCCGCACCCACGCTCAACCCTAAGAACATGAAGGAAAGCATGAGCAGAAGGTCGTTGCGCGAACCGAGGAACACCACAAACAGGTACCCGAGGGCACCCAAGGCAAGCCCCGAAGACACAATCACCGCCGGGTGGAACCGCGAAACGAGCTTAGCGGCATACAGGCCCGCAATAATGGTGCACGCCAGACCAGGAATCAGGAACAGACCTGCCTGCATGGGAGAGTACCCCGAAACCAGCTGCAAATGCTGCGAAACGAAGAAAAGGAACCCAACATCTACGAACATGGCGAACAGGTTCGCCAGAATCCCCCCCGGTAAACACGGTGTTTTTGAAGAGGCGAACATCGAGCATGGGGGTGGTTCCCGCACGCCCGCGGCGCAGCTGACGGCGCACGAAGAAGAAACCGAATACGGCGCCAATAAACGCGGTGCTGACTGCGAGCGCATCCACGCCTGCCTCAGAAATATGGGTGAGTCCGAAGGTTATGCCCGTCATGGCGATCATAATCAGCAGGATGCTCACCATATCGAGCGGGCCGGGGTTTGGATCTTTCGATTCGGGCACGGTCATGGGTGCGAGGGCAAGGAACGGTACGAGTACGGGTACCGCCATGAGGAACACCGACCCCCACCAGAAATGGCTCAGCAGGAATCCGCCCACGATGGGACCGAGTGCTGCACCGGCGGAGAAGCCTGCCGCCCACACGGCGATTGCGGTGCGGCGTTCTTTCGGGTCACGGAAGATGTTGCGAATGAGTGAGAGCGTGGCGGGCATGAGCATGGCGCCGAAGAACCCGAGTACGGCGCGGGCGATGACAAGCAGCAGAGCGGTGGGTGCGAATGCGGCGAGCGCTGAGATAACTGCAAACCCGACGGAACCGATCAGCAGGATTTTACGCCGCCCGATGCGATCCCCCAGGCTTCCCATAGGCACGAGCAACCCGGCAAGCACGAGCGAATAGGCGTCTACGATCCAGAGTTGCTCGCTGGAGGATGGTTCGAGCGCCTGCGCGATTGAGGGCACGGCGAATGCGAGCACGGTGTTATCGACCGAGACAAGCAGCACCGGCAGCATGAGCACGGTCAGGGCAATCCACCGTTTGATTTCTGATCGGGCGCGTGAATAGGCAGCGCCTCGGTGACGGGGTATGAGTTGTTCATCGTTGTGTTCACACGCATCTGGGAGTTTTCGGCACTTGCGGCAGATGCGCCGGGCGGCAAGTGCTCATAGCCCGCAGAGGGGTTGCTGCTAGAGGTTTTGTTTAGGGTAGTAAGGATGCGCCGCGCAGACAACCACGGACACACTAACTATACCAACTAGACGGTAAAGTTTCTAATCCGTAGAATGGTGATTATGACTACCCCAGCCAGCGCCTCCGAACCCCGCACAACCCGCGCCAACAACTCGCGCGAACAGATCCTAGACGCTTATGAACATCTGCTGGTACAGGCCGGTGAACGTGCCGCCACCCTTGATGCGGTCGCCGCCCAAGCGAAAGTTTCTAAAGGTGGGCTGCTCTATCATTTCGGCTCGAAAAAGGCGCTCTTCCAAGCGCTTTTAGACCGCACCCGCACCTACGCAGACGAAGACCTTGAGAAGATGCGCGCCGCACCCGAGGGGGCCAGCGCCTATTACATCAACACCTCAACCTTTCAGGGCACCCCATTCGATATATGCCTGGTTGCCCTCTCGCGGTTGGCGCAGGATAAGAACCCGGCGGCACGCGAACTCATGGACGAGATCCAGGGGCAGTGGTATGAGCTGATTCGCGCGGAGATTGGGGACGATAAGATGGCGCGCACCGTGCTTTTGCTGGGGGACGGCATGTATTACAGTGCGGCGTTTGCGGGAGGCATGGCGAACCCGGCGGCGCGCAAACGCATCAAGGCCGATCGGGATATCCTGCTGGATGCGCTCGACATTCTCAGGCGCGCGGCGCGGTAGTGTTCGTATCGGCGGTATAACACCGCGAGCAGATAGTATTTCGACGAGCAGATAACGGATTGCTATCTTTTCGTCGAAATACTATCTGCTCGCAGGCAAGAAACAGCCTCTACCCCTCGAAGGTGCGATGCAGTTTCGCCAGCGACAGCGCAATATTACGGCGGTTACGCGCGAACGCACCAACCGCACGGAATACGGGCGCAGCGGGGATAAACCCAAAAAATTTCGCTTCGGAAGCATCCCAGGTTTCACGCACGGTCACGGTGCCGTCGTGGTTATCTGCAATCTCCCAGGTCCAGTAGTGGTCGGCGGGCATGCGCCAAGAGAGGATCTGGTTTCTCGGCGCGCACGACCGTAGGAGACATACGGTATGGGAAACCCAGGAACATTTTTTCGGTGAAGGTATCGCCTTCGCGCAATTCGGGGGTGTCGCCGGATATCAGCCCACGCACCGAACCGCCTCCGTCAAGCTCAGTGTGGCGGGCGGGGTCGGCGATTAGGGCGTACACATCACTCGCCGCCGCCCGCAGAGTAGTTTCGGCGGAGATCATGGCGGGGTCCGTCTCAAGGAACTTTATCTGTGCAGTAGTCATACCTTTAACCCTACGCCCGTGAACACCCCACGACTAGCCGCGAGCAGGTGGTTTTCGGCTCAAGCAGGTAGGAAAATCCTGCCTCGTCGGCGAAATCCGACCTGCTCGCGCGTTAGAGCCTCTGCCCGCGCTAGTGCATCCTGTGAAAGAATAGAAGTGTTCCGTATCTTGCGCATCAGGAGTCGTTATGATTTTTATTGTTGTGAAATTTCCCGTCAAGCCCGAATACGCCGAAAAATGGCTGGATTTAACCCGCGACTTCACCGAGGCAACCCGCGCCGAACCCGGCAACAAGTGGTTTGAGTGGTCGCGCAGCGTTGAGGATCCGAACGAGTTCGTACTGGTAGAGGCGTTCGAGGACGACGGCGCGGCGGCCCATGTAAACTCCGCGCATTTCGCCCAAGCGATGACCGATATGCGTCCGGCCCTGCGCGAGACTCCAAAGATTATCTCCCGCCAAATCGACGGTGACGGCTGGGACGCTATGGGCGAGCTGAATATCGAGAATTAGCCGCTTTACCTCAAGAGTCCAACCATGCAGCGCGTGTATCCGTCGGATGCGCGCGCCGTAAGTCGTGTAACACCGTTTTTACCCTTAAAATGGTTATAGTGCACACAAAAATAAGTACAGGAGTCATGGATGAACTCATCACCACATTACGCAGCTGAGGTCCCCGAAGAGCACGAGGCCGACCACAGTTCGGTTTCGTTAGCGGTTTCTACCGTGATTCTTGCATTACGCCACAAAAAGAATAGTGCGCGCCCAAGTCTTTGGCTCCCGCTGGTGCGCCGCCTGCGCGAGCCTTATAAGGGTCAGTGGGCGCTTCCCGGCGGTCCCTTGCAGTCCCAGCAGTCCCTAGAGCAGGCGGCGGGGTACACGCTCAAGCGCGCGACCGGTCTTGAGCCTGGGTATTTGGAACAGCTATATGCGTTCGGTGATGTTTTGCGTGCCCCGGAGGCGCGTGCGGCGCGCATCAACGGCACGCCGGTTCCGGCGCCTGGGGCGGATCATGAGCGTGTGGTTTCGGTGGTTTATTGGGCCTCAATCCCGGCGACTGAGGTTTCGCAGACTCGCGTGCACGAAAATATTCGCTGGTTCCCGGTAGATGAGCTTCCCGAGCTGGCTTTCGACCACAACGAGATTGTGGAGTACGCCCTGTACCGCCTGCAGAATAAGGTCGAATATTCGCGTATTGCGCACTCGTTCTTGGGCGATGAGTTTACGTTGGCACAGCTGCGTGAGGTGTACGAGGCAATTCTCGGCCGTCCGTTGGATCCCGCGAATTTCCGCCGCCAGATTGCAGCCTCGAAATCGATTATTGATACCGGTAGGCGCATTGAAGGTACCCGCCACCGCCCGCCGCGCCTATACCGTTACAATACGACGCAGGCTTATGCGGATGCGGGCCCGCTGGGCATGTACCGCGAGCGC
>BNJV01002402.1_pt1 | contig 86654 bp, 161 predicted proteins | sample 8540591 | NCBI WGS metagenome assembly BNJV01 (sample SAMD00202457, study PRJDB9452) | human saliva metagenome | host: Homo sapiens
TCAGTTACGTATTGTTGCCCAGAAATCTACCAGCACGGGGATGTCCGACCGCAGAACGTCGGCGTCGAAGCTGTCGGTGGAAACGTTTTGATAACGCAGTATAGGTCTCGTGGAACTCCTGTTTGGGTGTTAAAATAACACGGTTGGCCCGGAAGGGCATCCTTGCTTGTCTTTGGAACTCCTTATGTCCGCTTCTGTCCGTTCCGGTTTGCTCCTTGCGCCTGCTTCATATACAATCGGCTCCGACGGGCTTCTCTCGATTGTGGCTCGGGAACCTGGTCGGGTCCTGAAGGAAGCAGCCATAAACTCGGATCCTCGCAGTAAGTGCCGAGGGCTCTTTGCTCGTCCCCTTCAGGTCTTTTCTTGCCTGCAGCCTTTCTCGGATGGTCCGGCATGGTCCTGCCGCCGGGCGGCCTCGCCGCTGCGCTGGCTGGTGCATGTGCTCTTCGCTGCCCGCACGCGCCCGGCACCCGGTCTGGCAGGGCCGTTAGTCCACGGCCGCCGTCCCCAGCTTCATCCTTCCATCAGCCTTTTCAGCCCGCTCGCAGCCGCCTGCCGCGTCACGGCATCGCGGGCGCAGTCAAACACCTCTGGCAGCCATCAGGTACTGGCGCGCAAAATGGCGTCCGCGTGACTTCGACGCCGTCGGACAGGACACACCGTCGTGCGTGCCCTGCGCCATGCGCTCGACAACCAGCGCCTGCACCATGCCTACCTGCTCACCGGTACCCGGGGCGTGGGCAAGACCACCATCGCCCGCATCCTGGCCAAGTGCGCTGAACTGCGAGAAGGGTGTCAGTTCCACCCTGTGCGCGAATGCTCCGGCCTGCCGCGGTGTGGACGGAAGGCGCTCGGGACTACCCTGAAATGGACGCCGCCTCCAACCGCAAGGTGGAGGGTGAAATGGCCGTCGCCTCGAGCTGCTTCGCCTCACCTGCCCACGGTGGTGGGCCGCTGCTAGTTGTCTTCGTCATCGACGAGGTCTATCACGTTTCCACCCACGCCTTCAACGCCATGCTGAAGACGTTGGAAGAGCCGCCGCCGCACGTCGTCTTGTGCTACGCACCACCGACCCGCAGAAGGTGCCTGTCACCGTGCTGTCGCGCTGCATGCAGTTCCGGCCTGCGTAACGTCGGCCCGGCCACCGTGGCCGGCCATCTGGCTCACGTGCTGATGCCGAGACATCCCCATGAAGAAGGCAGCCTGAAGCTGATCGGACGCCGCGGCGGCAGCATGCGTGATGGCCTGTCGCCTCGACAGGCCATCGCCCCTGGGCGGCGGCCAGGTGCAGCAGCAGACCGCAGGAAATGCTCGGCACCGTCGACGAGGCACTGGCCCCCGAACTGCCTCACCCTGCTGGCCGGGTGGCGACGCCGCCGTCGCGTGGCCGAGGCCGACGCACTGGCTGCCCGCAACGTGGCGCATGCGCAGATCCCTCGCGGCCATGGCCGGCGAGCTGCAGCGTATTGGGTGCTTCGCCCAGGTGGGGCAGGGCGATGCCCATCCGCTGGCCGACCGGATCGATCCGGGCGACTGCAGGTCTGGTACCAGATTGCCATCCACGGCGTGCGCACCTGTCGCTGGCGCCCGATGCGCAGACCGGCTTTACGATAATCTCGTTGCGCATGCTGGCGTTCCGCGCGAATCGCTGGCGCTCACGCCGCAGAGCGTGGCGGGCTGAGGCAGCCTCGCCCGCGTGCGCAGCGGGCATGCCTTCCGCGACGGCAGCTGCTCGCGGCGCACCCGCGGGCGATGCCGCGTGGCGGCGGCTTTCGCGGCGGCACAGGCGGCGGATCGGGTTGAGCGGTCCGGCGCAGCCCGTACCTGGCGTGCCGGTGGCGCTGGTGCGCGCACGTTCGCTGCACAGGCCGCCGGCATGTCCACGGCAGGTGCCTCAGGCCCAGCCTCTGGGCACCGCAGTTCCGGCGCCCAGGCTTGCGGTACGGCGCCGACGTGGCCAATGACCGCGCGCCCGTGCCCGCCAGATGCGGCGCCGCCATGGTGGCCCGTGGCGGTGCATCGCCAGCATGCCGCCGGCGCCGCACGCCAGACTTCGGAGCCAGTCAGGGGGCCGCCGGCCAGCGCCTGACCCCGGCAGGACGCGAGGTTGCAGCTGGCGCATCGTCCGACTCCAGCCCGCGCCTGACGAACCCGCTGCGACTCCGTATGCACAATCTGCCGGGCATATCATCGCAGTCGCCAGCTTCCCGGCAGGCACCGGATTCCCGGCAGGGCTCTCGGCCTCAACAGGTTTCCCGCTCCTGCGCAGCATCACCTCCAGCGGCCGCCCTCAAGGCAGCCGTCACGTCCCGGCAGCCATCACCTCAGCAGCGCTCGCCGGCTTCGGAGGTACCCGCCCAGCAGCCAAGAGCCGGACATCGCGCGCGAGGCGCGCCACTGATGAAGTCTTCGGGCCAGCCGGCAGGCCAGGTGTCCCGCTGCGCGACGACGCGCCGCTCCCCTGACGCTCCGGCAGACTCCTCGATCTTCGATGGTGACTGGCCCGCACTGCCGCCCGCCTGCTCGTGCAGGGCGCTGTGCGCGCAGCTGCCTGCCCAGAGCGAACTTGAAATCCCGCAGGGCACCCGGGTTCCAGGTGCAGGCAGGTCCGTCACCTGGTACGAGCCGTGGCGCTGGTCGAACGCGCCCGCGGGCTGCTCTGCACCCACTTTCGGCACCGGGACGTGCAGCCGCAGGCTCGCGGGCCAGGTGGGCAACAGACGGCCGCCGCACGTGCGCCGGAACAACAGGCGCGTCGTCAGCCGCCAGCGAACAGGCCATTGCCGCCGATCCGTTCGGCTGAAACTATCAGCTTGAAGAGCTCTGGAGCCACTATACCGCCGGATCTGGATCAAACCCTCGACGGAGAAACCACACCATGATGAAAACCAGCTGGCTGGCCTCACAGAAACAGGCCCAGCAGATGCAGTGACGTCATTGGCTAGTTGGGTCCAGGACCTGCGTCAGACATCGAGGTGGAAGGTCAGTCCGCGCCGGCCTCGCCGTCGGCGGTGCTGACGACCTGGCTCGCAAATGATGTCCGCCGCATCACCATCGATCCCGAGCCCTGGTCTGGTGATGACAGGTGACACGCTGGAAGACCCAGGGCTGCCGCCGTCAACGACGCCCCTGCGCCGTGCCGGAGAAAACCGCCCGGTGAAAAGATGTGTCGGCCGTCACCTCACGGCCTGCCGCTTCTTTGCGGATTCGTAAAACTGCCGTCTCCGAGTACGCGTCCTCACGGCGGTATTTGTGGAAAGCGCGTGAAAGACCCCGCCGCCCTCGATGAACTGGTTTAGCTCTTTGCAGGGCCCGCCCGGCGCTGTTGCCCGCGTCGGGCCCGGCGGCTGGCCTTCACCTGCCGTAGCGTGACCGCGACGCCGCGCGGCGCCCGGCCGATGGCCTGAACGAGGCGCTGACCGCGTCCAGCACCGCAGCCGCTGCAATACCTCACCGAACACGACCTCTGCGAGATCTGCAGCGACGAAGACCGGGACCCCCACCCAGCTCTGCGTGGTGGAAAACCCGGCCGACCCGCTGTTGGTCATCGAACACACCCGTGCCTTTCAGGGCCTCTATTACGTCCTGATGGGGCGCCTGTCGCCACTGACGGCTATCGGCCCCGCCGACCTGCAGTCTGAGCGCCTGGCTGACCCGCGCCAACTGACGGCGTGGTGAAGCGAAGCGGTTGGCCACCAATTTCCCACCCAGGAAGGTGGAGGCCACGCCCACTACCTCCGAGGTACTCTACGGCCCGTGGCTCTGTCGGTCAGCCGCCCGGCCTGGGGTACCGCTGGGCGGCGAGCTGAATATCTGTCGATGCCGCCACCGTGGCGCAGGCGCCGGGACCGAAGCGGGTCTGATTGCCCCTGCTCAGCTCGATCCACCTGCCGCCAGTGCTGCAGCCGGTGACACGCGCTGCGAGCGGCGAGGCCGTAGGTTGATTGGACCAGCCGCCCGAACGTGTACGCCGCTGCTGGCTGGGGAGGGTGGTGTACCAGACCGCTTTCGCCAGCTCGGCCTCGGTGCGCCGGTCGAGAAAGGCGAGAATCTCCTGCAAATACTGTCGAGCTTTTCGCAGCAGCTCGGCCCACGGCACACCGGGCATACGCGGCATAGAAACCGCGGGCGATCTCCTGAACCTTTATGCGTTGGGAATGGGCGCAGGGTTTGCCCGTCCTCTTCCCAGTGCCGGTTCCAGCGCAGCACTCTCTCGCCCCAGCCCCACCGGGGATAGGCCACAGATCGTGCGGAGACATGCGGGTGTTCTTTTATCGGCCTTCCAGCACGGGCTGGTTGGTGTCCTTTGAAAGGCTGCTGAGTACGGGGCGAAGTTCGCTGAATTCGCGGGGTGATGCGTCGGCGATCAGGGCGTTTCTGTTCGCGGGATGGGCAGGAGGGGCCTTTCAGGTATATCCGTCCGAGTGATGGTAGTACCCTCATCTGCGCAGCGGCGTACCATGCGCGTTCCTGTCCGCTCTTTCTTCCGAGACACCATGCCCCCAACGCATCGTCGCTCCACCGGCGCCGGCGTCAGCGCCGACAGCGGCCTCAAGACCTTCGTACAGCGACGGCCTGTGGAAGGCCATCGCGTGGAGGAAGTGGCCACGCCTGAGGCCTCGACCGCAACCCCAGCTGGTCATCGACTTCTACAACGAGCGCCGCTGGCAGGCACGGGCGGCCCAGCCCAATGCCGCCCACCTCGCCCCTGGCCCGGCTGCAGGATAGCGACGACGCAGATCATCACCCAGAACGTCGATGACCTGTACGAGCGGGCTGGCAGCCGCACCCGTGCTGCACCCGCATGGCGAGCTGAACAAGCTGCGCAGCACGGTCGATGAGGACTATGTCATCGACTGGACCACCGACCAGAAACTCACTGATCTGGACCGCAACGGCAACCGCCTGCGCCTGTTCATCGTCTGTCTGGCGTGAGAGCGTGCTGATCGAACAGGCGGCGAATGGGTGGCGCAGGCCGACCGGTCATCGTGGTGGGCACCTCACCGAAGGTTCATCCGGCGGCCGGGCTGCTGCGGTTTGCGCCCGCCCACGCCGAACGCTATCTTGTCGATCCCCGGCCGCCGGCTGCGCCCGGTGTGCACATCATTGCTGCCACGGCCGCCGAAGGTGTGCCCCCGCTGGTGGACGAGCTGATGGCGCAGGCCGGGCTGGCGTGACGGGCAAGATATGACCGGCAGGTCTGATGGACGAGGACAGCCTGATCGCAGGCGAGCAGGGCGGCCTGTCCGGAACGGAGGGTATGGGGCTTCTGGAAGATGCGGGCATCAGCGGGGTTCGGGGCCGTGAGTATTTCGGGGGCCGTGAGTATTCATGGGAAGCCGGAGACCCGATGCCGCGCCTGTGGCACAATATATTCATAAACCGTCGGTTCCATATTTCCATGAACAATATCAACAAGAGATCGGCATTCGTGGCCACGGGCCTGATGCTGTTTGCGCTGTTCTTCGGCTCGGGCAACCTCATCTATCCCCCCACCATGGGGCAGCAGGCCGGTTCCAGCATCGTGCCGGCCATGCTCGGCTTTCTGGTCACTGGCGTCGGGCCGCTGCTGATGGGGGTGCTGGCGATTGCGTACTCCCGCTCGCGTGACATCCAGCAGCTGGCCAGCCGGGTCAGCGTCTGGTATGGGGTGGCGTTCTCGGTGGCGCTGTATCTGTCCATCGGGCCCGCTCTTCGTGGCGCCGCGCAATGCCACCAGTGGCCTTCGACATCGGCATCGAGCCTTCTCTGGTGAGGGTGATCACCCGGGCTGGCTAGCCGGCTTTGCCGTCATCTTCTACCTCCTGAGCTTGGCTGTCGGTGTCGCCCGGCAAGCTGGTGGACCGGGTGGGCAGGTGCTCACACCGGCGCTGCTGCTGTCCATTGCCATTCTGGTGGTGTATGCGGCCTTCAACCCGATGGCACCGCTGCAGGCCCCGTCGCCCGAGTATGCGGCCCATCCGGTGGTGAAGGGGCTGATCGAGGGCTACGGCACGATGGATGCGCTGGCCCTCGCTGGTGTTTGCCATCATCGTGATCAACGCCGTGCGCAGCATGGGCTTCGAACGCAATGCCGACATCATAGTCGCTGACCGCCCGGGCCGGGCTGGTGGCGGTGACGTTCCTGGCCATCGTCTATGCCTTCGTGGCCTATATGGGCAGCGAGCAGCGTGGTCATGGGCTTTTCAGGAAAATGGCGCCGCCGTGCTGGCCAAGAGTGCCACGCACTACTTTAGCTATCCCGGCAATTTCTGCTGGCCGTCATCGTGGTGCTGGCCTGCCTGTCCACGTCGGTGGGGCTGATCACTCCTGCGGCGAATATTTCGTGCGGCTGATTCTCGGGGTGCCGTTCGGGTGTGGATCATCCTGTTCACGCTCATCTCGTTCGTGCTCTCCAACGCCGGGCTCTCCACCATCATCAAGTTTCTCGGTGCCGCTGCTGATGCTGCTGTATCCGCTGACGGTGGTGCTCATCCCTGCTGGCCTTCCTGAACAACCTGTTCGGTGGCCGCCAGGTGGTCTATGCCTGCACGCTGTTGGGGACGGCACCCATCGCCATCATCGACGGCTGGCGCACGCTTCACACCATGCTCGAAGGCGCGCCGGATGCCTGGATCCTGCAGGCCGATGCCTGGCTCAGGGCGCGCTGCCGTTCTATGCCGAGGGGCTGGGCTGGTGCTGCCGGCGGCTGCCGGTTTCGTGGTGGGGCTGGTGCTGAGCCGGATCGGAGGCACGCGACCCGCAGGCTGATGTTCGCGGCGGCACCGGGCCGGCCCCTGACGTGTGTCAGCCCGGTACGGATCTGCCTGCCGCGCCGCAGCAACCGCATTGGCCGTATGGCATAATTGAGCGGTTTACCTGTCGGGTGGGATATGCCGAATCCATTTGCTCCAAAGCTGCCCCGTGCGGCCCTCGTTCTGGCGGACGGGACCGTGTTTTCTGGATATTCCTTTTGGAGCCCCTGGCCTCGGCCGGGAGGTGGTTTTCAGCCACCGCCATGACCGGCTATCAGGAAATCCTCTCTGATCCCTCCTACGCCCGCCAGATCGTCACGCTTACCAGCGCCCAGATCGGCAACACCGGCGTCAACCCCGAAGACATGGAGTCCCGCGCCGTGCCGGTGGCGGGGCTCGTCATCCGCGCACTGCCGCAGCAGGTCTCCAGGCTGGCGCGCCACCCAGTCGCTGCCCGATTTCCTGAAGGAACACGGGCAAACTGGGCCTGGTCGGCATCGACACCCGCCGGCTCACCCGCCTGCTGCGAGCGCGGCTCGCAGAATGGCTGCCTGGTGGCCGCCGCCGAGGTGGGGCAGGAGCCCGACATCGAGGCTGCGCTGGCCGCGGCCAAAGCCTTCCCCGGACTGGCCGGCATGGACCTGGCCAAGGAATATACCGTCGACAGTCACTATCCGTGGGAAGAGGGCAGCTGGTCGCTGGAAAAAGGGCCATCGTGCCCAGCCGCATCTGAAGGGCGAGGCTCGCCGCAGCGGCCCGGGCCGCTTCCGGCAGCGCCAGTGCCGCAGGGTGGCCGCGTCTGCAAACACGGCCACGGCCGGCGCCGGCAAGGCCACGGCTGCCGCTGCACCGTCTCCCGCCGGCGCGCAGACGGGCCTGCCCCGATCCATCCGCCCCGCACGGCCGGCGCTTCCGCGTCGTGGCTCACGACTTTCGGCGCCAAGCTCAACATCCTGCGCCTGCTGGCCGATCAGGGCTGTGATGTCACCGTCGTCCCGGCGCAGACGCCGGCGGCCGACGTGCTGGCCATGCAGCCCGATGGGGTCTTCTTCTCCAACGGCCCCGGCGACCCGGAGCCCTGTACTACGCCATCGATGCGCTGCGCACCTTCATCGACCGCAAGGTGCCGTTCTTTCGGCATCTGCCTGGGCCACCAGCTGTTGGCGCCTGGCTGCGGGCGCCCGCACTGTCAAGATGAAGTTCGGCCACCACGGCGCCAACCATCCGGTGAAGGATCTCGACACCGGCCGCGTCTGCATCACCAGCCAGAACCACGGCTTCGCGGTGGATGCCGCCTCGCTGCCGGCCAACGTGCGCACCACCCATGTCCTCGCTGTTCGATGGCTCGCTGCAGGGCATCGCGCTCACCGATGCGCCGGCCTTCAGCTTCCAGGGCCGCGAGGCCTCGCCCGGTCCGCACGACGTGGCCTACCTGTTTGAACGTTTGCCCAGCTGATGGCCGGGCACCGCAGCCATTGAGCGAGTGACCGCATCATGCCCAAACGTACCGATCTCAAAAAGCATCCTGATCATCGGCGCCGGCCCGATCGTCATCGGCCAGGGCCTGCGAATTCGACTACTCCGGCGCGCAGGCGTGCAAGGCGCTGCGCCAGGGAGGGCTACAAGGTCATTCTGGTCAACAGCAACCCGGCCACCATCATGACCGACCCGGAGATGGCCGATGTCACCTACATCGAGCCCATCACCTGGCAGGTGCCTCGAGCGCATCATCGAGAAAGGAGCGCCCTGATGCCATCCTGCCCACCATGGGTGGCCAGACGGCGCTCAACTGCGCGCTGGACCTGCACAATCAGGGCGTGCTCGACAAATACGGCGTCGAGCTGATCGGCGCCGCCCGGCGGCCATCGAGAAGGCCGAAGATCGCCAGAAGTTCAAGCAGGCCATGGAAAGCATCGGTCTGGGCTCGGCCTGCTCGGCCATTGCCCACAGCATGGACGAGGGCTGGGCGCCCAGCGCGAGATCGGCTTCGGTCATCATCCGCCCCAGCTTCACGCTGGGCGGCACCGGTGGTGGCACTGCCTACAACGCCGAAGAGTTCGGAGACCATCTGCAAGCAGCCGGTCTGGAACTCCTCGCCCACCAACGAGCTGCTCATCGAAGAGAGTCTCATTGGCTGGAAAGAGTTCGAGATGGAGGTGGTGCGCGACCACCAGGACAACTGCATCATCGTCTGCTCCCATCGAGAACCTCGACCCCGATAGGTGTGCACACCGGCGATCCCATCACCGTGGCTCCCTGCGCAGACGCTGACCGACAAGGAATACCAGCTGATGCGCAACGCCTCCATTGCGGTGCTGCGCGAAATCGGTGTGCGATACCGGCGGTTCCAACGTGCAGTTCGCCATCCACCCGCAGACCGGGCGGATGATCGTCATCGAAATGAACCCGCGCGTGTCGCGTTCCTCGGCGCTGGCCTCCAAGGCCACGGGCTTCCCATCGCCAGGTGGCGGCTGAGCTGGCCGTCGGCTACACGCTGGACGAGCTGAAGAACGAGATCACCGGCGGTGCCACGCCGGCGTCGTTCGAGCCGACCATCGACTACGTGGTCGTCAAGATTCCGCGCTTTGCCTTCGAAAAATTCCCGCAGGCCGACAACCGCCTCAGCACCCAGATGAAATCGGTGGGCGAGGTGATGGCCATCGGCCGTACCTTCCAGCAGGCGCTGCAGAAGGCCATGCGGGGGCTGGAAATCGGTGTCGATGGCCTGAACCAGATGACCACCGACCGCCAGGTGATCGAAAAGGAACTGGGCGAGCCCGGCTCCGAGCGCATCTGGTATGTGGGCGATGCCTTTGCCCAGGGCTTCACCCTCGAGGAAGTGCGACCAGCCTCACGAAGATCGACCCCGTGGTTCCTCGCCGAGGTCAGGAAATCGTCGACATCGAGCTGCAGCTCGACACCATGACGCTGGGTGACCTGGACGCAGAAACCCTGCGCACGCTGAAGCAGAAGGGCTTCTCCGACCGGCGCCTCGGCTACCTGCTCGAAAGCACCGAACACGGATCCGCCGGCTGCGCCACCGTCTGGGCGTGCGGCCGGTCTACAAACGGGTCGATACCTGCGCGGCCGAGTTTGCCACGCAGACCGCCTACCTGTACTCCACCTACGAGGACGAGTGCGAGGCCGCTCCGACCGACCGGAAGAAGGTGATCGTGCTGGGGGCGGGCCGAACCGGATCGGGCAGGGCATCGAGTTCGACTCACTGCTGCGCATGCCTCCTTTGCGCTGCGCGATGACGGTTTCGAGACCATCATGGTCAACTGCAACCCCTGAAACCGTCTCCACCGACTACGACACCTCCGACCGCCTGTACTTCGAGCCGGTCACGCTCGAAGACGTGCTGGAGATCGTCGAGCTGGAAAAACCGGTCGGTGTCATCGTACAGTACGGCGGCCAGACGCCGCTGAAGCTCGCCCGCGCGCTGGAAGCCGCCGGGGTGCCCATCATCGGCACCTCGCCCGATTCCATCGACATCGCCGAAGACCGCGAGCGCTTCCAGAAGCTGCTCAACCGGCTGGGCCTGCTGCAGCCAGCCCAACCGCACGGCGCGTACCGATGCCGAGGCCATCACCATGGCCAACGAGGATCGGCTATCCGCTGGTGGTGCGTCCAGCTACGTGCTCGGCGGCCGCGCCATGGAAATCGTCCGATGAACAGCGGCGATCTCGAACGCTACATGCGCGAGGCCGTCAGGTCAGCAACGATTCCCCGGTGCTGCTCGACCGCTTCCTCAACGATGCCATCGAGGTCGAGTGGGACTGCCTCTGCGACGGCGAGCGCGTCGTCATCGGGTGGCGTGATGGAACACATCGAACAGGCCGGCGTGCACCCGGCGATTCGGCCTGCTCTCGCTGCCGCCGTGGTCGCCGCCGTCTGCCCTGGTCGAGGAGATCAGCGCCAGACCGTGCTGATGGCCAAGGCACTGAAGGTCAACGGCCTGATGAACGTGCAGTTCGCCATCCAGAAGGTCGAGGACGAGATCCTCGTGGCCTCGGCCACACCGACGGGGCAGGGGACTGCGGCGAGGGGCCGCTCCGGCCGACACCATCGTCGATGGCAACCACGTCTACGTGCTGGAAGTGAATCCGCGCGCCTCGCGCACCGTGCCCTTTCGTCTCCACGCGCTACTGGCGTGCAGCTGGCGGGTGGCGCGCGCTGCATGGCCGGCCGCACGCTGGCCGAACAGGGCGTCACCGCCGAGGTCGTGCCCGACTACTCTCCATCAAGGAAGCCGTCTTCCCGTTCAGCAAGTTCCAGGGCGTGGACACCATCCTCGGGCCGGAAATGAAGTCCACCGGCGAAGTGATGGGCGTCGATTACTCGTTCGGGGCCGCCTTCATCAAGTCGCAGGTCGGCGGCGGCGTGCGCATGCCCACCGGCGGCACGGCCTTCATCTCTGTCAAGCTCATCGACCGGCCCAAGGCCATCCGTGCGGCCCGCATCCTGCATGATATGGGCTTCAGGCTGGTGGCCACCCGCGGTACCGCTAGCGCCATTGCCGAGGCGGGCCTGCCCGTCACCCCGGTCAACAAGGTGCAGGAAGGCCGCCCGAACGTGGTCGACATCCTGAAGAACGGCGAGATCTCGCTGCTGATCAACTCGGTGGAAGAACGCCGCAGCGCCATCTCCGACTCACGCGCCATCCGTACCACGGCCCTGGCGCAGCGCGTGACCTTCTACACCACCATCGCCAGCGCGCTGGCAGCGGTGGAAGGCATGCAGCTCGAGTCGAAGGCCGCCCCCGAGGTCTACGCCCTGCAGGAACTGCATGCCAACCTGAAGAAGAGCAGGCGGTGCGGCCTTCGTCCTGATTCCGGCACGATGCAGCCCGTCCGGCATGACCATGCAATCCGTTCTTTCTGTTGCATGATCGCGCAACCTGTCTTTTGTATCGTGAAAGGATATAGGCGCCGCCTGCCAAATCGCGATGTAAACTGAAGCATTGATTGATCATCAGACCCCGAGGCCGTTCTGCGGGGTCTTTGTCTTTTTGCGAGATTCCCCGTCATGGCCACCTCCGTTCCGTTGACCAAGCACGGTGCACAGCTGCTCAGGACGAACTGCAACGCCTCAAGTCGGTCGAGCGGCCGAACGTCATCAACGCCATTGCCGAAGCGCGCGCCCAGGGCGACCTCTCGAAAACGCCGAGTACGAATCCGCGCAAGGAGCGCCGAGAGCTTCATCGAAGGCCGCATTGCCGAGCTGGAAGGCAAGCTCTCGGCCGCCCAGACTCATCGATCCGGCCATGCTGGACGCCGATGGTCGCGTGGTGTTCTGGCGCCACCGTCCAGCTCGAGGACATCGAGTCCGGCGACAAGGTCACCTACCAGATCGTCGGTGACGACGCAGGCCGACATCAAACTCGTCCAAGATTTCCATCTCCAGCCCGCTGGCCCGCGCCCTCATCGGCAAGTACGCCGGCGACGTGGCTTCCTTCCAGTCCCCCGGCGGCGAGACGCGAGTACGAAGTGCTGGAAGTGCTGTACAGTAGCAAAGGCCCCGTGGGCAAAGATCCCGCTGCGAGCAAAGCCTCCGCTGCAGTCCTGTTGTCCGGCTCATGCCGGGGCAGAGCTGCCTGACCGTAACCGGCGCATAGCTGACCGTGCTCTGGCCCCTATCGGGGGTCGCAGTAGAAAAATCAGCTTGCGGCCGCGTGTCGGCCGCGCTATCATCAGATACCGGTGTCTTCTTCCGGCTTCGGCCGGAAAGAGCACCAGCACATTGCCAACCAGCTGCACCGCCGCACTGGACGTGCTGGTCGGTGATCTCATCCCTGGCGTGGCCTGCCGGGCCTCCGGGTCCATGCCCGCCAGCCGTACCTTGATCAGCTCGCGGGCACGCAGCGCCCGGTCGATCTCCCCGCAGCACGGCAGGGTGAGGCCGGCTGCGCTCAGCAGCACGACGGGGTTCGAGGGTGTGCCTGGGCGGCCAGCGCCTTGCGCTCGGCCTTGTCCAGCATCAGGGTCGGCATGGTCTTGTGCATCGAAGAGTTGCAATCCTCCATTCTAGAGCGTGTCACTGATCCGGTCGCGCCGTATCGGCGCATCATGTTCCTGACAGGCCCCTGAAGTCCGATAACCGCGGATCCCTGGTCCGGTCTGTCCGTCTTCGAGTCGTCGTGTACAGCAGTCGCAGCAAGAAAGTGAACAAGGCCTGGCTTCACGATCACATCAATGATCCCTACGTGAAGCTGGCGCAGCGCCATCACTACCGTGCCCGGGCGGCCTTCAAGCTCATCGGCATCGACGAGCGGGACCACCTCATCAGGCCGGGCATGACCGTGGTGGATCTGGGCTCGGCCCCCGGCAGCTGGTCACAGGTGGTTCGCCGGCGTCTGGCCGCGCCGAATCTGGCTCCCGACGTGCGCGTGGCCGACGACCTGCGCAGCGAGGCCCCCCAGATTCCCGTGCAGGGTCGCGTCATCGCACTGGACATGCTGCCCATGGACCCCATCCGGGCGTCGAGTATTTTCAGGGTGACTCGCGAGCAGGCCGTGCTCGATCAGCTCGAATCCCCTGCTGCAGGGCCAGAAGGTGGATCTTGTTTTGTCCGACATGGCCCCCAACCTGAGCGGAGTGGGTGTCGCCGACGCCGCCCGCATGCAGGACCCGGCCGAACTGTCGGTGGATTTTTGCCTGCCGCTGGCTCAAGCCGAGGCGCGCTGCTCATCAAGGTCTTCCATGGCAGCGGCTACAGCCAGCTGGTGCGCCTCTTCAAGGATCACTTCGCCGTCGTGCAGCTCGCGCAAGCCAAAGCCTCGCGTGACCGCTCGGCTGAAACCTCACCTGCTGGGACGGCGCCTGAGGCGCCGGCAGCCGAGTGAGAGGGGGCATGGGGCCGTGCCTGCATCGGAGCTGGGCATCCGGGTGTTCGGGCAGCAGGTGTTCAGACGTGCAGCGCAGGTGTTCAGACATCAGGTGTTCAGACTCAGGTGCTCGGACACAGATACTGGATACAGGCATCTGATGCGGGTGGTTACACCTTCCTTCGGTGCGGGCATTCCGTCCCACAGCGCCCCGGGGCAGCTGCGAACAGGGCATCCGGGCAGGGCAGCCAGGCGACACGGGCAGCCTCCTGAGCCGTTCATCAGTCATCATCAGGCAGAAAAGTACGGGCAACACCATGCAACAGCGTAGAATCAACCGGGCCACGGGCATCTTGCCCGCGTGCCTCATGAGGAAGAGCAGGTGAACAACGCATTTTCCAAAGCAGCCGTCTGGGTGATCATCGCCCTGGTTCTGTTCACCGTGTTTCGGCAGTTCGAAACACGGCAGAGCCGGGTGGGCGACATTCCCTATTCGCAATTCATGAAAGAGGCCGAGAACGGCCAGGTCGACAGCGTGCAGATCGACGGCCGTGCCGTGCGCGTCCGCACCCGCGACGGCCGTACCCTGTCCACCTATGTCCCGTCCACCGGTGACATCTGGATGGTCAGCGACCTGATGAAGTACGGTGTGCAGGTCAATGCCAAGCCCGAAGAAGAGCAGTCGGTGCTGATGCAGATCTTCATCTCCTGGTTCCCCATGCTGCTGCTCATCGGCGTGTGGATCTTCTTCATGCGCCAGATGCAGGGGCGGGGGCGTGGTGGCGCTTCTCTTCGGCAAGAGCCGGGCCCGCATGCTGACGAGAACAACAACCCCGTCACCTTTGCCGACGTGGCCGGTGCCGATGAAGCCAAGGAAGAAGTGCAGGAGATGGTCGAATTCCTGCGCGATCCCTCCCGCTTCCAGAAGCTGGGCGGCCGCATTCCCCGTGGCGTGCTGATGGTCGGCCCCCCGGGTACCGGTAAAACCCTGCTGGCCCGTGCCATCGCCGGCGAGGCCAAGGTGCCGTTCTTCTCCATCTCCGGTTCGGACTTCGTCGAGATGTTCGTCGGCGTGGGTGCCGCGCGTGTGCGCGACATGTTCGAAAATGCCAAGAAGCACGCTCCCTGCATCGTCTTCATCGACGAGATCGATGCCGTTGGCCGCCAGCGTGGCGCCGGCCTGGGTGGTGGCAATGACGAGCGCGAACAGACGCTGAACCAGCTGCTGGTCGAGATGGACGGCTTCGAAACCGGCCAGGGCATCATCCTGATCGCCGCCACCAACCGCCCCGACGTGCTGGACCCGGCGCTGCTGCGTCCCGGCCGCTTCGACCGCCAGGTGGTGGTGTCGCTGCCCGACATCCGTGGCCGCGAGCAGATCCTCACCGTGCACATGCGCAAGGTGCCGGTGGGGCCGGATGTGAAGGCCGACGTGCTGGCTCGTGGCACGCCGGGCATGTCCGGCGCCGACCTGGCCAACCTGGTCAACGAGGCCGCCCTGTTTGCCGCCCGGCGCAATGCCCGCCTGGTCGAGATGATCGACTTCGAGCGTGCCAAGGATGCAAGATCCTGATGGGTACCGAGCGCCGTTCCATGGTCGTGACCGAGGACGAGCGCAAGAGCACCGCCTATCATCACGAGTCCGGCCACGCCATCCTGGGCCGCCTGCTGCCCAAGGCCGATCCGGTGCATAAGGTCACCATCATTCCGCGCGGCCGTGCGCTGGGTGTGACCATGTCGCTGCCCGAGCGTGACCGCTACAGCTACGACCGTGTCTACATGCTGAGCCAGATCGCCATGCTCTTCGGCGGCCGCATTGCCGAGGAGGTGTTCGCGAACGAGATGACCACCGGCGCCTCCAACGACTTCGAGCGGGCCACGCATCTGGCCCGCGACATGGCATCACGCGCTACGGCATGAGGCGAGCGTCTGGGGCCGATGGTCTACGCCGAGAACGAGAGTGAGGGTGTTCCTCGGCCGTTCGGTGACGAAGACCAACAATGTCTCGGAAGAGACGATGCGTCAGGTGGATCAGGAGATCCGCCGGATCATCGACGAGCAGTATTCGCTGGCCCGTCGCCCTGATCGAGGAGCATGCCGACAAGATGCACGCGATGGCGAAGGCGCTGCTGGAGTGGGAAACCATCGGTGTCGAGCAGATCGACGACATCATGGCCGGCCGTCCGCCACAGCCGCCGAAGGACTGGTCGCCGAAGGGTGGCAACACTCGTCGCCCACGCCGCCGGCCCAGCCGCCCGCGGTGGAGTCCGAGCTCAACCCGGCGGCTTCGGCCTCGATGGTGGGGGCTCCTGCCCCTGAAAGCCACCGCTGTGGACAGTACGGAAAACGGCTCTTCGGGGCCGTTTCTGCATTCTGACGCCCCGGTTCGTGGAAGATGGCCCCGTTGGGGAGAACTGGCAAAGCTCCGGACTGGCAGGTTGCTTCCTTTCGCTCTGGGGCAGGCAGTTTACGCAAGACGCCTTCAGGAGGCGTCCCAGGGTATGAAGGACGGCCTCGGGGGCGCTTTGATGCACGAAGGACGACTTTGAGCGGGCGGCGGGAGGGGGGCCCTCCTGCGGCTCATACACTCACGTTAACCTTTGTTGCTCACGACCTGCGTCGTGGTCAACAACTTAGTCTGGCTGACACTTTCCGACAACCGGGGCTGCGCCCCGCCCGTCAGAAAGTGTTTGCCGCCTACCGTGAAATCGTTGCAGGAGGGCCCCTCCCCACGCCGCTTCACGGGTTCGGGCATTGCGGCTTCGACGCGAGAGGGGCGGGATGACCTGATTGTCGTTATCCTCTGGTTGCCGCCAGACCCCACTCCTTGCAACGCTTCACAGGCGTGGGCACGGTGGCTTTGACAGTGGTCAGGCAGAGAGGTTTTGTGGACCAGATCTCAGCCCGTCTCCTGCCGGCCTGCTGGGGAAACACTGCCCTGGTTCCCTGTGAGCAGCGATAGCCTGGCGCCTGTCGGGCCCGGTATCAACAGGCCTCCCGGATCATCGGTGAGACTGGGTCAGTATTCATGTCGGGTCGCCCGTCCGATCAAAAGTTTCGGCTGTCCGGGACACGAGCACAGTGTTTTCTTCTTCGCCTTCTGGTGACAGGTAGACCCTGCTTATCTTGAGACAAGCGACGTGGAGCGGGACGGCACTGCGGCGATTTCGCGGTCGAGCGTGAAAACTTTGCAACGGGCGGGCGTAGCCCGGTTGTTGCAAAGTTTATAGTCATCCAGTTTTGCTGACCACGACGCAGGGTCGGGCAACAAAACTGGATTGAGCGTATGAGCCGCAGGGGCGTACCGGTCCCGCAGGCGCGTGCCACATCGGAGTCGTCTTCATGCCGCGCGAAAGCACATCGGAGTCGTCTTCCATGCCGCGCGAGCACAACGGTCGTCTTCCATGCCCCCGCGAAAGCACACCGGAGCCGCCCCTCCATGCCGTGAGAACACACCGAAAACCATCCTGTTTCCGTTGCTCAGGCGCGCAGCCAGGGCGGATTGAACGCTGTGGCTGTCTTGCCCGCACCGGGAATTTCCTTGTTCGCAGGAAATGCATCAACGACGTCCTCCAGCAGGAACCGTTAACATAAAGATCTTTGCCGATTCGCGCCCCTCCATGCCCGCAGCACCATCCCCAGCCCCGAAACCCCCGCCAGCGCCCCTGCGTACTGGCAGTGCGGGCGTTTCCGGCTGGCGGTGGACCGGCCGCAGATCGCGGGCATCCTGAACATCACGGATGACTCTTTCTCCGATGGCGGGCGCTTTCGCGATCCGCAGGTGGCCGCCGCCGCCGCGCGGCGGATGGTGGAAGAGGGGGCTGCATCATCGACATCGGGGCCGAATCCACCCTGCCCCGGCGCGCGAACCGTCTCGCCCGATGAGGAATGGGCGCGCCTCGCTCCCCGTCATGGAGGCACTGGCCGGTCTGGAGGTGCCACTGTCCATCGACACGCGTCACCCCGCCACCATGGTGAAGGCCCTTGCGGCCGGGGCCAGCATCATCAACGACATCTCCGGTTTTCGCGCGCCCGAAGCACGTGCCGCCGTGGCAGCCAGCGATGCCGGCGTCGTCACCATGCATATGCTGGGCGACTCGCCCGCCACCATTAGCAGGCCGATCCCCGGTACGGTGATGTGGTGGCCGAGGTCGGCAGTTCCTGCTGGAGAGCCGGGCCGCGCTGATGGCTGCCGGCGTGGCGCCGGAGCGCATCTGCCTGGATCCGGGCTTTGGCTTTGGCAAGACGCTGGCACACAACCCTGGCCCTCTACCGTGGCATTCCCGGCTGGGCGCAGGTAGCGCCGGTGCTGGTGGGGGTGTCACGCAAGTCCATGCTGGGGCCATCACCGGCCAGCCGGTGGACCGCCAGCTGCCGGCCAGTCTGGCGGCGGCGCTGGCCGGCGTGCAGGCCGGTGCAACGATCGTACGGGTGCATGACGTGCCCTGAAACCGCCCAGGCGCTGGCCGTCTGGGTCGCGACAGGACTGCCGGCCATGCGGGCCGGGAGCGTTCACAATGCAGCAGGCCAGACGGGCCACACTGCCGAGGAGTAAAGAGAAGATCATGGGACGTCGTTATTTCGGAACCGATGGTGTACGGGGCAAAGTGGGCGAGCCGCCCATTACGCCGGAGTTCGTGATGCACCTGGGCTATGCCGCGGGCCGGATCTTCTCCGAAGGCACGCGCGGCAAACCGGCCGTCCTGCTGGGCAAGGACACCCGGATCTCCGGCTACCTGCTCGAAGCGGCGCTCACCGCGGGCTTCACCGCAGCGGGCGTGGATGTGCACGTGACCGGTCCCATTCCCACCCCGGCCATTGCCTACCTCACGCGCGGCCTGCGCCTGAACGCCGGTGTGGTGCTGTCGGCCTCGCACAACCCGTATGAAGACAATGGCATCAAGTTCTTCTCGGCCGATGGCAACAAGCTGCCCGACGAGATGGAAGAGCGCATCGAGATGCTGCTCGACGAGCCCATCGTCAGCGTCGAATCCCACCGGCTGGGCAAGGAGCACCGGGTCGACAGCGCCGCTGGCCGCTACATCGAGTTCTGCAAAAGCACCTTCCCGTACAGCCTGGACCTGAAGGGCCTGAAGCTGGTGGTCGACTGCGCCAACGGCGCTGCCTATCACACGGCCCCGCACGTCTTCCACGAGCTGGGGGCCGAGGTGATCGCCATCGGTACCGAACCCAACGGCACCAACATCAACGCCGGCGTCGGCGCCGTGCATCCCAAGACCATGGCCGCCGCCGTGCTGCGCGAGGGGGCCGACCTGGGCATTTCGCTCGATGGCGACGCCGACCGCCTGATCATGTGCGACGCCTCCGGCCGCATCTTCGATGGCGACGAGCTGCTCTACATCATGGTCATGGACCGGCTGGCCCGTCAGGGCAAGGTCGATGGCGTGGTGGGGACGCTGATGACCAACTACGCCTTCGAGCGCGCCATGGCCGACAAGGGCATTCCGTTCGAACGTGCCAAGGTGGTGACCGCCATGTGCCAAATGCTGCAGCAGCGCGGCTGGCTGCTGGGGCGAGAACTCCGGTCACCTGCTGGCGCTGGATGCCCACAGCACCGGCGACGGTACCATCAGTGCCCTGCAGGTGCTGGCTGCCGTGCAGCGTACCGGCCACACGCTCTCCGAACTGAAGGGTGAGCTGCACCTGATGCCGCAGAAGATGATCAACGTACGCGTCAAGAAGGGCTTTCGACTGGGAAGGGGACACGAGGGCCTGCAGGCCAGCATTGCCGAGGCCAAGGCCCGTCTGGGCAACGAGGGCCGCGTGCTGATCCGCCCGTCCGGTACCGGAGCCCGTGCTGCGCGTGATGGTCGAGTCCAGCTCCGCCTCGCTGGCTGCCGAACTGGCCTCAGATGATGGCCAGTTCGCTCAATCACTGAAACCACACAGCCGTCGCCGTGATCGCCTGCAGGGCAGGCGATCACGGCCCGAAATGGAAGAACGCCGGCCAGGCAGCCTCACGGGGCCGCGCCGGCGTTGCCGTCGATGCAGGCCCCGCGCGCTCCCGTATCCCCCGGAGACAGCTCCCGGTGCGAATGGCATAGCCCCCTTGGCAAACGTATTTTGCCTCGGTTATACTCACGCATTCGGGGTGTAGCGTAGCCTGGTAGCGCGCCTGGTTTGGGACCAGGATGTCGGGAGTTCGAATCTCTCCACCCCGACCAGCAAAAAAGCCGAAAATCATGGTATTATCCTCGATCTGCCCGGCTCGCTGGGGTCCATCGGCCGGAATAGAACTGCCCGTAGCTCAGCTGGATAGAGCATCAGCCTTCTAAGCTGAGGGTCACAGGTTCGAATCCTGTCGGGCAGGCCAGTAGTTTTTTGCAGTTCAGTGGTGGCTGTAGCTCAGTTGGTAGAGTCCCGGATTGTGATTCCGGTTGTCGTGGGTTCGAGCCCCATCAGCCACCCCATTTTCTTGTCCCGGTTGTATCCTCCCTCGCCTCAGGCCTCCCGTTCCGGGTTGCGCCGTCCGTAGCAGGTTCTCTGCTGCATTTTCCTTCCCCATTTCCCTCCGTTGCAGTTTCATAACCGGCCTTCAGGCTTGGTGCGGCGCTGCCTTCGTTGGCGTCTTCAGGAACCGCCTGCACGACAAATCATGCGTGTCTGTCCCTGATGTGCCATGCCTGGCCGTTGCCTGAATCGCAAAACCTGCTTGACGGCAGGGCCGTATCTTCGTCCGACTGCCGGAATAAAAAGAAAAGTTTTGTCTGTTTGTTGGTCTATTGGCACTTTGAGAAAAACAAAACCTTTTGTTGACACATGAGTATACGCAGGCAATATGCGTTTACCCGCCGGAGGAGAACAGACATTGTGCAGAACATGTGCCCAGCTGAAGGCTGATTCTTCCGTTCTAGAATGAATGCAGATGACCGAATGGGCTGCCGGTTCTGCCCTGTCCGGTCCAGGGCGAGGATGGGCTTGGCATGTCCTGTCCGGGTTCTGCGTGTCCGGCTGTCGTGAGTTTCTGCGTGCGCCATGGCTGTGCGTTCGCAATGGCTGACCATGTGTAAAGGTGACCACGGCGGTCTCTTGCAGATTGCGGCGCCTCACGCAGAGCGCGTAGGCCAACGTGAGTGCAGTGGCCCATGCAGATCCGTCCCGTGGTCTCAGGTGCCGGGCGCGTGAGCGCGACACCGGGAGTCAGCCACCGCCAGCAACGTTCGGCACCCAGCCGGGCGCGCAGGTTCCGCAAGGGCATTGCATCGTGGTCCCGGATGATGTTCCCTGTCGTGCCGCATTTGCTGAACACAATGCACGGCGATTCTCATTCGGATTCCGCAGTGCCCGGATGTCGTGGTGATTGAAACCGGTGCTGACGCCCGCAGGAGGTGCATTACCCGGTTTTACCGGTTATCCGGTTCTGTCCGGAGTCAGCCAGCAAGGGCCCCGGAGATGAACGGGCCCATGACACGCCCTGAAGCCTGAACACATTCATTTGAAAGGTCATGCCGACCAGGAGCATTTGACGATGAGCGTCCCGTTCCATTTCGAGCAGGTACAGACCGCTGGTGGTGTGAGAGCCCCCGGGCTCTTCTACAGTGAGACATTGCCCAAGAACCCCTTCCTGCGGGCGCGCAACCGGCAGCAGGTCATCCGCGTGCATGATGCACTCTGCAACCGGCATGACGCCAGCGTGCTCGACACCGACTTTGCCCCGGGCTTCATCGACCATTCCCCCTTCATGTCGGGGGGCCTGCAGGGCGTTCGTGAAATGCTGGAACTGCTCCCCGACCTGCACCATGAGGTCGTGCGGGTGCTCGCCGACGGCGATCTGGTGGCCATCCATGGCCGCTACACTGGTCTGGGCAGCACGCCGCTCGTGGGCTTCGACATCTATCGCCTCAGCGGCGGCCGCATCGTCGAACACTGGGCCGCCCTGGCGGCCGAAGCCGCCCCCAATGCCAGCGGTCGCACCCAGCTCGATGGCCCGACCGCGCCGGGCCGTGGCGACGCCGAAGCCAATCGTGCCTTCGTGGTCCGTCATGTGGGGGGACCCTGTTCAACGCCAACTACAGCGGCTTTTCGCTTCAGCACCGACGGCACCCGCCTGCTGCAGCACGGCCCGAAATGGCCGACGGCGTCGACGCCGCCATCGACTGGCACGACGCCCTGCGTACACGTGGACAGGGCGCCTGACTATCAGCACATCCACCGTACCGTTGCCGAAGGCCAGTTCGTCCTGACCCACAGCGAAGCCTGTCTGGGCGGCGTCCGTCATGCCTGCGTCGAACTCTGGCGCATCGAAAACGCCTGCTCGCCGAAATGTAGGATCTCATCGTCCCCATGCCCGAAGACGAATCGCGGTTCACCAGAACGGGGTGTTCTGAGACCTGAACTCGGTGCACCTTCCCGGCATACGGCCGGGGCCTGTGCAGGGATGAATGAGTTCAGAACGCGCTCTGAAGGCACAAGCCATTCACGACATTCCCCTCGAAGCTGCGCGATGCACGCTTCTGGAAGCGGTGTGAGGGAGCGGAGCCTCCTGCGGCGATTTCGCGAGAAGCCGTAAAAACTTTTCGACGGGCGGGCGCCAGCCCCGGTTGTCGAAAAGTTTTATAGGCCTCGACGGTTTGTTGACCACGACGCAGGTCGGGCGACAAAACGGCAGCGAGCGCTAATGAGCCGCAGGAGGTTCCTGCTCCCCGCGCCGCCCCGCCTGAGACGTCCTCCATGGAGCACGAGCCTCGCTATCGACCGTCCTTCTGAAGTGCGAGACCTGCATCAGAGCCGTCCTCCGCAAGTACGAACCTGCCATCAAAAGCCGTCCTCCATTAACCACGGAACCGGTATCGAGGGGTTTTCCCAAAAACAGCGCTTTCACGGCCCCGCAGGCGCCGTTCCTTCCAGCCGTAAATGGATACAGAATCAGGCCGCCTTCTCCTGTTTCCACCCCGGATCCGGCAACACCACCATCTGCTCCGTCAGCCCCTTGGCATTCTTCACCACCACCATCGGCTTGCCGCTTTCAGGCACACATGCTGCGCTCACCCGGAACACCTTCGCCAGCATCTCCGCCGTCAGCACCTCCTGCGGTGAGCCTTCACCCATCAGCGCGCCATCCTTCATGATGATCAGATGGTCGCAGTACCGCGCCGCCTGGTTCAGGTCGTGCAGTACCGCCACCACCGTGGCGCCGCGGCCGCGCTGCGCGGCCATCATCTCCATCAGCGCCACCTGGTGATTCAGGTCCAGATAGGTCGTCGGTTCGTCCAGCAGCAGATAGGGCGTTTCCTGTGCCAGCGTCATCGCCAGAAAGGCGCGCTGCTGCTGGCCGCCCGAGAGCTGGTCCACCCGCTTGTCCGCGATGATGTCCGTGTGCGTGGCCGCCATCACCTGCTCGACGATCTGCTCGTCCTCCTTGCCCAGGCTGCCCCACAGGTTCAGGTACGGGCTGCGCCCATAGCCTACCAGCGTGCGCACCGTGATGCCCTCCGGCACCAGCTGGTGCTGCGGCAACAGTGACAGCCTGCGGGAAAAGGCCCGGGGGCTCATCTCGTAGATGGGCTTGCCGTCGATGGCTGCCTCGCCCGGCCATCAGGTGGCAGCAGGCGCGACAGCGTCTTCAGCAGGGTGGACTTGCACGAGGCCGTTGGGAGCCGATCAGCGCCGTGATCTTGCCTTCCGGAATGGTGGTGGTCAGGTCGTGGATGGCTCCTTGCCGCCATAGCCCGCCTTCAGGGTTTTTCACGCTCAATGCCATGGTCACAGGCTCCGGACGCAGCAGGTAGAAGAAGATACGGGGCGCCGATCAGCGCCGTGAAGATGCCGGGACCGGCAGTTCCAGCGGTGGCCGGATGGTGCGTACCGCAATGTCGCTGATCTGCAGGATCAGGGCGCCGGTCAGAATGGAGGCCGGCAGCAGCACCGGTGCCGTCCGCCCACCAGCTTCGCGCGCCAGATGGGGCGCCACCAGGCCCAGAAATGCGATGGGTCCGAAATGGCCACCGCCACGGCTGGCGAGCATCACGGCCAGCCCCAGCAGCAGGATACGGTTGCGGCCCACGTTCACGCCCAGTGTGGAGGCCTTGGCCTCGCCCAGCGTCAGCAGGTCGAACGATTTGAAAACAGCAGGGCCACCGGCAGCAGCAGTCAGCAGCGGGGCGCCCACCTCCACAAGGACCAGGTCCGCCCCACAGGCTGCCCGTCAGCCACACCATCGCGTGTTCACTTCCAGCGGATGGGTCAGCATCAGGTAGTCGGTGATGGCCGCGTAGAAGGCCGACAGCGCCACCCCGATCAGCGCCGTCTGCAGCGGTCCGGCATGACGGCCGGCCACCAGCAGCAGCACCAGAAAGGCCACGGCCGCCCCCACGCACGCCGCCAGCGGCAGCATCCACACCGAGGTGCCCGGCAGGGCCATCAGCGTCAGCACCGCAGCCAGGCTGGCGCCGTGGTTGATGCTCAGGATGTCGGGCGAGGCCAGCGGGTTAATGGATGATGCCCTGGATGATCGTGCCCTGACAGCGCCAGCGCCGCGCCCACCAGCACCGCCAGGATCGCCCGCGGCAGACGGTACTGCCAGATGTCGAAGTCATGCTGCACCAGCCCCTGCCAGACGGCGGCCGGGGTCTTGAAGGTGGAGCCGAACATCAGCGCCCCCAGGAAGCACAGCGCCATCAGCACGGCCAGTACCGTCAGATATCGTCCCGGATGGTTCATGCGTCACTCCGCTGTTTGGCAATCAACACTAAGCAGGGCGCACCCAGAATGGCCATGCACGGCCCCCGGCCGGCAGCTCAGCCGGATGGGCCAGCGCCCGCCAGCAGAGTCGGCCGCCGAAGAGCAGGTGCGCCCAGCAGCGCTGCCATCGGTACCGTGCGGCGCGGGTCTAGCCAATCCAGTAACGGGCCAGATGCGGAATCAGCAGGCCGATGAAGGCAATGGGGCCGGTGGTGGCCACGCTGGCCCCCACCCAGATCAGCACCACCACGTTCAGCCAGAAGCGCAGCGAACGCACCGACAGCCCCAGCGACTGGGCAGCTTCGTCGGACAGGTTGAGGATGTTGAGCTTGGGCACCAGCCACACCAGCGGGACGATGGGTAGCGCCACCAGCGGCCAGTGAGTCCTTCACCCGCTCCAGCTCATGTTGCCCACGCCGCCGGCCAGCCACGTTCATCACGCCACAGGCCTGGTTTCTCGTCCAGAATCAGCGAGGCCTTGCCCAGCCGCCGCAGAGAGGCGCTCACGGCGATCCCCGAGAGGATCAGCCGGCTCTTCTGCAGCCGGCCATCGCGGTAGCTGATCCACATCACCAGTGCCCACGAGGCAGCGCCTCCCAGGGCGGCGGCCGTGGACTGGGTGAAGGCGCCCGAGCCGGTCACGAACACCCCACCAGAATCACGCCGAGTCCGGCACCGGCGTTGATCGACAGCAGCGAGGGCGAGGCCAGCGGGTTGCGGGTCATGGTCTGCAGCAGCAGGCCGCTGACGGCCAGCACGCCGCCACAGAGCATGGCCACGATGATGCGGGGCAGGCGGGTCTCCACCACCAGCATCTGCGGAATGCTCAGGCTGGTGCTGTTGCGACTTCAGCGCCACCGGACATCACCCGCGGCGTGATGCAGCGCCGGCGAGACATGAAGGCCGAGGCAAAAGCCCAGCGCTGCCAGCAGCAGCACTGGTACCAGCCACCCCAGCCAGGCTGGGAGGAGGGACATGGTGATCCTTGGAGGAAGGGAAGCAGGCGCAGGTCCGCGGACCGGACCGGCAGTCCGGCGCGTTTTGCCGGCTGCCTGTCCGGTGCGGCCTCGACCCGGTGGCCGGGGGCGCCCCCGTCATGGGAGAAACGTGATCAGTGCCTCTTTCACGGATCAGTGTTTTCCACCGCCGCCTTGACCTGATCTGCCATCAGGCTGGCTGCCGTGATGCCACGCGAACGGGCCCACAGCTGCGGGTCCACCGACACGAGCTGGTTCTGGCGGGCCACCGTCAGGCCTTCCAGAGCGACTCCTGTTCCCATTTGCGCACCACGCTTTCCTGCCGGTAGTGGGCGATGAACATCCAGTCGGGGTTCATGGCCAGCACGTGTTCCAGGTCGATGTCCGTAGATGTCCTGCCACCGGTGTTGTCCGGCACCTGAAGCCCAGCTCCGTCAGCAGGCCACCGGCGAAGTGGTGCTGCCGGTGTGTACACATCCAGCGTGTTCTCGCGCGAGGCGCTGAACATGGCGGTCTGGCCCCAGCTTGCATCTCACCTGCGATGCCCTTGATCTTTTGCTGCAGTTCGGTGATTTTTGCCTTCATTTCGGTGGATTTGCCCACCACATCGCCGCGATGATCTGGTCCTGGTTCAGGATGTCGGTGAAGCCGCCGTAGCGCGAATCCAGCAGCAGCACCGGGGCAATCTTGCGCAGCTGGTCATAGGCAGCCTTGTGGCGCGAGGTGTCGGCGATGATCGGTCCGGTTTCAGTCCGGCAATCGTTTCGCATGTTCGGCTGCGAGCGCGTGCCCACCGATTTCCACGGCTGGATCAGCTTGCGCACCGGCTCGATCACGCGCGAGACCTGGTTGTCATCGGCCACGCCCACCGGCGAGATGCCCACGTTGGCCAGGCATCCACGAACGAGAACTCCAGCGCCACGATGCGGGTGGGGGCCTTGTCGAGCGTCAGTCTCGCCGTGGTCGTCCCTTCACCGTCACGGCGTGGGCGGCAGAGGCCAGGCCCAGGGAGGAGAGGGTCAGGGCCGTCATGCCGGCCAGCAGGGTGCGTCGGGTCAGGGACATGGGAGACCTGGAAACGGTGGGGAGCAGAGGCCTCGCAGAACGCGGGCAGGCAGGCATCGTCCGCACGTATGTGTGGCGCGCCAGATCCGGCGAGGACAGACTGGCTGTTACGGCATCGATTCGCGCGTGTGCGGCGCGACGAATTGTTACTCAAACTCCAGATGACGTGCAACAGAAACATCAATGCGACGCAGGTCAAATCCATCCGTGACAGGGAGTATCCTTTCAGTAAGTCCCCTTCTGGAGAAAATCATGGCATTCATCCACTTCCTGGCCCTGCTGGCCGTGTTTCAGTACCTGCTCTTCGTTGCCCGTACCGGTCAGGCGCGCGACCGCTATCACATCAAGGCGCCCGCCGTCACCGGCTGACGAGAACTTCGAGCGGGTCTATCGCGTGCAGATGAATACGCTGGAGCAGCTGGTCGTCTTCCTGCCCGCGCTGCTCATCGCTGGGCACTACTGCGGGCACCTGGGTGTCCCTGCGGGCATCGTCTATCTGGTGGGCCGCTTCGTCTACGCCCGGGCGTACGTGAAGGATCCCAAAACCGCGCGGCGGGCTTCATGATGACCATCGGCGCGCAACATCCTGCTGCTGCTCACGGCATTCTGCGCCATCATCTTCTGACCGGCACCGCCCCTCAGCCGCCGCAGGTACGCCACGGCCTGCCCGCATCCGCCGGTGCGTCCGACAGCTTCGTTACCGTCACCCGTGACGCTTCCGTCTCGCCGCGCCCGGCGCCAGCAGCGTGCCCGGCGACTGACGGCGGCAGGCGCTCACCCGGCGCGGCTTCCGGCAGCAGGTCCAGCTTCAGCATCAGCCGCTGGTCGGCATCCTCCGACAGATTCTCCGTGGTCAGCAGCTTGTCTCCGTAGAAAATCGAATTGGCGCCGGCCATGAAGCACAGTGCCTGCGTGCTCTCCGGCATGTCCTGCCGGCCAGCCGACAGGCGCACATGACTGCCCGGCATGGTGATGCGCGCCACCGCAATCGTGCGCACGAACTCCGTCCAGTCCAGCTCGTGGGCATCGGCCCAGTGGCGTGCCCCTCCAGCCGCACCAGCTGGTTGATCGGTACCGATTCCGGCTGTGGCTCCAGATTCGCCAGGCTGGCAATCAGCCCGGCCCGCTGCTTTGCGGGTCTCGTCCATGCCGATGATGCCGCCGCAGCACACCTTCAGCCCGGCCTGTCGCACCTTGCCCAGTGTATTGAGCCGGTCATCGAAGCGGCGGGTATGAATCAGCTCGCCGTAATAGCCTGGATCGGTGTCCAGGTTGTGGTTGTAGTAGTCGAGGCCGGCTTCCTTCAGGTCCTCGGCCATGCCTTCTTCCAGCAGGCCAAAGGTGCCACAGGTCTCCAGTCCCAGCGCCTTCACCGCCCGGATGATCGCCTGCAGCTTTTCGATGTCGCGCGGCTTCGGGCCACGCCATGCTCCGCCCATGCAGAAGCGGCTGGCGCCCCGTGCCTTGGCAATGCGTGCCTTCTCCAGCACGCTCTCCACGTCCATCAGCTTCTGGGCTGGCACCGCATTGGGATGATGGATGGACTGCGGGCAGTATGCGCAGTCCTCGGGGCAGCCCCCGGTCTTCACCGACAGCAGGGTCGAGAGCTGGATGCGCTGCGCATCGAAGTGCTGCGCAGGTACGGTGTCGCACGATAGACCAGGTCCATGAACGGCGTCTCGAACAGGGCTTCCACCGCGCAGACCGTCCAGTAGGCAGCGGTGGTGTGGTGTGGGCGGCGCAGCTGACCGCGGTCATCGTATCGGCCGTGCATGTGTCTCCTGGTTGTGGCCCGTCGCATCCGGTGGGTACAGTATCCGGTGCGTCCGGTCAGTCTCGGTCGTCCCGGCGGTTCTGGCGCGGTTCCGCGGTTCCGACCCTGTCAGGGGCACGGGAAACCGGCGGGCAGGGGCGAGCGCGGTCCCCGCACCCGTATGTCTCGAATGGTGTCCTGTTGCGGTGTTGACATGCGGGCAACATGGCGCCGTGAAGCGCCGTTTGCTGCGTCTTCGCGTAACAGATGCGTAAAATACTATCGCAGACGTTCCGCATGACAGGAAAAACCCTGCATGAATTGTCCGATAATTCCGGACGGTTCCAACTGAAATCGCTTTTCCCCCATCACCTTCCCGCGCCTGCGGAACCGCTCTGTTCCAGCTCGTGACACGTCCGGCGTCGCCTTTCGGCGTCGTTCGGCCGTCCGTTTGCGGGCCGGGAAAGCGCATGTCTCTCCATGCCCCAATCCATCTCGCCTGCATTCCGGACCAGATCGTCGCGTCCGGGTGGCGGCCAGTCCGTGCCGCCCCGGTTCCTCCCTCGCTCACTCCGTCGGACGGGGCGTACCGCCGCCGTTTTGCTCAACCGTCTGGCCGTCCTGGTTCTGGCGGCTGCCGCTGCGGGTCTGGTCGATGATGGCGGCATGGCGCCGTCTGCTGGCCGACCACCATACCGATGTCGCCCGGCGCGAGGAGGTCGTCATCGACCCGCAAACCCGCCTGCTGCTCAACACCCGCACCTCGCTCGACGTGGGTGGCCAGCCCGACGCCCGTGAAATCCGCCTGCTCGACGGTGAAATCCTGCTCCGCCAGGGTCTTGGTGCCCATCCGCTGGTGGTACGCACACCGCACGGGCGCATCCTCAGTTCCGATGCCCGCCTGGCCATCAGCCGTCTCGGCGACAGCACCGTTCTCAGCGTCTTGCATGGTTCGGCGCAGGTCCGGGCTGCAGGTGGCAGCGGCGCAGCCCGGCAGGTGCCGGCCGGCCAGCGGATGGTCATCGGCCCGCAGGGCGCCGGTGAGCTGCAGCCCGTGCAGGAGGCCGATGTGGCCTGGATCAACGGCGAGATCGTCGTTCATGCCTTGAAACCGGTTGCCCAGGGAGGAGCCCCCGAGCGTGTCATGAACTGAGTGCATGGCCTGTGCAGCACGGGGCGGCAGGGCTGCATCTCCGATGGCTTCAGGGCACTGCCAGCATGCTCGTGTATCCCAAAGGGGATTTGGCAGGGACGAACAGGTCCATGACACGCGCCAAAGGTGGCCTCGCGGAGACAGACACGCCCGGAACAGGTACCGGCCTGCGCTACGATCCGGGGATGTCATCCGTCTCCGCAATGCCGGTATGTCTTTCTTTGACCCGAACGCATCGCCTGACCGCCCTTGCCTTGGCCTCGCTCAGCCTGCTGGTGGCCTGTGCCACCACACCCGCACAGGCTGCCCGGCGTGAGCTGCGCTTCACGGGGCCGCAGATCACCCGCCAGCTGGCTCCCTCGTTTCCGCTCAAACGCTGCGTGTTTGGCAACCTGGCCTGCGTGCGGCTGCAGAACCCCGTCGTGCGCATGCAGCCCAATGACCCGCGGCTCTTTCTCGACCTGAAGGTGCAGTTCCAGCCGCTGCCGGGCAGGGCACCACCAGCGGGACCGCTCAGGTGGCCGGGCATCCCCGCCTACGATCCCCGGCAGGGCGCCTTCACCCGCGCCGCCCGAGCTGCTCCGATCTTTCCGTGGCCGGTCTGGGCATTGCCGAGGCCCGGCAGATCGCCAGCCTCGTTTCCGGCATGCTGGGCGATGAATTCTTCAGCGACCAGCCCCTCTGGACGCCTCGACGAGATCCGATCCCCGCCAGTCCACTGGCCCCGCCTGACCCTGCGCAGCGTGGCCGTGCGCAACGGTACGCTCATCGTCACCCTGGGTGACGACGACGAGCCCGTCGATCCGGACTCCGTGACGCCGCATACCCCACACAATCTTGCACCCGACGGCAGCCCGCCGCAGCGACAGGAGCGACAGCAACAACCGGCGTGGCAGCCATGGCGGCAGCCGTGGCAATGGAAACAGTGGCAGCGACTGACACTGATGGCGGCGATGACAGCCGCGGCAGTGATGGTCGTGACGACAGCGACGGCAGCAACGACGCCCGCCGCCCCGCGCCTCCCCTCTGCGGACGGCAACGAATCCACGCCAGCGCCCGGCAACGGTACGGAAGAGGGCGGCGCTCTTCCGTCTGGCTGTGACCCCACAGCGAGAACCGGTACGCCGCTCCCATCAGCAGCGACGGCATCACATGCCGCTTCACGATCGGGCTGCGTGCCGCCGGGCCGGTCAGCCGCACGGCACTGAGCCGCGCCACCCAGATCCAGTGCGGCGAGGGCTCGCCCGTCAGCCCCACCGAGGCGCCCACCTCGCGCAGGCCCGAGCCCGGGTCATACAGCGGCAGGCCACTGGCGGCGTGCTCGCGCTCACCAATGCCATAGCTGTTGCGCATCGAGTTGCCATTGGCCCAGGTCACGCCGGCATCCACGCTCGGCAGCAGCTTCCTGCCCAGTGGCTTGCTCCAGCCAATGCCCACCGGAATCTCGAAGCCGCCCTGGCGGCCCAGGACATCACCCAGCAGCCGTGCCTGCAGCTGGATGGTGCGCGTCAGGTCGTAGCGCATCCGCAGCCGGCCGATCAGCGTACGCGCAGCGGCTTCAGCCCTGGCCAGATCCTCTTCGTCCACGTCCCGGCCGCGGTTGATCGACAGCCCCAGCCCGAAACTGAAGCGTTCCACATGCCACAGCGGCCCGGCCAGCCCGTCTCCCGACACCCGGCGATTGTGGCTGGCGCTGGCCCGCGCCACGCTCGAACGGCTGATCGAATAGCCCCGCCAGCTGATCCGCCGCCGGTGCAAAAGGCGTGTCCCATCTTTCTCGAACCGCTGTATTCCGGTGAATAGTTGCTCACCAGCCCGATGGCGAAGTGCCAGCGCGGATCATCCTCGCCGGGCGGCGCAGCACGTCCTCGGCCCCGCGTGACGGCCCGTGTGGCCTGCTGCGAGGGCGTCTGCTGTCCCCTGCGACAGTGCCGGACCGGCGGTAGCGCATAACAGACCGGTCAGCAGCAGCTGTCCAGACAGCGGCAGGGGTTTGCGGCTATGTTTGTCGGTACGCGTCATGGGTGCATCCAGCAGGGTGGCAGTGGCGGGAAACGGGCACAGTCTCGAAACGGATGGGCCGTCGTTTCCGTCCCGGGCAGACAGACGGATCACAGCGGCTGCCCGGCTCTGGCCGCTACACCCTGGCGCGGGCCAGTGGCGTCCTGCTGCGCTGGCCAGAATTTCTGCAAAGTACCTGGGTATGACATGTTGAAAACCGCATTGGGCGAACTGCGTGTACTGCTGGTCGAGGATGATCCGGCCTGGCGGCAGCATGATCTCGGTAGGGCTGGGCGAGAGGGCATCGACGTCCAGGTCACGGATCAGCTCGGCAGGCCATTCCCATGCTGGAACGCCTGATGCCCGATGCCGTCATGGTCGACGACTCCCTGTCGGATACCGACAGCGTGGCCTCGGTTCGGCAGCTGCGCGAAGCCATCGGCAGCCGGCAGATCCCCATCATCGTCGCGTCCAATCACGACAACGACGTGGGCATCGGCAAGGCCCTGGCGGCCGGCGCCACCGACTACTGCCAGAAATCACAGCAATGGACCCAGCTGGCCGAACGACTGCTGCATGGTATCAATCTTGCCAAGGCACAGGCGGCCGGGCAATGATACATCCGGGACACAAAAGGGCGAGAACAGTGGCCGCGATGCCGCTGTCGACCCCTCGATGCCATCCGCAGCCAGCGCGAGCAGGCCAACCGCGACCCCTGACCGGCCTGTTCAGCCGTGCCGCCTTCATGCAGAAGGGCAGATGCTGCTCGCGCCGCCGCCGGCAGCAGGGACACGTGGCCGCCATCATGATGCTCGACATCGACCGCTTCCGCCGCATCAACGAGGCCTTCGGCCAGCGGGCCGGCGACCGGGTGCTGCAGCACGTGGCGAATGCCTGCGTCACGCCTTTCGCAACCTGCGCCAGGCCGATCCCGCCAATGCCGGCGACGACACCGACATGCCCGACCTGCTGATCGGGCGTCTCACCGGCGATGAATATGCGCTGGTCTTCTCCAGCCTGCCCAACGAGGAAACCGCTCGCAAGGCCGCCGAGATCATTCAGGCGCACCTGCGCCGCGCCTTCCAGATCGACGGGCTGGACCTGATGCTGCGCACCTCCATCGGTGCCGCCTGGTTCCCCGGCACGGCCGCAACTTCGACATGCTGCTGGCCAAGGCCGACGTGGCCATGGGCGTGGCCCTGCCAGCAGGGCGGCAACCGCCTGCTCGTCTACGATGACGCCTTACGGCGAACAGCTGCGCGGCGACTTCGAACTGCAGTCGGCCCTGGCCACCGTGCTGGACCGCAACGAACTGATCCTGCACTACCAGCCCATCATCGACACCCGCTACAACCGGGTGGTGGGCGTGGAAGCATTGATGCGCTGGATGCGGGGCTCGCAGATGCTCTCGCCCGGCAAGTTCATCCCGCTCGCCGAAGACAGCGGCCTCGACTTCCGCATGGGCGAATGGGCCATCTCCGAGGCCCTGCAGCACGCGCCGCTGGCAGCGGGGCGGGGTGGCCATCCCGGGCGTGTCGGTGAACCTCAGCGTGCGCCACCTGCGCCAGCCCAGCCTGCTGCGCTCCATCCTGCAGGCACTCGAAGCCACCGAAATGCAGCCGTCCGCACTCACCCTCGAACTCACCGAGATCGACGTGATGCGCGACATCGAGAACGTCCTGCCCACCCTCTGGGCGCTCAAGAAGGCCGGCATCCGCATTGCGCTGGATGACTTCGGCACCGGCTTCTCGTCGGTCTCCTACCTGACCCGCATGCCGGTCGATACCCTCAAGATCGACCGCGTCTTCGTCAGCAACATGGAAAACGACATCGCCCAGCTCAAGGTCGTGCGCAGCATCATCGCGCTGGCCGGGGCGCTGGACCTGCAGATCATCGGCGAGGGCGTCGAGCGCACCGAAGAGATGCACATGCTGCAGAAGCTCGGCTGCCAGGACCTGCAGGGCTACCTGTTCAGCAAACCCATGACGGCCGCCCAGCTGGAGCGCTGGATGACCGAGAACCACATCATGCCGGGGCGCGGCTGGCCGGGGGAAGGGACGACAGCCGGCTCCTAGACGCATTCGCCCTCGCGCTGGCTCCAGCTGTGTGCTGGAACGAGCACACGACGCGCTCATGTGCAGCCCTGGGCGATGGGCCATTCATAGAAGACGCCCTCGTTGCTGCGTACGTCATCGCTGTCGTGTGCGCCGTCGTTGCCGCGTGCGTTCTCGCTGCCGAACGTGCCATGCACCGGCAGGCGATGGCCGCTCCACGCCCGATGCGTTTGCTGCCCACGACCCGCAGCCCGATGGTGCCATCGTTTCGCGTCTCGCATACAAAGCGTTACGATAACGCTTTACGGACAACAAATTGCTCCCATGGACGCAGCAGAAAAAGGCCGCCCGCAAGGCCCATCAGGACGAACTCAAACAGGCCGCCGCCGAAAAGGCACTCGACTGGCTCACCCCGGCAAGGTGGTGGGCGTGGGCAGTGGCTCCACCGTCGCCTCTTCATCGAGGCCCCGCGTCGCCGCAAGGATTTCCCCAGGCCGTGTCCAGCCTCGCTGCGTAGCACCGGAACTGCTCCGTGAAGCCGGTATCGAGGTGCTCGACCTCAACCAGGTCGACGAGATCGACTCGTTACGTCGACGGGGGCCGACGAGGTCGATCCCGGCTTTGCCCTCATCAAGCGGGCGGCGGTGGCGCACCTCACCCGCGAGAAGATCGTCGCCCAGGCATCACGCCACTTCGTCTGCATCGTCGACGAATCCAAGCACGTCCCGGTGCTGGGCCAGTTCCCGCCGCCTGTCGAGGTCGTGCCCATGGCCATGCATCTGGTCGGTCGCCAGCTCGAGAAAACCGGGTGGTACCGTCCGCGAACGTGCCGGCTACATCACCGACAACGGCAACCCCATTCTCGACGTCTCGGGCCTGCAGATGACAGCGACCCCGTCGCGCTGGAAGAGCACCATCAACCAGTGGCCGGGCGTCGTCACCAACGGCATCTTCGCCCGCCGCCGTCCCGAAACCGTGTGCTGATCGCCGGCATGCACGGCGCAGGTGTTGGGCAAGGACAAGGCCCGGAGCCGGGGCAGGGCTGATCCTGCCTCCACATGGCGGCCCGTCGCGCTAGCGATGACCGGGGCCGCGCAGGAGTGAACGTCGGCCATGCAGCGCCGAAACTGCCCCCGGTCGCCGCCCGGGCCGGATCTGCCTCGGGGCCTTGCGGGCACGGCCCATCTCCGAAAAGTGAAAAAGCCGGCCCAGGGCCGGCTTTTCACCGCAAGCCATCAGAAAAGGTGTCCTTCCCGACGGCCGGCCATCAGGCCGACGGCGGCACGTAGCCTTCCGCCGGTCGGCGCCCTCGCCGAAGAAGTAGTTTTTCCATCTGCTGGGCCAGATAGCGGCAGGGCACGGATGTCTGCCAGATTGAGCCGGTTCTCGTTCACCAGCATCGTCTGGTGGGCAAATCCAGCCAGCCCAGGCCTTCCTTCGACTACATTTTCGTAGATACGCTTTTGCCCAGATCGCCGGATACGGCGGACGATCCAGCCCCTCGGCTTCCTATGGCGCTTGATGCAGTGGACCATACGGGCCATGGTGCTCTTCCTCAAAACAAGATGACCGCCGATGGTACTGCGCGTCTCGCCCGGCTGTGAATGGCCTGCCGCAACATCGTGTTCACAGCCGTCAGCAGCACCTGCGACTCTGCGCCGCCAGTTGTACAGCCGCCGCCGCGACCCCGGCAGATCATCCACCGAGCCCCATCACGAAACCCCGCTTCAGGAACCAGTGCGCCGTCCGCGCCGTCAGCACGAACAGCCGGTGATGCCTGCTGCCCGTGCCCGCTGCTCGATCCGCTGCAGCAGCCGTTCCCCGTCCCCCGAACCCTGCACCGACGGGTTCACCGCCAGACAGGCCATCTCCGCCATCCGCTCCCTGCGCAAACGCATACATCGCCGCACAGCCAAAGATCACCTGGTCGTGCTCGATCACCGTGAAATTGCTCGATCTCTGCCTCGATCAGCGCCCGGTCGCGCTTGACCAGTGTCCCGTCCGCTCCAGCGGCTGGATCAGCGCCAGAATCCCGCCCACATCCTCGATCGTCGCCTCGCGCACCGCCTCCAGCGTCTCCTGCGTACCACCTATCGTCCCCCACACCATCGTGCAGGAAGAACCCAGCAGTACCGAGCCATCCACCGCAAACGGCACCACGTGCGAGCGCGCCACGCCCCTTCGCACGCCTTCAGCGCTGCCGTCAGATAGATCCGCAGCGGCAGTTCCAGATCCGGCTGCGCCAGCACCGCCCGCGCCTGCGCCTCCGAAATCTCCGTCTGGATCTGCCCGTCCTCACCCCGCACTCCCGGCACCTCGGCCAGGAACACCAGCTTGTCCGCATTCAGCGCCATGGCCGTGATCGCCGCCACGTCCTCCATGGCCAGATTGAACGCCCTCGCCCGTCGCCGAGTAGCCGATATTGGACAGCAGCACGATTCTGCTGGTTGTCCAGCGCATGCCGGATCGAGGCCGCATCCACCTTGCGCACCAGTCCGCTGTACGCAAAATCCACTCCATCCACGATGCCCACCGGCCGTGCCAGTGTGAAATTGCCCGACACCACCCGGATCCCCGCATTGGCCATTGGCGGCTGGCCAGCCCCTGCGAAAACGCAGCCTCGCATGTCGTAGCGGATTTCGCTGGCTGCCTCCTTGGCGCATTCCAGCGCCACTCGCATCCGTGATGCGCAGCTCATCGTATAGTGCGACGCCTGCCCGCGCAGCCGCAGCTGCGCATTGATCTGTGGCCGGCAGCCGTTGACGATCACCACCCGGATTCCCGATGGAGTGCAGCAGGCTCAGATCGTGAATCAGCGCATTCAGCGCGTTCTCCACCAGCGCATTTCCCCGGAATGCCCACCACGAAGGTCTGCCCCTGAAACTTGTGATCGACGGCGCCACCCGCCGCAGCCAGTCCACGAACCGCTGGTGAACCGTCTCGCGCAGCCGGTTGCGCCTGCACCGGAGACGAAGCGGCCTGGCCTCCCGCAACGGGATGACGCTCAGCGCGGGCAGGGGGAAGGGGAACGCCGCATGGCAAAACCTGCGTCGTGTCTGGAACGTGTCGGGAGCCCTGTTTACATCCGGCAGGGCTGAGCAGATTCATGACACGTCCGGTGATTCCGGGGATGATCGCTTCCCGTGTCAGCGAAACCGATGGGCCATTGAGTCCATCCATGACACGTTCTAGGCAGAAGGGCTGTCGCCTCTGATGCGCTGGTCGACAGCATTCGCTCCGCTGCCTTTGGCCAGAAACCCCGATCGCGTTTCGTGGTGAGCTGAGGCATAGGCGTCCACCCGTGCCAGAAGATACTTTCGCCAACAGCTTATACTGAAACGGGTCTGCCGGACAGAATATCGGCCCACATCGAGGTCGACCAGTCCCCAGATTGCATCGGCATAGCCTTCCTGCATCTTGAGATCGTCGATACGGCTGGCCTGAATGCCGTTGAATGCCCCGTCTTCGAGCAGCCCTCGATGTGAAAGCCGATGGCTCCCTCGCGCACGTTCTCCATGGCCTCCTCGACGGTTTCTCCTGCCGAAAAGCAGCCAGGCAGATCCGGCACGCTCACGCCATACACGGACGCCGGATCCTTGTGAATGGCCACCGGAAGATGGATGACGCTGTTTCTGGATCGTTTGTCGTTCATTTCAGCCCTGCCTGCCTGAGTATGCTGTTGACCGTTCCCTGTGGAAGGTCTTTGTTCGGGTGAGGGATCGTCACGCGTCCTGGTTTCTGCGGATGCCGGTACTGCCGATGGCTTCCCCGCGTGGCAACCAGATACCAGCCATCATCCTCGATCATCCTGATCAACTGCCTGCTGTCAACCATGGGGACTCAGTATCTAAAATGTGTATTATTACACACGACAACACGGCCAGCAACGATGCTTTCCAGCAGTGCCCTGAAGTCATTGAGGATTCTGCCCCCTGCTGCCTTCTCCTGCTCGCCCAGAGAGACAGGGACAAACAGGTCCATACACACTTCCGGCCGCACCGTACCCGGTAAGTTCCCGTCGAAGTCGCGACATGACGAGTCTGGGAAGCGGCACGGGGAGGGGAGGCTCCTGCGGCGATTTCGCGGTAGTCTGGAACCTTTTTGCCCCGTGGCAAACAGGCGCCTGTTTTTGCCGGCCACGACGCAGGTCGGACGTCAAAAACAGGCTGAGCGCATGAGCCGCAGGAGCCTCCCGCCCCCGTGCCGCCTCACCCGGAGCCGTCCTCCGTCTGAAGCTCCGCCCGAAGCCGCCCGCGGCACAAGGCCCTCCCCGAGGCTGTCCCCGTGATCCAGAACCTCGCCACGGACGCCTTCCCCACCCCGAAGTTCCGCCGACAGGGATCCCCGCTCTCCTATAATCGCCCCCGTGAACACGACATCCCCCAGCCCCCGGAAACCGGCTTCCCCAGGCGGCCTCCCAGCCTGCGTGCCGGCCCGCCCCGTTCCCTCCGCCATCCAGACCGTCATCGACGCGCCCCTCGTCACCGAACACCGTGACCGCATCATCGATGCCATCCGCAATCATGCGTCGTCATCGTCTCCGGCGAAACCGGCCCGCAAGACCACCCAGCTGCCCAAGTTCTGCCTCGAAGCCGGTCGTGCGGCCCGCAACGGCAGGAGCGCCGCGGCGGCCTCATCGGTCATACCCAGCCACGCCGCATCGCCGCCAGCAGCGTGGCCACCCGCATCGCCGAAGAAATGGGCACCCTGCTGGGCACCGACGTCGGCTACAAGATACGCTTCAACGAAAAAGGTCTCCCCGGCACCCGCATCTGCTGATGACCGACGGCATCCTGTGCTGAAAGCCAGCGCGACCGCCTGCTGTCCGCCTACGACACCCTCATATCATCGACGAGGCCCACGAACGCAGCCTCAACATCGATTTTCCGTTGGCCATCTCGGGCAGCTTCATCGACTGGCCCCCGGCGGATGACCTCAAACTCATCATCACCTCCGCCACTATCGATGCCGCCCGCTTCGCCGAACACTTCGGCGAGCCCGGCAAACCGGCGCCCGTCATCGAAGTTTCCGGCCGTCTCTATCCGGTGGAGTGCGCTCACCGTGCACCCGAAGAAACGGCCGGCGAGTGATGAGGACGACGAAACCGATCTTCCGTCGGCCATCGAAGCGGCTGTCCACGAACCTGAACGAGAAGCCTGGCGACGTGCTGGTCTTCCTGCCCGGCGAACGTGAACCAAGAAACCGCCGAACACCTGCAGCGTGCCGTCGCCCGTGGCGGATCATCGGGCGGCCGTATCGCGAAGGGGCAGGGGGCCGCAGCCGTGCCGACCCGCTGGCACAGTGCCGAGATCGTTCCGCTCTATGCCCGCTCGCCGGCCGCCGACCAGCAGCGCGCGTCTTCAATCCGGGCAACGCACCGCGTATCGTGCTGGCCACCAACGTGCCGAAACTCGCTGACCGTGCCCGCGCATCCGACTACGTCATCGATTCGGGGCTGGCGCGCATGCTGCGCCACCGCATTCGCGGCAAGGTCGACCAGCCGCTCATCGAACCTCGTCTCGCGCCGCTGCCAACCAGCGGGCCGGCTGCTGCGGCCGGGTGGCCGAGGGCGTCTGCATCCGCTCCTTCAGCGAATCCGATTTGCAGAACCGCCTGGCCTTCACCGATCCCGGAAAATCCTGCGTTCGTCGCTCGCTTCCGTCATCCTGCGCATGAATGCGCTGGGCCCGACGGAAGTCTCGGCCTTCCGTTTTCTCGACAAACCCTCACCCAAGGCCATTGCCGACGGCTATGCCCTGCTCAACGAGCTGGGCGCCATGGACGACCGCCAGCGCCTCACCCCCATCGGCAAACAGCTGGCGCGCCTGCCGGTCGATCCGCGCCTGGCCTGCATGCTGCCGCCGGTCACCGTACCGGCTGCCTGAACGAAACACTGATCATCACCGCGGCCCCGTCGGCAGGATCCGCGCGAACGCCCACCCACCGCCCAGCAGGCCGCCGATCAGGCACATGCCCGCTTCAACGTGCCCCAGTCCGATTTTTCTGTCGTGGCTGAAAGCTCTGGCGTTACTGGCAGGAGCAGCAGGCCACCCGCAGGCAGCGGGCGAATCCCGCACCGTGCACTGGCCAACCGCATGGGCTGGAATTCGTCCATTCGCAAGCTGCGCGAATGGGCCGATGTGATCAGCCAGCCCCACCGAACTGGTCCGTGGTCTGAACTGGCACATCAACGAAGACGCAGCGGCGCCGGATGTCATCCACCGCGCGCAGCTCACCGGCCTGCTCGCAACGTCGCCCACCGCCCGCCTCGAAGGTCCGCTGCAGGGCATGCACCAGCAGAAATTGCTGCATCCGTCGTCCATCCTCAACCGCCGCCGTGGCTAAACCCAGAGCGTGGCAAAACCTGGTACCCAGACCGCTGCAGAACTAGAGCGGGTGCCCGCTGGCTGATGGCGGCCGAAATGGTCGATACGGGTCGCCTGATGGCCCGCACCAATGCCGCTATCAAGCCGGAGGGATCGAACGCCGCGCAGGACCTCATCCAGCGCTCCTGGAGCAATCCTCACTGGGAAAAGAACAGTGGCTGCGCCATGGCAATACTTGAACGCGGTAGCCCCACGGCTGGTGCGCGCGCTCTACACCGCCCGCCGCGTGCCCTACGAAAATCGATCCGCCGAATCCCCGCCGCCTGATGATCCGGGATGGCTCTGCGGCTGGCGAATGGCCGTTCGATACCGACCCCATCCGCCACAACCGCAAGGTCATGCCGTTGAGGTCGAAACGCTGGAACAGGGTGATCCGCCGCCCCGACCTGCTGGCTCGATGGCGAATCGCTGGCCGCCTGGTTCGATGCGCAGATCCCCGAGCACATCACCAACGCCCGCGACCCGCAGCAGTGGTACGAGCAAACGGTGGGCAAGGCCTGGTCGGCTGGGCGCACCATCGACGGAGGAGCGCTGAAAAGGCAAAGATGCATCGCAAGACCGCGCCGGGTCCTCGCGTGAAGTCATTGCAGGCAATCAGCGGATCGTACGTGCTCCCGCGAAGCCCTTGCTGAAGAAGGACACGACGGCATCGACGAGGCGCGCGCTTCTCGCGTGCTCGTTGCGCATGCGTGGCGTGGATCATGCTTGGCATACCACCGTGAGCCCGGGGCCGCCGACGATGGTGTGTGACTGCTGACCGTGCTGCTGCACGCACCTGCCAACCAGGTCGATCCCGACCGCTGCGAAATGGCTGGTGCCCGGCATGCTGGTGCAGAAAGGTGTCGCCAGCTGTTCGTCGCGCCGCAGCGTTGGCAGCCGCCACCCGCTGCCGCCGCTCTGGACGGCACGTGCTGCGGAATTCGCCTTTCGATGGTCTGCCGAGCAAACGCATCGGCGTGGCCGGTGCCGGTGCAGAAACCGGTGCAGGCAGCAAGCCGCCCATCGACGCGTCGCTCTGATTTTCATAGCAGGCAAGGAAGGGCGGCTGGCGCGGTCGCGCGCGATTTTGCCGGAAAACATCTCCCGCTCACACCTGCAGATGAATTTCCGCCGAGCCAACGAGCACGGCCGCATTTCTGGCCGTGCTCGCGCCACCTGGCCGAACTGCAGGCCGCCTACGGTTCCCGCGCGCAGTCTGCCTCTCCAGAACGAATTTGCCCGCATTGCGGCGCAGATGCGCACCCTGCGGGGCGGGGAAGGGCAGGACAATGTACCGCCGCAGGGCGCGCTTCCGGTACATCCGGCGCATCGTGCGTCAGGGTGCACGCGCCGCTAGGTGGGCCAAAGCCCGCCAGCGCCGGCATCACCGGTTCATCGCCCGTGCGCGCGCTCCGTACTCACCACGACAGGGCACAGTCCGGCCGGGACGCGCAGGCCGGCAAGGCAGGCATGACAGTCGTGAGGCAAGCCCTCATGCGAAGCTACATGCGCTCCAGCCGCCCGAGGTGCATCGGCCCCGCCATCCAGCCCCACGGACACGACCGTCATGTAGTGCCGGCCAGCGGCACACCCGCTGATTTCGGGCACGCCGCCCGAACCGCTGGAAACCGCAGACGGCCGCGCGGCGAGCGCCGCCTGGTCGGCTTTCTCCCGCCCTGCAGGACAGGGGATGCCGTCGAGACCGCTGCGCATCGATGATCCGCCGTGGCAGGCACGCCACCATCGGCAGGTGGTAGCGACTCGTTCGCTCTTGGCCATGGGCGGCGTCAAAACTCGCTGGCGCGACGTGAAAAGAACGAACCAGCCTCGAACGGGCTTCAACGCACCGCTCCGCTCACTGGCCAGATCGGCTCCGCATGGCCGAACAGCTGGCCAGTGCGCCATCATCCGCGCTGCCTGCAGCAGGGCCCGCGCAGAGCGAGGCCCAGTTCCAGCAGGCCCTCGGTGAGGGCAAACCCCGCATGCCGCTCACCGCGCCCAGGAACTGGCGCGCCTGCTGGTGACCATCGTCACCGAACACGGGCAGATCCGCCGTAAGCTTTCGCCCGGCTCGCGCGCGCGCCGACCGTACCGCGGCTCGACGACATCGAGACGCAGCTGGCGGCCCTGTTCTCGCGCGCGGGCTTTCGTCAGGCAGGACCTGCGATCACCCGCAGCACTACCCCGCACCCGAGGCCGTCAACATGCGTCTGGACAAAGCTGCTGCGCGAAGACCTCGCCCGCGAGATCGCGCGCAGATGGCTCCATGGCTCCGCCGCCGCAGCGCTGGCGCCAGTGGCAGCGCGACATCGGCATGCAAGCCCGACCGCGAGGCCGAGAGCGCTCGCCGCTGCTCTGAGGAGCTCGCGCGTCCGCGCTCTTCGCGCAGAGCCTGCGCACATGCCCGCTCGGTCAAGCGCCTCGACGATGGTGCTCGCACCAGCGTGATGCCGCCGAGTACGGTGCACACCAGCGCAGAATTTTTGTAACGTTGTAGGGATGCACGCCATCTGCCGCAGCGTCCCCAACATGGACGACGGCAGGCTGGCCGTCTCGTCCTCTGAAAACGGCCGTCTCATCGCTGTTGCCGGACGGCAGCCTGCGCTTTCACCAGCCTGACCGGCAGGCGTGTGGGTGGCCAGTTCGCGCCCAAACCGATTAAATGGTCGAAGGCGGCTCCGTGCACTATCTCGCCGGAGCCCGCGCCGTCCGAAAACGGAACCGGTAACCCCACAGATGATGCAGCACGCAGCCAGGGAAGTGAAGGGAGTCTGAAACTTGAGACTGAAAGCGAACGCGCTGAGAGAAACGTCGTCTCGCATGGCGACCGTTGCACCTTGACGTCAGTCAGACTGGCGCCCACGCCGGAAAACTACGCAGCTGCATACGCCGGGCCGAGGCCGAAAAAGACAGTTCGATCCCCCACCGTGCCGATGATTCGCCCGGGAGACGTTTTCCTGACGGCATCGTCAGAACTCCTACGAAGACACCGAACTGGCCAGCGTACGCCGCCTGGCTTTGAGCGTCGCCAGCGCCTGATCGTCTCGCTCACCGCACTGCTCGAAACCTTCTGTGATGTCGCCCGGTTCTGGCCGTGGCGAAGAGGCCGCACCGAACAGTTCTCGGCCATCCGCCGGGCCGTGCCGGCATGCAGTCCGAGCGGTGACCGGGGGTGAACTGGAACAGGTTCGCCAGACCGTTCGCGGCAACAACCTGAAGTGAACATGGCAACCTGCTGTCCCTGCAGCCGCGGCAGCGCGCACTGGCCGAACTGAAACAGCTGCTGATGCAGTGGGTGGGCAACCTGTCCGAGCTGGATGGACACCAGGCGTGCGGCGCCGATTCGCCTCGATGGCTTTCGCCGAGCGTACCGAGGGTGTGTGTCCGGACATCGACAGCCGCCCGGCCCAGGTGCTGGGTGAGCATCGTGGCCGTACCGCCGGACATGCGCGAGCATAGCCGAGCACACCCATGAGCAGCTGGAGCAGACGGCACGCCGGGCCGACGAACTGGAACCGCAACGTCACCGACCTCACGCACGAGCTGAGCGAGGTGGATACCTGACACGCCGGTGGACGGCTCGACCTCGCTGCTCAACCGCCGGGCTCCTGACAGGGCATACCGCGAGCTGCAGGCCGAGGTATCCGGCAGGGCAGGCTGCTGGCCGTGGCCTCTGCTGGATGTCGATCACTTCAAGTCGATCACGATGCCCAGGGGCGCTGGCCGGCGACGCTGCGCGTATTTTGCGGCAGCCATCCGTGGCCGCTGCGCTCAGCGACCGTTGCAGCCGCTACGGTGGGATGAATTCGTCCCGCTGCTGCCCGGCGTCGATGCCGGTACGGCGCTGGACATCCGGGCGCGTCGCCTGCAGCGTGTGGCGTCGAACGCACGCTCGCTACAGGCCAGCGGCGAGATGAACCCTCGCTCGGCGGCGGACCGTGGCTGAACCGGTGCTTCGCTGAGGCCACCCCGCATCGCGCCGATGATGCTACGAATCCAAGCTGGCTGGCCGCAACCGCGTCTCGCGCCTGAACGGCCAGCCAGCTCAGCCGGCAGGACCCTGTTCACGAAAAGAACATCGTCTGACTGACCGTTGCCTGCGCCTGCAGCGTGCCGTGATGCAGTGCGTGTCAGAACCCGTAGCACTCGGAAAGCGATCGCCCGACGGTTCTTTACGCCAGCAGGTCAGCCAGCCTTTGCCATCTGCCTGTACAGCGCACGCGCCAGATCGATCTCCCCGCCAGGTCACGGCACCGTAAACCACGCCGCGTGCCCGCGAAAAGAGCGGCGTATGGTCGCGCAGCGATGCAAACACGCATCTTCCGAATGGATCAGCGCGGAGGGACCGGCACGGGTTCCGTCCACGAATACCACGTCCAGCCTGTACCCGAAGCACTCTGGACCGCACGCACACGCCATGGCATCCGGGTACGACGGAGGTGTCACGTCAGGCATCGATCTTCTTGAGCGGTTGATTGCGCGCGGCAGATCCCAGTCCTCCATCAGTTCCGCGCGATGCTCCTGTGCTCCACCTCGAGGACCAGTGCGCCAGGGCGCGGCGGGGCAGCGCCGTCCTTCCAGGACTTCCAGCGTACGGATATCGATCAGTGCCTCGAACTCACCATATAGAGGCATGGAAGGGGAGGTGGGCGACTGTCTCCAGAACATCTGGATGAGAATGCCATAAAACATGCTGATGGTGGGCATGGTGGATACTCGGTATCGGCAGGGGTGCCATGATAGCGGTGTTGTTTGCCAGCCACAAATCATCAAGGATGTACCGGAAGCCGGTGCACAGAAATGGGGTCAGAATCCCAGCACCGAAAAGATCGCCTGATGCACCTGCGCCAGCGGCGCATACAGCATCGGCAGCCCCATCGTCAGCAGCAGCAGCCCGATCCGATCGTGATGGAAAGCCGATGGCAAACACGTTGAGCTGCGAGGCCACGCGCGAAATGAGCCCCAGGCCCAGGTTCACGAACAGCAGCAGCGTCATGTAGGGCAGGGCCATCAGCAGCCCCAGCTCGAAGACCTGGCTGATCACCGCGCCGATATCCAGCCTGGCCATGAACTGCTGTACGCCAGCGCTGACCGGCAGCCGTTCGATACTGGTCATCGTGGCCGCCACCAGCAGCAGTGGCCCGTTGATTACCGCAAACGTGGTCATCGACAGTGCATTGAACAGCCGGCCCACCGCATTGGCGCTGCGTTGCTGGTGCTCGGGTCGAAAAAGGCCGCGAAACGAGAAAGCTCCATCTGCAGGCCGATGATCTCGCCTGCCATTTCCACGGAGGCCAGCAGCATCCGGCAGACCAGCCCGATCGACAGGCCGATCATCACCTCGGCAGCCAGCAGCGCCGGAAAATCCGGGTCCGTGAACGACGGTGCCGGCTGCTGCGCCAGCGGAGCGGCCAGCAACGCCAGGCAGCCGGCCGCCAGCACCCGGTAGCGTACGGAATGCTGCGCGAAGACAGCAGCGGCGCCGAGGTGAACAGCCCCAGCAGGCGGAACAGCGGCATCAGCAGTGCCGACAGCCATCCCAGAATCTGTGCTTCGCTGAAAGTGACTGGCGTTGCGATCAGAATCCCGGCTGCCCGTTGATCACCGCCGGAATCGACAGAATCATCCGCGAGATGAAATCCGTCAGGTTCGACATCATCCACGGGCCCGGCAATCACCAGCACCGCAGCCGACAGCAGCAGTTTCGGCACGAACGACAGCGTGGCCTCGTTGATCTGCGTGAGTGCCTCGCAGCACGCTGATCAGCAGACCCGCCACCAGAATCACCAGCAGCACGGGTGAGGCCGTGGTCATCGGCGTTTCCAGCGCCTGCCGGCCAACGGTCAATACGGTTTCCGGAGTCATGGTTCAGTCATCGATGCTCAACAATCCCGGCGTGCGTGGCCCCTTGCGGATGGCGGCCGGTCCCGCCAGCACACGTCCGGAGCCAGCGCGGGGCTAGCCCGCAAACTCGCCACCAGCGACCCCATCAGCAGGTTCCAGCCATGCGGCCAGCACAAACAGCACCAGCTTGAAGGGCAGGGCCACCAGCACGGGTGACACCATCATCATCCCCAGTGACATCAGCACGCTGGCGCAGATCAGGTCGATCAGGATGAACGGAATGAAGATCATGAAGCCGATCTGGAACGCCGTCTTCAGCTCGCTGATTACGAAAGCCGGCACGATCACCCGGACGGCATGTCCTGCGCCGAAGGGGCCTGACTCCGCCGCCGGCTGCCGGCGATGCTCCGTGCTTCTGGCCATGTTCACCGGTGGGCGCCACCCGCCATGCGGGCAAACAGTTCCAGGTCACTGGCCCGTCTGTTTCAGCATGAAGGCCCGCAGCGCTCGCTGCCTTTCTGCAGCGCAGCCTCGAAGCCGATGCGCTGTTCCGCAAAAGGCTGATAGGCGTCCGTATGGATGCGTTCCAGTGTCGGTGACATGACGAACGCCGTCAGAAACAGGGCCACGCCCAGCCAGCACCTGGTTGCGTGGCGAGGCCTGCAGGCCCATGGCCTCGCCGCAGCAGCGACAGCACGATGATGATCCGCGTGAAGCTCGTCATCAGCAGCAGGACGGCCGGAAATGAACGACAGCGCCGAGAAAAACAGCAGCGTCTGCACCGGCACCGACCAGGTCGTGCCGCCATCGGCCCCGGCGTGCTGACAGGCTCAGCGTGGTCTGCGCCAGTGCATCCAGTGGCAGCAGTGACAGCGGCAGGCCATCAGCGGCAGCAGGGCAGCCAGAGAATGCAGCCTTCACGGGAAAGCGCGTCACGTGTGAGGCTGCGTGTGTCGTGATGCACGGTGGCGGAGGATTTTCCCGGAAACGGTGGTGCATGGTGTCCATTCTGTTCTGCAGATTTCTGTCGCGCCTGGCAGCTAGGTCTGTCGTGCGTGACAGGATCTGCTCGTCTGTCATGCCTGCTGCGTCCGGGATGCCCGGTTGCCAGGCGCGGGACGAATGGGTTCATGACACGCGCCAGGCTGGTATCGTGCCGTGCGCCGGTCTGGCTTCAATGGCCGTGTCACGATACCTTTCCTTTTGCAGCCCCGCCAGCAGCGCACCGAACCCTGACGTGGAAGCGCCGGCGGCGGCCGGAAAAGCCGGCACCTCCGGCAGGCCATCCAGTTCCGCCAGCAGCTGGATCTGCTGGCTGGTGATGCCCACCACCAGCCACAGCGTTCGCCCACCTTCACCACGGCGATCTGCTCGCGTGGCCCACGGTGAGGCTGGCCGGCATCGACAGCAGGCCATTCGTGCGGTTGCCCGGCCACTGCGACAGGGCGTTTGACCAGCCACAGCACCAGCGGAATCGACAGCACCACCAGCGCAGCACGCCGAACGACAGCAGGGCAGAACTCATCGGGTCATCCTTCGCACAGGCGGACAGCACCAGCCGAGCAGCGCCGGAAACGGCACCGATCCCGGCATCACCGGTTCCGGTGTTCCAGTCCGCTCCGGTAACCCGCGCGGACGGGACGGCAGTCATCGGCGCGTTTTTGCTCAGCCACGGTTGAGCCGGGCGCATGCGTTCGGCCGGCGTCACGATGTCGGTCAGCCGGATGCCGAAGCGGTCGTTCACCACCACCACCTCGCCCTGCGCAATCAGGTAGCCGTTGATCCAGCACATCCATCGGGGCACCGGCCTGGGCCTCCAGCTCCACCACCGAACCGGGAGAGCTGCAGCACGTTACTGATGGTGGTACGGGCACGGCCGATTTCCACCGACAGCTGCACCGGAATGTCCAGAATCCGTTCGAGATCGGGCGAGCCGGCAGCCGCCGCTCTGCAGCGAGGCCATCACGCCGGGAATGCCGCTGGCCACGGCCGGATCGACCGGCCCGTTGCCCGTTTCGTTCCCGGCAGCCTGTTCGGTTTCCGGGGTCAGGGTATTCTGTTCAGACATGGATCAATCCTGAGGAAGGTCGGTATAGGCGTTCACGGTGTCGATGCGCACCGCATAACGGCCGTTGTGTTCTCCATAGCGGCCACTGAAAATGGGTACCCGCCCGATCTTCAGCGTGGCCTGCGGGCCGGGTTCGATCTCGATCACATCACCGGTCTGCAGTCGCATCAGCTCACCCAGCGTCAGCGTGGCCGTAGTCAGTTCGGCCACCAGCTGCACACCGGCCGGGCGGATTTCCTGCGACATCTGGCCCTGCCAGCTGCGCTCTCTCCCGCACCCTGGGTATTCAGTGACGAGGCCAGCGCTGTTGCGCACCGGTTCCAGCACGCTGTACGGAATGCACACCCTGCATCGTGCCGGACTTGCCGCCAAAATCCAGCGTGAACGTGGTACTCACCACCATCTCGGCCGGAATGGCAATGTTGGCAAACTGTGGCTGGGTTTCTGCCCGGGCAAATTCCATTTCGAACGGCATCAGCGGCGCGGGCACGTCCGTATTCGGTGCAGGCCAGGTCGATCAGCTTCCTGATCAGCCGCTGCTCGGTCTGCGAGAACTCGCGGCCCTCGCTTTTTCTTCACCGGCCGGCTGCTGCCGCCGAACATCAGGTCAACGATGGTGCTGACCAGCTGCCCCTGGAACACCAGCAGGGCAGAACCGGCCAGCGGTTTCGTCTGCATGATGTTGATGCTGCTGGGGTTCTCCACCGTGGCCAGAAAATCGCTGTAGCGGCCCACCACCGGCTCGCTGGCCGTGATCTCGGGGTTGCGCTGCATGAAGGCAAACATCGCCAGCCCCATGCTGCGCGCAAAGCGTTCGTGAATCAGCTCCAGTGCCGGCAGCCGTCCGCGGATGATCCGCTCCTGGCGGGCGAGGTCATAGGGCTGGGGTACGCCACGGTCGACAGGCCGGGCCCATGGCGCCGCAGCAGGCGCTCGCACCGTCAGTCGCGGCTTCGGTGGCCTTCACCGAGGCGGCGGCACCATCCACGTTCCTGCGGCAGCCTCGCTGTCGCCGGACGCATCGGCCCTCGGTCGGCAGCCGTGGCTGCTGCGTCCGCAGCATCACCCTGCGGCGTGTCCAGCAGCGCATCGACTTTCGTCTTGCGACGAGGTACCGCTCGCTCATGGTTACTGCACCAGCAACTGGTTGAAGAGCACGGCCACCACCGGGCCCGGCACCACGATCGGGAGCCAGCCGGGCCGCCGCTTTTTGTCATCACCGTGGCCGCCCGTCGCCTTGTCCCACGCAATGGCCTCGGCCGTGCGCGCCTTGATCGACTCGGCCAGCGCTTCCTGCCCTTCTCGGTCAGCAGCTGGTCGGCCTTCTGGGCCGAGGCCAGCTTCAGCACGCTGTTGCGCACCACCGGCATCACCTTCTTCCAGCTCGCTCTCGGCATGCTGGTTCTGCATCTGCAGGCACCACTTCCAGCTGGCCATGCGGTCGCCCCCTTCATCGGCCAGATTCACCGTGAACGGGTCGAGCTTGATGAACACCGGTTCTGCCGAGGCCTTGTACAGGGCCAGCTTTTCGGCATCGGAGTCCTTCGGCGGCTTCAGGAAGAACCAGCCCGCACCGCCGCCGCCTGCCAGTACCACGGCCAGAATGCCGATCAGCAGACCCTCACACCTTCTTTTGCCGTCGTCGGCCTTGTCTTCCGTCTTGCCTGACGTGAAATGAATCCCTGGTTGAAATGGCATGCGCCTGCGTAGTCTTCACGCGTCTGCTATGCCGTGGAGACCGGTGTGCATGGACGCGTGCACCGGTGTTTCCGTCCTGGCAGACTGGCATTGCCACTGATGTCGTGGCTGTCATTGTCGTTGCCGGCCGGGGATGGACGAAAGACCGAGAAAGGCACGAACCCGGCTAAATCAGCCTGCCCGACCAGCGGCAGGCCAACGAAAAAGGGCGCCCGCAGGCGCCCCGTGCAGCGATGTGCTGGAACCGGTCACGCAAACAGGTCCAGCCGGCTGTCGGCTGCGGTATTGCCCCCCACGGCGGCTGCCGCTGGTGCGTCCCGAAACCGCCGCCGCGCCGTTGCCGGTCGCGGCCATGTCATGGCCGGTGCTGTAGTGCATCCGGTGCGCCCCGGCCGTTTCCGCCCTGGCCATTGCCCTGACCAAAGGCGGCCCCTGAACTGTTGCGCGCCGGCTGCACCGTCCTGGCCGGGCTGGCGCTGCTGCGACATCAGCCCCCGGTCACGCGGTAATCGGCCAGCGCAGGCTCGCGATCGGCCAGCATCTGGCGCAGCGTGTGCACCGATGACCTCGATGGCCGCACGGGTGGCGGCAGTGCGCCGCGGAATGTCCAGCGCCGCTTCCTCGGCATTCAGCGCGATCCGGATGCCGGATGGGCCCCAGCTCGGCCGGCGCTCAGCCGGATCTCGGCCCGGTCCTGCCCCTGCACCACTACGCCGGCCACCTGACGGGCAAACTGTTCCTTGAACCCCTCGCTGTAACCGGACTGTCGATCCGGCTCGACAGCAGCGGGCCGCCATCGACGCGGGAAGGGGAGGCTGGCGCCGCCGGTGTGGCCAGTCCCAGGCCGAATGGCGTGCCTTCGCGCGCGCAGGTCCGGCGGCCAGCGGGGCGGTCCGGGCCGCCCTCCGCCAGCGCGGCCGTCTGGGCACCGGCCGCAGCACGGTCTCTCCTGTCCGGACGACGACGCCCCGGTATCTGCACTGCTGGTGGCTGCCGCGGACCGTGCCGTGGCCGAGCATCCCCGTGCCTGCACCGCGCGTCCACCTTGCCCCGGCCCGCCTGTGTGCCTGTGCCGGCAGATGCGGTCGCGGCTGTTCCGCGACGGGTCGAAGGAGGGATTCCTGCAGCCGTGACCGGCCGGTTCACCTGCCATCGCGTCTGCGCATTCGTATCGGCCGGCACGGCCGTGGCGGCGCGGTATCGTCCTGTGCCAGGCCCCTGCCCGGTGGCGAGCGTTTCGGCATCTGCGCCGTTCACACGGGCCATGTCCCGTGCCAGCTGCCGCAGCGCCGTCCCGTCGATAGAGTGCATCGCCGTGGCATCGCTACCGCCGCCCGAATCCATGCGGTGGATGCCGCGGTGACGGTCACGCCCGCCGGCAGTGCCTGGCCGGCTCGCCGGCGCGTCGCCGGGTAGACGCAGAGTGTACCGCCTGCGCCCATGTCGCGCGGCCTGGTTGTCCGGCACCTGCCGAACTCGGCACGCTGTGCTGCCGCGTGTTCCGCCGCCTGCGGCATGTCTGCCGCCTGCGCTGCAGCGCCATCGGCCGCCTCTTCGCCCGCGGCTTGGCAAGCCGTGGCGGTGGCCGTCGGAAGCCGTCCGGGCGCCGGCGCGCTGCCATGCCGCCGGCGCTGCCTGCCTTCCGGTCTGGGCTGCTTCGTCCGGACGGCCCATACGCCTGCAGCCTGCTGGGCGGTTCCCCGACGGGTTTCCGCGCTTCGTCTGATCCGGAAGTCGCCGTGCGGGCACCGCCGCTGCGGGCTGATGGGGTGTTCTGCGCCGGTGCGGATGCGGCGGCCGGCTGCTGGCCCGATGCCCCGTCTGGCGCGACACGTCGGTCTGCCGGGATGGCTGCGCATCCGCTGAACGGGTGCGGACCGGCTCGCTGCGCGCCGGTGCCTCGCGCGCGGTCGTCGCTGCGCGCGCGGTACGGTGCGGCCCGGCTGACGTGGTGGTGTCAGGCCGGGGCAGCCTGCATGTCCTCGGTGCGGGGGCGGCTGCGGTCCCGCTCACGTTCCAGACGGCCCTGTTCGGCCCGGCGTTCGGCCAGCTTCTGCGTCAGCGTCCCGGAACAGGTCGGCCTTTGGCTGGATGTCGGCAAACAGCGTCTGGAACGACAGGCTGGCGGACTCGTCCCTTTGCCATTCCCCGTGCGGCGGCCACACTGCTGGCGCGCGAGTCTGCTCCAGCACCGGCTTTCCGGTGGCAGCCGGGGGCCGGTTCGTCATCGAAGTTTCGGTTTTCATGCGACGTAGCTTTCCTCGTCCAGCATCAGGGCACGGGCCATTTCGCCGTCCATGCCGGACTGGTTCAGATAACGGATGGCCGCCTGCTCGTCGGTTTCCTGACGTTCGCGGCGGGCTTCGGCAGCGGCCTGCTGCAGGGCGCGCTGCTTCATGATCGATTCCACGGCCTTCAGGCGTTTCTGCGCATCCAGCAGGATCATGCGCTTCGTTCGATGCGTTTGTCCGCCTGCCCGACTGAAGCGCAGCTGCTGTTTCACGGCGCCTTCGATGCGGGTGGCCAGGTGCGTGTCGAGCTGCAGCGACGTGGCCGTGCGGGCAGCCGTGCCCGGCTCGCGGCGGCGTTCCTGCAGGGTGCTGCGATAGCCTTCGAGGGTGGCCAGCGTATTGCGCAGCGAGGTCAGTTCCTTCTGCGCGTGGGCCAGCGCAGCGGCTGCCTCGTCACGCAGACGCTGATAGTTCTCGATGGCCAGTTCCAGGGCGGGTTTCCATGTCGTTCAGTCTTCAGTCGATGTGTTCGGGGAGGAGGCCAGCAGCGTGCGCATCGCATCCACCGATGCCTGCAGGTTGGCCGGATCGTGCACCTCCTGGCACAGGAACGCCTCGATTTCCGGCATCGGGGCGATGGCCCGGTCGATCTTTGCGTCGCCGCTTCCGTGGGCGCCGATGGTGATCAGTTCCGGCTGCGCCGGTACGCTGACACAGGGATTTCAGTTGCCGTGCCAGCTGCCTGTTCGGCGGAGGTCACCGCCGACATCACCCGGGAAATCGATTTTTCGATATCGATGGCCGGATAATGTCCTGCGTCGGCCAGCTCGCGCGTCAGCACGATGTGGCCATCGAGAAAGGAGCGGCTGGAATCGGCCACCGGATCGTTCTGGTCATCGCCTTCGGCCAGGACGGTATAGAAGGCGGTGATCGAACCCTGATCCCGTGCACCCATGCCGGTGCGCTCCAGCAGGGCCGGCAGTTTTGCAAACACCGAGGGTGGATAGCCCTTGGTGGCCGGCGATTCGCCGATGGACAGGGCTATTTCCCGCGCCGCCATCGCGTACCGGGTCAGCGAGTCCATCAGCAGCAATACGTTCAGGTTCTGGTCGCGGAAATACTCGGCAATGGCCGTGGCGTAATGCGCCCCCTGCATTCGTGTGATCGGCGGCATGTCTGAGGGCGCCGCCACGATCATCGAGCGGCTGCGGTCCGACTCGCGAGAATGTCTTCCAGAAATTCCTTGATCTCGCGGCCACGTTCGCCGATCAGCCCCACCACGATCACGTCGGCATCGGTGTAGCGGGCCATCATGCCCAGCAGCACGCTCTTGCCCAGACCGGCACCGGCAAACAGACCGATCCGCTGGCCGCGGCCAATGGTGAGCTAGCCCGTTGATGGCGCGCACGCCCGTATCCAGCGCCTCACGGATCGGCTCTGCGTCCATCGCATTGATGGCGCGCCCGTGAATGGGGCCGGCTCCCACATCGGTCAGGGCGCCGAAGCGGTCCACGGCTGTTGTCGGCATCCACCACCCGGCCCAGCAGCCCGCGGCCGGATCGGCAGATGCCGCATCCGGTCGGACTGGCGCCGCCACGGATGGCTGCGCCGGGCCAGCGTCGGTAGTCTTCACCGCCGGCTCCAGCGGGCACACCGGGTTTCCGGCGACGGGCCGCCGGTTTCGCCTGATGGCATCAGACGGGTATGACCATGCCCAAACCCCACCACCTCGGCCTCCACCGCGTGGCCATCGGGCTGCTTCAGTACAGACACAGGGCGCCCACGGCAGGGCGATGCCGGCTGCTTCCACCAGCATGCCCGATACCTTCACCAGACGGCCCGTCGGCGGCCACCGGATCGATGTGGGTGCCAGTTGCCGGCAGTTGCCCAGAAAGGCAGAAAGCTGGTCGTCCAGGCGCATGGTCAAAAAGGCTCGGTCGGTATCGGTCAGGGACTCAGCCTGGGTTGAAGGAATCAGCCGGTGGCTGATGGTTCGGTTAGTCTATCCGTGCAGGAGGTGGGGGCCTGCGCCCGATCCTGCGTTTCCTGGAAGCAGTCCGTGGCGTGTCCGTGCGCGCCGGTTCCCGGTATGGCTTTCCGCGTCGGCCGCAACAGGTGCGTGAGCGGCCCTGTCCAGCGCGTCCGTGCTGCCGCCGGTTTCGGTATGGCTTCCGGCCGGCTGCAGCAGGTTCGCGACTGGCCATGTCCGGCCGCGGCTGCTGCTGGCACATCACCCGCATCGTCCCGCGTTTTTCGCGCCCGGGCCGTGCGTCGCGCGTGTCCCAGCGCGGCAAAGGCGCAGGGCCACCCGGTTTCCAGCTGGCCGTCCACCCGGCACTGCCCGCAGTCGCGTGCAGCCGCCACGGCTCACCCGCCCAGCGGCAAGCACCCCTGAGCGGTGATTTCCGGATGATTGGCGGCAAACCATTGTTGTGCCACGTCCACATCGGCCGGATTGACCGTCGCCTCCACGTGCCGGGCCCGCTCGCTGATGTGCTTCACCGACTCCGCCAGCACGGGGGCCAGCGCCTCTCGACAGACGGATCTCGCTCGCAGGCGATGCGCTCGGCCAGGGTGAGCGCCAGTGTCAGCACCTCGTCGGCCAGCCCTTCGTGTAGGGCCTTCAGGCCCGCATCGAAATCGGCTAGGCAGGGCACCGGCCCGCGCGCGTACCGTCATGCCGTGCTGTCTCTTCTTTCCTCACGGTGTCTCTGCGTCGGCCTCGGCCACGCCTGCCTCGTGGCCTGCCTGCCACGATGCTTCCAGCTGACGCGCCAGTTCCTGTTCTGCACGGGCGGCAGCTTCGGCCTCCAGCTCCGCCTTCGTTTTTCTGCGGTGCCTGCGGGCCGTCGAACGACATCACGGCCAGTGGCTGCCAGGCATCCTGCCGGCTGATGCGGGCAGGGCGGGGCGCTGCTGGCGGGCAGACGCCAGCGACAGGGCATCAGACCAGGGCATCGGCGCCTCCCGTGCTCACCACGATGGTCGCCTTCGTCGGCCAGGCGCTTCACCGTCTTCAGGATTTCCTTCTGCTGCGCCTCCACTTCCGACAGGCGCACCGGTCCCTTCGACTCCAGGTCTTCCTTCAGCGCCTCGGCTGCACGCGAACTCATGTTTTTGAAGATCTTGTCGCGCAGCGCCGGTTCGGCACCTTTCAGTGCAATGATCAGCTGGTCGTTCTGCACCTCGCGCAGCACCGTCTCGCACGGCGCGGTCATCCAGGCTCAGCAGGTCGTCGAAGGTGAACATCAGGTCTTCGATTTCCTGGGCCAGATCGGCGTTTTCGGCGCGCAGCGTTTCCAGCAGCGTCGCTTCCTCGCCACCGCCCAGGAAGTTCAGAATCTCGGCAGCCGCCTTGCTGCCGCCCAGCCGGGGACGCTTGATGCGGTCGCGCGCCCCGTCAGCACGCGCGGAGAGGGCTTCGTTCAGTTCCTTCAGTGCGCTGGGCTGGATGCTGTCCAGCGTGGTAATGCGCAGCATCACGTCCGCCCGCAGGTCGGCCGGAGCTGCTGCAGAATGGCGGACGCATGGTCGCGGCCCAGATGCACCAGGATGGATGCAATGATCTGCGGATGTTCATGGCGGATCAGTTCCGCCACCGAGGCCGCATCCATCCAGCGCAGGCTCGATGCCCGACACATCACTCGCCCTGCACGATGCGGTCGATCAGCATGCCTGCCTTTGTCGTCGCCCAGCGCCCGGCGCAGCACGCCGCGCACATAGGCGTTGGGGGTCAGGCACCAGCGTGCTCTGCTTCGAAGCCTGCGCGCATGGAATTCTCCAGCACCCTGCTCGATGTGATCCTTCGTCGTGTACTGGGTGCGGGCCATCACCCGCCCAGTCCCTGCACTTCCTTCGGCGTCAGGTGCCGGAAAACTTCGGCTGCGGTTTCCTCGCCCAGGGCGAGGAGCAGCACGGCGGCATCACGGGTGCCGGCTTCATCAAAACCACTCATGCTGGATTGTCCGGATTGGTGCCATTGAGCCCAGTTGCGAACCAGCGGTGGCAACGGCCATCGGGTCGGTACGGGCCAGTTGCAGGGCGTTGTGCTGTGCAATCGTCATGCCGAGCCCCTGTTCGGGGTTGCCCGACAGGAGTGCCGGTCTGCCGGCGATGGCGGGCTTCTTCGGGAGCCGGCAGGTTCAGTGCCTCGTCCACGGTTTCATCGACCTTGCTGCCCGCCAGCGCGGCCGGTGCTTCCGGCTTTCATCGCCTCGCAGGGCAGGGCGGATGAATCATCAGGATGATCAGCGCCAGCAGCACGAAGCCGAACTGCTTGCCGAGATCCTTCGCCAGCGACAGCGTGTCCGGATCCTTCCACAGCGGCACGTCGGGTTCGGCCACATCCGGCCGCTTCGTGAAGGCCGCATTGACCACCTGCACCGAATCGCCGCGTTCGGCATTGATAGCCCACCGCCTGCTTCACCAGGGCCTCGATGCTCTGCAGCTCCATGGCCGACAGCGGCGTGGACACCGGCTTCGCCGTCGTCACCGACACTCTGCTTCTGGTTGACCAGCACGGCCACCGACAGCCGACGGATGGTGCCCGTCTGGTTGCGGGTGACCTTCACCGTCCGGTCCACCCTCATAATTGGTCACCGATTCCTGCCGGCTGACGTGGCACCGGGGCCAGCGTTGCCGACGCAGGCCCCAGCGGCCCGCGTGGCCTGTGCCGTGCCATTGATCGGCGCGGACACCGTGGCCGGCGGCTGGCCTTCGACAGGGCGCGGAATGCCGCCGGCCGCATCCGTTGCGCCGGAGCCATCGCGGCTGGGCCATCGTCTGCTGGCTGCGCATCGCGGCGCTGCCCGGATTCTCGGTTGGGCGCGTAGGTCTCGGCCGTGGCCTCGCCTGCGTGAAATCGATGTCCGCCGCCACCTGGCGCGGATACTGCCATCGCCCACGATCGGTTCCAGCAGCTCATCGATGCGCTGCGACAGTGAGCTTTCGATGCGGTTGCGGTAATTGATCTGGGCCGTGTTCATCTCGCTGCTGTCGCCCTCGAGGTCCGACAGCAGCTTGCCGTACTGATCCACCACCGACACCTGCTTCGGCCTCGCGTCCGGTACCGACGAGGCCACGCAGATGCAGAATCCCTGCACCTGGCCGCGGTCCAGCGAGCGGCCGGGGGTAGAGCGTGAGCATCACCGAAGCCGAAGGCTTTGCTGCTCGCGCAGAAAACCGTTCTGCACCGGCATGGCCAGATGCACGCGCGCATGCTTCACCGCCGCCAGCGCCTGAATCGAACGTGCCAGTTCGCCTTCCAGACCGCGCTGGAAGTTCAGCCGCTCCTGAAACTGTGGTGCCCGAAGCCGCTGCTTTCCAGCAAGCTCAGCCCGTCGTGTCGCTGCCCGGCAGCCCTGAGCCGCCGAGACGCAGGCGCGCATCGTTGACCATGCTGGCCGGCACCATGATGGCACCACCGCCCTCGGTGTACCGGTAGAGCATCATCATCTGCACCAGCTGGGCGATGACGGCACCGCCTTCGCGATCGGGCAGATTGTTGTGAGAGCACCTTCCAGTCCGGCTGCTGCGACCAGAGCCACGCCGAGACGGCAACGGGCCCCAGGGCGCAATGACACCCACGCCGGCCTTGATCTTGGTCGCGGTCGGCATCTGGGCAAACGGACTGGTGGAAGCGGGCAGGGTATTCCGTAGCCATGACAGGTGTGGAAGTACTCATGGCGCACAGTATCGGTGAAGGCCGCCCGAAATTCGCCAAATACCGGGCTGGATACCTGCTATTTCAGGGACGGTTTGCGCTGCCCGTCACTACGATAGTCGGCAACCGGCAAATGGTTTTGCCGTCAGGAAGGAGAATGGACATGAACGTGGAATTTCCCGGTTCTGCACTGAAAGCCGCCGCCGATGCCGCTGCCGCTGCCGCCCGTCCGGGTGGCGTAGGAGCATCGGTGCCGCCTTCATGCCGGCCGGCACCGAGAAAACCGCCGGCGCCTCGTTCGGCAGCCTGCTGATGGACGCGCTGCGCAGCGTCAACGATGCCCAGACTGTTGCAGACAGGCAGCAGCGGGCCTTCCGAAGGGTGACGCCGGCGCAACACTGGAAAGCACCATGCTGGCCATGCAGAAGGCCCAGATCGGCTTCCAGTCGGCCGTCACCGTCCGCAACCGCCTGGTGGCAGGCGTATTCGGACATCAGCGGGATGCAGGTCTGATGGTGTGCATCGTCTCCTGATCCCAGGATGCTGCCAGATGAGGGGAGGTCAGTCTCAGGGTTCCGGTGCGAGCATTTCCTGTGATTGCAGTACCGGTCATCTGGCCATTTGCCGCCAGAAGCCGCAAATGCTGTCACAATAATCCCCATTTCCTGATGGTAGTCATGCGTCGTGTGCTCTGCGCGTATCGCGCAAGCAGCAGACCTCGAACTGATCAAGACAACAGCCACCACTTGCCATGTTTGCCGATGATGAGCTGTTCGACAGAGCTTGTGCTCAAGGGCGGCAACGCCATGACCTGATCCACCAGACACAGTCGCGTGCGTCGGTGGACCTGGATTTCTCCATGGCCGATGATTTCGATGCTGGCCAGATGTCACCGCGTGTCGAGCGCGTGCTCAAAACGCCTGTTCGCCGAACGTGGTCTTCATGCGTTCGATATCCGGATGAGCAGAGCGCCCGGCACCATGCCGCCAGCACTGGGATCGTTCTGGGGTGGTTATCTGGTCAATTCAAGCTGATCGACAGCAGCAGGGCACGCGAGGTGGATGAATCCCTCGAAAATCATGCGTCGGGAGGCTATTCGGCTGGGAGAGGGACGCGTTTCACGCATCGACATCAGCCGTCACGAGTACACCGCTGCGAGGCAGGAGTACGAGCTGGAAGGCTATGTCATCTATGCCTATCCCCGAGATGATCGTCTGTGAGAAGCTTCGGGCCATCTGTCAGCAGATGCCGGAGTATGGCCCAGTCATCCAGCGGTCAAGGCCTGGCAACCAGCGGGCACGGGACTTCATCGACATCGATGTATTGCTGCGTGGCTATCCCATCGACCTGGGCAGCGAACGTATCCAGGCCATGCTGCGGGAGGCTCTTTGCCGTCAAGCGGGTTCCGCTCATTCTGCTGGACAGAATCAGGGATACCCGTGATTTTCATGCCACCGGCTATCAGGAGGTTCGCTGCTGCCATGAGGCCGGGCATTTCCGTCGAACCATTTGATGCGTGCTTTGACCGGGTGGTGACGGCCTGTGAGCTGCTCAGACCCCTATGGAGCCATTCCCTCGAACGTATAACCGCCAGCCGGCAACGTAGGTGGTTCTGCCCATCTGGTGGGTGAGGTAGAAATCCCGCTCGATGGGGTGGCGCCTGAACAGCGCCACCCGGTTTTGTGGATAGCCCGCCTGCTCCAGGTAAAAGCCGATGGCCTGGTGATAGGGATAGGCCAGTCCGAGCTTGCGGTAGGTGGCATTCAGGCGTTGACCGATAACTGCTCACGCGCCTGCCTGAAGGCTTTCAGAACCTCGGCTACGCCACCCGCATAGAATGGCCTGACGGCGCAGTCGATCAGCGTGCGTTCAAGGTTCGTATACCGCAGGTGCTGCAGACGAGTTCCGCCCAGGTTCAGGGCGTGTTCGATGACCCCGAAGTTCCCGTGGTCTGCGCCTTCGAGCAACATGACCTGAGGCCTTCATCCGGCAGCTCTGCCACGTTGGAGACAGGCGAGGAGGTTGAAGAAAGGCCGTATCGATGGCAGCCTGATCCATGAGAGCAAAGAGACCGCCGATTCCCGGACCTGGGACGCAGTTTTTCCTGCGTCAGCATACAGCGTCTTGGGGACCTGTTCGAGTCAAACCATGCAGACGCAGGGCCGTGTAGTGGCTGAAGTGAGCTGGGGATCAACCCCTGCAGACCCTCCATGAGCGGGACATCTCCCCAGACATAGCCGCTGACTGGCCGTCGGGGCAGGGGGATACTCAGCTTGCGCAATGGCGTGTCGCTTCAGCAGGAAATCGATGAGATGGCCGCGTACCCAGTGTCCTGGTCCAGCCGCCAGAAGGCGCGAGTTCTCCTGCAGAAGGCTCGAGATCATGCTTTCGGACGGTCAGCGGGGCCTTTTCGGAAGGGCCTTGATGATGTCGGGTTTGGCTATGTGCAATCGTGTTTGAGGCATTTGTCCTGAATGGCATGTATGCCATTCAAGGCTACATATCAAACCGGCTTTGTCAAGCGACAATCTGTTGTTTTTATAAGAGTTTGTTGATTGACAGGTGATGTTTGTTAGATAACTTTGCATGGCGTATACGCCATGCAAAGTAATAATGAAAGATGTCTGTATGTCGTGCCTTCTGTCGAGATGCCTCGGACGGGTTCCCATCGGCATAGGGGGCGGCCCTCTGGGCTGCCACCACCACCAGCATGCAGGTCCGCAGCCCAGGCGGTTCGAGAGGACATTCAGGATGATGCCAGACAGGGCAGGCTAAGACTGTCGAACCATGACAGGGTCAGCACGCTGTTGAGCAGCATCGCACTGTTGTGCCACCAGCGCCGGCTGTTTGCCGCCACTTTCGGGCCACTTCCGTGCTTGCGCCCGCGGCGCACAACTCCCTGAACATGGTCTTGCCGCTTCCACTGCCTGAGCTGGATGGCCCGCAGCCGGTGACGTATCCATTCATCCAGCTCTCGCCAGATGCCTGTGGTTTGCGCCAGTCCGAAATAGGTTCTCCATCCCACCAGCAATGGGCGAAGCCCATCGATCACCTGCTGCATGCTGCGTCACGCCACTGCGGCGGGTCAGCCGGCGCACCACGCCGCCTGAAGGCCATCACGGCTTTCCGGGCCACCTTCCGTTTGACGTTCCTCGAGGGCCATCCAGAAGCTGAAGCCGCAGAAACGTACGGCCAGTGAAGACGCTGGCCACCGCACTCTTGGATTCGTTGATCCGCAAATGCAGCTTGCCGTACAGCCGGCGCAACAGCTGCATCACCCGTTCGCCTGCCCGGCGGCTGTGCACGTACACGTTACAGTCATCGGCATACCGAACGAAGCGATGCCCGCGCGCCTCCAGCGTCCTGTCCACCTCATCGAGCAGCAGGTTGGCCAGCAGTGGCGACAGCGGTCCACCTTGCGGTGTCCCCTCGTGCCGCTCTGACGACCACGCCGCCATCCATGATTCCCGCGTTCAGAATACGCGCCGGACCAGACGGCATACGCCATCATCTCCGGATGCGCTTTCTGACGCGATCCATCAGGATGTCGTGATTGACCCGGTCGAAGAACTTCTCCAGATCGACATCCACCACGATCTTCCTGCCGGACTGGATGCTGCGATTGCGCGGCCAACACCGCGTCGTGCGCACACCGATCCCGGCCGAAAAGCCGTAGCTGTGTTCACTGAAGCCCGGATCAATCTTCGGCTGCAGTACCTGCAGCAGTGCCTGCTGGATCAGTCTGTCCGTTACCGTCGGGATGCCCAGCTCTCGTGTCCACCTCTCGGCTTCGAATCGTGACCCGTCGTACCGGGCTGGGCCGGTATGTCCTGCAACAGTGCTTCGCGGATTCGCGGCCATTCGGTCTTGAGCTGCCGGGCTGTCTGGTCGATGTCCAGACCATCCACACCAGCCGTTCCCCGATTGAGTCTTCACCCGCTTCCACGCCCGCTGCATATTGGCTCTTTTCAGAACTGCATCGAGCAGCCCTGCTCCTGTGTCTTCAGTGTCATGTCGCGGGCCGCAGGCTTCATCACGACAGCTGCGCCCCTCGAGGGCTTCACCCCTGCTCACCGCATGTCGCCCCACTCGTGCAGGGCTTCTGATGCATGGTCTTTGACATCGACATGCAGTCCTGTCAACACATCCTCTCGTTCGGTCCTTCGCCTGACCTGTAGTCCCCATCATGGGCTGGTCCTGCTACTACGACCTCTGCTGACTTCTCGCTCGGCTCGACACCGTCGCCCTTTCGAGCGATAAGGCGGAGATCTCGAGGTAAGAACGCACGCCTTCTCTGCACGACCGCCGGATTTACGTCACCTCGCCTTGGCCACAGAGCTTCGCGGTTACATGCCGCGTTCGCCCTGCTCGGCAACGCCTTGTATCCGGTTCTTGTACATCGGCCCGCAGATTACGCTCCACGCTTCCTTCCCACACTCGGTCGCCCTTGTGCGAGTTGCGCTTCCACTTCACTCACTGTGGCCAGCTTGTGGCGGGACTTGCACCCGCAGGTGTGCGCCCATGCTGGGCGCACATGACAAACCCCGGCAGGGATGCATCCGGCCGGGGCCTGAAAAGAGATCGACAGGCCTCGCCTGGCCTGTGTCAGTCGTTGCGCACCGCCCAGACCCGGCGCTCCACATCCATCACGTACACCTGCACCCGGCGGGCAGTGGCCTCAGGGCAGCGCCTCGAAGCGGCAGCTCACCAGCTGCTCCCTCGTTGCCGTCAGGGGCGCCGATGCGGATGATCTTCAGGTCGCAGGGCAGGGGCGGGGCGCGCACCCGCTCTGTGCGCGAATGCGGCAGGGGTCTGACCCACCTGCAGGGCGCCCTGGCTGGCCTGCCAGTAAAAGCACAACCCGCCGGCCGACAGGTCGTGCAGGCGGCCGCGGGCCTCCTTCTGCTGGGGCATGCGCACCACCACCGTTGCGCCATCACCCTCCGGCGGCGTCACGCGGAGGCGTCGCGGCGCTGGATGCGCCAGCCATGGTCCGGAATAGCGGCAATCAGCTGGCTGTTGTGGCCATCATCGCAGCGAGGCTCAGGGCGCTTACGGTCAGCTGGATCTTCACCGCGCCCGTCATGCCCACGGCGTCAGCGGACCGGCCTCCATCAGTGCCTCGATATCCGCCTCGCTGCCGGCCATCGTCAGACGAAAATCCTGCGCTTCCAGCCCTTCGATACGCGTGACCAGATGCAGCGCATCATCATCGGCGCTGTAGAGCACCACGTGCTCACGGGCATTCTGCAGTTCGCGCAGCATCGCGCGTACCGCCATCGTTCCGGTCACGCGGAACTGGTCCAGCCTCGTCCGCCGGGACATGGGCAGAAAACCCGGCACGCGGCCGTGGTGGGTACCAGTGGAAGGAGAGGGCATGTTCAGTGATCGGTTCTGGCGCTGGTGCGGGAGCAGGGTGCCGGTCCGGCACGCTGCAGGGGAGGTCGGCCTGCGCGGAACGGTCCATCGGCGCGTGCCAGCATCGGCCGCACGCGCCGCCAGGCGGGTGGGCAGCACGCTGGCGGATCAGCTCGTCCACACGCAGGATTTCACGAATCATTTTCACCCGCTGCCCTCCAGCAGGGGCACAGGCATCCGGATACACGGTTCGCAGCTCCTGCCAGGCGACTTCCAGGTCCCGGGCCGGTTTCGGCAGCGCCGTGCGCAGCTGCTTCACCGTGTCCCAGTCGCCGCACCGTGCCGCAGCCAGCATGTGTTCGGCCAGCAGCAGTGCCCTCGTCATACTGGGGTGGCAGCAGCAGCCCGTCTGCGCCGTCATCCGCATCCGTCACGCCACGACCCGCTGCCACGGCCGCCTGGGCTGCACGGGCGATCAGTGCCTGCACATCACGATGGGCTGCATCGCTCGCTGCAGAAGGTGTGGCGTCCTGTCTCGCAGGGTCTGCCGGAGCAGAAAATCCCGTTCGAACGCCGCGCATCACATCATCGGTATAGACATCTCGACCATGGGGCATCCGCTCCGTCTCAGCTGCCGTAGACCTTCGTAGTTTCACCACCTGCGGGCGAATCTGCTGCCAGGCTTCGCGCAGGTCCTTCAGCAGGCGGGTCACTTCCTCGTATTGATCTGCATTGCTGTGCAGGTTGGCCTGCAGCAGGGTGCGCGTCATGTAGTCGTACAGCATGGCCAGGTTGGCCGAGATTTCGCCCACCTCCGGATCCAGCGAAGCCTTCAGCCCTCCTCGATGATGCGGATGGCACGGAGGTGGATTCCCCGGGCCGCATGATTGCCGTTTCTCAGTGCCATCGTGGCCTTCATCACGGCCGTCACGGCACCGTCGAACAGCATCTCGACCAGCCGGTGCGGATCGGTCATGTGAACCGAGCTTTCGAGGTCCACGGTGTGATAGGCGGCAGCCGAAGCCTGGTGCATGCGTGCAAACATGGGGAAATACCCTGAAAAAGTCGAATCGGTGGGGCGGGATGCGAGACAGTCATGCCGCCATCTCGTCGGCGACAGGCGGTCGTCACATCCGGCTGGATCTCCCTTCTTTATCGACGGATCGGGGGGTGACTTTGGGTGCGTGACCAAAGTGACGGGCTTTGGTGCCGCTATTCGCGCAGGGAAAAACCACGCTTTTTCTGCGCGTCGGCTAGAAAGAACACCCGCAACGGGCGGCCTGCCCTGTGCCAGCCTCCCCGGGAGGGAGGTGGTGCAGATGCGGGCCGGCGACGTTGCGGGGTGCCGGAGGAGGCAGGCAGGCCTGCCGTCTGCGGATGCCGGGCGGCGGATCAGCGCAGCAGCGAGGCAATCGACGAGAACGAGCTGGTGATCCTGCTGATGTTGGTATCCAGCCGCGAGTACTGCTGGGTCAGGCGCTCCTCGGTACGGGCCAGCTGCTGGTTCAGCTGTTCGATGCGGGTGTTGCTGGCATCCAGGCTGCGCTGCAGGGCCTTTGTGGTACCACTCAGGCTGCTGCTGTCATCCAGCACCTCCTTCAGGCGCTCGCTCAGCTGGCGGGCCACCCCGCCCAGCCCGCTGCTGCTGCCCGAGAGCAGGGCGGCCGTGGCCGGGCTCATGCCGGCCGTGGCCGCCGCAGCCGGACTGGAGGTCAGCGCCTGGGCGCCCGGGCCGAAGTCGTGGTGTTGCTGCCGGGCAGCGGGGCCGTGGCCCCGTGCGCCCCACGCCCGGCAACTGGCCGGCAAACAGCGTGCGCAGCCTGTCCGGGTTGTTCAGCAGGTCGTTGAGTTTTGCGTCCTTGATGCTGAGCGCCCCGTTGCGGTCCAGCTCGAAACCGGCCGATGACAGCCCATCCTGCCCCGGCTGGGCGCGCACCAGGCTGCGGATCTGCGACTGGATGCGGAGAATCGTCGCATTGCCCTGCAGCGTACCCGGCCGTTTTCGTGGACGGGTCGTATTTCGTCTGGTCGGCAATCAGGCTGTTGACCTGTTGTGCAGCCTTCACGAAAGCGTCCACATCCTCCTTCAGGCTGTCCTTGTTGGACTCGACGGACACGGTAACCGGATCCTTGTCCACCTTCTTCAGGTTCAGCGTCACGCCCCTCGATCATGTCGGTGACCTTGTTCGAGGCGGACGTGGCATCCAGACCGTTGATCTGAGTTTTTGCATCACGGGCCACCTGCGTGCGCAGGCTGCCATTGGCACCCGTGGCTGCGGTGGCAGAACAATCGAATCGTCCAGACCGTTGCCCGTGGCGGTGATCTGGAAGGCATTTTTCGCGCCCGTGGCCGAACCCGTGAGCTGCAGGCGCACGCCAGTGCCATCCGTGATCAGGCTGGCACTGATGCCTGCATTGCTGCGGTTGATGGCGTCGCGAATATCCTTGACGGTAGCGTTTTCCGGGATGGTGATGTCCAGCGTCTTGCGTTCGCCATCGGCCGTGAAGCCGTTGCCGTTTTTCATCCACTGCCCAGCTGCACCGACAGCTTGCCGCCACCCACCACGGTATCGGCCGAGGCGAAGCTGCGCGTGGCCACCGCCTGACTCTGACCAGCTGCTTGACCAGAACCGAATGGTTGCCCATCGCGCCGCCCTTCGTGGCAGCCGCCCGTGACCTGGATCTGGTCCTCGTTGCTGCTGGTAGGCCGTGGTGGCCTGCCAGGTTCCTGCCTGACCAGCTTGTCGGCAGCCGTCTGCAGCGCCGACAGGGGCGGATTTGACCGTAGCCCCAGGCCGACAGCTTGCATTGATGCCCGCCTGCTGCTTCTGCAGCTTCGTGACGGGCTCGCGCTCCACCGACATCAGCTGCGACACGATGCTGTTGACGTCCAGCGAACCACCCATTGCCGTGATCTTTGCCATATCAACCTCGATGATTCGGAAATCTGCCGCGGCTTCGGGACGGTACGCATCCACAGGACGGATGGTGTACGGTGCCGGGCCGGCAGTCCAGATCTCCTGACGGTTTTCGATGATCATCATATCGGCGCGTCCCATGACCTCATAAGGGCCACGCCGACCAGTAAGAAGATTGCCATGCCTGCCGGCAGGGGATGGGCCGATAAGCCGGGGAAAGACCCATCAGAAAGCGGGTGGGTGGAATCCGCTTCTGTGCTCCCGTGCAGATCCGCAGATGCGCTCAACCAAAAGGCCGCAAACCCGAAGGGAGCGGCTGGTGGTTTTGCCTGCACAGAGCGTGTCGTAACTCATTCGTCCCCGCCCCTGGAGGGGCAGGGTACCGGTGTTACCGGCGCCCGTGCCGATCAGCGCAGCAGGGAGAGCACGTTGTTGGGCAGGGAGTTGGGCTCAGAGGCATGGCGGTGCCGGCCTGCTGCAGGACCTGCGAGCGGGTCAGGCTGGCCGTTTCGGAGGCGAAGTCGGCATCCATGATGCGGCTGCGGGCAGCGGTCTGGTTTTCGGCACTGACCTGCAGGTTCTCGATGACGGCCTGGAAGCGGTTCTGGATGGCCCCTGAACTCGGCACGCTTTGAGTTGATCTTAGCCAGCATGGTGTCGAGCTTGCCCAGGGCATCGGTGGCGAAGGTGAAGGAGGAGATGCCGGGAGCGAAGCGGCGTTGGCACCCTATGGCACCGTGCAGTCATTGACGATCCGTATCCCCGGTCACGGTTGCGGTGGTGATGGCTGATCTGGTCGGTCGTGGCGTTGTTGGCGCCGACCTGGAAGGTCAGGGCAGATCCCGCAGCGAACAGTTTGGTGCCGTTGAAGGAGGTGCCAGCAAGGTTGCGTTTGATCTCTTCAGCCAGGGCCTGGTATTCCTGGTTCAGGGCCTTGCGGTCTTCATCATTGTTGGTGGCATTGGCAGACTGGACAGCCAGTTCACGCATGCGCTGGCCCATGTCGTTGATCTTGGACAGGGCACGCACTCGGCGGTTTTGCGACAGGGAGATGGCGTCGTTGGCGTTGCTGGATGGCGACGTTCATGCCGCGGACCTGGGTGTTCATGCGCTCGGCAATGGCCAGACCGGCGGCGTCGTCCTTGGCGCTGTTGACACGCAGGCCGGTGGACAGACGCTGGACCGAGGTGGCCAGTGATGATTGCGTGGCGCTCAGGTTGCGCTGGGCGTTGAGGACATCAGGGTTGGTGTTGATGATCTGTGCCATGTTCTTGCTCCGGTAGGGAAGAGATGCGTTTGTGAGCCTGTAGTTGATCCGGTTGCCCGGGTTAGGAGTCCTGTTCCCGCGTATTCGGTCTGGACAGCGGGAGACGCTCCCCGATGACCAGAATATCGGCGGGTTGGGTGTGGGCTTGATGCAACAGGCAGCCGTTGGGTGGTGGCAGGCTGCCGGTCATCGGCCATGGCGCAGAAAAGGGGATTTGCTGCTTCAGATGCAGGCGTCGGTATGCTGGCCTGAGTTCAGGGAGGGGCAGGTTAACGAGGTGCTGGGTAGTCCATCAGGGCTGTCAGGATGCGCACGGCGAGTGTTGGGGCTGTGGGCGTAATCTGCCGCCCGCAGGGCGGGCAGATCGACAGCGCAGGAAGACGAATGTGCTGCGTGTTCACCCTGGTCTCTGCCGGTGGGCTTCCCCATTGGGGCGCGCCTGGTGGGAATGACGATATGTAGTCGGTCCTGAACAACTCGGGAATCTGCTCATCATCCTGCCGTTGAACGGGCTCCTGTCCGAATGTCCTGAAGTCTGAACGACCAGGTTGGCGCTGCGCTCCACCGCCTACAACGTCATTTCTGCCCGATCCGGCAGTAGCCGTGACAGGCCAGAATCGATAGCAAAATAAGCGCAAAAACGCCGCAGCCGGCTCGCAGCCGACGGCAGCAGCCGGATGTTGTGTCCCGGCACCGCACAGCACTGCGTAGAAGTGCATCTCCCAATGCCTCTGAGGCGGTTTCGGTCAAGTTGCCATCGGTCTTCACGTGGCTATCGTCGGTTCGATGGCACTGCGGCGTCTGATCATCGCCCTTGATCCCGCGCGTCACGCCCTCGCCTCATCCTGATCGCAGGATTCTCACGCCCGGCACGTCAGCACCGCGACAGCCCTTGTCCACAACGGCGGCGTGTCGATACGGCAATCTGCCCACAATCGACGCTTGCTCCAGCGCTTCGTACAGAAGTGTGGCCATCGTACGGCCGGCCCAGCATCGATCTGCGCTCATTCACAACGAAACCTTCCTGTGCGTCGTGGTGATCGAAACCTGACACCGAACTCGTAGGGGTTTCGGGCTTGCCTTGCTGATGCACTCCACCCTCCTGCGATACAAGGCGCGTACAGCGTGTTTTGTCTTTCAGTTTGCTGCATCAGAATCCGTTCGGCCCGTGCCATCGAGTCATCAAGCCATTGACGCAATGGACCGGTCACCTGCTCTCGTTGCCGCGATCGATATCCCGCCGCCAGATACGCCGCGCGACCCGCTTGCGCAGCTTGCCGAGCACATTTCGCATCCGCTTCTGAACTGCACCCGCGTCGCGCATGGCGGCGGCCCACCCGCCTCGCCAGCTGAGGGCTACACGACTCGTAAGCTCTGCCGCAGCTTCGCGCACACGCCCCGGCGGCCTTGACCAGATGCTGTCTGGTACGCTCCAGAAGCCGGGAATCCGTTGGATGCGCAATCGCGTGGGCATGACGCAGGTCGTATCCACGATCACCCCGTCTTGAGGCTGGACTCCTTGAGGCATGCCAAGCTCCTGCTGCCAGAACCAGCGTCCAGAAGACAGCATCTCTTCCCACGCCAGCCTCGCCCAGCCTTTTTGCGCCAGCGCGTCAGGCTGGACGGATAATCGGCGGTCTGGTCTGCAGGTAGATCTCCCGGTGAAGACCTGCCAGTGTGGGTTCTCTGCAGGTTGCCACCACTTCCTCATCGGACGGATCGAAGGCGTGCTGCAGATACAGCAGCCCCGCAATCAGACGAGGACGTGGCGGGCCGCCCCGTACGGGACTTGAACTGGTCCGCCACCAGTGCATCGATGCGCTCCCCACTGGATCCGGTCACCCAGCGGGATCAGCGGATCGCTTTCAGGTTCAGGTGATCGCGCAGCGATACGCGAACAGCTCGCCAGTCTGTGGTTGTGATGGCTTTTGGACCCATGGGGAACCCCGGAGAATTGCAAGAAAACGAGCCCCTATGATCGCAAATCCTGCAATTTCTGCAGGGTGGTTCCAGGTCGAGGCACTGGGAATCAGGGGCGAAGCGGGATGTTCCAGGACGGACCATGTATAACGCTTGAAGTGTAAGGGCCGCTATGGGCTAGCGCCAGATATAACCCGAGAGTCCCTGCCCCGGGAGGTGGCGCCAGCGCGTGGCTGGCGCCTGTACCTACCCAATCAGCGCAGCAGCGACAGCACGTTGTTGGGCAGCTGGTTGGCCTGGGAGAGCATGGAGGTACCAGCCTGTTGCAGAACCTGAGCGCGGGTCAGATTGGCCGTTTCCTGCGCGAAGTCGGCGTCCATGATTCGGCTACGGGATGCAGTCTGGTTCTCTGCGTTGACCTGCAGCGTTTCGATGACCGCCTGGAAGCGGTTCTGGATAGCACCGAACTCGGCGCGCTTGAGTTGACCTTGGCCAGCATGGCGTCCAGCTAGCCAAGGCGTCGGTGGCGAAGGTGAAGGAGGAGATCCCGGGAGCGAGGCGGCGTTGGCACCCATGGCGCCCAGCGCGCCCTTCAGATCGGAATCATCCGTCATGGTCGCGGTGGTGATGGTGATCTGGTCGGTTGTTGCATTGTTGGCGCCGATCTGGAAAGTCAGGGCGGCGCCAGCGTGCGAACAGTTTTGGTCCCGTTGAAGGAAGTGCCGGCGATATTGCGCTTGATCTCTTCGGCCAGAGCCTGGTATTCCTGGTTCAGGGCTTCGCGGTCGGTTTCGTTGTTGGTTGCGTTGGCAGACTGAACGGCCAGTTCACGCATGCGCTGGCCCATGTCGTTGATCTTGGACAGGGCGCCCTCGGCGGTCTGCGACAGGGAGATGGCGTCGTTGGCGTTGCGGATGGCGACGTTCATACCCGCGGACCTGGGTGTTCATGCGCTCGGCAATGGCCAGACCGGCGGCGTCATCCTTGGCACTGTTGACACGCAGTCCGGTGGACGGGCGCTGAACCGAAGTGGCCAGTGAGCTTTGCGTCATGCTCAGGTTGCGCTGGGCATTGAGTGACATGATGTTGGTGTTGATGATCTATGCCATGTGAATGCTCCTGGAAGGGGCGAGATGTTTCCTGGTCCTGGTTGTCGGGGATCGTGTGCCTGTCTGTCAGTTCATCTGTCAGGGGCGCCTGAAATCAATCCGTTGCAGCTGATATCGGCCGGGCATCGATCAAGCATTAAGAGTAATGGCGCCATCCATATTGGGGTGGGAACCATTGGTCGGGGACCACACAGGCAAAAAGGGCCGCATTCCGAAGAAGGCGGCCGGTGGTTTTGCCGTGCAGAAGCCCCGGAGGGGCAGGGCGCCGGAGTGTTGCCAGCGCCCGTGCCGATCAGCGCAGCAGGGAGCGACGTTGTTGGGCAGGGAGTTGGCCTGCGAGGCATGGCGGTGCCGGCCTGCTGCAGGACCTGCGAGGCAGGTGCAGGCTGGCCGTTTCGGAGGCGAAGTCGGCATCCATGATGCGGCTGCGGGCAGCGGTCTGGTTTTCGGCACTGACCTGCAGGTTCTCGATGACGGCCTGGAAGCGGTTCTGGATGGCCCCGAACTCGGCACGCTTGGAGTTGATCTTGGCCAGCATGGTGTCGAGCTTGCCCAGTGCATCGGTGGCGAAGGTGAAGGAGGAGATGCCGGGAGCGGAAGCGTGCGTGGCACCAGCGGCACCCAGCGCATTGGACAGATCCGTATCCCCGGTCATGGTTGCGGTGGTGATGGTGATCTGGTCGGTCGTGGCGTTGTTGGCGCCCTGACCTGGAAGGTCAGGGCGGCGCCAGTGGCGAACAGTTTGGTGCCGTTGAAGGAAGTGCCGGCGATATTGCGCTTGATCTCTTCGGCCAGAGCCTGGTACTCCTGGTTCAGGGCCTTGCGGTCTTCCTCGTTGTTGGTGGCATTGGCAGACTGGACGGCCAGTTCACGCATGCGCTGACCCATGTCGTTGATCTTGGACAGGGGCGCCCTCGGCGGTCTGCGACAGGAGATGGCGTCGTTGGCGTTGCGGATGGCGACGTTCATGCCGCGGACCTGGGTGTTCATGCGCTCGGCAATGGCCAGACCGGCGGCGTCGTCCTCGGGCGCTGTTGACGCAGGCCGGTGGACAGACGCTGGACCGAGGTGGCCAGTGATGATTGCGTGGCGCTCAGGTTGCGCTGGGCGTTGAGGGACATCAGGTTGGTGTTGATGATCTGTGCCATGTTCTTGCTCCGGTAGGGAAGAGATGCGTTTGTGAGCCTGTGTTGATCCGGTTGCCCGGGTTGTGAGTCCTGTTCCCGCGTATTCGGTCTGGACAGCGGGGAGACGCTCCCGATGACCAGAATATCGGCGGGTTGGGTGTGGGCTGATGCGACAGGCAGCCGTTGGGTGGTGGGTCAGGCTGCCGATCATCGGGCCATGGCGCAGAAAAGGGGTTGCTGCTTCAGATGCAGGCGTCGGTATGCTGGCCTGGTTCAGGGAGGGGCAGGTTAACGAGGTGCTGGTGCAGGGGAAGGTTCGGGCGGGACTTGCGCCAGGGCAGGTGTGCACCCGTGCCGGGTGCACATAGCAAACGGCGCATCTCAGGATGCGCCGTTTTGGGGGTGATGTTGCGGCGAATGGTTCTCAGTGGCAGGCGGTTGTCGTCTTGTCTTGTTCCCGCCTTGCCCTGATCAGACATGGGGCGTGCTCACTGCAGCCGGAACACCTCGTCCAGCGTCTTGGCCGACAGGGATACGGCGCGACCAGTGCGTGAGTTCATCCAGACTGGCCGAGGCCAGACGCTGGGTAACGGATTCGTCCAGCGGGCCGAAGCGTTCGGCCAGCTGCTCGGCCAGTGTTTCCTGGCGGCAGCTGAGTTTGCCTGCCTGTTCAGCCCAGCAGGATGCCCTCCTGCCGCCCTTTTCTGCTGCCCTTCCGCAGCCCCTTGTGCCAACCTTTCTCGATCCAGCTTTCTGCCAGTTGGTTCATGTGTCGTTTCTCCTGTGGGTACAGTCGAGGCGTACAGTTGCTGCTCTGTGGTGTTGAGTTTCAGGTAAGTGCGGATGATGCCCAGGTACTTCACCAGCTGGTCGGGGTCTGGCTCCAGTTCAGCAGCCCCTGCCAGGCCTGACCATACCCGAACCCGGGCTCTGGGTGTTGGGGTGAGTCCATCAGGGCCGTCAGGATGCGCACGGCAATGTTGGGGCTGTGGGTGAGTCCGCTGCCCGCAGGGCGGGCAGATGGCAGCGCAGGGAAGCCGAACTGCAGCGTGGTTGCATGGTCTCCGCCGAGAGAGACCCTCTTCCATTGTGCCACGCTTGACGTGAGATGACGATCCTGCGGTCCCGGCAGCAGGAGGTCGTGACTGGTATCCGTGACGGTGAGGGAGGGAAGGTACATGTTGTGTTCTGGCCGTGAGTTAACCCCCGCTTTTCCGGGCATCACAATCCAGCACCTGCGTCCAGAATGCGCATCAGGCGCCGCTCAAAAGGGACTGATGCAATCCCTCATGCAACAGCCGCTGCTGAATGCATGTTCTTCATGGGCACTGTCACCAGCCCGCAACGTCTGTTGCATGGTCGCCAACACCCGTATGCTCAGGCGGCCTGCGCCATTTCCGTGCCCACCGACCCGCCGGTCATCATGCCCTGTCGCGGGCTTGCATCATCTGCCCGGCACCAGCGGACAGCCGCGTCCGACGGGTGCCCTTGGTCATTCCGTGCCTGCCGCCTGCCTGTCCCTAGGTATCCGCCTGCCGTTCGGCCGCCGGTCGGCCTGACGTGGGCGCCAGCCGGCTGTGCGTTCATAGTCTGCCCTGTGCCGCACGCAACGCTGCGTGCCGGCTCCATCTGGAAACGCCGAACTTCAGGAAAGGGCAGGGTATGAACGAAGAACGAATTCTTGCAGAGATCAGAGGCGAATCTGTCGTATCTGATTCTGGCGCAATCGCTGATCCGCACGGACCGCGTGCAGGCGCTGTATCGCCTGGGGCTGTCGGAAGGGTTGCCCGATCTGCTCGACCAGCTCGCCGGCCCAGATGATGCGCATGGCACAGGGGCAACATGCTGCTGTGCCGCTTCCGCTTCGACGATGCCCTGCTGTGGCGGCTGCTGGCCGACCATGGTGAAGCCACCGGGACGGAAGAGGCAGCGAGCGCAGCGCTTCCCGCCTGCATGCCGCCATTCTGCGTTCGGGCCGTTTTGAGGAGACGCTCGATGAGCGCGCGTAGTCTGCTTGAAGACAACCGGCAGATCGTCAAGGCGATCCGCATGATCGAACTGGGCGCCCGCCTGCAGATGCTGCGGTCGGAAACCGATCTGCCCCTGAGCGTCTGCTGAAGCTGTACAAGGAGGTGGCCGGCAAGTCGCCCTCCGAAAGAGACCCAGCTGCCATTCTCGACCGACTGGTTCATGACCTGGCAGCCGAACATTCATGCCTCGCTGTTCTACAACATTCACACGTATCTGATGAAGTCGGCGCCCATCGATGATTCGGACGCCATCATCCAAGGCGTATGAGCTGTACACCGCCGAGGTGAAGAGCTACGGTGTCGAACCGATGCTGAGTCTGACGCGTGCCTGGCGTCTGGTGCGCTTCATCGATACCGGGCTGGTGACCGCCATGCAGTGCCGTCGCTGCAAGGGGCAGTTCATCAACCATCCCTATGAGCTGGAAGACCGCTTCGTATGCGGATTGTGCGAACCGCCGGCCCGTGCGGGCAAGGCACGCAAGGCGGGCGCGATCCACTGAGCGGAAGGAGAGGCTGACTCCTCCTGCCCCACATGCATACGAGGCTTTTTGAGGCATTCACGGTTTCCCGGCTGGGAGGTTCGTGAGTGCCTTTTTCAGGAGGCGGGGACGGACCTTCAGGGCTTCTCCTGGAGGAGAGTCCATGACAGCGTGATTCCATGAACGCTCTACTGGATCAACCCAACCTTTCGGGCCATGGTGTCGTTCAGTACGATGACGGGATACCCCGTGATGCCCCATGTCCTGACAAGAGGGCGCATGACACGTGAGAGTTCGTCTTTCAGGGGAGGCAACCACTCAGCCTTTGTGCCCATGGATGAGCCAGTACAAAACGTACGGTATGCTGAAGAAACTCCGAAGACCTGAAATCGGCTGGAAGTTCTTTCTGGGCATGTGGGTGACGTTGCAGATGGGCCGCCATGCCGAGCAGGAAGGCATTGGTGAGCTTGCTCTGATTTCTTCAATGAAACCGTCAAAATCCGGGTTGGGTCTCTGGCCGGGGGACTGCTTGACTTTGCTTCACGACCCACAGGGAGGTTCCGGCTTGCTGTGTCTGCGCAGGAGCAGGAACTCCGCGATCTGGATGCCATTCTGGATCTGTCTGTAGCAGTGACTTCGTTCGATATGAAAGCACTGCCCAGCCGGGAATGGACCAAATGCCATGCCGGACTCGTGGATGGTGAAGAACTCATTGCAGTGCCAGCTCCACTTCCTGCTGATAGAGCCGAACGGACTCGTCAATGATCTGGTTGTCCGGCATGCCCTCCATGAGGTCATTCTGGTTCCAGATGGTGTCTCCGGCGTGCTCCTCACCCGACAGCACCGGAATGGACCAGCTGCGTTCCTGTGCAATGAGAAGCAGCTTCTTGACCACGAAATAGGAGTGGCTGGCCAGGAAGAACTGAAGGCCAGCTTCTGCCAGCGCGGCAATGATATCGAGCAGCGCGGGAAATGGCCGAGGGTGCAGCGCCGACTCTGGCTCATCGATCAGGACGATGGAGTGGTTGTCCAGGTACCTGTTTCCCAGGAGTGTGTCCAGAATGGCAATTTTCTTGATGCCTTCTGCCGTGACGCCAATGGGAAACCGGTTGCGGCCCTTCACGAAAATCCAGCGTCCCGATCCTTCGTCATATTCAATCGAGCCGCGCAGTACCTGTTCCAGATCCTTTCTTGATTTTTGAGAATGCCCGATAGTCATTGCCACGGGTGGGGGTAATGCGCAGTGCCCTGGCAAGGTCGAAGTAGGTGTCATCGAAGCCAAAGGCGCGGTCCTGCTCCCGCGACTTCAGGATGATCTGGTGCAACGACAGAACTTCCTTGGCAGGCAGGAATACGGAATTGCTGCTGCGTGGCGCAACGTGATTCTCCAGCGAAGAAATCTGGCGCGTGGTTTCCCTGCCGAAGCCATAGACGAAGTCATGGCCATCGATGCTGACGTGGCTTTTCAGGGGGCGGCTGAGCCCCGGGTGACCAGATCCCCGATCTTTTCCGCCTGGAATGTCCAGTACAGCCTGTCGGCAAGAATTTCCGAAGCCGTGCGCTGCTCGTCGCCCCGCCGGTACTCCTCCAGCGTCCGAAGGCTTGCATAGATAGCCTTCAGCAGAAAGGTCTTGCCGCTCCCATTGCTGCCGATGACCAGGTTGATTCTGCCAAGCCCATCCCACTGGATGGATGACAGGGGCCAAAGTTGGATAACCGCAGACTGGTGATCGCGACGTCGTTCCGGGGATGTGGGCCGCAGGCTGGGTATACCCGACCAGCCGCCCATTCTACCGATACTGTCCATCAGGTGCCATGGCCCACAGATCAGGGGCTGGCTCAGGGATAAATCCTTTCGCCGGTCTGGCCGAGTCGTGGTGTACGAGCTGAGAAGCGGTACGGAAGGCATCCCTCACGCTCCCCCATGCCTCAAGGCGCCACAAACCGTCCGTCTGGCCGCTCCCCTGCCACCCGCGGCTGCCTGCCTCAAGAATGCCCGCCATCGTCCGAAAAAGAGGAGAGCGCCCGGCCCCGGCCCGGCGTGAACCAGTCAAGGGAAACACAGCATGTTTGTCATCATCGGATACATCGTAGTGGTGGGCTCCGTCATTGGCGGCTACGCCATGGCGAGGCGGACACATCGGCGCCCTGTTCCAGCCCCTGGAACTGCTGATGATCAGTGGCGCGCGCCTTCGGCGCGTTCATCGTGGCCAACCCCGGCAGGACCTGAAGGCTGCCATGGGGGCCATCCCGCCGCCTTCAAGGGCTCCAAATACACCAAGGAGCGCTACCTGTCGGTCATGGCCATGCTTTACGACATCCTCACCAAGGCCCGGAAAGAGGGCCTGATGGCCATCGAGAACGATGTCGAACAGCCCGAGAGCAGCCCGCTGTTCACCCGTTACCCCCGAACTGCTGGCCGACCACCATCTTATCGAGTTCGTCACCGATTATCTGCGGATGATGATTTCCGGCAACCTCAATGCCCTGGAAATCGAGAACCTGATGGACAACGAAATGAAACCCACCACCATGAGGCCATGGTGCCTCGCACTCCATCCAGAAAATGGCCGACGGCCTGCCGGCCTTCGGGATCGTGGCGGCCGTGATGGGCGTGGTGCACACCATGGGCTCGGTGGGCCAGCCTCCGGCCATTCTGGGCGAGATGATTGCGCACGCTGGTGGGGACCTTCCTGGGCATTCTGCTGTCGTATGGCTTCATCGGTCCGCTGGCCGACATTCTGGCGCAGAAAACCAACGAGGCCGGCAAGGAACTGCAGTGCGTGAAGGTGGTGCTGCTGGCCAGCATGCAGGGTTATGCACCGGCCATCTGCGTGGAGTTCGGCCGCAAGGTGCTGTATTCCACCGAGCGCCCCAACTTTGCCGAGCTGGAAGGTCACGTCAAGCAGAAGAGGGCATGAGCCATGTCGGGCCCCGCCGGAAAGAAAGTACAGCCGATCGTCATCAAGCGGATCAAGAAGGGCGGCCATGGACACCATGGCGGCGCCTGGAAAAATTGCCCTACGCCGACTTCGTGACGGCCATGATGGCCTTCTTCCCTGCTGATGTGGCTGCTCAGCTCGGCCAGTGAAAATACCCTGAAGGGCATTTCGAATACTTCCAGCAGCCGCTGGAAGCTGTCGCTGATCGGCGGCGCCGGCGTGGGGACGCCACGGCGCCGGTGCCCGGCAGGGTACCGACCTGACCCGCAAGGATGGCCAGGTCAACAAGGGCATCACGAAGGCAGGACAAAAAGAAGGATGTGAAGCTGCAGAAGCTCAAGGGGCGGCTGGAGGCATCCATCATGAAGGTGCCGGCCCTGGAGGCCCTGCGGGACCAGATCCGGCTGGAGATGACGGTGGACGGCCTGTCCATCCAGATCGTCGATGCGAACAGGAAGCCGCTCTTTGCTTCGGGCAAGAGCACGGTGCTGTCGCCGCAGATGCGTGAGCTGATGCGCACCATCGGCAAGCTGCTCAACGACGTGGAAAACCCCATCAGCCTGAGCGGCCATACCGATGCCACGCCGTATTCGGGTGGAGCCACCGGGGGCTACTCCAACTAGGGAACTGTCCACCGAGCGGGCCAACTCCTCGCGCCGGGGAGCTGGTACTGGGGCTTGCGCCGGACAAGGTGCTGCGCGTGCAGGGGCTGGGGCCGGTGGTGCCGCTGGTGAAGGAAAATCCCAACGATCCGATGAACCGCCGCATTGCCATCGTGGTGCTGAACGAAGAGGCCCAGGCACGCATTCTGGCGGGTACCGAGGTCACCACGTCCGATGTGGAAGCGCCACGCAGAGCATCCAGAATGCGGCGACGGTAGGGCTGCGAAGCCGGCCCCTGCCGGCCGAACCCGCCCCAGCCGCATCGAAGCCCTGACTTGCGGATGTCCGGGACCACCGGTCGGGGCGGTGGTCCGTTCGCGGCATCCTGACCGGAAACCCTGATTTTCCCCGGTTTTATCGAGACACCGGAATATCGGCCTGCTGTCGATAATGCAGCTTCGTTTCATGCAAGCCTGCCTGCCCGATGGCCGAGACCAGCAAGGAAGACCGCCAGTTACCTGCCTCCGAGAAGCGCCTGCAACAGGCGCGCCAGGAGGGATAACGTCCCGCGTTCGCGGGATGCCGCCCATCTGCTGGTGATGGCTGCGGGCATCGGCACGCTGGTGATGATGGGGCCGTCGCTGGCCGCAGGCACGCGCCGGCTGATGGCCAGCACCTTTGCCTTCGACGGGCAGGTACGGGCGCATTTTCTGGATGCCCTGCAGCCGGTGCTGGCCCACTTCGGTGCGCTGGGCTGGCGGGTGCTGGTCATTCTCCTCTCCGTCTGTGCGGCCGCCATTGCAGCCAGCACCATTCCGGCGGTTTCAACCTCGCCTTCAAGGCGCTGGGCGTCAAACCACTCCGGCTCCAACCCGATGGGGGCCCTCAAGCGCATCTTCTCGCTGCGCAACCTGGTCGAGTTCCTGAAGCTGGCGCTGCTGGCCAGTCTGCTGGGGGCCATCGGCAGCTGGTATGTGAGCGACCGTTTTCCCGCCTTTGCGGCCCTTTCCCACGCGGGCCGTCTGGCCGGTGCCACCGGCGAGGCCATGTCGCTGGTGACGGGCGGGCTGGGCCTGCTGCTGATGCTGCTCTCGGGCTGGCGCTGTTCGATGGCCGTTCAGTGGTTCCGCCACCGGGCCGACCTGCGCATGACCCGTGACGAGCTGAAGCGCGAGCGACCACCGCGAGTCGGAAGGGGACCCCAGCTCAAGGACAGATCCGTTCGCGACAGCGTAGAGGCCGTCGTCGGCGGATGCTGTCGGCGGTCCCATCGGCCGACATCGTGGTGGTCAACCCGACGCATTATGCGGTGGCAATCCGTTATGACGAGGCAGCCGGGGGCGCCGCGCGTGGTAGCCAGGGGCTGGATGAACTGGCCATGCGCATCCAGGCCCCTGGCCCGGGAGTCCGGGTGCCGGTACTGTCAGCGCTCGCCCCTGGCCCGCGCCCTGTACGCCCACGTGGAACTCGATCAGGAGATCCCGCAGGCCCTGTATGTGGCCGTGGCCCAGGTGCTCGTCTATGTGTACCAGCTCCGGCGCTGGGTACCGGGCCGCTCGGCGCCGCCGGCCGAGCCCGTGGACCTGCCGGTACCGGCGGAGATGGATCCGAAGTATTCAGGAAAGGGTGAAGACGCATGGAGTGCGCCATTGATCGAGAGCAGCCAGGGGCATGGGAGGGGCAGGGGCCCGCTTCCGTCTGCCCACCCAGCTGCGCATTGCCGGCCAGGAGGTGCCGCTGCCACCGGTGTCGTCGCTGGCCGTGCCGATGCTGGCGGTGGTGGTGCTGGCCATGATGCTGCTGCCGCTGCCGGCACCGGTGCTCGATTTTCTGTTCACCTTCAATATTGCCTCGTCGCTGCTGGTGCTGCTGGTGGCCGTATATACGGTGAAGGCGCTGGATTTTTGCCGTGTTTCCGACCGTGCTGCTGGTGACCACGCTGATGCGCCTGTCGCTGAGCGTGGCTTCCACGCGTGCGGTGCTGATGTATGGCCATACCGGCACCGATGCGGCCGGCAAGGTGATCGAAGCCTTTGCCAACTTCCTGATCGGCGGCAATTACGCGGTGGGGATCATCGTGTTTGCCATCCTGACCGTCATCAACTTCATGGTGGTGACCAAGGGGCCGGCCGTATTGCTGAGGTGTCTGCCCGCTTTGCGCTGGATGCCATGCCCGGCAAGCAGATGGCCATCGATGCCGATCTCAACGCCGGCCAGATCGACCAGGCCGAGGCCCGTCGCCGCCGGCGGAAGTGAGCCGCGAAGCCGATTTCTACAGTTCGATGGACGGTGCGTCCAAGTTCGTGCGGGGGCGATGCCATTGCCAGCATCCTGATTCTGGTCATCAACCTGGTGGGCGGCCCTGATCATCGGCGTGGTGCAGCACAACCTGCCCGTGGCCACGGCTGCCAACAATTATGTGCTGCTGGCCATCGGGGATGCGCTGGTGGCGCAGGTGCCGTCGCTGGTCATTTCCGTGGCGGCCGGTCTGCTGGTCTCCCGCGTGGGTGATGGCGGTGACGACATCGGCAAACAGATTGCCAGCCAGCTATTCTCGCTGCCGCGGGCGCTGGGTCTGGTGGCGCTGATCGTGGGCGTGCTGGGGCTGATTCGGGCATGCCGCACATTGCCTTCCTGTCACTGGCGGCCATGCTGGGTTATGTGTCGTTCAGGCTGTCGGTGGCCGCCCGCACCAGACCGGAGACGGCCGAAGAGGTCAAGCCTGTCGCGGCGGGCGAGGGTGATGCCACCTGGGAAGACGTGCAACCGGTGGACATTCTCAGCCTGGAGGTGGGCTGCAAGCTGATCCAGCTGGTGGACAAGGACAGTGGTGGCGACCTGCTGATGCGCATCAGGGCGTACGGCGCAAGTTTGCCCAGGAAATCGGCTTCCTGCCGCCGCCGGTGCATGTGCGTGACCAGCTGGACCTGCGTCCGAACAGCTACCGCATTGGCCCTCAAAGGGGGTGACGGTGGGCAGCGGCGAGGGACCTGGCCGGGCATGTGGCTGGCCATCGACCCGGGGCATGCGGATGTGCGTCTCAATGGCATGCCCACGCGCGATCCGGCCTTTGGCCTGAATGCGTACTGGATCCAGCCTTCCGAAAAGGACATGGCACAGGCCTCGGGCTACACCGTGGTGGATGCCTCCACCGTGGTGGCCACGCATCTGCACCACCTGATGCAGATGTACGCGTGGCGCCTGCTGGGCCGGGGCGAGGTGCAGCAGCTGCTCGACCACCTGTCGCAGTATGCGCCGAAGCTGGTGGACGAGGGTGGTGCCCAAGCTGGTGCCGGTGCCGGCGTTCCAGCGCGTGCTGCAGAACCTGCTGGAAGAATCGGTGCACATTCGCGACCTGAAATCCATCGTCGAATCGCTGGCCGAGCACGGTGCGAAGATCCAGGATCCGGCCGAACTGACCCGCGAGGTGCGCGTTTCGCTGGCGCCGGCCATCGTGCAGGGGATATTCGGGCCGGTGTCCGACCTGTCGGTGGTGGCGCTCGATCCGGCGCTGGAATCACTGCTGATGCAGTCGTTCGGCCCAGGTTCCAACGGCGCGCTCGACCCGTCGGTAGCCGATTTTCTGGCAACCGAAGCCGCCCGCATCTGCCAGCGGCAGGAGGCCATGGGACAACCCGCCTGCCTGCTGGTGCCGGACCGCATCCGTCCGCAGGTGGCCGCCATGGTCCGCAAGGCCGCCCTCGCGCCTGCGCGTGCTGGCGCATGCAGAAATTCCTGACACCCACACCATCCGTATCGGCCATCTGATCAGGGAGCAATCGATGAAAACCATGACCTTCAGTGGCCGCACCATGCGTGAGGCCATCGCCCTGCCAGAAAGCCCGCTTCGGTGCCGAAGTGGACATTCTGGACAGCGGCGCCGTGGGCGATGAAGTCCAGGTGACCGTGGTGGTGCCGATAGCCCGCTCGGCGCGCGCGCCGGCAGGCACTGAGCCCAGGTGTCGGCCAGCATCAATGCACTGGCGGCCAGAACCGCGGCGCAGGCACTCGGCAGCGGGGGCTTCGCCTGCCGCTGCTTCTGCTGCTGCGCAGACGCGGACGGCAATGGCACAGGTGGGGCGTGCTGCCGGATGCGGACAACCGGGGGCCTGCAGCGGAATCACGGCCGGATACGGCAGCCTCCGTGCCGGCAGCCGGGTACGATGCAGGCATGACAGGCGTGGGCTCCGCCCCCAGGCCGATATAGCGCAGAATTCCCCAGCTGAAGCTGGCGGGGACACGAAGGCTGCTGCCACTGCGGCAGCAGAGGGCACAGGTGCTGCGACACCGCCGGGCCGTACCCCGCAGGGGTGTGAAGGGTCGTCGCAAGCGTCAGGCCGAAGCCGATATGGCAACGCCCACCCAAACAGCGGAAGAAACCATGGCAGTGGTGGGGACTGCCGTTGCCCCCGCTGATGCCCGCTGCACCCGTGGCAGAACTATCTGGCGGCCGCCGCCAGCAGCGTCACGCTGGCTGCGGCCAATGACGAAAGTCGTGGCCGAACCGGTGGGATCGCCGGCACCCGTTGCGGAAAGCGTCCGGGCAGCAGGCAGCCAGAACGGCAGTCTGGCCGCTGCGGCCAACGATACCCTCGGTGCAGTCGCAGGGCGGTCGCGCTGCCCTGTTGCGACCAGCACCCCGGACAGGCGTCGACGGGAACCCCTGCCCGACATTGCAGCCGGCATGCCGCTCAGCACGCTGGATTTCCAGCGCGTGCGCGAGCAGCAGCGGGCGGAAAATGCTTCATCTGTGACGGCGCCGGCGGCGAAGCATCACCCCGGCCAGTGGGCGTACCGGATTTTTGCGGCGCTGCTGGAGCAGCGCCAGAACATCCCATCGACCTGTCGGCACTGCAGATGCCGGGGCGGGGCGCAGGCGCCACTGAGTGATGAAGCGGCCTTCCGGTGCCCCGGTGGCTGGTGCCCGAGGCGCCTGGCGCACAATCCTCCGGCTTGCAGCCTGCCGGTTTTCTGCAGCCCTGGCATGGCCCAGTCTGCCCGGCGCGCAATCGGTTGGCGTGCAGCCGGTTGGTACGCAACCAGCTGGTGCCGGTGCGACAGCGCCGGCCATTCTGCTGCGGGTATGCCGATAACGCGGCCGAAGCGGCCGCCCATGCGGCGCGCCAGCCGCGCTCGCGCCTGTGGCAGATGGTCGATTCGGCGCGCCGCATGCTCGGCATGGGCCGTCTGCGTCGCCGTGCGCTGTGGCATGATGTGGACGCTGCGCTGATGTCGCGAGCCGCTGCAGCCCAGGTATCGGGGGCGGCAGCGGTATTGCCGGGCTCGGTGCAGGGCGTATCGGGTGCGCAGGCCGGTCTGGTTCAGCCAGGTACGGCCATGACCGGATTTGGTGAGGCTTCGCCGCTGTCGCTGGCGTCCACGCTGGCAGGCGGGCTGGGCGACTGGCCGTCGATCACGCTGCCGTCCGAACTGTCGGGCACCGGTGAGCTGCCCGCAGGGCAGGCAGGCTGGACGGCTCATGATGGGCCCGGCTGGTTCGAGGCCACCCGTCGTCGCCCGGGGCAGATGCGGCTGCTGCGCAGCCTGCTGGGCTGCCAGTTCTCGCCCGCGCTGGCCCGTACCCTGGTGGAACTGCTGCCGGCCGACTATGCCGAGGCATAGGCCGACGAATGGCTGCGCCAGATGCTGATGCGCGCGCTGGCCAGCGTCAACCGCGGGGCGGGGCAGGTGGTGGAGGGTGAGCGTACCCTGTTCGACGAGGGTGGTGTATTTGCCCTGATCGGGCCGACCGGCGTGGGCAAGACCACCAGCATTGCAAAAATTGCCGCACATCATGTGTTGCGCCATGGGCCGCGTTCGCTGGCACTGATCACGGCGGATGTGTGCCGGATCGGTGCGCAGGAACAGCTGCGCGCCTTTGGCCGGATGCTCGGGTGCCCGTGCAGGGTGGCGCAGGACCGCGACGTGCTGCAGCAGCTGCTCGAAGGAACATGAGCAGAGCCGGCTGGTGCTGGATCGACACTGCGGGTATCGGCCAGCGGGACGACCGGGTGTCGCAGCTGACCTCGGCACTGGAAGTGTCGCAGGTGCGGCGCGTGCTGGTGATGAATGCGGCGGCGCAGCCGGGCAGCATCGAGGAGGTGCTGGGCGCCTTCGGTGCGCGTGATACGGCCGGTGTGCTGCTGTCGAAGGTGGATGAAGCCGTGGGGCTGGGTGCCTGTCTGGATGCGCTGGTGCGTCACCGGCTGCCGCTGCTGGGCTATGCCGATGGCCAGCGGGTGCCGGAAGACTATCACGCGGTGGATTTCAGCCGGCTGGTCGGACTGGCGCTGGACCGGAAAACCGTGTCGCGCTTCACCGCCCTGAAAATGACGGACAGCGAAATGCGCAACCCTGTTCGAGGACGCCCATGTTTGATGTGGCCGTGGATCAGGCGGCCGGATTGCGGCGGCTGTTCCGGACGGAACATGCACCGCTGATTCCGGCCGGTGCCTGGTGCCCCAGACCCAGGCACGCCGCGTCGTGGCGGACATGGCGGCAGGCATGGCGCCGGGGACAGCCAGGTGCAGGTACTGGACCGTCCGGCCCTGCATCGCTGGCTGGCCGAACATCCGTCGGAGGCACAGGGGAGCGCTGCGGCTTCCGGACGGTCCGGCTGCTGGGGGCGGTCTACCGGGTTCCACCACGCTGCTGTTCTGGCTGGACGATCCGCTGGAAATGGCACGCTGGGTGCAGGCGCAGGGCGGGGACCGGCTGCTGCTCATCCTGAGCCACCGGCGCGATGCCATGATGGCCCAGTATGCAGAGATCAAGCACATGGCGGCCACCACCGGCCTCCGGCGCTTTGGTGTGCTGTTTGCGGATGTGGAACAGGCGGCGCGGGGCGCGAGACCTTTTCTGAATCTGGCGGGCTGCACGCCGTTTTCTGAGTGTGCAGCTCGACATCGTGGTGGGCAGCTGCCGGGACGAGGCCGGGTTGCGAACCTGGTCGGGCCTGTCGCTGGCCGAGCTGGCCCAGTTTCAATGGACTTCCTGGTCGGGCGCGGGCATGCCGGCGCTGGACGGCCGTGATTCTGCAGGTGGGGTGGCGCATTGAATACGGAGAAACAGTCGATGTATACCCGCGGGGAACGCTCGATCGCGATTCCGTCATCGAACGCTATGGCAAGATGGTGCGGCGGGTGGCGGTACAGATGGCGTCGCGTCTGCCGTCCAGCATCGAGCTGGATGATCTGGTGCAGGCGGGGCTGATTGGCCTGGTGGATGCGGTGTCACGCTTCGACGCCGGCATGGGGGTGCAGTTCGATACCTTTGCGATGCAGCGGGTACGGGGCGCCATGCTGGACGAGCTGCGCAATGCGGACTGGATGCCGCGTTCGGTGCGCAGGAACCAGCGCAGCATCGAGCAGGCGATTCACAGCATCGAACAGCGTCATGGCCGCCCGGCCTCGGAGCGCGAGATTGCGGATGAGCTGCAGATGTCGCTGGATGAGTATCAGCGTCTGCTTTCATCGGCAAAAGGGCTCGCAGCTGGTGTATTTTCGAGGATGCGGCGGGCGAGGATGACGAGGAAAACCGCTACGAGCAGATGCTGCCGGACGAGGGGCCGACGCCGGAGCGCCGTCTGGAGGATGTGCGTTTCCGGGAGGCGCTGGTGCAGGCAATCGATGGGCTGCCGGGCGGGAGCGGCTGCTGATGAGTCTGTACTATGTGGAAGAGCTGACGCTGAAGGAGATCGGGAGGTGCTGGGGGTGACGGAGTCGCGGGTGTCGCAGCTGCATACGCAGGCGGTGGCGCGGTTGCGGACGAAGCTTACGGGGTGGATGTGAGGTCCTGGTCCATGGAAGACGGTTCTTCTTTGGGGATGCTCTCCTGTAGCGGTAGACGGTTTTTGCTTTTTGCGGCCGTTGCGTGTGAAGGGCGGCTTCCTGCAGTGCGGGGGCGATGACATGGAAGACGGCTTCGAGTGGGGCGGCGCGGGGAGGGGAGCCCCTGCGGCTCATACACTCACGCCAACTTTTGTTGCCCACGACCTGCGTCGTGGTCAACAAACATCGAGCTGACACTTTCCGACAAACTGGGGCTGCGCCCCGCCCGTCAGAAAGTGTTTGCCGCCGACCGTGAAATCGCCGCAGGAGCTCCCCCTCCCGCGCCGCTTCACAGGTTCGGGGCATTGCGGCTTCGACGCGAGAGAGCAGGGTTTGATTTCGTGTGACTGCCGGATGCTGCTATTCAGGGACAAAGCGACGCGGGAGCAGGACGGCACTGCGGCGATTTCGCGGTCGGCGTGAAAACTTTTGCAACGGGCGGGCGCAGCCCGGTTGTTGCAAAAGTTTTAGTCCATCCAGCTTTGCTGACCACGACGCAGGGTCGTGGGCAACAAAAACTGGATTGAGCGTATGAGCCGCAGGGGCGTACCGGTCCGCGGCGCGTGCAGCAACGAAGACGTTTGCAGCAACGAGACCCAGGCGCACTGCAGCGAAGACGTGCTGAAACGAAGATGTGTTCCGGCGATGGGCGCACCCCGGCACGAAGGATGTCAAAGGTGCCTTCTGCAGGCAGTACGACGGCAGCAGGAGGGCACTCAGTGCCGCGTGTAGACCAGGGGCGTGGTCTTGAAGAGGGTTTCGATGGCCCGGCGGTTGGTGTCGGACAGGCGCATCATCAGCGCACGGTTGTCCACCAGCAGACGCGCAATGTCGGCTACCTTGTGGGCATCGACCGACTGCCGGGTCAGCGGGGTGGGGCGGCGGCCAACCGGCTGCAGGCGCAGCAGACGCTTTCTGCAGTTCCTCATGGATTGCATCGAGGACGGTCGACGGCATCGGGTGCCTGGCTGGCCAGGGCGGCCTGCTGCCGTTTGAGCAGATCGAGAATGCCGTCGAGATCGTTTCGTTGCATCAGTGCCTGGAAGCTGCGGGTGGTGCGGGCGGGGATTGCCGTAGGTATTCTGGGTCTGGGCGGCCTTGCCCTCGGGGAATTCCGGCTTTTCACCGGGTTGGCCCGATTCTGACGCAGCGGCTTCCTTCTCGAAAGGATCTTCCGGATAGCCGGTGAGTGTGCCCAGCGGTTCGGAGGCCTCCTGCGAAGCCTGTCGGCAATTTTGCGACTCTCGATGTGGTAGCGCTTTTTCTTCGATGGCCTGCTTGATGGCCTGGACACGCTCCGCGCGGGCGGGGTCGGTTTTCCCTGCGTCTGCTCGGGAGCAGATTCAGGCCGGGGTCCGACAGATGTACCCTGTCGGTTCCGTCAACGGGAGAAATGTCGGCCTCGGCTCCGCCAGGAGCGGATATCTGCGCCGGCCGCGGCCGTGTTGACCGGCCGGTTCAGCAGGGACACGGTACTGATGTCAGGTGCCTTTCCGGTGATCATGATTGAGGGACTCCTTGCCAATGGTGCGGGCCATGCGGGGACATGGCACGCTCTCTACTGGCGTTATCGGGCCCTTGCCGGAAAACTGAGGGACCAATCGACCGATTATCGGGAAATTATCACGTTTTTCCTTCGACCAGACCGGTCAGCACCTTCCGGCAGGTGCGCACCCGGATGGATTGCCCCTTCGCCGGCGCTGGCCAGGGCCACGGCGTCGGTGGCGATTCTAAACCCGTCGCCCTGCGCAATGGCCATGACCGTCTCGCCGCTGCGGATGCGTGGCGCGGTACGCAGATGTTCGGCGCGCAGCGGCTGACCGGCGGTCAGTGTACGTTGCAGTTCCTGTCCGGCAAGTACCGTGCCGGTGGCAACCGGTGGTGAGGGGTACTGGGTCCAGTCCACCTGCTGGATGGTGAAATCACCCGGTTGCGGAATGC
>BNJV01002266.1_pt1 | contig 86614 bp, 148 predicted proteins | sample 8540591 | NCBI WGS metagenome assembly BNJV01 (sample SAMD00202457, study PRJDB9452) | human saliva metagenome | host: Homo sapiens
GGGGCGACACTACGGGTTCACCACCATATCACCACTGTGAATTGCAGCTGCTGATAGATGAATTCGGCAAGGGCGGCGAGATGCCACTCGACGCTGGCCAGATCCTCGACGCTGGCCGCCATGATGCCGCGCAAACCCCGAAACGCGAACAGCGAGCGCTGGCGGCGACGCGGCCCCGCCCTCGACTTCTTCGAACGCGAGACCTTGCGTGCCTTCGCCCGGCGAGGCCGCAGCCTGCCGGTGATGGCAAAGCGGTGGAGCCTCGTCTGGTCTGGGCTTCAGCATCGGCGCGAACGTTCTCCGCCCAGCTTTCAGCGGCTCACGGCCATCGGCAAAGACGAGGGGTCTCCAGCCCGACCTTGCGCCCTTCCCCTTGGCCGCCTGTAAACCGATGTCCAGCCCGGCAGTTCGAACACCTCGCGAGCGCGGTCACAGCCCTTGCCGCCATCGACCAGCACGATGTCGGGCGTACGGGCCGCCGCTGCGCTTTCTGGCCTCTTCCGGCGGACCATCCGGCTTCTCGGCCCATTTGCCGTGGCGACGCAGGAGAACCTGGCGCATGGCGGCTGGTCATCGCCGGGCTCGTGCCCTGGATGTTCGAAGCGGCGATGGCCGGGGTCATGCGGTTGTTTTCGTAGACGACGCGGGAAGCCTGCGTGGCCTCGCCCGTAGTTATTGGCTGATGTCGAGCACTCCACCCGCAGGCTGGCCGGATCGAGCGACAGGCAGCACATCGAGCAGATCACTGCGTGCGACTGCAACTGCGAGCCGTCGATGACCAGATGCCGGGTGAGCGCGATCTTCGCGTTGGTATGAACACCATCCAGCCAGCGGCGGCGACTGGCCCGCGGATCTACGCAGGCCACCGGATGCCCGGCCTGGGCGCGCAACGTAATGAGCATTCCGGGTCACTGCGGTTTCTGGGCACAGATGATCACCGCCGGAATGGTGCTGGCGCCGGCGTAGTGCTGGGTGAGAAAAGGCATCGAGCACGGAGGCGGCGTGTCCTGGTCACCTCGCCACCTGGGTGGGAAAGTGAACCTGTCATGGTGAGCGACCGCCGCGGACCATGGCCGGGTTCGGGCAGACATGACCATCCGGCCTGTTCGATGGCGATGATGTCGGCATCCGGTGTCGGCGTTGACCTCCATCGACTGCTGGTGCTGCGCGCGACCAGACGCTGATGCGGTCGCGCAGCACGGCCGCCTCATCGGTACTGGTTCTGACGACCTGCTGTCTCGTCCATCTCTTCGAGTTTCCTTGTGCCCCCTTTCAGGAAGGTGATGGCGACGTTGACATCACGCCGGTAGTGTTCCTCGATCGATCAGCCCGCGGGGAACGCATACCCAGCGGCAAATCTCAGATTGCAAACAGGCAGGGCGCGAACAGTGATTGGCAAGTAACTGTCTCGCAGGTGCGCAAATTGAAAGATCTTCTGCAGCAGCTGGATGCCCTCATACTTACAGTAAAAGCGCTGGGATAGAGACCGAAGAACTGCGAACATAGGATCCATTACCGCCCGGTAGTACGAAGATCTGTGGAAAAGGATGGGCGCTGAGCGGAAGGGATAGGTCTTGTCGTCCGGAACAGGATATTGAAGCGGGGCTTCAACGTCTTGATCAAGGTGTTTTCAACAGCAGGGCCTCGACCTCAGGAGCCGACGGTGGTGGTCGATCTCTCCACCGCGGATCATCTGCGCGGTGCGCGCAGGCTGGGCGAATTCCTGCGGGTACGAGCGCACCCGCGCCAGGTGCGCCTTGCCCACGCCAGGCACGGTTGCCACTGGCGTCGCTTCATGCGGTGAGCGCCGGGCAGTGCGAGGAGCATTGCGCGAAGAGCTTCAGGTCGGCCGGGCGTTCCAACATCGCCGGAACGGGCGTGCGAGGCGCATCGGGGATGGCGAAGCACCGGCCGCTGTCCGGCGGGGGCCGCTTCACCGGTACCGCTGCCGCGGTACACCGGCGGCGTCCGCTGTGCCGGCCTTTCGCGGCGGCCTGCGGGGGCGCCAGCGGTATCTGGCTCATGCGTGACTGCCAGAGACAACGGCGATCCGCTTCTGCAGACGGAACATCGTTCATGCCCGCAAAGCTTACCCCATCACCCGCGGGCTCGCGCGTCCGAGAGCGGCGCTGCAGGTGCCGGGTTGGCCGGCGGTTCCAGAGCTGGCCCAGCGGCTCGTCGGCCAGGTCGGGACGGTTGCAGACCAGCACCATGTCGCAGCCGGCGCTTCAGCGCTGCCGTGGCGCGTGCCGCTGATGCGGCCACGGTGGCCGCTTCCATCGTATGAGGTCGTCGAGAAGATCAGGCCGTCGAAGCGAGACGCCGGCGCAGGATGGTCCTGCAGCCAGCGCTTCGGGCTCGGCCGGCTTGCGGTCCCACCTGCGGATAGATGACATGGGCGGGCATAGGCGGCCGTGAGCGCAGCGCAGCCGAGGCATAGGGCGCGGCATCGTCGGCAGGATCTGCGTCCAGGCTGCGCTCAAAGTCCACCGGCATGGCCACGTGCGAGTCCGGCATCCGGCAAAGCCATGGCCCGGGGAAGTGCTTGCCGCAGTTGGCCATGCCTGACCGGCTGCAGCAGGCCGTGGGTCGAGCAGCGACGCCAGCATGGCTGACCACGCGGGTCACTGTGGGAAGGCCCGGGTTCCGACAGACACTGGAACGCCCCCGGTCAGATCGAGCACCGGGGCGAAGGTGGAAGTCCACACCGACAGCTACCACGGTTCACTGCGCCGCATCTTCCGGCCGATGTCGGTGGCCTCGCGGCGAGGCAGCGCAGCAGCGTCCTGGTCCCAGCGCTCGCCCGGCGTGCGCATGGCCGGGATGGCCCGAGAAGCCCTCGCCGGAAACGCTGCGCGCGTCACGCCCTCGTGATCTCGACCGACGCACCAGCGGCGGCGGAGTGCGGCAGGCGTGGATTTCAGCCGGTCAGCGCCACGGCTGCGCGGGCGACGCTGATGGTTGCGGGCAAACGGGATGACCCCGCCGACCGGCGGATGACGCGAGGCGCTTCGGCGTTCGGCATCGGTACGGTGCAGGCCCTGGACATCTCGACCACGACCGGGCCGGGAGGCGGGTTGCGACTGCGACGGGACGGGGTTTGGCTGAAGTGGCGGGCATGGTGACGGCAGAAAGGCCAGACGGCGGGAAGGATGAGCGGGAGGGGCGGGCTGCCCGGAAAAGCTAGATCAGCCGCGCGGCGGCCGGCGCTGCTGTGCGTCGGCAGCCGCCTCGCGCATCAGCGCGCTTCATGCTGGCCACTGCCTCGCGCGGGCCGACGAACACGCGCGCGCGACGATGACGTGTCCGATGTGCGCTCCCGCACCCCGGCAGCGCCGCGATGGGCTGCACGTTGAAGTAGTTCGGGCCATGCCCGGCGTTGAAGCGCATGCCGGCTTGCTGGATCAGCCGGCCGCTTCGCCACGCGGTCGATCTCGCGGCGGATGGCAGGACTGTCCACATCCGCCCGTCGCGGTGAAAGAAAGCCTCGACGCATGCCCGTATGCAGTTCACAGACTGAGGCACCGACCCGGGCCGCGGCCTCGACTCTGGGCAGGCTCGGCGTCGATGGTGCTACGCTGGTGGTGATGCCGGCATCGGCCGGGCGAGCGATGGCGGCCCCGATGGCAACCTCACTGCGAGACGATGTCCAGCCCGCCCTCGGTGAGCGATCTCGTGCCGCCCCTCGAGAGCGCACGCGCAGCCATCTCCGGGCTTCAACGCCAGGGCAGTGTCCACCATCTCGGCGGTGGCGGCCATTTCGAGATTGAAGCTTGATGTGCGTGCTGCTCGCGCCGGGCGTCTCGATCGGCATCCTGGATGTGACGACGGTCTTCACCGCAGGTGCACGGTGATGCCGTCGGCGCCGCGAGATGAGCCTCAGACCGCGGCCCGAGACCGGGTCGGAAGGTTTCATGGGTACGCCATTGCCTGGCTGCAGGAGTGGCCACGTGGTCGATGTTGACGCCGAGTTCGATCATGGAGAAAAAGGTGAAAACAATGCAGGCGGGGCAATAACGCCGAGGATTGCTGCGGGAGGAGCCAGCACGCCGCAGGGTTGTTGCAGAAATCGCCGGGCGTGTCACGGACGCCTTCGTCCCGCGCTGCCCCCAACCGTGTGCAGACTGCGCCGCGCGGGCAAGGCTGACCACTTGCCAGACCTGCGGGTCATGCAACGAAAAGCGCCGGGAAACCTCACAGCGCTGCAGGTCCATCAGGATGCGCCGGGTATCGAGCGAGGCGCCCTCCAGCGGCAGGGCCAGCATCAGCCGCGACAGGCGCTTGGCCTGCGACAACGCCGGGTTCATCATACCGCCCCGCGGCGATCTGCAGCAGGGTCTGGCCGCTGAATGTGGCGTGATCTTCAGCCTGGGTGGCAAACCACTGGCCTTCGTTCATCGGTAGTTGCGCGCCGGCTGCGGCAGCACTGATGATCGGCCGCCAGATCGGGCGCATAGCCGATTTCCTGCAGCAGCAGCCATTCGAAGCAGCACGGGATGCGTTCGTCCGCCCCCTGCCCGCCCAGCTGGTGCAGACGCGCTGGTGTAGGCATCAGCTGGGGTGCGGATCCTCCCGGGCCCGGCAGGCGCATGACCAGTTCGTTGGTAAAAACCAAACAGCAGCCCGGCCCGATGGCACGGCCATGCCACCCTGCCACTCGGCGCGGGTGAGCGTGCGCAGCTCGTTGCGGCCACTGAGGCGAAAAACGCAATGAGGCTGGGAACTGCAGCAGCACCGGACGCAGCGCCGGGTGGGGCGGCGCCCCCTTGGCCACGGGCGACAGGCGACCGCGGTCGCGCAAGATCAACTCGACGATCAGGCTGGTCTCGCGCCAGAACCCGGCTGTGCAGCACGAAGCCGGGTTCGTCGGCGACGGTCCGGGACCGGGTTTCATTCGTAACCGTAGCTGCGCAGGTGGGCGCCGTCCTTCGACCAGCCACTGCGCACCTGAGACCCAAGGGTCAGGAACCACCGTCGAACATTTTCTCCATGTCCTGCCGGGCCTCCGCTAGCAATCGCGCTTGATCGTTCGCCGCCCTGCCCCAGCACGATGGGCTTCTGGGCCGCCTTTCGACGATGATGGTGGCGGCGATGCGGCGAGGTTCCCTTCGCTCCTCGAAGCGGTCGATGACGACCGTGCTTTTCGTAGAGGCAGCTCCTCGCCCAGCAGCCGGAAGAGTTTTTCGCGGATGATCTCGGCGGCAAAGAAGCGTTCCGGGCGGTCGGTGAGTTCGTCCTCGCCGTAGATGGGCGGTGCTTCCGGCAGATGCTGTTCGATGGCATCGAGCGGTGCGTCGATGCCCTGGCCGTTGCGGGCCGACAGCGGCACGATGGCCGCCAGGGCGGGATGGTCCGCATGCAGCTTCGCGATCAGCGGCAGCGCCTCGTTGACGCTGGGCAGCTGGTCGATCTTGTTCAGCACGACGATGACCGGGGCATCGCCCTTCAGCCATGCGAGGATCTGGTCATCCTCCGCCGCCAGCAGCCGGCCTCGGTGACGGCACCACCACATCGGCCTTCTGGCCGACGGACTGAAGCGGTACGGTTGAGGATTTTTGTTCAGCGGGTTGATGCGCTGGGTCTGGTAGCGGGGAATCGACGACGAGATCAGCTGCGCGTTCGGACGCGAGCACGCCCTGGATGCGGTGCCGGGTGGTCTGTGCCCGGTCGGCCGTGATGGACAGCATCTGCCCCATCAGCTGGTTGAGCAGCGTGGACTTGCCGGTGTTGGGGCGTCCGACGAGGGCCACGTATGTGCAGCGAAAACCGGCGACATGATCGGGAGAAAAAGGCTGGGTCATGGAAGGACGGGCGAGCGGCGGCACGACGGGCACCATGGGCACGGCACCGATGCGCTGCGCCGCGCATGGCGCGTTGTTCGTTGCCGGGTCTGGAAAGGGCGTCCTGGCCGCACTGCACCGCGTGCACGGGGCAATGGCAGCCCTGAATGGAAACGGAACCCGTAGTTTACGCGGTGCTGCACCCCGAGGGCCCGTAGTTTACGCGGTGCGGCGCGGGTGAACTTCGCGTCAGCGCACGCCGTGACGGCCAGGTGGTCGAGGGCGGCGGGCGGCAACCTGCTCGGCCTTGCGGCGGCTGTCGCCCTGCCTTCGAAGCAGGGCGGGCTTCTGGAGGCGCACACGCACCTCGAAGTGCTGGTGGTGGGCCTGCCGCGGGTGGCCACCACCTCGTAATGCGGCGGGGCGGCCGGTGGCCTGCAGATACTCCTGCAGGCGGGTCTTGGCATCCTTGCCCAGCTCGGCCGGGTCGGCGCTGTCGAGCAGGGGGGCGTACAGCCGTTCGACCACCTGCGCGGCCGTGTCAGCCCGATTCGAGATAGATGAGCACCGAGCAGGGCCTCGACCGCATCGGCCAGGATGGAAGGCCGCTGGTGCCCGCCACTGCGGCGCTCGCCCTCGCCGAGGATCAGCGCATCGGGCACGCCGAGCGTGCAGGCGATGTCATGGGCGGATCCTGCTTGACCAGATTGGCCCGCAGGCGCGGCAGCTCGCCCTCGGGCGAGGTGGTATAGCGCCGATACAGCAGGAGGCCACCGCGCAGTTGAGCACGCTCGTCGCCAGAAACTCAGGCGCTCGTTGTGCTGGCGCCCGAAGCTGCGATGGGTCAGCGCCTGGGCCAGCAGTTCCGGTGACGCTGGAACCGGTAGCCCAGACGTTTTTCGGGTGCGTCTGATCGTGTCACGCGAATGGCGCCCTGTCATGCGGGGGTATGGTCCTCAGCGTGCCCGGGCATCCCCCTTCGTAGTCGATGACCAGACTGGCCGGACCGAACAGGGAATGCGTTTTCATGCGCGAACGAAACCTGCAGCTGCTCGCCGGCGCCCTTCTCGATTTCTCAGGTCCTTGCTGCTGATGGCGCTGAAATCGTCGATGGCCTGCGAGCGGTCGAACGCGCTGCGGATGGCTTCGGATTGTTGTTTGCCGACGAGCTGACGGCACGGACCAGGGCCTTCTTGATGTTCTGGTACTCGATGAACGTGGGGACCACGCGCATCACCACCAGCGACGTGAAGCCGATGACGATGCAGATCAGCAGCAAGCTGACCAGGGTGAGACCGCGCTGGCGGCGGGAAACGGAAAGGGAAGCTTTCATGATGTGAGCGGATCGGCCAGACTGGCAAAAGAAACCGGCGGACGGCGGGCTGCTGTCGGCTGCCGGACCTTCACCGGAATGAGCCAATTCTCTGCAGATCGTTGAAATTCATCCAGATGAAAAAGGCCCGTCCAACCGGTTTTTCTCGGGAACGAATCCCAGGCCCACGGCTGTCGAGACTGTTGTCGCGGTTGTCTCCCATCACGAAAGTAATTGTTTTCCAGCTGCTTGCAGGTCAGCTCGGTGGGAGGGTGTAGTGGCAGTATTTTTCGGTTTCCGGCGTGCGTTGCATCGGTACGACGGCCGGGTTCTCTGAATCGATCGGCATCTTGTGCGACACGTTGCCGATGGTCTCCGAATAGCGCTGCATGTGGCGGCCGCGATCGGCGTCGAAATATTCACCGTCATCGTGCAGGGCCGCTTCGTCGCCATTGATGAACACGCGGCCACGGCGCACGGTGATGGTGTCGCCCGGCTATGCCGATGACGCGTTGATGTAATCGACGGACGGATCCATCGGGTAGCGGAACACCACCGTGTCACCGCGCTGGGGCGACCCGTCGATGATCTTGGTGTCGAACACCGGCAGGCGCACGCCGTAGCTGTGTTGTTCGCAGGATCAGGTCGCCCCCAGCAGGGTGGAATCATGGAGCCGGAAGGAATCTTGAAGGGCTCGAACGGGAACAGGCGCACCATGAACACCACGAACAGCACCGGAAACAGGCCGGCCGTGTGGTCGAGCGGGCGGGCCGCCGGACCAGGCTGCTCTCCGAGCTGCTGGCGGGCCTGCGGGCTGACCTTGCGGGACGTCTGGTCCCGCTCCCAGGCACTTGACGCGTTCGGCCGCGTGACGCCGGCGGCCAGGTGCCAGCACAGGCGTCGAGCAGCCACATGCACAGGGTGAAGGCGGTCAGCAGAAAGAAAGAATGAGCAGGGAAATTCATGGTGAAGGAATCTGGAAACCGGCAGAAAAGTCAGCGGGACGCGGGAAACCTCTGCGAGCGCCTGCGAACGCCCGAGCTCCGGGATCGGAATGGGTCCGGAAACGGAACGGCGGCGGCCGGCGAGACAGGGTTGCAAACCGCAACCGGACGCAAACTATAGCAGGAAGCAAACGTAAAATGCACGAACCCGTCGCGGTATCCGACGAACGGTCGGACAGACAGCCCGTGACCGGGAAAAGGAACGCCCATCACGGAAAGGGTAGCCTGCCGGGCGTCCGGTACCGCCGGCCGGCAGCACGGACACCGTGCCGGGGAGCGTCACGGTGCGCGGCACCTCCCCGCCATCAGCGCTCCTCGGCCTGCAGAACCGCCGGAAGGCCTCCTGCGGAATTTCGACCGAACCGACCTGCTTCATGCGCTTCTTGCCGGCCTTCTGTTTCTCGAGCAGCTTGCGCTTGCGGGTGATGTCGCCGCCATAGCAGCCACTGCACGTTCTTGCGCAGGGCCTTGATGGTCTCGCGGGCGATGATGTTGCTGCCGATGGCGGCCTGCACAGCCACATCGAACATCTGCGGCGCGGAATCAGCTCGCGCATGCGGCTAGCCACCTCGCGGCCGCGCGAGACCAGCATTGGAACGATGCACGATGACCGACAGCGCATCGACCCGGTCGCCGTTGATCCAGCGGGTCCATCTTGACCACGTCGGAGGGCGATACTCGAAAACTCGTAGTCCATCGACATAGCCGCGCGAGACGGACTTCAGGCGGTCGAAGAAATCGAGCACGATCTCGCTCATCGGCAGCTCGTAGGGTGAGATGCACGGCGCGCGGCCATGGTGGGTGAATCGCGCTGGAGGCCGCGCTTGCCGGTGCACAGCGTGATGACGGACCCACGTATTCCTGCGGCACGAAGATGACCACCTTGACGATGGGTTCGCGAATTTCGGCGATGCGCGCCTGCTCGGGCATGCGCGACGGGTTTTTCGATGCGCTCGACGGTACCGTCGGTGAGCACGACCTCGCTAGATCACGGTGGGCGCCGTGGTGATGAGGTCCATGTCGTATTCGCGCTCGAGCCGCTCCTGCACGATGTCCATGTGCAGCATGCGGGAAACTGCAGCGAGCAAAAGCCCAGCGCCTGCGAGACCTCGGGTTCGAACGCGGCGGCGTCATTGAGCGGGCTTTTCGAGCGCGTCGCGCAGGGCGTCGTACTCGCTGGCCTCGACCGGATAGAGGCCGGCAAACACCGAGCTTGATTTCCTGCGAAGCCGGGCAGCGGATCCTTTGCCGCCGGCGAGACGTGGAGTGATGGTGTCCCCACCTTCGCGTGCTTCAGTTCCTTCATGCCGGTGATGATGAAGCCCACCTGCCCGGCCGAGGGTGTCGCGCGGCGAGACGCGGCGTGAACACGCAGCTGGTCGCAGTGATGCGTGGCATCGGTGGCCATCATGCCGGATGCGATCCTTCACGCGCAGGGTGCCGTTGACCACGCGCACGAGCATCACGCGCCGACGTAGTTGTCGAACCACGAGTCGATGATCAGCGCCTGCAGCGGGCGTCAGGATCGCCCTTGGGCGGCGGGATGCGGGTGACGATGGCGTGATGTCTCGTCAGCCCAGCCCGTCTTGGCGCTGGCCGGAATGGCCTCGCTGGCGTCGATGCCGATCACGTCCTCGATCTCGGCGGGCATTGTCCGGGTCGGCGAGAACGGTCCATCTTGTTCAGCACGGGCACGACCTCGCCGAGGTCGATGGCGTGTAACGGTTAGCCACCGTCTGCGCCTCCCACCCCTGCGAGGCATCGACCACCAGCAGCGCCCCCTCGCAGGCCGAGCGAGACGGCGCTGACCTCGTAGGAGAGTCGGCGTGTCCCGGGGTGTCGATGAGGGTTGAACTGGTGAGACGGTACCGTCAGCACGCCTTGTGCAGCAGCGACGCCGTCTGCGCCTTGATGGTGATGCCGCGCTCGCGTTCCAGGTCCATCGAATCAGCACCTGGCTGTCCATTCACGGTCGGACGGGCCGCCCAGGCGGTGGATCAGCCGGTCGGCCAGCGTGGTTTCGCCATGGTCGATGTGAGCAATGATGGAAAAGTTGCAGAATGTGCTGCATGCCGGTGACAAGTGACGGAAGCGCTGCAAAGGGTGCCGCAGGGCGCTGGCGGGGCTTCCTGGGCGCGTGGACACGGAAAAATGGCCCGCCCTGCCTGGGCAGGACGGGCGCATGCTGAGGAGCCCTATTGTCATGAGTGGCGGCGGTGACGCTGTGCCGGGCATCACACGCCCTACGGGCGAACCGGGATGTCGAGGCCTCGCCACCGCGCGACCAGCAGCACCAGCGTGCGCTTGCGGTCGAGCGTGTGACCGACCCTCGAACTGGGCTGCCGAGGAGATCGGCTGGCTGTTGAGCTCGCAGCACGTCGCCTTCACGCAGGCCGGCGCGGGCTGCCGGGCCGTTCGGTTCCAGCCCGGTGACCACCACGCCATCACGCGGCTGGTCCTGGCTCTTGCGCTGTTCGGCGTTCAGGTCGGACGCCATGATGCCCAGCCCAGTTGGCCCTGGCCGGTGCCTGCTGCTCGGGCTGCGGCCGTTTGGCGTTGCCGGCCTGGTCGCTGGGCGCTTCGCCGACGGTGACCTGCGGGGTACGTGCGAGCGCCGGCACGCCAGACCTCGACGCTGGCGCTTCGTGCCGGGGCGGGTGTTGCCCACCAGCCGCGGCAGGTCGGACTGAACGCTCGATGGTGCGGCCTTCGTGGCGCAGGATGATGTCGCCCGGCTGCAGACCGGCCTTCGCCGCCGGCCCCTTCGGATCGACGCTGCTGACCTGGGCGCCCGTGGGTTTGGACAGGCCCAGCGGCTCGGCGATGTCGCTCGGTGACCTCGGTGATGGCCGCCCCGATGCGGCCGCGCACCACGTGGCCGTTGGCCTTGAGCTGCTCGGTCACGCGCATCGCCTCGTCGATGGGAATGGCGAAGGAAATGCCAGGACCGCCGGTGCGGCTGTAGATCTGGAGTTGATGCCGATGGCCTGCCCGTCCATGTTGATCAGCGGACCACCAGGTTGCCGGGGTTGACCGCCACGTCGGTCTGGATGAGACAACGGGTAGTCGCCCGTCTCGCGCGCCTTGGCCGAGACGATGCCGGCGAGTGACGGTGTTCTCCAGCCCGAAGGGCGAGCCGATAACCAGCACCCATTCACCACGCGCAGCCTGTTCGGGTCGCGCCGATGGCGAGCACCGGCAGTTCGGCCGCGTCGATCTTGAACAGGGGCCACGTCGGTGTTCTTGTCCGAGCCGATCAGGCGGGCCTTGAACTCGCGCTTGTCGGTGAGTGTGACGTAGATGTCATCGGCGCCATCCACCACGTGGTGGTTGGTCATCACATAGCCATCGGCCGAGATGAGTGAATCCGGAACCGAGGCCCCGGGAATCTCCTCACCCGACGGCCCGGCGGCAGCTGGCGCTGGCGTCCCTGCCCTGGCCTGACCGGGCGGCCGGGCATGGCGCGGGCGGCGGGAAAGCGGCGGAAGAACTCGAAGAACGGATCGTCCGGGTCGAGCAGTTCTGCCCCCGCCCTGCTGGGCCTGGCTGGCCGCACGTTCGGTGGTGCGGATGTTGACCACGGCCCCCGGTTTTTCTCGACCAGGCCGGTGAAATCGGGCAGACCGCGTACAGCGGGCCTGCACCGGTGCTGGCTGCAGCAGGGTGGCGGACCCTACGAACGAGCTGGCCACGGCCAGGGCGGAAGCAGCCAGCGTGGTACGCAGCGGACGCTGGACGGGGGCGGTGAGCCGTGCACCGACGGACCGGCGGGAAGAGCTGGAAATGCTCATCGATCGAAACCTCACAGAAGGACGGGTTCGGCGACAGGCCCCTAGGGGCGTCTGCGCGAACCGGTCCGAGAAAGTCTCTAACCTCTTCCACCCGCCTGCGCCACACCAGCCAGCGCCGCACGGCGCCGCATCGGCGGTGCCCAGACGGGAAGCCACAGCAGACGGCTGCCACGCTGCAGCGGCTGGTTCAACGCCTCAGCGGCCGCATGGGTTGACGAAGAGGAGATGTGCCGGCCGCCACGTGCGGCAGCAGGCCGAGCCACAGGGTGCGCAGCTCGACGGCCAGTGGCCCAGTCGCCATCCGGCTGCCAGCGTACGAGCAGCATGCCGTCATCCGAGAAACTGCAGTGCCTCTGGCTGCCGGTACTGGACGCGGGCCTGCGCACACAGGCTGGCCGGGTTGCAGGCCCCTGCACGGCGGCTGGCATTGAAGGCACGGGGAAGCAGCCAGGACAGCCGAGGGCGCAGCAAACCCGGCAAAAAGCGCCAGGGGATTGCCGGTCCGGACAACCACGTCAGGCCAATGGCCAGCCGACCAGCCCGATCACGAGCTGGTCAGGCGCCAGCCGACGTCGGCGTGGCTGACCTGGATCTGCGAAAGTTCGGACATGGGAGGCATCCGGAAGCGGCCGGACCTGGCGTCCACGGGAAGCGGCGCTCATCCGGAAGCGTTGCCCACAGAAAGCGGCGCTCACCTGAAAGCAGCGTCCATGACGAAGCGGCGCTGACAGACAGCGGCGCCCACGGAAAAGCTGCCGCGCACCGCCACCCGCCTGCCTGTGACAGGGAAGGTGCCGGTTGCGCGGCAGCGGGCTGCAGGCGCTGGTCGCCGGGGCGCAGACGCGGCAGGGGGCAGATACCGGCCAGAGCCGGCCACCCGCCCGTCAGCGGTAACGGCGCAGCACCAGCGTTCCGTTGGTGCCACCGAAAGCCAAAGGGTTCGACAGTGCGATGTCGATGTCCATCTCCGCGCCTCGTTGGCGCAGTAATCGGATCGCACGCCGGATCCTGGTTGTCGATGTTGATGGTGGGTGGCGATACCTGATGGTAAAGCGAGCCGGGGCACTGAAGACCGCCTCGATTCCGCCCGCCGCGCCCAGCAGGTGGCCAGTCATGGACTTGGTGGAGATTGACGACGACCTTTTTGGCCTGGTCTCCGAGGCCAGCTTGATGGCGCTGGTTTCGTTCAGGTCACCCAGCGGCGTGGACGTGCCATGCGCGTTGATGTACTGCACCTGATCGACGTTGATGCCGGCATCGCGCAGGGCATTCTGCATGCGGGCGGGCCCCGCAGGTCTGGCGCGGTGATGTGGTGCGCATCGGAACTCATGCCGAAACCGATCAGCTCGGCGTGAATCCGTGCACCCGCTTCTTCGCATGTTCCAGCTCTTCGAGGCACCAGCACACGCCTGCGCCCTCACCCAGCCGAAGCCATCGCGGTCACGGTCCCACGGACGGCTGGCCGCCTGCGGGTCGTCGTTGCGCGTGGACGAGTGCCTTCATGGAGGCGAACCCACCACGCCCAGCGAGGGACAGGGTTGGATTCGGTGCCACCGGCCAGCATCATGTCTGCGTCGCCATGGGCGATGAGTCGCCAGCGTCACCCACGCAATGCAGGCCCGTGGTGCAGGCGCTGACGATGGCATAGCTCGGCCCTGCAGGCTAGCATGATCGACAGCTGCCCGGCCACCAGGTTGATGATCGAACCCGGCACGAAGAACGGCGAGATGCGCCGTGCCCCCGCTGGCGGTATTCCGCGTGTGTGGCTTCGATGAGGGAGAGACCGCCGATGCCCGACCCCACGAAGGCGCCGAACCGCTCGGCGTTGGCTTCCGGTGATTTCGAGGCCGCTGTCGCGGAAGGCCTGCAGGCCCGCCGCCACACCGTAGTGGATGAAGGTGTCGAAGTGCCGAAAGCTCCTTCGGGTTCATCCAGTCGGCCGGGTTGAAGTCCTTCACCTCGCCGGCGATGCGCGACGAGAACGCCGATGCATCGAAGCGGGTGATGGGTCCGACCCCCGACTTGCCGGCCACCAGATTGGCCCATCCCGTCCCGACGTCGTTACCGACCGGCGAGATGAGGCCGAGGCCCGTAATGACGACGCGACGCTTGCTCATCAGCTCTTGGAATGCGCCGTAGACGAAGTCGATGGCCTGTTGCACCGTGGTGATTTTTCTCGGCTTCCTCGTCGGGGGATTTTCGGTACCGAATTCATCTTCCACGCCATGACCAGCTCGACGTTGTCCAGCGAATCGGCGCCCAGGTCGTCCACGAAGGACGATGAGGTCTTGACCTCGGCTTCGTTCACGCCCAGCTGCTCGGCCACAATCTTCTTGACCCGCGCCTCGATATCCGACATTTCAATACTCTCCTGATGAGTGATGATGCCGGTACATGCTACCGGCTTTTTGGGTTTTCTCGATGCCCCAGGAAAACCCGCGGACTGAAAAGGCTTCCGGGATGGAAGCCGCAGTTACGTTGACGATACGGGATTGTATCGTCAGAACCATCATACATGCCGCCATTGACCGGCAGCGTGACACCCGTGACATACGCGGCCGCCGGCGAGCCAGATACAGCACCGCGGCCCGCGATGTCGTCGCCTGCCCCAGACGGCCACTGGGGATCTGCGCCTTGAGCGCCTCGACCTGCGCCTCGGGCAGCGCCCGGGTCATGTCGGTCTCGATGAAGCCCGGCGCCACGCAGTTGACGGTGATGCCCCTGACTGGCCGCTCGCGGGCCAGCGCACGCGACATCCAGCCACGACCGGCCTGGCCCGCCGCGTAGTTGGCCTGGCCCGGGTTGCCCATCTGCCCCACCACCGGGTGATGCTGATGATGCGCCCTGCCCGGGCCTTCATCACGGAAAGCGAGCGCCAACGCGCCAGCCGGAAGAGCAGTGAGGTTGGTGTCGATGACGGCCTCCCAGTCCTCGTCCTTCATCCGCATGGCGAGGCGTGTCGCGGGTGATGCCGGCGTTGTTGACCAGGATGGACAGCCTGCCCTGTTCGGCCACGATGCGGTCGATGAGGCGCAGCACAGGCCGCGGCATCGGTGACATTCAGGGCGACGCCCTGGTGATTGCCGCCAGACGGTTGCCGGATGGCTTCTGCACCGCTTTCGGACGTGGCGGTACCGATTGTACAGGAGCGCCTGCACGGGCCAGCGTATCGGCAATGGCCTGACCGATGCCACGGGGAGGCGCCGGTGACCAGGGGCCACCTGCCCTTCGAGGTTGCCGAACGGGAGTCTGGACGGAGGGGTGTGGATGCGGTCATGAGAACTTCGCCAGCGTGGATTGGAGGGAGGCGGCGTCGAAGACGTTGTCGAGCTGTGCCTGAGTGCGATCCGCAGTCAGGCCGGTGAGTACCTTGCCGGGACCGAACTCGACGAAGTGGTCGACCCCTGGTCGGCCAGCTCTGGATGAGTTCCACCAGCGCACCGGATGCCAGGCCTGACGGACCAGGGCGTCGCGGATGCGGGCGGATGGGTCTCGATGGCCACATCGACATTGATGATGAGGAGGAATGGACGGTGCCTTCAGATCGACATCGGCCAGCGCGCGCTGCAGCACGTCACCGGCAGGCCTGCAGCAGCACCGGATGGAACGGTGCGGAGACCGGCAGGGGTTTGGCCCGGCGGGCGCCCCTGGCCTGGAGCCGCTGCACGGGCGCGTTCGACAGCACCCGCATGGCCCGCGATGACCACCTGCCCCGGCGCGTTGGGAGTGACGGCCGCCACCTCTTCCAGGCGATCGGTGCCCGGCACGAGCGGAGCCTCGTCGCAGGCAGCCTGCACGTCGGCGTCGGACAGGCCCAGAATGGCGGCCATGCCGCCGGTACCGACCGGAACGGCCTCCTGCATGGCCTGGGCACGCAGGCGCAGACGGATGGCCGTATCGATGTCGAGCGAACCGGCAGCGACCAGGGCGGTGTACTCGCCCAGGCTGTGCCCAGCCACGAAGGCCGGCTCAGTGCCGCCTTCTGCGCGCCAGGCAGCCAGGCAGGCCATGCCGGCCAGCAGCATGGCGGGCTGTGTCCAGGTGGTCAGGGCCAGCTCCTCGGCAGGGCCTTCGGCGATGATCTTCGACAGGGCCGGTTCGCCCAGTGCGGCGTCGGCACGACGGACGAGATCATCGACTTCGGGACGGCCGGTCAGCGAGGACAGCATGCCGACGGCCTGCGAGCCCTGGCCGGGAAAGACAGATACAACGCTCATGGGGTGGTGCTCCGGACCTCTGGTTGATTCTGCTCGGGTTGTGTCCGCTCGGGACAATGTTATCGGTTCGGTGTCCATGATGCCGCGACGGCATCACAGCCGGATCAGGTTCGAGGCCCAGGTGAAAACCGCCCCGCCCTGCAGCATGATCAGCTGCCCGGGGCCGCAGGCGCCCATCCCTGCACGGCCGCGCCAGCGCCAGCGCATTTCGGGGCCGCCGACGTGTTGGCGTGCTCGCCCACGGTGGAGATCACCCGCTCGAGCGGCAGCCCCAGCCGGGAGGCCGTGGCCGACAGGATGCGGACATTGGCCTGGTGCGGCACCAGCCAGTCGAGGTCGTCGACCTTCAGGCGGCGGCCTCGAGGGTTTCCTGGGCCAGCTCGGCCAGCAGCTTGACGGCCAGCTTGAAGACGGCCTGCCCGTCCATGCGCAGGAAAGGGATGGCCCGGTGACGGCACCACAGCGCACGCTGCCCGGCGTGGACGGGATGCCGGACTGCCGGCCATCGGCATGCAGACGGGACACCAGCACGCCCAGGGTGTCGGCGGCGGACGGCACGATGGCGCCGGCGCCGTCGCCAAACAGCACCGCAGGTGGAACGGTCGTTCCAGTCGAGAATGCGAGAAGACCTCGGCACCGATGACGAGCGCCCGTTGGGCCACGCCGGCCCGGATCAGGGCATCGGCATTGGCAGCCACCGCATAGGCAAAACCGCTGCACACCGCCGTGCGTCGAAGGCGCCGCCCTGGTGGACGCCCAGTTCGGACTGGATCAGGCGGGCGGTGCTGGGAAAGATCTGGTCGGCGGTGGAGGTGGCACGAGACGATCAGGTCGATGTCGTCGGGCCGACGCCCGCACTCTTCATAGCCTCCCGGGCGCACGAACCCCAGCGACGTGGTGGTGTCGTCGGGGCCAGCCAGCCAGCGCTGGCGAATGCCGGTACGGGTGACGATCCACTCGTCGGAGGTTTCGATGCCGCGGGTGGCCAGGTCGCTTTCACGAGATCGTCGTTGGTGACCCGGCGTGCCGGCAGTGCGGCGCCGACGCCGATCAGACGCGAGAACCGGGCGCCGCCCGGAGACGGGAAACGGATGCCGGCAGAAAGGGTGCGGGAGCAGCTGAATCGGTGTTGGACATGGCGTTGCCGGATCCGTAAAAGAAGTCTGTGAATGCCGGGTCGGGCGGTGGAACCTTCGGCCGCAGCACCCGCAGCGCGGAGGCGGCGCAGCGGCAGCGACCGCCGCCATGGCACCCTCGATGCGCCGGAGCAGGCCATTGCGTGCGGCATCGTAGGCACGCGCAGGGCCGCCTCGAAAGCTCAGCACGTCGGCCGAGCCATGGCTCTTGAGCACAATGCCGCGCAGGCCGATGAGGCACGCACCGTTGTAGCGGCGGTGATCGACCCGCTGGCGGAAACGCTTCCAGGGCCGGCATGGCACAGAGCGCGCCAAGTCTGGTCAGCCAGTTGCGGGACAGCTCACTGCGCAGGAAGCTGCCGATCATCTGCGCCACGCCTTCCGGACGTCTTGAGCGCCACGTTGCCGACGAAGCCGTCACAGACGACCACGTCGCTCTTGCCACCGATACGTCGTTGCCTTCGACGTTGCCCACGAAAATTGAGGGGGTTTCGCGGATGAGGCGCGCGGCCTCCTTGACCACGTCGTTGCCCCTTGATCAGCTCTTCACCGATGTTGAGCAGGCCCACCGTGGGACGCTCCTTGCCATCGAGCACGGATGCCAGCGCACTGCCCATGACGGCAAACTGCAGCAGGTGTGCGGGCTCGCAATCGACGTTGGCGCCCAGGTCGAGCATGGTGGTGAAACCGCCGTTCTGGGTGGGCAGCTGCGTGGCGATGGCCGGCCGGTCGATGCCGCGCATCTTGAGCACGAAGCGCGGAGATGGCCATCAGGGCACCGGTGTTGCCGGCACTGACACGAGCATCGGCCTCACCGGCCTTGACCTGCTCGATGGCGATGCGCATGGAGGGAGTCGCGACGGTTGCGCAGCGCCTGGACCGGGTTGTCATCCATGCGGATGACCTCGCTGGCAGGCACGACACGAATGCGTGCCGACAGTGCCGGGGCGGGACCGCCCTGCACGCGCGACAGCTGCTGCTGCAGCGCGGCCTCGACCTCGTCGGGGCGACCGACCAGCAGCAGGTGGGCATCCGGGTGGGACTGCAGGAATGACAGGGCGGCAGGTACCGTCACGGTCGAGACCATGGTCCCTCCATGGCATCGATGGCCAGGCGAACGCTCATGGCGCGACGAAACAAGAGGGTTCAGGGACGTGAACCGCCATCATGCCGGGCATGACGGAGCGGCCACGAACGGCTGCGGAATCACTCGTCGAGACTTGGTCTTGACGATTTTCTTGCCACGGTAGTCAACCGTTGGGGCTGATGTGGTGACGCAGGTGCACCTCGCCCGTGGTGGGCCTCGACCGCAACCGGCGGATTTTCGAGGGTGATCGTGCGAACGGTGCATGCCGCGCTTGGACGGCGTTTTCTTGTTTTTGCTGAACGGCCATTGAAATATCTCTCCTGCCCTACGGCGGGCAAACGATGATTATAACGAATCCGTGAAAGATTGAACAAGTGGACGGAACCAGCCCATGGGACGCGCTTCGCATGGATGCCGGCTGCTAGTTGAGGGTGGCAGGACTGGGGCAGACCTCGTGCGCCGCCGCCATGGGCAGCATCAGCATGGCCTCCTCTTCGATCAGAGCGGCCAGATCGAGCCGGGGCGTGGCGGCAATCACGTCCACGTCGGAACCGGCCTCGGGGTCTTCCAGATCGGCCTGGCGCTCGGTGGCAGCGAGCCGGAAACGCCGGGAAATCGACAGATCGTCCACCGCCAGCGGGCCCAGACAGCGCCCGCAGGCCAGCACCGGGGCAAACTGCGGCGACAGCACCAGAAACTGGCGTACCCGGTCGAGTTCGTCCCGCGCGTTCTCGCCGCGGAGCTGCCAGTGCACGGCCATGGCACCGTCGAGCACGCCACTGGCCAGCAGGCGCGGCATGCGCGAGGCCAGCGTGACACCGGCCAGCCGCTCGCCGGCCCGGGCAAAGCGCACCGGATCGATGTCGGGCGCCAGGCCTGCCGGGCAGCGGGTCACCGGTGAAGGCTGCCTCCTGGCTGCCTGCCGGGGATAGCACGGCACGACTGGAATTCATGGCTTGTACGATCCTGCACGGTCATTCGGTGAAGAACAAGGCCGTATCATAACAGCCCATGAAACTGATTCTGGCCTCCGCCTCCCCCTGGCGACGTGAACTGCTGTCACGGCTCGAACTTCCCTTTGCCTGCGTCAACGCCGACGTGGACGAAAGCCCGCAGCCGGGCGAGTCACCACGCGCCCTCGCCCTGCGTCTGGCGGCCCTGAAGGCCAGACACCGTGCTGGCCCCGGCACCCGGACGCCCTCGTCATCGGCTCGGACCAGGTGGGCACGCTCGACGGCCACACGCCCGTGGGCAAACCCGGTACCCTGGAGCGCGCCGTCGCCCAGCTGCAGGCAGCCTCCGGGCGTTCGATGCACTACACGGCGCTGTCGCTGCGCGCTGCCGGACAACCCGCCATCGATGAGCTGCGTCGATGTGCGGGTAGAGTTTCGTACGCTCACGGCGGCGAGATCGCGCCTATCTGGCCCGCGATCCGGACGCCCTGCACTGCGCCGGGTCGGCCCGCTGCGAGGCTGGGCATCAGTCTGCTGGAGGCCATCCATTCCGACGACCCCTCGGCGCTGATCAGCCTGCCCTGATCCGGCTGGCGCCCATCTGCGCACGCTCGGGCTCGATCCGCTGGGCTGAATGCTCCGCGCGCCATCGTTTCCACCGCCACCTTGCCTGGGACCGCACCCCGCAGACCTGCCTCGGAGCCAGCGTCTCGTGGTAGTCGCACCGCATGAGCATGCGCCGAGCGTGCATGCCCAGATGCTGCACGCGCTGGGCCAGACTGCTCACGGTCCAGCCAACCAGCCGCCCCTGCCCCGGAACCATCGCCTGTACCTGCCACCCCCGTCGCGTCGACAACGAACCCGGCCGTCTGCTGCTGATCCCGCACCCTGTAGCAGCCCGGCGAGTCCGGCACCTGGCTGCTGGAGGCGACCGAGCCAGGTGGCAGCCAGCTGGCGGATTTCTGTGGAGAAACGCCCCAAGCGCGCGGCGCTGGCTGGGGCAGCTGGGCCTAGAGCGCACCCATGCAGGGAGCTTTCGCTGCGTGCCCTGCCGGACCGCGTGACAGCAGGGCATCGCGTGACGCGGATAGCCGTCGATCCGGAAGCCTGGCTGGCGCCGCTGCTGGCCGGGTCGGGATGCGGGGCCTGCTGTCGGATGCCGGCTGCCCGGGGTGGCCGATCCGGGCGCGCCTGCTGGTGGCGGCGCCCATGCGCAGGCATCGAGGTGGTGTCCGCTGGTGGACTATCCTCGCTGCTGCTGGGGCTGATGGCCAGCGGGCCTGAACGGGCAGCGTTGCCTTCAGGCTACCTGCCCAGCCAGGCCCGAGGAGCGCGGGCCGCAGCCATCTGCGGCTGGCGCAGCGCTCGCGCAGCAGCGAGACGCGAGCTGCTGATCGAGACGCCCCTACCGAATCAGGCGATGGCCGAGGCGCTGATCGCCCATCTGCCGGAGAGTGCCCGGCTGTGCATCGCCACCGACCTGACCGGGGCCGGCAGTCGGTCCGCACCCTGCCCGTGAGCCAATGGCGCAGCAGCTCGCCGGAACTGCCCGGACCGAAGCGACCGGCGGTCTCTTTCTGTTTTCTGGCCTGACGGCTGTCGGCATCAGCGCAGGCAACGGACTCTCTCTTCACGTCGGGGCGGGCCAGAGCGTAAGCAGGCTCACAGATACGGTATCGCGCACTCAGTGCACCAACAGCACCAGCTACCGGCGGCTCTGGCTGAAGTGCGCCACATGCCCTGCGACCTCCCCATCAGCCCTCGTACAGCACGTCGTTCCAGCCCAGCAAAAACTGCCTGCAGGCCGGTGTGATCGGGCTCATGGGGCACAGGCCCCGCCACGCGGCGCCCGTGCCGGCCGGCCGGACTCTTGATGCACGTCTGCGCAGTCATGTACGGGCGTGATGCCGGCCCCGACCGGTGCAGTATCCTCCACGCGAAGCTGTCTGCTGGCCGCAGCGCGGTCCCAGCTGCTGCCAGCACCGCCTCGATGGCTCCGGCCCCCGACCTGGCGGAAGAACTGCTGCCAGCGGCGAGTAGTCGCTGTAGTCGTCACCGCTTCGGTGGTGAGCACGTCACGGGCGACCGAATCCACCGAGCCAGCCCATCGGCCAGCCCGAGGGCGATGCTGCGCTCGCCGTCCAGACCAGGCCGCTGAACATCTCGGCGACTCCTTCGAGGCGCTGGCCACGACCTTCCTTGACGACGGTGATGAACTGGCGGTGCGACTCATCCAGCATGGTCTGCAGGTGCGCGACTTTCTGCTCAGGGCGTGCACGGGCAGTGGGATCGAGCAGCGCCTTGTTCTTGCCGGCCCGTCAGGTGCGGCGCTCGATGCCCAGCTTGCTCATGGCACTTCCTGGACCCCGTAGAGACGTTTCTGCGGGATCACGACCGATGGAGCCACGGTGCTGGCCTTGTCCACGTAGATGTTGTCGCGGCGCGGCCAGTATGAAGCCGCCGATGCGCGCCATCTCCTCGACTGACGGCATGCAGCGGCTTTGTCCGGGGTGCTTGCGGCGCAGGCGACGATCTCGTCGACGATGATGCACGCTGGACGGGCTGCCCACCCGGACTGTCGATGCGCAGGATCACGCCCACCACGCGCTTGATCGTCGAAGGCGCGACGCAGCGCCGGTTGACGCGCTCGGCTGAGACAGCTTCTTCCTCGGAGCCGGAAAGTGCCACTCGCGAGGGCCGGCTGATGCGTGGCCACGAACGTGCGCCGGCTGCTTGTCACCGCCCTGCATGCCCGCACCCACCTGCGGTACAGCGCTGAACGGAAAAAGCCCCACCAGGGCAAAGAAGACCAGCCAGAGGAATATCCGCCAGCGGCGTTTGGCACGCTTCTCCTTCAGGGGTCTCGCGTGCCAGTTCCTCCACGAATCGACGCCCCATTCGGCCGTCCCCAGGGTGGTTCTGTCGTTCTGTTCAGCCATTCATAGACTCCAATGCTGTTCGCCGCTGGAAAGTGATGCTGTCTGACATGCCGGTCGTGCAGCCGCATACTGCCCCGCCGGACGCTTCCGGATACGCCCGCCCGCACAACCACCTGGTGCCTGTCGGGCGCGATAACCAGGTGTGCCAGTGAGCGGCCCCGACCCCAGAAGCAGTCAGGATGCCCACCCGCTGTGGCAAATGTCAAACACCCTTACAAATGCCATCATCCGGATTATTGCGCTGCATTATTCCAGACTGCGGGCAGGGTTTTTCACCTTTGCGGCATCGAGACGACAGTGCGCCCCAAAAAATGCGGGATGAAGAAAGACCGCCGGCTCAGTGCACATCGGGTGATGGGTCGGTGGGTTCTGTGAACTACCTGCCCTCAAGATGGTCGGTGAGGCCCTTGAAGTACCTGTCCCCGGTCAGCGGTTCAGCACGCGTAGGGTGGATGGGTCGGTACCGTATTTGCTGCAGATGCCCGTTTCGCGGTTCAGCGCGCGGCAGGTTGATGGACGCAACGCAGCGCGGTCAGTTCGGGCACGGATCCGGCCGGGGCTGTGGGGCGGGAGCGCTGCAGCAGGGCGGCGAGCCGGTGTCGTAGTAGACGCCGATGCTGTCGCATCCGAAGGCTTCGGCCATGTCGATGTCGAAGATCGAATCACCCACCATGACCATCTGGGCAGGAGGCACATCGAGTTCATCGGCCAGGCTGCGCAGCATCCAGGGGTCGGGCTTGGAGACGCCCTCTTCGGCGCAGCGGGTGGCCTCGATGAAGCGGCCCAGCCCGTGGACTGCAGCGCCCGCTTTCCAGCCCGCGCGCACGATTGCCGGTGGCCACCGCCAGCCGGCGTCCGGCGCCGACAGGGCCTGCAGCAGAGCCTCGATGCCCTCGAACGGGATGTCGGTGCGCTGCCGGCAGCAAAGTAGTGCCGGCGGTAGGCATCGAGAAACTCTGCATGCCGCACGGCGGAAAGAGTCCGGCACGATGCGCTGCAGGATCTCGCTCATGCCAAGCCCAACCAGCGGACGGATGGCATCGGCTTCGGGCGAGGTCAGGCCAGGCTTTCGGCAGACTTCCGGATGGCCTGTACCACCTGCGCGACGGAATCGGCAATGGTGCCGTCCCAGTCGAACACGACCACCTGATGCCGCGTGAAATCCCGCTCTGCTGCCGCACCTGCCATACCCTCCCTCCTGTCATCTGATGCGTGTGTGTTTGCAACGTGACGGCATTGTTGCATGGATACCGCACATCATCGGCCGCCTGTGTTGATGGGAGAAACACCGGCATGAATGAGATGTTCTACGGTGGAACAACTTTTCCAGCTCATGAAACACATCAGAAAAGTCGTGCAAACGAGAATATCAAGTTAAAGTGACAGATCAACTTTCACGCGTAACCTGCGAAAACGCAGACTGGCCACCCACCGACTCATCCACACCGAAGCGTGCGAGCAGCGCCTCGAATGCTGCCGGCATCGGCGCCTCCAGCACCAGCATGTCGTCCTTTTTCGGGTGCTTCATGGTCAGACGAAAAGCGTGCATCATGCGGTTGAGTGCATATCATCAAGCATTTTGTTTAAAGTGAAATCTCCGTATTTCTCGTCCCCCCAGAATGAGTGCCCGCAGCGCCAGATGCACGCGGATCTGGTGGGTGCGGCCGGTGAGCAGCTCGCATTCGAGCAGCGCGCCATGAGGGCGGCAGGCCGGGCGTTCCGCCGAAGTCCAGGCTCTGCAGGCGCGAGAACCGGGTGGCGGCACTCTGCCCCTGGGCATCCACCCGCACCCGGCGCTCCCCGCCGGCGTCGGGTAACGCAGCAGCGGAAACTGCACCAGCACCGGACGTGGCCGCCCCCAGTAGCCCTTGACGATGGCCAGATAGCGCTTCTTCACCTCACCGGCTGCAAACATGCGGTGCAGGGCCAGCAGCGCGGAGCGGCGCTTGGCAATCACCAGCAGGCCGGAGGTGTCGCGATCCAGCCGGTGGGCCAGTTCCAGAAACTGGCCGGGGGGCGGCTGGCGCGCAACCGCTCGATCAGGCCGGCGGCAACGCCGCTGCCGCCGTGCACGGCCAGCCCGTCGGATTTGTCCACCACCAGCAGGTGTCTCGTCCTCGAACACGATGCGGATGTGGCGGTCGTCCAGCTTCGGGCCGCCCCGTGCCGGCCCCTGGCGCTGCGCGGTTTCGGGTACGGCGGTCAGTGGCGGCACCCGTACCCGCTCGCCGGCGGCAACGCGCTGCTCCGCCCGGCACCGGCGGCCGTCGACACGCACTTCACCGGTGCGGATCATCCGATAGATGCGGGTCTTGGGCACACCGCGCAGCATGGCCAGCAGGTAGTTGTCAGGCACGCTGCCTTCGTGGCCGCCATCGACGGTGAACCACTGGATCGGCGTTTGTTGTTTGTGCGGTGGGTCGTTTTGTGTCGGCGTCTTTCATCCGGCTATAATCCCGGGCGGTTGTCAGTCTTGCAGGCAAGGTGCCGTACTTTCGGCCAGATCCCTGAAAAATCGCTGTTTTCCGGCCCTGAAAAGCAGCCGAAGCGCAGCGATGGAACCCGGCCGCGAAAACGGAGCTGCAGTTCTCGCAGCGGCCCTTCGCGGCGGCGAACCGGAGGTCTGGCTCATGCGAAACATCTGGCCTGCCGGCCCCGCGCAGTCCGCAGTGTATAGGAACGCGTCGATACGCCCCGGCCATCCGTTCGGACGGCAACCATTGGATTCAAAAAACGCGGCGCCGAAAGGTTCGGCGCGCGAGCACCATTCGATGCGACGAGCCGCCCAGTGCCCGTCGGAACCCCGTATCAACCGAACCAAGGGCTTCTCACCTTACCCGGCCCGATGATCCACGACACCAGCCGCCGCGTAGCCAGCCTGCCGGCCCAGCCGGACGCCAGACCCCGCGGTCTGTGCCCCGTCGTGCCCTCACGCGCCCGTGGCTGCGTGCGCGCCTGTCACCACGGCCGCCGTGCCGTGACGGTTCAGATGCAGCCGGCCCATGCGCCCGGCTCGCGGGTCGATCCAGCTCGCTGGTCCTACACGCCACGCCCACGTGTGCATGGAGTCATGGCATGAAACGCATGCTGTTCAACGCAACCCATTTCCGGAAGAACTGCGGGTTGCCATCGTCGATGGTCAGCGACTGATCGACATTGACATCGAGTCCGCTGGACGCGAGGTCGCAAGAGCAATATCTACAAAGGGCGTCGTCACCGTGTCGAGCCCTCGCTGGAAGCCTGCTTCGTCAACTATGGCGAAGACCGTCACGGTTTCCTGCCCTTCAAGGAAATTTCCCGCGCCTATTTCCGTCAGGATGCCGAAGGCGGCAAGCCGCTGCGCATCCAGGACGTGATCAGTGAGGGCCAGGAGCTGATCGTCCAGGTCGAAGGAAGAACGCGGCAACAAGGGCGCCGCGCTGACCACGATGATCTCCTGGCTGCCCGCTGTGGTGCTGATGCCCAACAACCCGCGCGGCGGTGGCGTGTCGCGCCGCATCGAGGGCGAGGACCGCCAGGAACTGCGCGAGGCCATGGACCGGCTGCAGGTGCCGTCGGGCATGAGCCTGATCGCCCGCACCGCCGGCATCGGCCGCTCGGTCGAAGAGCTGCAGTGGGACCCTGAACTACCTGCTGCAGCTGTGGCAGGGCCATCGAATCGGCCGCGAAATCGGCGCCGGGCGCCTTCCTGATCTACCAGGAATCCAGCCTCGTCATCCGCGCCATCCGCGACTACTTCACGGCCGACATCGGCGAGGTGCTGATCGACACCGAGGACATCCACCAGCAGGCCACGCAGTTCACCGAGCTACGTGATGCCCGACTACGTGGCCCGCGTCAAGCACTACCGCGATGCCACGCCGCTCTTTTCGCGCTTCCAGATCGAACACCAGATCGAGACCGCCTACTCGCGCGTCGTGCCGCTGCCCTCGGGCGGCGCCGTGGTGATCGACCACACCGAGGCGCTGGTGGCCATCGACGTGAACTCGGCCCGGGCCACGCGCGGCTCCGACATCGAGGAAACCGCCTTCCGCACCAACATGGAAGCAGCCGAGGAAGTGGCCCGCCAGATGCGCCTGCGCGACCTGGGTGGCCTGATCGTCATCGACTTCATCGACGGAGAGCAGCCGCAACCAGCGTGAGGTCGAGCAGTGCCTGAAGGAAGCGCTGAGTCTGGATCGCGCCCGCGTGCAGACCGGCAAGATCTCGCGCTTCGGCCTGATGGAACTCTCGCGCCAGCGGCTGCGTCCGGCCCTGAACGAAGGCACGCACATCACCTGCCCGCGCTGCAATGGCACCGGCGTGATCCGCGACATCGAGATCGTCGGCCTGCACGTGCTGCGTGCTGCAGGAAGAGGCCATGAAGGAAAACACCGCCGCCGTGCACGTCCAGGTGCCGGTGGAGGTCGCCACCTGCTCAACGAGAAACGCACCGAGATCGCCACGCTGGAAGCCCGGCTGAAGGTCGAGATCGTGCTGATCTAACAAGTCCATCGAGACCCCGCTCTACAGCCTGGAGACGCCTCAAGCACGACGACGAGCGTCTGCTCAGCTATCGTGCCAGCTACACGATGGCCGAGGGCCAACGACGAGGAAAACACCTACCTCGCCAGCAAGTTCCGCCAGCCGGCCAACCGTCAGGAGCGGTGGTCAAGAGCATCACCCGCGAGCAGCCGCCGCACCGGCGCCCAGCCCGCGTCCAGCGGCCACGGCACCGGCTGCCCCTGCACACGGTGGCCTGATCGACCGCATCCTCGGCCTGTTCGGCTGGGGCGGCGCCACCCCCTGACACCCGCGCCGAGGCCCGCAGTCGCCTGCCACGCCCCAGGGCCGTACCCGCCGGCAGGGCGGCACCGGAAATGGCCGGAACGAGGCGCAGCGAACGTGGAGAACGCGGCCGTCGCAGCGAGCGCGGTGGCAACGTGCAGAGCGCGCCGAACGTGGCGACCGCGCCGAACGTTCGGATCGCAGCGGGACGCAATGACCGTACCGACCGCAATGGGCGCGGCGACCGCGCGGGAAACGAGGTGGCCGCAACGGCCGCCGTTCGGAGCGGGCCGACCGCAGCGAACGCAACGCCGAACGCACCGAGGCCGCCGAGGGTAACCGCCGCGGCTCCCGCGAGGAACGTGGTGAGCGCAGCGACCGCAATGAGCGTGGTGACCGCGTGAACGTGGCGACCGGTGAGCGCAATGAACGCGGTGAACGGGGCAATGCCCGTCCGCGGGACGAGGCGCGCGATACCGGCCGCGACACACGGGATGGACGCGACGAGCGCGACGCACCCAGGACACGGCGGACGCCGGTCGCGAGGCCCGTGAACCCCGTGAAGGCCAGCCGGGAGCGTGCATCGCGCAGCGACCGCCAGGGACTCCGGCCGCAGCCCCTGCAGCGAGCGCACTGATACAGCCGATACGGCAGACGCCTCGGCACCGGCCGAACGCCCGGCGCGTGGCGAGCGCCGTGCCGAGCGCGAGGAGCGCAACACCCGTGGTACCCGCACCGAAGCAGCGCCCCACCGCGAAGGCGCAGCCTCGAGGCAGCGCCCGCCGAAGACCAGGGCCGCACGCGGGGAGAACGGGTCGCCGCCGTCGCCATGCCGAGGCGGCAGACGCCACCGCTCCGTCCGTGGCAGGCACCGACGCCGGCGCCCGTCGGCCACACCCGGCAGAGGGCACAGATGCCGCCCAACCCGCCGGCGAACGTTCGCGCCCCCGTCACGCTGATGAAGACCAGGCTGCCATGAACGGGGCCGAGGCACCGGTCGCGGCATCCCGCGCCGCCCAGCCGGCTGCCGTCACGGCCGATGCCGCCCCCGACGCCGACACGGCTCGATGTATCGGCCAGCGGTGAAGGCGAGCGCCGTCGTCGCCGTCGCAACAGCCGCCGCGACCGCAGCGAGGCCGAGGTATCCGAGGGAGCAGCGAGGCCGCGCCGGCCGATACGGGTGCCGGCACGACGCCACCAGCCGCCAGGGCGGCACCGGTCACGGAAGGCCGTGGACGCGAGCCGCGCGAACGCCGCAGCCCCCGCCAGGCACCGGCCCAGGAAGCAGCGGCCGTGCCGGAACAGGCCACGGCAGAGCGGGCCACGGCAGAGCAGACCGCAGCGGATCAGCCTGCACCGGCCCCGGCAGCCCCAGCACCGCCCAGCCCGTTCCGGCCCAGGCGCTGGAAGAAGTGGTACAGTCGGCAGGACTGGAATGAGTGCAGACCACCTCGGCCCCGCAGGCCAGACCGGTCAGCCTGCCGCCCAGTGCCCGCGCCCGCGCCGTACCCGCAGAAAGCCCCGGCCCCAGGTGGCGGCCGAGCCGCTGCAGCAGGTAGAAACGCAGGCCGACAAACCGGCTGGCGAGCAGTAAGGCATCCGCCCGGCATTACCGTCTGCGGGAAAGGTCCGGACGCTTTCGGGCAAGGCCCGGGCCGGGCGCCCGCCAGTCGTACCGCGCCCGGCCGTCCGGACATGCACCGGCAACGGATCCGGCAATCACCCGGCAGGCAGCGGATGGGCACCACCGGTTCCCGTCCGTTTTCCAGCAGAACTAGCCCCTGTTCCCCATGGCAGAACGCGTCATCCCCATCCACGACCAGCGTATCCGGGCGGTCGTACCCATGCAGCAGCCCGTATCGCCAGCAGCATCCTGTTGCTCCTGCGTGCCGGCGAGGCCGTCACCGATGCCGCGGCCGGCCGCTGCACGACCTGCGCATCTCGGTCACCGACCGCTGCAATTTCCGGTGTTCGTACTGCATGCCGCGTGAGGGTCTTCGGCAAGGACCACGAGTTTTCTCTCGCATGGCTCCCCTGCTGAGCTTCGAAATCACCCGCATCGCCCGGCTGTTCGTCGAACTGGGCGTACGCAAGATCCGCCTGACCGGTGGAGGAACCCCTGCTGCGGTGCGACCTGAAACCCTGATCGCTTTCAGCTGAGCTGTCTGCGCCGGCCCCGATGGCCGGCCCGTGGAGATCACGCTCACCACCAACGGCTCGCTGCTGGCCGAAAAGGCTCAGTCGCTGCGCGAGGCCGGCCTGCACCGCGCCTGACCGTCAGCCTCGACGCCATGGACGATGCGCTGTTTCGCTCGCTCAACGATGCGAACTTCCCGGTTGCCCGCGTTCTGGCCGGCATCCAGGCGGCCGCCGATGCCGGCTTCACCGGCACCAAGATCAACATGGTGGTGCGCCGTGGCCTCAACGACCACGAGATCCTGCCGATGGTCGAACATTTCCGCGGCAGTGGCCACATCCTGCGCTTCATCGGTACATGGACGTGGGCACCAGCAACGGCTGGCGCATGGAGGAAGTGCTGCCCAGCCGCGACATCATTGCCCGCATCCACGCCGTCCACCCGCTGGAGCCGGTCAGCCCCAGTCATCGCGGCGAGGTGGCCCAGCGCTGGCGCTTCCGCGACGGCGCCGGCGAGATCGGCGTCATCTCCTCGGTCACCCCAGCCCTTCCGTGGCGACTGTACCCGCCTGCGCCTGACCACCGAAGGGCAGCTCTACACCCTGTCTGTTCGGCAGCCAGGGACACGACCTGCGCGGACTGCTGCGCCAGCAGCTGCCTGACGACAGCATCCGCAGCGCCATGGTGAACCTCTGGCAGGGCCGCGACGACCGCTATTCCGAACTGCGTGGCAGACAGCCGGCCAGTGCCGGACCACGCGCCGGGCGTCGCGTGGAAATGAGCTACATCGGTGGTTGAAGTCACCGGACTGGTCCTGGCCGGAGGTGCCGCCCGGCGTCTGCAGGCCGCCCATCCCGGCGCCGACAAAGCGCCTGCTGTCCCGCTGGCGAGGCCGCCCGCTGGCTGCCTGGCTGATCGACAATCTCGCGCCCCAGACCAGCAGCCTGCTCATCAGCGCCAACCGCCATCTGGATGCCTACCGGCAACTGGGGTATCCCGTACTGGCAGATCATTTTCCAAACCTGCCCGGTCCACTGGCCGGCATTCACGCTGCGCTGCAGGTCTGTCCCACCGACTGGCTGGCCGTGGCGGCCTGCGATACCCCTTTCCCTGCCGCCCGACTGGGTGGCCCGGCTGCTGGCAGACACGGTACCGGCTGCTGCCATCCCCGCCCCATCGCAACACGGCAACCCTGTCGTGACAGCGGCCTCCGGCTTTCAGGCCCGCGAACCCGCATGCACCACCGCGCCCCGTACCAGGCATCCCCGCATCGCCAGCAAAACCATCCCGTGTCGCACCGGTCCGTCTCACGCCAGCGACCCCGAACAGCCCCACCCGCTCGTGGCCGTTCTCCATCGCCGCGTGCTGCCGTCACTGGACGCCTTCTGCGAGGGCGGCAACCACCGCGTGCGCCAGTGGTACGGACGGACAGGGCGCCCATACCGTCCGGTTCGACGAGACCCAACGCCTTCATGAACCTGAACACCCCGGAAGACTGGCAGCAGGCCGAAGCCCGTCTGGCACACGTGCCACGCGCAGTCATGCCCCTATTCGTCCCCCGTACTGACCCCGGCAGTCTGCCCGGCCATTCCGACGGCCCCCTCACAGGAGAGTCTCCCCATGACCGACGCCTCCTGCATTCCGCCCCATTGCGCCCCCTGGATCACCCTGTTCGACGGTGAGTCTGCGCTGAACCCCGGTGCCCCTGTCCGTGGCACAGGCATGCGAGCAGCTGATCCGCTGGGTTCCGGCGCCCATCCGGCATGAATCCGGTTCTGCTGCCGGCCGCTCACCGCCGGATACTGGCCACCGACCTGATCGCCCCCTGGACCTGCCCCCCGTACGACTGCGCCGCCATGGACGGTTATGCCGTGCGTGCTGCGGACCTTCCCCGATGTCCCCACGGACCTGCCCGTGGCCGGCCACACCCTGGCCGGTGATGCGCCGGCCACCCTGCCCGCCGGCCACGCCCAGCGCATCATGACCGGTGCGCCCATGCCCGCGGGTGCCGATACCGTCATCATGCAGGGAACGCGTGCGGGTCATCGAAACCCGGCGAAACCGGCACAGCGCAGGGACAGGGAGAGGCAGGCGCAGCAAGGATCATCATCCCGCCGGGCCAGCATGCTGGCCAGAATATCCGCCATCGCGGCGAAGACCTGCAGCAGGGTGCCATTGCCCCTGCCCGCCGGCAGTGCACTCTCGGCCATCGCACTGGGAGTAGCAGCCTCAGCTGGGTCACACCACCGTCGACGTATTCCGTCCGTTGCGCGTGGGCGTCTTCTCCACGGGCAACGAACTGGTGCAGCCCGGCAGACGCTAGCCCCCGGGCCAGATCCACGACAGCAACCGGCCCACCCTGCTGGCCCTGGTGGCCGAACAGGGCTGGCAACCGGTCGATCTGGGCAGCCTGCCGACGATCCCGCCCGGCTGGGCGACGCGCTGCAGCGGGCTGCCCCCAGGTGGATGTGCTGCTCACCACCGGAGGCAGCCGCCGGCAGTGATGCCGACCTGCTGCAGCCCGTCCTGTCGGCCACCCCGAACAGTGAAGCCACGCCTGGAAGCTGCGCCTGCCGCTGGCCGGCCGCTGGTGGTGGGCCGCGTCGGCCAGAACCCGCTGTTCGGCCTGCCGGGCAACCCGGTGGCCGCCACTGAGCTTCCTGTTCGTAATCCGGGTGCCTTGCAGAAATGGCGGGGGCTCAGACCTCAGCCCCTGCCCCGGATTCGCGCCCGGGCCGGGTGCGCCTGCGCAAGCGTCCCGGCCGCTGGAACTCATGCGGGTACGGCTTTGCTCCATCCGGAAGAACAGCTCTCCCTGGCCGCGCAGCTTTCATCGTCCAGCATGGGCAGGCCCTCACCGGCACCGCAGAAACCGGCAGCCAGCCGGCACGGGCTGCTGCAGGAGACCTGCCCACGCCCATCCCCACCGGCAGCCAGAGTTCCGCCCTGCTGCGTTCGCTGTTCGGGCCGATGGCATTGCCATCCTGCCCGAGGAGCAGGGGTCGCTGGCGGAGGGCGACCTGCTCGACGTGGTGCCGCTGCGCGGCTGACGGGAAGCTGACTTCTCGACCGTTGCCGGCAGGCTTCCCTGCTACCCTGGAATGTGTCATGGACCTGCCTGTTCCTGCGCAGGCCCCAGTCCCACACCCATTCCAGGCCTCATTTCACGGACACTTCCGCCCGACCTGCACCGCATGCGTTTCCATCCCGCCCCCTTTCCCGTGCCCTGCTGGGCATGATGCTGCTGCTGGCCGGTGCTGCCCAGGCAGCGTCTTCCCACCCGCCGATGCAGAAGGCCGACCCTGCCGCCATTGCCGCCGGCAAGGAAGCCCCCGCGCCCCAGCCGATCAGCGACGAAGTCATCGGCCAGGAATACGACGCCTACCGCGCCAGCGTGAAGGCCAGAAGATGTACACCGTCAGCTACATCCTGCTGGCCGACGAAGGCGGCCCCGCCAGTGGATCGGCAAGCTGAAGATGGGGCCCCTTCAGCAGGACCGCGCGTGAACATTCGAAGCACGCCCCCAGCGCCGCCCACGATGGCGTGCTGGGGCCGTCACACCTGTCGCTGGTCGAAGCGACACCATCGCACTGCTCGACAGCCTCAAAAGCCGGGCCAGATCCACGGCAAGACCCGTCAAGGCCAGCGCCGGCTGGAGCATCTACCGGCTGGACGCCGTCAAACCGCTGGAGCCCATCAGCTACGCCCAGTACAAAGACAGCTGCTGTCGGGCACCTTCCGGCCCGAATGCCCGTGAGGTACCCCCGGTTCAGGTGGACGTACCGCAACAGTAACCAGCCCCCGCGAAACACCGGTCGCCACCGGCGAAAATGGCGGCGCGCATACCCGGCGGCGAGGCATTAGCATCACGGGCATCTGCCCGCACAACCGCCAGACATATCCAGCGACCACACCAGCATCTGCCGCCGCCGGTCGCCCGGTAACATGCCGCCGGTTGTTCGGGCCTTTGCCACAACCAACGCCGGACTGACCGCCATGCCCCAGCTCCCCAGAAAATGGGCCCCATCGCCGCCACCGCCATGTCGGTCACCATCGTCGTGGGGCCGGGCTGCTCACCCTGCCCGGGCTGAGCTTTGCCGAGGCCGGCCGGCTGGAGCCACCTGCCCTGGCTGCTGATGGCCCTCATCATGCTGCCGCTGCTGGGCATCTTCGCCCTGGGTTCGCCGCCGCCATCCCTCGGCCGGAGGCGTCGTCGCCTACGTGCGCATCAGCCTGGGTGAACGGATGGCTGCCGTGGGCGAGGCCATCATCCTCGGCACCTTCTCGCTGGGCATGCCGGCCATCGCGCTGATCAGCGCCACCTACCTGCAGCAGAGCCTTCCCGGCCTGTCCGTGCCACTGGTGGCCATGCTGATGGATCACCCTCGGGCTCGTCTCCGGTTTTGTTCGGCGTGAAGATATCCGGTGGCATCCGACGGCCATTGCCGTGACCATCGTGCTGGGCCTCGCTGGTCCTTGCCACCGGTTGCCGGTTCAGTGCAGACATCCCCACGACAACAGCTTCCCCAGACAGCAGACGGTGCCGGATGGATCGGCGTTTTCACCGCCCTGCCGCTGATTCTCTTTGCCTACACCGGCTGGGGCTGACCAGTTTTCCTGGCCGAGGACATGCGGACCCGGCCCGCAATCCGCTCCCTGCACCATCTGGGCAAGCTTGCCATCGTCACCCCTGCTCTGCCGTCTATCTGGCCTGGACGGTGGCACAGGCCGCCAGCCCCGGCAACGCCTGGAAACTGGCGCCCGTGGCTCAGAGCTCGCCCGCGGCTGGCTGGGTGCCACCGGGCTTCGGATCACCAGCCTGATCGCCAGCTGCTCATCACGGCCAACGTCACCGGCGCCTCTCTCATGCTCACGCGCCGTCTACGCTGCTGGGTCGGGAGGGCCTGCTGCGCGCGCGCCTGGGTACCACGGCCGCGGAAGCTCGCCCGTCCAGCCATGCTAGGGCCACCTGGGCGCTGTTCATGGGCGTCATCGGCCTGACGGCCGTCAGCGGTGCCGGTGTGGAACTGCTGCCGCAGCTGGCCGGCCAGAACTTCTTCGTGCTCTACCTGCTGGCCACACTCGGTTTCATCCGCCTGCAGACACGCCCGCGCCCCCGCCTGCTCGGCATCGTGGCCACCCTGGACTCGTCGTGGCCATGCTGCCCCTCTTCAGCCTGCCGGGACTGATCTACTGCAGCCTGCTGGGCCTGGCCGGCTGGTGGCGCCACCGCTGGATGCACCAGCGCGTGTGATGCCCCCATTCATCACCCCCCAACCAGCAGCATTGGATGGCAATGCAGGGCACAAACGGGCTGGACACGCAGGAGCAGGCTGCACATGCATCAGCCTTCATGTGCCAGTCAGGCATGCGCCGGACGACCACGGAAGCGGCACTGACATCACAGGCGTACATGGCATCGAAACGTATTATTCACACCCAAATGTTTCTGCTGCACAACTGAATCGCACCGACAGGCCAGACCACCCTCTGCCCCTCCCTACAATCGGAACCTCGCGCAGGCCCCCTGCCCTCCCGATGTTCCGAAAACGCGTCCTCTCCTCCCTGGCCCTGAGCCTGCTGTCCCTGCAGGCCTGCGCGCCCCACCACCATCCTGCGCACCTCCGATGGCGCCGCCTCCCATCAGCCCATCCGCCAACGCCACGGCCGGCAGCCTGCACAACGATTTCGGTGACAGCCAGCGGACCCGTACGCCGGCCACCCGACCATCGGCCGCCAGCCTGGGCGATGCGGACACGCGCCGGATACCAGCGACCCCGGCCCGGCCCCGGCCGCGACACCCGAACGGGCCGCGCGCGTGGCCGCCGGCGGCTTCGCTACACCGATGCCGAAAACCGGGATCTGGCCGGCCCCATCAAGCTGCCCTGGCGCATTTTCACAAACAGCCCTCGAGCGGCCCGGACGCCGCCTGGTTCGAGTGCCGTCAAAGCACGGTGATCTGGCCACCGTCCAGAAAAATGGTCGCCCAGGGCAGAACATCGAGGCCAAGGACAATGACGCCCTCGGCCAGACCGCGCTGGGCTGGGCCGCCTTCATCGGCTACGAGGACATGGTCGATTACCTCATTGCGCAGGGCGCAAGCCTGCATGCCACCGACCGCAGCGATGTCACAACGCGCACTCAAATCGGCCGTGCTGGGCAGAATACCCGCATCGTCCGCAAGATCCACGCCCCTGCTGCCGGACACCGACCTCAACGACCAGACCCTCGACAGCGACGGCGAAACGCTGCTGATGATCGCCGCCAGCAACGACCGGCTCGAAACCGCCGGTACCTGCTGTCGCGGGGCGCCAACCCCAATCTGGTCACCACCATCCGCTCCACCGGCGCGGCGGCCTACGACCAGAGCGCGCTCTCGTACGCCTGCACCCGCGGCTGTGGGGACATGCAGAAGCTGCTGATCGCCCACGGCGTCATCAACCACCGCACCGGGCGTTCCAGCTGCGAGTGATGCACGCCCCAGGGGGGACTTGCGGGGACGGATGCGTCCATGAGACGCGCCGAACCCCGCTGGTGCAGTCGGCAACAGCCCGTCTGCACCACGGCGGACTGGCCCATATCGCGGGATTCAACAATGCCACGCCATACCATCAGCGCGTGCCATAGGCTCGAGACTTCGACGGGCGGCGCATGCCGCAGCACCTCCCTCGATGGTGGTGATGCCTCGGGACCGCTGCCGCCCCCGCGATGCGCAGCGGCCGCATGCCATGTTTGATGGCCGCCAGCCGCAGCCTGCGCAGCTCCGGCCTTCGGTGATGAAGGAACGGATGGCCTCGCCGTTGGCCAGAATCTCGCACAGCCCGACCCGCCCCGAAAACCCGTCATCCGGCAGGCCACACAGCCCACCGGCCGCCAGATCTGCGCAGGCTTCGGCACATTTTCTGAAAGGCTTTGACGAAAGCGGCCCACTGCTCGTCCGTCACCGAATCATCGGGCTGCCTGCAGGCCGGGCACAGCGTGCGCGTCAGCCGCTGCGCCATCACCCCGATCAGCGTGGACTGCAGCAGGTACGCCGGCACGCCCAGATCCAGCAGCCGCGTGATGGCACTGGGCGCATCGTTGGTGTGCAGCGTGGAGATCACCAGGTGCCCCGGTCAGCGCCGCCTGCACCGCCATCTCGGCCGTTTCCAGATCGCGGATCTCGCCCACCATGATGATGTCCGGATCCTGCCGCATCAGCGCGCGGATGCCATCGGCAAAGCCCAGATCGATGGCCGGCTGCACCTGCATCTGGTTGAAGCTGTTTTCCACCATCTCGATCGGATCCTCGATGGTGGACACATTCACCTCCTCCGTGGCCAGCGCCCGCAGCGTGGCGTAGAGTGTCGTCGTCTTGCCCGAGCCCGTCGGCCCCGTCACCAGCACGATGCCGTTGGGCCGCGAAGTCATCTCCCGCCAGCGGGCCGGATCCCGCCTTCAGCCCCAGCTGGTCGAAGTCGCGCTGCAGCACGTCCGGATCGAACACCCGCATCACCAGCTTCTCGCCAAAGGGCGTGGGCAGCGTGGACAGGCGCAGCTCGATCTCGTGGCCATCGGCCGCCCGCGTCTTGATCCGCCCGTCCTGCGGCCGGCGCCGCTCCACCACATCCATCCGCCCCAGCAGCTTGATGCGGCTGGTCATGGCCGCCATCACCCCCGGCGGCACCTGATAGACATTGTTCAGCAGCCCGTCGATACGGAAGCGCACCACGCCCAGATCCCGCCGCGGCTCCAGGTGAATGTCACTGGCCCGCTGCTCGAACGCGTACTGCCACAGCCAGTCCACCAGCGTGACGATGTGCTGGTCGTTGGCATCGATCTGTCAGCCGCTCCTGCCCAGCTCGACCAGCTGCTCGAAACTGTTCTGTGCCGCCGCCTCGCCCCGTGCGCTGCGCACTGCGAGATGGTACCGGCCAGATCGAAGAATTCCACCAGATAGCGCTGCAGGTCCACCGGACTGGCCAGCACCGGCACCACCCGGCGGCGCAGCGTGTGCGACAGTTCCGCGGCCCATTCACCGGTCATGAACGGCTCGGCCGTGGCAATCGTCACCGACTCCGGCGTCACCTCCAGCGGCAGGATGCGGAAGCGGTTTGCATAGGCCTTGCTCATCACCTCCGCAATCCGCGAGAAATCCACCTTCAGCGGATCGATGCGCACGTAGCGCCAGCCGATGCTCTGCGCCAGCCAGCCGCACAGCCAGTCCAGATCCAGCGTCTCGTGCGGCGCCCGCAGCGCTTCGAGCCTGCGCGCCGCGATCATCTCCAGCGGATGACGGCCACCGGACGACAGGGCCGCATCGCGAGCCAGTGTGCGGCGGTGTCCTCGTCGATGAGGCCCTGGTGGGCCAGCAGGGCGAGCAGGCGGTCGATGGACAGGGGGCGGTTGGAGTCGCCGGGTGAAAGGTGCTCTGCGGTTGGCACCAACGGTACCGTACTCCGAACGTCGTGGTCGTGTTCATCGCACCTCTCCGGTCGCGTTGCCGGACGCTGCTGCACGGCAGAACCCGAAGCCGCCTGCCTGTGGGCCTCCTGGGCGCAGTAGGGCCTCGCGCAGCAGCCCTGCCCGGCCCATACCATTCCACCGAGGCCAGATTCAGCAGCGCGTCCTGACTGATGGCCCGCCAGTTGATGCGGGACAGTTCCGATCACCCAGCGACAGGCGCAATGCATCGACACGGCGCGCATTGCCAAACCTGTCCTGTCCCCTGCAGGGTCGCCATGATCTCGACCGAATGTGGCCTGGCGCGATGCTCCCGCATCCATCCATCGCAGCAGTCAGCCCGCGCACGGTCTGCTCGACGATGAACGCCTGTATCGAGGGTTCGCCCAGGGCAGATCGATGTGAACGGCAACCCGGTACTGGTCGTAATCATTGCGATCGAGTTCCACGTCCCGACCATACGCTACCCGCCCGAGCAGGGCTTTCTCCAGCCGCGCGTCGCGCCTTTCCTGCGCGATGGCCTGTGAAGCACGGTCCTCCTGCGCCGCGGGGAGATCAGACGATGCCTGCCCGGCAGCATGCACCCCGCCGGCGCAGGCGATGCACCAGGGCACTGCGGCCTGCACCGTTGCTGTCGGGACAACCGGTGCAGCCCGGGAAACATCCCGTTTGCATCACGTGCCGCCGGGCAGCCAGCGTATGGTGCATGGGAAGCACGTCTGTCCATCTGCCCCATGTTCTGCAATGTTTCTGGCGCGTGTCCCTGCATTTTTCCCCCGCTGCGGCAGTCGCCATTTCCAGGCTGGACTGCACCGCGCCCCCGGCATGCGCCGTTCCCCGGCAGACACAGTCAGACGCGCACCGGTCTCCGGCCCCAGCGGCCCGGTCGCAGGCATTCCGGCCAGTTCCGTGGCCTGACGTCCCGCATCTGCAAGTGCCACCAGAAAGAGGGCAGCACCAGCAGGTACAGGACAACCGAAGCGCCGTCGCCGTGAACACGCCGGTACCCTGATCCAGCTTCCCCAGACAAACCAGCAGCGTCAACGCCCCGATGAAAAATGCATTGACCTCGACACCGAGCAGGTCTCCATGCGTTCGAGGGCACCGCCAGCGCGTACGCACCATGGAATGACATCAGTGCAATCAGCGTCAGCGCCTCGGCATCATCCCGGCCCGATGGTCGAGAAACACCGCCAGGGGCCGAAACACCAGACGCACCAGCACAAAGAAGGCCAGCCACGTCACCAGCAGCAGACCATAGGCCACACGCGCACGTGCCTCGCTCCCTCGGGCAGCGCATCGATGAACAGCCACAGGGCCAGAATGAAAAGGCCAGTGCCGCCATCACGACGGTATTCCGGTCTTTCCCGGGCAGGTGGTGTACGTCCGCACTGACCGGCAGCCGGGCTGCTGCCGAACCAGCCCCATCACAGGAAAGCGAGCAGCGGATCCCGGCCATCCTGCCCCGTCCCTGCTTCTCCGGGCACCGGTGAACCATATCCAGACCCAGCAGCTGCGGCCGGATCACCGCCTGCCCCAGCACACCGAGGGGCCACCATCGCCACCACGAGCCATGCCATTGCCAGCGCCAGCTCCAGGGTGATGCATGCGAAGTCCCCAGTCCCTGCCCAGACTGTAGACCAGCAGTGCCAGCACCAGCAGCGCCAGTCGTGCTTCCCAGGGATCGAAGGCCATATGTCCCCTGGGGAGAAACCAGCCAGGCACGCCTGACCCCCTGCCCGGGTAGCAAGGACAACGAACATGAAAAAGCAGAATGACAGTCATGGCACTGAGGACCCGCAATCGGTAGAGCGTGTGATGGCTTCTTTCGCCTCCGCGTCACAGCATAGAAACCCACCCACCGGTGCGTCGAGACCGGATGTACCCAACGGTTGACAACTGACGGAAGAATGGTCTTTCCGCCCTCCGGGACACACTGGCGAGTGTCATGGAGCCATTCACACCGCATTGCCAACCATGCGATCAGCGTTTTCCGGATCGGGACGTCCGCTCATTACCCGTCCGGCTACCAGCACTGCCGGAATTTTCCCCGTGTGATGCACGCCTTGCGGTGGGCGACTCGAGCAAGGTGGACTGCGCTACGACACCCGCCCTGCCGCACCACACCACTGGCCGCATCCGCCTGAGCTGCCGCGGTACAGAACTCCGGCGATGCATACCGGTGTTCAGGCTTCAGGCAGTACGCCCTGGCCGCCGCCAGACCATCCGGCTGCCATTTCACCCGCACCAGATTGAGCACTTGCGCCCTGTCGATCCCCTGCCAGTTGATGCGCGACAGATCCGGGTCGTGCAGCGACAGCGATAGCACTTTCGGCTTTTTCGAACGGGTTGCCGTAACGGTCCTTCGCCTTCGCCCAGACCTGCATCTCGACCGCATGCATGTGCACACCTTCCGCAGCCACGGCGCGCAGGGAATCATGAAGCTTTTCCGCCACACGCCCGATCACATCACCGTCTTCCGGCTGGTAGTAGAAAACACCGGGCCGCATCTCGATCCGGAACGTCCCCGGTCATTGCGCGTCACGCGCACATCAGGGAACATCTGTAATGAGGTCACGAATCCGCTCACGGACGATCTGCGCCAATCGATGTCTCCAGCGGCGGTTCTGCCGCATCCACGGATGGCCTCGCAGATGTGCCCCGGGCGCCCCTGCCACAGGCACTGCGACGCCTGGGCCCGATCTCCCACCCGATTCGGTCTCCGGCTTCGGTTCCAGGGTTCTCCTCCTGCTGCCAGTTCCATCCGGCGCCCGGTGCTGCGGTCATGGATTCTGCCGGTGCCGTGCTCCGCGCCGGTGCCGGCGGCTACGCTGGCCACCAGTGCGCGCTGTTGTTCCGTTGTTGCTGCGCCTCCTGACGGGTCATGGCTGCGTGCTGCACCGCCATCGATGGCAGTGGTTCCTGCGCAGGCACGTCAGGGACAAGCATCACGCCCGTCATGAGGCACACCGGAATGCACAGCAGGTACAGGGTCACGGCACTCATTTGCCTGCCCGGGCCATGCGCCCCACCAGTCACCCAGCGAACAAGCCTGAGCGGAGGGGCTGCGCACAGCAGCAGCACACCACACCCTGAACACAGCCAGACGGCCCTCGCGTTCGGCAGGGCACGACCAGCAGTGCAGCGTGAAAGAACAGCATCATGGCCAGCAGGCAGAATGCCAAGACTCCTCCTGGTTCGGGTGCTGGCGAATGATCGACCAGGGCCGGAACAACACCCACCCGAGCATCGCCCCCGAAGCGGCCATCACCAGCAACAGGCCAGTACCCGTGTTCTGCCGCAGCCGAACAGCCCTCATCCGGCAGCAGACACACGAAAGGGCCATCAGTGCCGCGGTCAACGCCAGAAACATCAGAACCGAAGCACCACGAGGCTCACTGCCCCGTCCATGAAAAACGACTGGTCATGGTGCTGCGGGCGTGGCCTGACGAAAGCCGCAGCTGCTCGGGATGAATCAGCGCCGCACCCAGCGCGCACAGCATGAACAGCGCAAGCCACAGGACGAGCAACGCCAGGGGCAGAGCCACCACGTGCCGGAAAAAGATGGCAACTCCCAGAACCATGCCAGCAGAAGCAGCATGCCGAATATGGCTGGCGCCCGGAATTCCTGTTCATCCGGTTGCGCCTCCAGAAAATCATGCCCGGGATCACGCTCCCATGTAGCGCGAAGCCCCGTGTACACAACGCTGAGCGCAAACAGCAGCAGAACGATGGACATGTACCTCTCCCGCCAAACCGCGCCCGAACCCGAATCCCATCGGAAAAAGAATCCAGCGGGGCCACGGGCCCATTCGGTCCCACCGCTGTTCCCCATGAGCACGCCAGACAGCGCCCCGGCGCGTGTCACGGCCCCGCCCTCCACGGTATCGCCCCATGTCCCCTGACTGCCACCCACCACGGTGCAGACGGTCGACCCGCCCCTGACGGCACGGCAGCCGGCCCGCTCCCTTTCCTTTACCTCGCCGCCCATGGCAACGCTCCCCGTTGCGCAACCATGCCGTTGTCGGATCAACCCCACCGTCGCATGACTCCATCACCACGCACCGCAACACCGTTGCCGCATGACACACGATCGTCACGCCCCCCGTTGCGGCCCCGCTCCACACAGGCGCATTTCTGCGCCGCAAGCATCAGGTCATGCCGGTCCGGCATACCAGAACTGGTAGGATATGAGCAGCAACTGCCTCGAAGGCCACTGCCATGAAAAACTCGGTTTCCTTTCCTTCGGTCACTGGTCACCGGCCAGCGGTTCGCAAACCCGTACGGCAGCCGACACGCTGCTGCAGTCCATCGAGCTGGCGGTCGAGGCCGAGAAGATCGGCATCGACGGGGCCTACTTTCGTGTGCACCACTTTGCCCGGCAACTGGGCTCGCCGTTTCCCGCTGCTGGCCGCCATCGGCGCCCGCACCAGCCGCATCGAGATCGGCACCGGCGTCATCGACATGCGCTATGAAAACCCGCTCTACATGGTGGAAGACGCCGGCGCCGCCGACCTGATCGCCGGTGGCCGGCTGCAGCTGGGCATCAGCCGCGGCTCGCCCGAGCAGGTCATCGACGGGTGGCGCTATTTCGGCTACGAGCCCACCGAGGGCGAGACCGATGCCGACATGCGCGCGCCATGCGCTGGTCTTTCTGGAAATGCTGCAGGGCAAGGGCTTTGCCGAGCCCAACCCTGCAGCCGATGTTCCCCAACCCGCTGGGCAAGCTGCGGCTGGAGCCGCATTCGGAAGGGCTGCGCAGCCGCATCTGGTGGGGCATCGAACGCCACGGCCGTCTGGGCGGCGGAGCTGGGCATGAACCTGCAAAGCTCGACGCTGAAGGAGGACGAAAGCGGCGAACCCTTCCACGTGCAGCAGGCCAAGCAGATCCGCCTGTACCGCGACGCTCTGGAAAAAGGCAGGCCACGCGCACGAACCGCGCGTGTCGGTGAGCCGCTCGATCTTCCCGCTGATGGACGACGCGGACCGTCACTATTTCGGCCATGAGGGCCGCCGGGGCGACAGCGTGGGCTACATCGACAAGGACTTCCGTGCCGTGTTCGGACGCGCCTACGCGGCCGAGCCCGATGTGCTGGCCAGGCAGCTGGCCGAGGACGAGTGCCATTGCCGGGGCCGACACGCTGCTGCTGACCATTCCCGAACCAGCTGGGGTGGCCTAGACGTCCACCTGCTGGATGCCGTGGTCGACACGTGGCGCCGCTGCTGGGCTGCAGCGCTGACGGGTTCCTGCAGCGCGTGCGGCAGTGATTGCGGCAGCAAAAGGCATCGGCCCCTTGTCAGCATGCAGCTCACTGCTTTTCGGCGCGACCATCATCACCATCTGGCGGCCTTCGAGGCGCGGCATCGACTCGACCTGGGCGATCTCCCTCGATGTCGTTGCGCACCCGCTCCAGCAGCCGGATACCAAACTCCTGGTGCGCCATTTCACGGCCGCGGAAGCGCAGGGTGATCTTCACCTTGTCGCCATCCTGCGGAAGCCGATCATGTTACGCAGCTTGATGCTGTAGTCGCCGTCGTCGGTCTGCGGACGGAACTTCACTTCCTTGATCTGGACGACCTTCTGGCGTGCCTTGGCCTCGGCCGCACGCTTCTGTTCCTGATAGCGGAACTTGCCGTAGTCCATCAGCCGGCAGACCGGCGGCGTGGCGGTGGGGGCGATTTTTCGACCAGATCGACATCGGCCTCTTCGGCCATGCGACGGGCTTCACCCAGACGGAAAACGCCCAGCTGTTCATTGTCTTCGCTGCAGCAGGCGAACCTCGGGGGCGTGGATTTCACCGTTGATGCGGTGGTTGCGTTCGGTAGCGATGCTGATTTTCTCCGAATGAACTGAACGAATGCCGGCAGCACGCGGCTGGCGGCGCAGCGGAAGCCCCGAGCCTCATGCCCTGTACACGCCACACAGGCATGTACGGCCCCCGAATGGCCAAAAGGAGCACCGCAACCTCTGCTGCAGCACTCCCACCGGCCTCAATGTACCTTGTCTGCCCACCTGCTGCGACAGCAGACCGGCAAAACCGTCGAAACTCATGCTGCCCAGATCCTTGCCACCCCGGGCCCGGACGGCCAGCGTGCCGGCCTGCCGGTCCTTCTCGCCAACCACGACGAGGTAGGGAATCTTCTGCAGGCTGTGCTCCCGGATTTTATAGCCGATCTTGTCGCCCCGCAAATCGAGATAACCCCATCCTTGTTTTATCAGCCGTTGCCGGATGTCTTCGGCGCATAGTCTGCGGCCGAGTCCGTGACCGTGAGCACGGCCACCTGTACCGGCGCCAGCCAGGTGGGCATGGCACCGGCGTGGTGCTCGATCAGCGTGCCGATGAAAGCGTTCCATCGAGCCGACGATGGCCCGGTGCAGCATGATCGGGCGGCGGCGGCTGTTGTCTTCGGCCACGTATTCGGCATCCAGGCGCTCGGGCATCATCGGGTCGTACTGAATGGTGCCCACCTGCCAGGCCCGGCCGATGGAGTCCTTCAGGTGATACTCGATTTTCGGGCCATAGAAGGCGCCCTCGCCCGGCAGTTCCTCCCACGACACGTCGCAGGCGGAGAGCGCCGCACGCAGGGCGTTCTCGGCGTGGTCCCACGCCTCGTCGGTACCCAGACGCTGGTCCGGGCGCAGGGCCAGCTTGACCGAGACCTGGTCAAAGCCAAAATCCCGGTATACGGCCATGGCCTGCTGGTGGAAGCGGGTGACCTCTTCCTGCACCTGTGCCTCCGGTACAGAAAGATGTGGCCATCGTCCTGCGTGAAGCCGCGCACGCGCATGATGCCGTGCAGCGCCCCGAGGGTTCGTTGCGGTGGCAGGAGCCGAATTCGGCGTAGCGCAGCGGCAGGTCGCGATAGCTGCGCAGGCCGGCATTGAAGAGCTGCACGTGGCCCGGGCAGTTCATCGGTTTGACGGCATACTCGCGCTTCTCGGATTCGGAGAAGAACATGTTCTCCTAGTAGTTGTCCTTAGTGGCCGGAACGCTTCCACAGGTCCACGTCGAGGATCTGCGGCAGCGCACTTCCTGGTAGCCGTTTTCGCGGTAGCGGTCGCGGATGCCGTTCGATCCGCGCAGATCTCCCAGCCGCGCGGATGCCAGAACACCATGCCCGGGGCTTCGGACTGGGTATGGAACAGGGTCCAGCTCCTTGCCCAGCCGGCGATGGTCGCGCTCGGCCTCTTCGAGCATGTGCAGATAGGCGTCCTGCTCGTCCTTTTTGGCCCAGGCGGTGCCGTAGATGCGCTGCAGCATCTCGTTGTTCGCACGCGCCAGTAGCGCCAGCACCTTATCAGCTTTTCGAAGACCTCGCTTGCCGGTGGAGGTACGTGCGGTCCGCGGCGAGAGGTCGACGAAGCGGCCTTCGCGAGTAGAAGGTGATGTCTTCTTCGGCCGGGATGGACTGGATGATCTCGGCCTTGTATTTTTCGCCGACCGAGAGGAAGTATTTTGTGGCCTCGTCACGGTCCCATTCCTCGCGCACGACTTCCTCGTCGAGCTTTGCCAGCTCGTGCATGCGTTTTTCGATGGCGGCGAGGTCTTCGGGTGTGAAGGGGCGCTTGTAGGCAAAGTCGTAGTAGAAGCCGTTTTCGATGACGGGGCCGATGGTGACCCAGTGCCTCGGGAAACAGATCCTGCACGGCGTAGGCCATCAGGTGTGCGGTGGAGTGCCGGATGAGTGCAGGCTGTCCGGGATCCCTGTCGGTGACGATGGCGACCTCGGCGTCGTCGGTGACGGTACGGGAGAGTCGACGAGTTTTCCGTTGACTCGGCCGGCGATGGCGGCCTTGGCAAGTCCGGGACCAATGGAGGCGGCAATCTGGGCCACCGTGACAGCTTCATCGAAGCGGCGCTGGGAGCCGTCCGGCAGGGAGATGATGGGCACGTCTGGGCAGGAGGTAAGGGTTTCTGAAAACGCAGGAAGCCTATTCAAGCAAGCCGGAAAGATATCACAGGGAAGGGGGATGCTGGGGTTCGTTGTATCAGAACAACAGCGGGGGCATGCTGATGACGACTTTGTGGCGGGGCTGGTGATTCATGGAAGACGACTTCGGGTGGTGCGCCCGGGAGCGAGGCTCCTGCGGCTCATACGCTCACTGGAAGCTTTTGTTGCCCGCGACCTGCGTCGTGGTCAGCAAACCTCCAGCTACATCTTTCCGACAACCCGGGCTTCGCCCGACCGTCAGAAAGTCGTTCACGCGTACCGCGAAATCGCCGCAGGAGCCTCCCGCTCCCCGGGCCACTTCCCGGATTCATGGCATTGCGGCTTCGACGCGACAGAAAAAGCGCAAGCCCGGCCGTCCTCTGCCAGCCGCAAAGCCCCGGGCGGAGGGTTGCTTCTTTCGCGATTTCACGCAGTCGCGGGTGAACCGCGCCTACGAAGGCAGGTGTCTGTTCGCGCCAGTGCTGAGCGAAAGAAGCAACCCGCAGTCCGGGGCGTTTCCCATCGAAGCCGTCCTCTGGACCTCCGGATGTCACTGCACGCGCCCCCGCCTTTTTCAGGCATTGCGGCTTCGACACGGGAGAGACATTGATCCGGGAAAACCCTGAATACGAAACGTTCCTATAATGCTGCCGTTCCTGGGGGAGTCCCTCGCATCGGGCTGGCATGGCCAGCGTGATGTGCGCGGACTGAGAGTTGGCATACCGCCAAGACCCTTAGAACCTGATCCGGATCATGCCGGCGAAGGGAAGGAGGATTATTCGTGAATACCCCACTCGGCACCACCGAGGCCATTTGCTGGCTGGTGGTCTTTTTCTGCACTCTTTGCGGCGGCCGGCATCCTCGTATGCCCGGCGGCACAACGAGGATCTCGACGCCTTCGTCACGGCGCGCAATACGCAGGGTCCCCATTGCCACGCTGGCCAGCTGCTGGCCTCGGCGCTGGGGCATGGATTCTGCTCTCCCGGCCGAATCCAGCCACCTGGGGGCGGGATGTCGGCGGTGATCGGCTATGCGCTGGGCCTCGATGTCGCCCCTGGTGGCCGCATGCTGGTTCTGGGGCGGCGCATGCGCGAGCTGATGCCCCATGGGCATTCGCTGACGGAATATCTGATTGCCCGCTATGGCCGGCCCCTGTACGGGCTGACGCGTGGCCATCATGGTGTTCTATGTGTTCATCGAGCTGACCGCGGAGATCACGGCCATTTCGATGCTGATGACGCTGCTGGCACCGGTGCCGATGGGCTGACGGCGGTGATCGTGATGGGCACGGTGCTGCTCTACACGGCGGTGGGCGGGCTGCAGGCGTCGATCTTCACCGACAGGTGCAGATCATCATCATCGTGCCGCTGGCTCGCTGGCGCTGGTGGCGGTGGGCTGGCACATCACGGGCGGACCCTGGCCCCGTTTCGGAACGGCTGATGCAGAAGGCCCCATCTGCTGGATCTGGGCGATCTGCGGCTGATCTGAAGGCGGTGCAACCTTCGTGGCCATTCTGCTCACCGGCATTTTTCACCAGGGCAGCTGGCAGCGCGTCTATGCGGCCCGCTCGGTGGTCGGGACATGCAGCGCGGCTTTCGCTGGGCGGGCTGCTGGTGGTGCCGTTCATTTTCCTGATGGGCATAGTTCGGTCTGGCCTGGGTGGCACTGGAACCGGGCGGCGAGGCCTCGGTGGCCCTCTTTGCCGTGGTGATCCCCAGGTGGTGCCGTGGGTGGCACTGGCCTTCATTCCGCTGGGACTGTCGCTGGTGATGAGCAGTGCCGATACGGCCATCAGTGCCATCAGCAGCGATCATTGCGCGTGGATGGCGCGCGACTGATGCCGCAGGCGTCGCAGGCCAGCTGCTGCGGCTGTCACGCGGGCTGGTGCTGCGCTGGCTATTCCGGTGATGATCGTGGCGGCGTGGCCGGTGTTGCATGTACCTGTTCCTGCTGGCCGATCTGCTCTGTGCAGCGGCGGCCTTCCCGGTATTTCGGGCTCTGGAGCCGCCGGCATGATGGGGGTGGATGCGCTGCTGGGCACGCTGGCCGGGCTGGCGGCAGGCTGATGATGCTTCCCCGGCCGGACCAGCCCATGGACACGCTGCTGGAATCCTTCCTGCTGGCGGCACTGGTGCCGGTAGCCGTCACGGGTGTGCTGCGACTGGTGCGCAGGAATCGCACCGAATTCCGGCTGGAATCGCTGGACGACAGCGTGCAGCGGTTCTGATTCGGGACCAGGCCCGGCTCCGGGGAGCGCTAGTGCAGGCGGGAGCGTGCACGAACTCATTCGCCCCCGCGGGCCACCTTGGTTTTGGAGTGTGCGGGACAAGACGGCAGGGCGCACATCCTCGATGGCTTCCAAGATACCACCAGCGACAGTCATGCACGCACACCAGCGTGCTGGCAGGCCACGCGACCCGGCCGGGCAGAATATTCGGGAGGGCATTTACCTGCTAATGCCCTGCGCCTGCCGCTGGCGCAGCACTTCGTACACCACCACGCCGGTAGCCACCGAAACGTTGAGGCTGGACACACTGCCCATCATCGGGATGGACAGCAGCACGTCGCACTGCTCGCGCACCATAGCCGGCGCAGACCCCTTGTCCTCGGCGCCGCGCGATGTATGGCCACGAGGCCCTTCGAAGCGAGGTCTGATAGAGGTCGGCATCGGCCTGGTCGGCCAGACCATACACCTGAGAGCCAGCGTCCTGCAGCTGCTCCACGGTACGCACCAGGTTCGTGACCAGAATGTAGGGCACCGACTCCCCTGCCCCACTGGCCGTGTGCATGGCCACGTCGGTCAGCGGGGCGGCATGGTCCTTGGGGCGATCACGGCATCGACGCCGGCGCCATCGGCGCTGCGCAGGCAGGCACCGAGGTTGCGCGGATCGGTCACACCGTCGAGCAGCAGCAGGAACGGCGGCCGTTCGCGGCCTTCCAGATCCCGCAGCAGCGTGGGCAGGTCGGTATTGATGGTGTGCGTCTCCACCTGCGCGCCACCACACCCTGATGACGCTTTTTCCGCCGGCCATGCGGTCCAGCCGCCCCGCCTCGACACGGGGTGATCTGCACCTGCTGCTGTTGTGCCAGTTTCAGCAGGTCGCGCACACGCGTGTCATCGCGCTGACGGTCCACATACAGGGACCTGAGGCTGGCCGGTGCCTGACGCAACCGCGCCATCACCGCATGAAAACCATAGAGCTGCATGAGGGATGTTCCGAAAGGAAGCTTTAGAACCGGCGTGTAAGCGGCAGAAAGTCGTCAGGAAGAACTGACGAATTCACCGGATGAGCACAGGGCAATCAGGCTGCTGCGTTTCCGGGTGGAAGCCCGGTGGTTTTGGCCGTGGTGCCCGAGCGCCCTGCGCCGGCCCTGGCAGCAGAGGCGCACGGCCTGTCGTGGCAGTGCGGGCCGCGGAGCGCGCCCCCAGTTTGCACCGTGGGCTTTTCAGCCCGCGAAGCAGCGCGACTGCCAGCGCCCGCCCCGGTGTGCAGGTGGGAGCGGTGCTCGCCGTGCCGTTCCACTGTGGAGATGACACAGGCCGTGCGCTCCGCTGCGGAAGATGACGCGCTGGTTGCACGCTCGCTGCGCGGGACGGCGTACCGGCAAAGCGCGTCTGGGTGCGTGAGACGAGCCGGCAGCATGCTCCGCTGCACGGGACGGGTCGACGCTGCGTGCCGATGACCGGGACGGGCTGCCCGCCGGCACGCGCCGACATACGAGGCATCATCGGCACGGCGCCGGCTGCTGTCGTTCAGCAGGCGAAAATCGATGCGTCGTGCTTCCAGATTGACGGCTATCACTTCCCGACCTCGACCCCTCGTCGGTCAGGGCGTAGCATTTACCGGTGCGTTCGCCCATCAGCATCTGGGTCGCCTCGTCGAAGCGGGAAATATTCGCTGCCCAGTTCGGACACGTGCCATGCCTTCCACGCGTACAGGTCATCCAGCGTGATGAAGAGCCCGGAACGGCGCCACACCGGTGATGTGCCCGCGATAATGGGTCGCCGATGCGGTCACGCGATGACGCACTTCAGCCAGGCCTGCCGTACGTCGCGATCGGCTTCGTCGGCACGGCGCTCGTTGCCGAGCAGATCTGGCCCAGCGATTCCCAGACGGCCAGCGATTCACTGCGGACGACGGAATCCGGCCCCGGGGGCGTTCTCCCAGCTGGCGCAGAGGGTACCGGCTGCAATCGCGACCGCCTGGCCGCATGCGCTCGCCCATCGGCAGTGGCCCTTCGCGGCGGACGGCCCGGCACACTGCATGGCGGGCTGATAACGGCGATGCTGAGCAGCGCCTTTGATGGCACGTGTGATTCAGCAGGTCCGGATAGCGGCGGATCGGCGAGGTGAAGTGGGCATAGGCGTCACGGCCAGGCCGAAGTGCCCCTGGTTGCTCGGGCGTGTAGACGGGCCCGCTGCATGGAACGCAGCATCATGGTCTGCAGCAGCGCGGCGTCCGGGCGGCCATGGATGCGCTGCGAAAGAATCTGGTATCCTGCGGCCGGGGTCCGCGTTTTTCCTTCGCTTCCTGGGCCGCATTGCCCAGCGACAGGCCGGCACCCGCCAGAAATTCACGCAGTTTGGCCAGCCGGTCGGCACTGGGGCCCCTGCGCACCCGGTACAGTCCCGGGTGTTTGTTGCGCACCAGAAAATCGGCTGCACACGTGTTGGCAGCCAGCATGCATTCCTCGATCAGCCGGTGCGCATCGTTGCGGCTCTGGGCGACGATTTCGGTGATGCGGCCCTGTGCATCGCAGAGCATTTTTCGTCCGGGGGTGTCGAATCGATGGCCCCCGCCGCCTCGCGCAACTCCAGCGCCTGATAGAGCGCATACAGTTCGTGCAGGCGGGCAGCGCGCTGCGGCGTTCGATGGCGTCCACGTCGTCCCCACCAGAATGCCCCAGACCCTCGTTGTAGGTCAGCCGGGCCGCCGAATACATGACGGCCGGGTAGAACTGGTGGCGATGACTACGGGTCGTATCGTCACGCGTCGTGCCACCAGCACCAGCCGGTCGACCTCGCTCGATCGAGCACAGGCCATTGGAGAGTTTTTCCGCGCATCGGGATGACGCGACGCGAAAATACACCGAGGTGGTGCGGGACTGCGCTTCGGCATCCAGCGGCGGCTGCCGGGCGCACATATAGTGGCTGACATCGGCAATGGCCACCAGCGGAGCGCCGCCCTTCGGCCGGCCTCGGGCATCGGTGACGGCCTCGAGCAGACGGCATCGCGTCGCAGTCGCGGGCGTCCTCCCCGTCGATGCGTGACCAGTGCCACATCGCGCAGGTCCACGCGGCTGCGGTAGTCGGGCCGGGCGCAGCGTGTCGGCGCAGTCGCGTCGGCCTCGGCCAGCACGTCATCGGGAAAGCGGTGCGGCACGTGCGGAACTTGCGCACGGCAATCTCGATTTACGCCGGCATCGTCCATGCTGCCCAGCACCGGGTGACACGGGCGATGGGCGGCTTTGTTCCAGCCCGGTGGTTCGATGATGACGGCTGACACCACCTGCTGTGCCCCGCCCGCACCATGCGGGCTCGATGTAGATGTCGTGCCGCTGCTGGTCTGAGCGAGCATCAGCACGCCGCGCTCACTGACCAGCCGGCCCACCACGGGGCGCGGGTTGCGAGTGCGATCTCGACGATCTGCTTTCGGGCCGGCCCCTGGCTGTCGATATGCCGATGCGGCGCACGCACCCGGTCGCCAGCGCTACCTGACCATCGGCGCGGCGGCAGAAAGATGTCGCTGCCGTCATCCGGCAGCATGAAGCCGAAACCATCCGGTGGCCGGACACCCTGGCCGGAATCAGGTCGATGCGGCTGACCAGCATCAAGCGCCTGCGCCCGGCGAGATCTGCCCGTCGCGCCGCATGGCGGCCACACGACGCCGCATGCCCACCAGTGCCTCACTCGGGCACCGCATGCGCTCGATCGCTGTCTGGCGAGCGGCGCCCCTCTCGGGCCAGCGTATCCAGGATGGCCTGCTCGGCTGGGAGGACTTGTCTCTTGCATGTTTACGAGCCCAGAAACACCTAAACATACCATTTTATCGATTGCCCAGATGGCGGGTCGGTAGACGCACCAGGTTCAGGTCCCGGCGCCAGCAATGGTGGAGGTTCGAGTCCTCTGGGCACCAATTCTTCAGACTGGTTTTCAAACCCGGTTTGAATTCAGATCCGCTCCAGTCCGCTGCAGCGGATCGTCCCGGCTCGTCTTTCGGGCAGCATTCTGTCCATCAGGACTTTCTGCAAAAGTTCGTGAGCACTTTAAGCGCAGGATCGGAACAGGCCCAGAAGGCACTGCGGCAGCAGCATGTCGCCCAGAGCGGTGTGCGTTTTCGCGTACAGGGTCCCATGAGGGTCCGCTGGCAGGCTCTGCGCACGCGGCAAATACGACCTGGCGCGTGCAGTGCTCATTCGTTCCCCGCACTGCGCATACCACACGGACGGCGATGGATGGATACTGACCACATGCACAGAACGATGCACGCAACAGATGCCTGGACGAAAATGACCGAGCGAAATGACAGGACGGGATTTTACTGCAGTGCCGGGATGGAGAAACTCATCCGGAAAGATGGCGTCCTGTGGGATCTGGAACCCCTGTACTCACCTGTGAAAGGGTGATGTCCTAGGCCTCAGACGAACGGACTTCTGGTGGAGGTGGCGATGCCCGAAACTGCTGCGACCCTGCGATGCTAGCGCGCGCTCTCCCAGCTGAGCTATACCCCCAAAAGCGGCGCATGCCCAGCTCCAACATAAAATGCGTGACGAGCACCTGCGCCTTGTGGCGTCCCGTAGGATTCGAACCCCCTGTACTCACCCGGTGAAAGGGTGATGTCCTAGCCTCAGACGAACGGGACGTGGATCTGCACTGTATGCGTTTGCTGCAACAACTGCTACAGGATTGTCGGGACTGAAAGCTGGGTGGAGGCGGGATCGAACCGTTGACCTCTTGCATACGATGCGCAAGCGCTCTCCCAGCTGAGCTATACCCCCGTGAATCGCAATCAGTCGATAAATGGGATAATAACCAGTTTTTGGCAGAGGGCGCAAGTCAGTGCAAAAACACTTGACGGGCCACCGTTAACGCTGCTATCATTGCTAAACAGCCTGCAGGCAGGTTCGCGGCCTTCGGGTACAGATTGCAGGCTCATTATCAGTCCCCGCCCGAGGAAGCACTTTCCCATGACTGCATCGACTGATCGATGGCGGGGCCATCTCCGCACAGGTTCGAGAGAGAGTCCGCCTGGCGGCCGAACGATTCTGGCGCACCGTCAGCGCGACCGCCGTGATTCGTAGGGCGATCTGCTGCTTTCCCAGGTCTATGTGCGCAACAAGATCCTGCGCTGGCGAGGCAGCGGGCTTTCATCCAGTAAGCGAGCATCTGCCCGAAGGCACCAGCGAGTGCCGACCGCTCGCACTGCTCGACCGGCTGAACCACGATCCGCCGTGCATGGCATTCTGGTGCAGCTGCCGCTGCCGCCCATATCGATGCCCGCCGGGTGATCGAGGCCATCTCGTCACGCGACGGGACGGTTTTCGCGTGGCCAATGCCGGGCGTTGATGACCGGCGACCGCAGCGGAGTGCCCCGCACGCCGCTGGGTGCGATGCGCCTGCTGGAAACCATCAGTAGCGCGCGGCGCCGCAGTGATCGTGGGCCAGCAACTGGTGGGCAAGCTGCAGCGCACTCGCAGCGGCGCAGGCAGCGCCACCGTCGCCGCTGTGAACAGCAAGACGCGCGACCTGGCCGCCCAGACACGATGCGCCGACATTCTGGTGGTGGCGCGGGCCGCCCCCGGATGATCACGGCCGACATGATCAAGCCGGCAGTGATGACGTGGGCATCAAACTGCCTGCTCGGATGGCAAGCTGGCCGGTACGTGACTCTCGAGGGCGCAAAGGACGTGGCCGGCTGGATCTACCCTCGGTGCCGGGCGGCGGCGATGTATCACTGCCATGCTGCTGCAGAACACCATCACGGCGAGCCTGCCGGCAGCTGGGAGCTGGCACACGGAACCACATGCCCCATTGCGCCCTTCCCTCACGCGAAGATCATTTCCTCCTTCCCTGGCATGACCACTGCTTCTTCTTCCGGCGGCGCCGGTACCGATACCGCCTCCCCGACGCCGCCGTTACGGATACCGCCGCCAAACCCGCGCTGGCCCGGCCCGTCGTAGCTGCTGCACTTCACGGCCATCGAGCCGGAACACGTCTCGCGGCTGGATGCGCTATTGGCCGATGCCGAACAGGCGCTGGCCCATGTCACGGCCCCCGAAGCGCCGCTGACCTGGAGGGCTTCGTGCTGCCGCTCGCAGCAGCAGGCCACCCGAGCGGCTGGGCCACGCCTGGGGCATCGTGCAGCACGCCTGAATTCGGTGATGGAGCACGCCTGCGCGACAAACCTTCAACCAGACTCTGCCCCTGGTGGTGGAGTTCTGACCCGCTGGGCCAGAACCGGGCACTCTTCGACAAGTACCGGGCCTTCCGTGCCAGTCCGGCCCATGCAGCGCTGATGCTGCCCGCGCCAGACGCACACGATCACGAAGTGCGCGATTTCCACGCTGAGCGGCGCGGCTGAGTCGCTCTGGCGCGTGAGCGCTTCGCGGCCATCCAGGAAGAGCTGGCGGCCCTGCAGCAAGTTCCTCCAAACGTGCTGATGCCACCAATGCCTTCGAGCCGCTGATCCCGGACACGGAAGGCTGATAGCCCGGCTGGCCGGCCTGCCCGACGACGCGGTGGCGGCTGCCCGCCCGATGCCGAACGGCACGAAAAGCAGGGCTGGCGCTTCACGCCGCAGTTCCCGTCGTGACTTCCCGGTCATCCAGTACGCGCACGACCGTCGCTGCGCGAGACGATGCTACCGTGCCCGATGCAACCCACGACGCGCGAGGGCAGCGCGGGCAACACGGCACTGATCCAGCGAGATCCCGCGTCCAGGCGAGGAAAGGCGAAGCTGCGGACTGGACAGCTACGCCCACACCTGTCGCTGGAAAGCGAAGATGGCCGGACACCCCGGCACAGGTCGAGCAGTTTCTGCTGTGACAGGCGCGTGCGCCTGCCTCCTTGCCGCAAAGGGACTGGCCGAGCTGCGCGCCTTTGCTGCCGAAAAAGGTCCGGCCCGCCCGAGCTGCAGGCCTGGGATACTCGGCCAGCGAGGCACTCAAGCCAGGGAACGCTATGCCTCTCGGACAATGAGGTGAAGCAGGGCTTTTGCGCTGCGCGCGTGCTGGCCGGCCTGTTCGGGCTGGTGGAGCGTTTGTTCGGCGCGCAGATCGGCGAGGACCAGGCCGAGGGCTGGCATCCGGACGTGCGCTTCTACCCGCATCACCCCGCAACGGTGAGCTGCTGGGGCCGCTCTATCTGGACCCGTGTGCACGCGAGCCGGCAGCCGGGCGCCTGGATGAACGACTGCCGTGGCCGCGCCAGCGTACGAGAACGGCCGCTGCGAGACACCGGTGGCTCATCTGGTCTGCAACTCTCCAGGCACGCGCAGCGGGCAGCCCGCGCTGCTCACGCACGACGATGTCACCACCCTCTTCCACGAATTGGTTACGGCTGCACCCATGCTGACGCAGGTGGATGCGCTGGCGGTGTCGGGCATTTCCGGCGTGGAATGGGATGCAGTGAGTTGCCCGCAGCCAGTTCATGGAGAACTTTGGGCGTGGAATGGAATCGTCGAATCGATGACCCACCATGAAGACCGGCGAACCCATGCCGAAGGCGTCTGTTCGACCGGATGCTGGCGACCGCAACTTCCAGGCCGGACTGTAGACGCTGCGGCAGATCGAAGCCTCGCCGTTCGATCATGCGTTGCGACCAGCAGGGCGGCGCAGGCGCCGGCCGCTGGCGAGGCCAATCCGCAGCGATCCGGATGCCGTGCGCCAGAGGTAGGCGGATGCTGCTGCCGCCCGCCTTCAGCCCGCTTCCAGACAGCTTTCAGCCACATCTTGCCCGGCGGCCAGCGCGGCAGGCTACTCAGCAGCGTGTGCAGTGCTGTCGGCCGACCGCTTGCTGCCTCGGGAGGAGGAAGGGCTGTTCAACCCGGCGGTGGGCCAGCGTTTTCCTGCAGGAGATACTCGGCAGCGGCCGACCGGGCCATCGACCTTCTTTCAGGCGTTCAGAGGTCGGGCCCCCGAGCTGGATGCCCTCAGGCGGCATATGGGATGGTGGAAGCCAGGCAACCCATCGCGAGGCCCAAGGAGCGCCGAAGGTTTTTCCGGCAATCCTGCTTTGGCGACGGCCTGTGGCCTGGCAGCACAGCCGGCCGCCGCCGCCACCTACAAAATGGACCGACCCGGCAACGTCGTTTTACGGTGATCATCCGCCCTCGGAAGACGCGCAGCCGATGCGCCGCCCGGGCGGCATGACCGTCACGCCCATGGCGCGGCCGGCGGAAGACCCCGACCATCCACTTCCCGCAGGCGCTGCGCCGAGGCCGCCGGGCGCCAGCCCGGTGGCGCTGTTCGTGGCGAAGGACTGTCAGCCCTGTGGCCTGGCGGCCGCCCATCTGCGAGCGTGGCATCCCCTTCCAGGAATGGAAGGTGATGACGCATGCCGACTTCGAGCGCTTCAAGGCGCTGGGCTTCACCGGCAATGGCTTTCCGGGCCAACATAGGTGGGCGAGCAGCGCAGCGTGGGCTACGAGGTGAGATGCTGGAACAAGCTGCTGGATTCGGCACAGTATCCGGCGCGAATCGGAGCTGCCTCGCCACCTACCAGGATCCGGCCTCGGCCAGTCTGGCCCCCGAAGATTCCCTGCAGGGCAGCGCCAGCTTCCATCAGCCGGTGCGCATCATCGATGCCAGCGAGGTGCGTCCGGCCGGCGGCCAGCGCATCGACCCGGGCGCCACCCGAGGCAACGCGCCGGCTTCGTTCCGGTTCTGGAGTCATGAATGCAGCCGGGTGTCTCCGGCTTTCCGATCCTCCCGACAACCCCAACGGGCGCTGCGCTGATCGTGGCAGGGGTCACGCATCATGAACGGCGCCCTTCGTCCTGGCGGCGAAGGCCGTAAGCGGCGGCACCACCGTTGAATGAAAGCCGGAGGTATCGGATGAACACGCCCGGACACTGAACGATAGGCATTATCACGGTTGTTATGCATGCGCATGTCCTTGCATGCAGGCTGGGCAGTAACAGCCCTTTCGATGCCGTTTCTTGACGTGCTGAGGCCGTTTCCGCAGTTTTCGCGAAAATGACGCCGGGCGAGCGTCTATCATCGGTGCCATTGTGACACTTTCTGACACGGCACGCATGAATCTCCAGCAATTGGTTCCGTCCGCGAGGCCGCGCGCCGCGGCTTCAACTCACGGAAGCGGCGCGCGCTGCACAGTCGCAGCCCGGCGTGAGCCGCCAGATTCGCGAACTGGAACAGGAACTGGGCTCGAGCTGACCCGTGCGGGCGACTGGCGGCTGACCCGCTGAGCAGGCCGCGTCGGCGCTGCCCGTCATCGAGGGCATTCTGGCGGGCGCCGAGAACCTGCTGCTGCGGGTGGGTGAGGAATACGCCCGCCAGTCGGCCGGCTGAAAGCTGAGCATTGCCGCCACCCGATCTGCAGCAGGCGCGTTACGCGCTGCCCGATGCGTGCACGACTCCGGCGCCGCTATCCGGACGACAGCTGAGCGCATCGGGGATTCCGCCCAGCAGGTGGCGGAAATGCTGCTCAACGGTGAAGCCGACATCGGCATTGCCACCGAGGCACTGACCGAGTACGAGCCGCTGGTGACGCTGTCCTGCTATCGCTGGACGCACAGTGTGATCGTGCCGCCGCGCCATCCGCTGCTCGATGACGAGACGCCGACGCTGGAGCGGGTGGCCGATTATCCGGTGATCACCTACAGCGGGCTTCTCGGGCCGTATGCGCATCGACTGATGCCTTCCACGCCCGTGGCCTGTCACCCAATGTGGTGCTGACGGCCGCGGACGCCGATGTGATCAGGGACCTACGTGAGCTGGGACTGCGCATCGGCATCGTGGCGTCGATGTGCGCTTCGACGAGAGCGCGACACGGCTGCGGGCCATCGATGCCGGCCAGCTCTTCCCGGTGAACGTGACGCGGCTGGCCTTCAGGCGCGGCACCTTCCTGCGCAGCTACGTGTACGATCTTCATCGAGACCTTTGCCTCGCCATTGACACGCGAGGTGGTGGAACAGGCGGCCACGCAGACGCCGGGGATCGATTTCCAGATCTGAAACGGCTGCCAGCCGGACGCTCAGATCATGACGGCGGGGTCGGCCGGCGCCCCATGGGCACCCGACCAGTCGGCGCCGGCCTCGAAGCGGGTCTCCTGCCGCGCCCGCAGGTGCAGCGTGTCGCCCCGCTGCACGGTGTGACGGCGCGTGCAGATCCTGCCAGGCCTCGCGCGACAGCTCCACGTCGATGAAGCTGCCGTTGTCCGGGCGCTTCAGTTCCAGCCGTGTGCGCGGCCCCACGGTGAGCGCCTGCGAGAACTGCACGGCCAGCGTGCCGGGGCCGGGGCCATCGACCACATCGATCTCGTGCGGTCGCACGTAGACGACGGTCCGGTTCGCCTCCTGCTTCGTGTCTGCCCCCTGACTCTGCTGCGCCCCCGGTTCCGCATCGGTTCCCTGCCGTTCCTGCACCGTCCGCGTGTCCACGGCAGCGCCCGCGAACGGTGTGCCTGCAGCCTGGCCAGCAGGATGCACGGCCGCGAAGTGCCCTTCGAACAGGTTCACATCCCCCAGAAACTTCAGCACGAAGGGCGTGGCGGGCCGGTCGTAGACCTCTTCCGGCGTGCCCGTCTGTTCGATGCGGCCGCGGTTGAGCACCACCACCCGGTCGGCCACTTCCATGGCCTCGTCCTGGTCGTGCGTGACGAACACGCTGGTGACGTGCATCCCGTCGTGCAGGCGCTGCAGCCAGCGGCGCAGTTCCTTTGCGCACCTGGGCATCGAGCGCCCGAAGGGCTCGTCAGCAGCAGCACCTTCGGTTCCACGGCCAGGGCCCGGGCGAGCGCGATCCGCTGGCGCTGGCCCCCGGAGAGCTGTTGCGGGTAGCGGTCGGCCAGCCAGTCGAGCTGTACCAGTTCCAGCAGCGCGTACCCGCCGGCGGATGTCGGCCTCGGCCGGCCGGCGGCTGCCGCGGCATGACCCGCAGCCCGAAGGCCACGTTCTCGAAGATGGTCATGTGGTTGAACAGCGCGGTGCTGGAACACGTAGCCCACGCCCCGCGCCTGCGGGTCGGCGCGTGGCATCGGCGCCATGAAAGAGCACGCGGCCACTGTCGGGCTGCTCCAGCCCGGCGATGATGCAGCAGCAACGAGGTCTTGCCTGAGCCGGACGGCCCCAGCAGCGCCACCAGCGAGCCGGACGGGATGTCCAGAGAAATGTCGTCGCAGACCACAGTAGCGCCGAAGCGCTTGTTCAGATGATCGATCAGGATGCTCATGTCGGATGCGGGATGTCTGCCACGTATCGCCAAGGGTCGACCACGAGCACCCGACCCATCACGGGCCAGCGCCCGGCCGTCACAAGGCGTCCGAAGGCAATCGGCAATCGATGTCAGATGCCGAAGGCCGCAGCTCGGCATCGTTGGGGATGCGTCCCTGGGCCACTTCCGGTGCGGTGACGGCACCTGCTCTGCAGACCATGCTGCCGGGCGGCACCGAACGGGTGAGCCAGACGTTACCGCCGATGACCGAGCCACGGCCGATGGTGACGCGCCCCAGCACGGTGGCGCCGGCGTAGATGACGACCTCGTCCTCCAGGATGGGATGGCGGGGCTCGCGCTGACCAGCGAACCGTCCTCCTCGACGTTGAAGCGCTTGGCGCCCAGCGTGACGGCCTGATAGAGACGCACCTGGCGGCCGATGATGGCGGTTTCGCCGATGACCACGCCCGTGCCGTGATCGATAGAAATGGTCACCGATCTGGGCGCCCGGATGGATGTCGATGCCGGTGGCCGAATGCGCGCAGCTCGGCCATCACGCGCGCCGTGAGGGTGATGCCTTCGTATGAGCAGGTGCGCCAGCCGGTGGTGATCGTGCCCAGATGCCCGGGTAGCAGATCAGCACCTCGTCCTGCTGCCTGGCGGCTGGGCGCCCTGGTCGGCGGCGGTGACATCCGAGTCGATCAGCTCGCGCACTCCGCGCTGGGGCCTGGCCGAAGCGCTGGACGACGGACACGGCCCGTTCACTCTCGTCGGGGCACAGATCCTGACAGCCGGAGCGGAAGACGGCTCGCGCCGCACCTGCTGGTGCAGGGCCGACAGCGCCATGTCCAGCGTGTAGCCCACATATGGTCGATATTCCCGGAACGAGGATCGGGGCGGCCCAGGCGATGCGGGAACAGCGCCGCCGCCAGGCCCGCCGACCACCTCGGCCAGGCACCGCCGCGACGGCAGCAGCGGCGGCTTTTCATTGCCCTGGCGGGCACGGGGCACCGTTGCAGCGCTTCGCGCAGCTGCGCCACCACCTCGTCTCATACCAAAGGAAGGTTTGATCATCGTCACCATCGTATGGAAATCCAGTCCCGAATATACCGCCCATCGCACCATCAGGTCTGCGCATGCCCACGCTCTCCCGTCGGCGGCATATCGGACTATCGCCGGTGCCCCCGAAGGCACAACGGTTTCCGGGCATATCGGCCGCCTGCCGTGTCGCAAAGCCCACGCCGCTGCCGGCGATGTCAACCAGCCCGTCCCGCCGGTACCGATGCCGGTCGATCTGCACCGCCCGGCATAATCGCTAGCAATGGCGCAGCCCGCGAGCGGCCGCCCTGCTGCAGCTGCCCGTGTTGCCACCCTGCCCGCGTGGGCAGCACGCCGGCACCGCTGATGCCCGCCCCGCGCCCCCTGCGCTCCCGCTTCCAGCCCGCTCCGCAGGACCTGTCCGCATGACCTCCTGTTGCCAGTGCCTTCATCTACCTGATCTCGGCCCGCCATTGCCGTGCTGCCGTCCAAACGGCTGGGCCTGGGCCCGGTGCTGGGCCATCTGATTGCCGGCATATTGATCGGTCCGGTCTTCGGCCTGGTCGGGCAGGAAGCGGAGAGCATCCAGCACGTGGCCGAATTCGGCGTGGCGCTGATGCTGTTTCGATGGGTCTGGAACCGGAACCCCACAAGCTCTGGCAGCTGCGCTACAAGCTGCTGGCCTGGGCGGCCTGCAGGTGATCCTCCCACCATTGCGGCTATCACCGGCATTGCCCTGCTGGTCGGCAGCCTGGACGGTGGGCGGGCCGCCGGCTGCGTGCTGGCCATGTCGTCCACCGCCATCGTGCTGCAGACGCTGGGCGAGAAGAACCTGCTGAACAGCCAGGGAGGCCAGGCGTGTTTTCGGTGCTGCTCTTCCAGGACATCGCCGTGATCCCGATGCTCGCGCTGCTGCCGCTGCTGGCCCTGCCCGAGCTGAGCCACCAGGTGGACGAGGTGGCCCACCATTCCGGATTCGATCAACCTGTTGGCGGGCATGCCCGGCTACCAGAAGGCCGGCATCACCCTCGGAGTGATCGGTATGATCATCGTCGGCGGCCACTTCCTGGCAGCCCCTGGTGTTCCGCTACATCGCCGCCGCCCGGCTGCGCCGAGATCTTCACCGTCGTGTCGCTGGCGCTGGTCATCGGCATTGCGGTGCTGATGTCGCTGATCGGCCTCTCCCGCACTGGGTACCTTCCTGCCGGCGTGGTGCTGGCCAACAGCGAGTACCGCCACGAGCTGGAAAAAGCATCAGCGAGCCATTCAAAGGGCTGCTGCTCGGGCTTTTTTCTTCATCACGGTGGGCGCCGGCATCGACATGGACTATCTCTATGTCAAGCTCTGTCCATCCTGGGGCTGACGCCGGCGGGCCAAGGGAGTCATCCTCTGGCTGCTGGGCCTGCTGTTCCGCCTCAAGCGGCTGCACCGCAGCCTGTTCTGGCTGGCGCTGGCCCAGGCCGGTGAATTCGGCTTCGTGCTGCTACGCTGGTCAGAGCAACGGCGTGCTGCCCTCGGCCATTGCCAAGAAGCGCTGCCGCTGGTGGCGCTTCCATGCTGTTCACGCCGCTGCTGTTCATCGTCTACGACAAAGCTGATCGTGCGCGTGCGCCTACCAGTCGGGCCGGGCCCCGAGCAGGCCGACGACCACATCGAGCAGAAACACCTGGTCATCATCGCCGGTCACGGCCGCTTTCGTCACGCGTGGTCAACGCTCATGCTGACGGCCTGCGCGCAGCAAGACCACCGTGATCGACCACAACGCCGCCACGGTGGCCGATAGCGTTTCGGGGTGGAAACCTACTCGGCGATGCCGCACGGCAGGAGATGCTGCTGACGGCCGGTCTGGCCGAGGCGAAGCTGCTGGGTGGCCATCGACAACCCGGAACAGGCGCTGCAGATCGTCGAGTTTGCCCACAAGATCAACGTCGATGAAGATCGTGGCATCGCCCTACGACTCGCAGCACACCCCACGAGCTGGTGCACGCCGGCGCCAACGAGATCGTGCGCGAGAACTTCGATTCGGCCGTACGCTGCGGCAAGTGGGCCCTGGAGCCTGGGTCATAGCCCGCCCGAAAGGCCGAGGAAGTGGCAACCTGTACTCTCCACCGCAACCCGTCATGTGGCATGGCCGTGCCGCCGGGCGTAGGACCCGAGCATCGGCATCTTCGAACAAAGGCGCTGATCGACATCGCCCGCGTGGAAATCGCCGAAACCGAACGCCTGATCCGCCAGTTGCTGCACGATCAGTCCATCGCCTGGCGGATGCCGCCGAAACCACCACCGAACACGGCGACGACCCGAACATGAGCGAACCTGGTGCAGGGCGCGATGCCCGGCCAGCCTCGGACCCCACCCATTAGCCTGCCGGCAGACCCGGAAGACATGTCCGCAGCCACGCACGCGCGCGATCGCGCCCGCCTGGCGATGGTTTATGCACACGCATGAGTTCATGCGTTTCGCCCGATACCGCAGCCCGATGGCGCACTTTGCGGGACGGTGGCATGATGCGCAGCTCGCATTCATGCTTCGTCCGATCCCATGGCGCAAACATCCCGCCCCGCTGTGCGTTAGCCTGCTGCCCGCCGTGGCTGCAAATCGCCCGCTGCCCACTGTCCCGGGCGCCCAGGTGGCATGAACAGACGCCGCTCAACGCCACCCATGACGTGGGCCGCGAGCTGTTTCTCTTCGAGATCAATCCGTTGTTCGTCGCCCACCGCAGAGCAGCTGAAAACAGGGCCAGACGCTGAAGACCATCGACCAGTCCGCGTGGCGGCACCGCAAGCGTCAGTGCACAGGACATCATCCAGGGCAAGAAAGGCCGAGATACCGTCACCTTTCTAATCAGGTGCCGGGACATCGACATTCTGGTCAAGCGCCGGCTGGTGGCAAAGGACTGGGCCAGCCAGTTCCCGAACAACGCCTCGCCCCACCACAGCACCGATTCGCCTTTCATGCGGTCCGCAAGGGCAAACCCGGAAAGGCAGTCCGCGACTGGAGCGATCGCCCGGCCGAGACGCGAGCTGGCCTCTCCCAACCCCAAGACGCAGTCGCGCCACTCAGCCTGGGGCCTGGAACGACGCACAGGAGAAGTTCGGCGGTGACGAGGCTGCGCAGAAGAAGTTCGCGGCGGCACGCTCGGCAAATGTGGAGAACTTCCCCACCGGCGGGCGCATACGGTGGCGTACCGCCCAGAAACGGCCAGGGGCGATGTGCTGCTGACCTCGAGTCCGGAGATCATGAACCTGGTGACCGGTGACGAGTCTCAGGGCCCAGGGCTTCGAACCGGTGGTGCCGCCCACCAGCGTGATGGCTGCCTTCCCGGTGGCCATCGTGGGACAAGGTGGCCGATGCCGCACCCGCGACATGGCCAGGGCCTACCTGCAGTTCCCAGTACAGCGCGCGAGATCCAGCAGCTGCTGGCCTCGCCACAACCTGCAGCGTGCATGTGATCCCGAGGTGAAGGCCGCCACCGAAAAACAGCGTCTGCCCCGGTGAAGCGTGGATCCGGCCACCTTCGGTGGCTGGGAAGGCATCCAGAAAACCCACTTCGCCAGCGGCGCCCTGCTGGACGTGCTGCCGGCTGAAGGCCGCCAGCCAAAGCGGCCCGCCGACCCGCAATGCGCTTCTTCCAGACTCGGTTGCTGCTGCGGCTTTTGGCCGGGCTTCGCCCGTCAGTACCGGATTCACCCTGGCTATCGTGGTGATCCTGATCCCGCTGCTGGTGCTGCTCTGGCACGCAGCCGATCTCGCTGGACACAGTACTCGCCGCCATCTCCGATCCGCGGGTGGTGGCCAGCTACCGGGTCACTTTGCCGCTGGCCGGCGCGGCCCCGTCCAGCACCGCCGCGCGGTGACGCTGATCGGCCTGCTGCTGCACCTGGGTGCTGTCGTCGCGCTGGCCGAGTTTCCTGGCGCCGGGCTGCTGGATGCGCCGATCGACCTACCCTTTGCGCCGCCCACCGCCGTGGCGGGTCTGACGCTGGCCACGTTTCGCGTGGCTGGATCGGCCAGCTGTTTGCTGGGATCAAGAGATTTCGCCAGTGCCTTCCCGGCGTGATCGCCATGATCTTCACCAGCATCCCGTTCATCGTGCGCACCGTGCAGCCGGTCATCGAGTGATCTCGGCCAGGTCGTGCGTAGCCGCCCGAGTACCCGGTGCCCGGCCGGCGCAGATCTTCTGGCGGGCATCCTGCCCGCCCTCGCTGACCGGCGCTGCCGCTGGCCGGTGCCAGCCAGGGCCTTCATCCGCAGCCCGGGTGAATTCGGCGCCGTGGGTGACGATCGCCGCGCAAACTATCCCTTCAAAACGGAGATCACCGTTGATGATCTTCGTGCGCTCTGCAGGAATTCGACGACGCCGCAGCGGCAGCCATCGCCCGGTGCGCTGATCGCTGCAGTGCGGCTCTCGCCAGCCGCGAGGCCGCCGCGTGCTGGCAGCGGGAGCTGAGCCATGCATGGCTTCCCGTACACCATCAGGCAAGACCGCGCACCGCACGGCACCGCGCATGCCCGCGCCGCCGGCCTGCGCTTACGCCACGTCCAGTGGCTGCTGCTGGCCCCGCGCGCGTGGCGGCCAGCCCGCTGCGCCGGTGCCGCCACCGGCGATGATCTTCGCCCGGCGTGGCTGCCGGCGGCCGGGCGCCTCCTGGTGGAGAACCCGTCGGCCGATTACCCGCGACCACGCCTTCGGCCTGACGGTACTGGCCACCGTGGTGACCATTCCGGTCAATCTGGCGTTCGGCATCCTGTGTCTGGTGCCGGTACCCATCTACCGCTTTGCGGGCCGGCGGCTGATGCCGGCCCTGATCGACATTCCCTATGCGCCACGTCACCGGTGCGCGGCCTGGCGCTATCGCTGCCACGTACGGGCGCAACCGCGTGGTGGCGGCGGCTTTCCGGCCACGACATCCAGCTGACGCCCCGCTTGGCCGGGCATCATCATGGTCGCCATCTCGTCACCTCGCCCTGTGTGGCGCGACTGGGTGGATCCCGCTGGATGGAGACTCCAGGGTCACGAGGAGGAACAGGCGGCGCTGGCTGGGCGGCGCTGCGGCTGCGTGATCTTTTCGCATGCAGCGCTCGCCGGAAGATCCGCTGGGCCCCGCTCGTCACGGCATCATGCGATCACTAACGCCCGCGCCGTGGGCGAATTCCCTGGCGCCGTGCCGTGCTCGCGCACGCTGAACTTCAGAGGACGCACGCTGCCGCTGGTGCCTGAGCAGCTCCAACAACGAGACTACAAGACGGTTGCAGCCTTTCACGGCGCGCCGCCATTCTCGGACGCTGATGATGCCGTGCCGGACGCTGGGTGCCGTCACGACGTTGGCTGGAAGCTGGTGTCCAGGTGCGACAGGCCCGCTGAACGCCGCCGTGGTCCGCTGTGTTGTGCCGTAAAGCAGCGTGCGCAGGGCGCCGCGCAGTGCAGCGATCTCCAGGAGTCAGCGCAGCCGCGTGATCGGCGAAGCATCGAGAATGCTCGTCACTGACTCTGCTGGCCACCGCCAGCTGCAGGGCAACCGGCAGCGCGCGGGTCGTGGATCGCCCGGCATGGAAGCCAGAAACGTCGCAGGGCTTTTTCAGAGGCCTCACCGAGCGATGTCACTGCCCCTCACTCCTCCGGAACATCTGAATGGACTTCACCTCCCCGCCTTCTGGCTGGCCGCGGGCACCGTGCTCATCGACATTCTGCTGGGCGGCGACATGCGCGTCGTCATCGCCGTACCGGCCGGTGCAGCGCTGGATCCCGCCAAGCGGCGCCAGGGCATCGCCGCACCGTCGGTGCTGCTGACGCTGCGCATCCTCGCTGATCGTCTTTGTACTGTCACTGCCGTCGGTCCACTTTACCCGAAACTGGTGGCGCGTGCCGCTCTTCGATCGGCACCGCCGTTGCCGCCCGAGAGGAAGATGCGCGGCGACTATCGCCAGCCCTCCTGACCGGCTCGCGGCGGTGCGCACCGTCATCAGACGCTGTACCCGGTGATGAGCGTCGACAATGTCATCGCTACCGCGCCGGCGCGGCCCAGGCGGCCGGTGGCGATAGCGGCGTGAAACTCGCTGGCGGTGCCCGGCCTGCGCAGCGTGCCCATCATCAATCTGGGCAGCCAGCTGATTATCCGGCGATGGACCCGCTTCTCATCACCATCGCGCGGGCGGCTGCTGCTGGCGCTGATTGTTGGCGGCATGATGCGTCGCCCGACTGGCAGTGCCGAACACGCGATCCCACATGGCAGCTCGCGTAGCATCAAGCGGATCGCCGAGCTGCCGGTGCCGTGCTGGTGCTGCTGGCGGGTGCATCGCCGCCCGCCGCGTGCGCAGCCGCGGCGGCTGCGCGAACCGGCGCCTCCCGCCGGGCACACTGAGCACCAGGACACCGCAACCAGGTGGAGACGCCCAGAACTGACAGGAAAGCCTGCACCTCCCTGCACTGCACGCCGGCCGCCACCGCAGCCGCGCAGCTTCAGCCATCCCTCGAACTGGAAATCACCTCCGGCCGCCGGCCCGAGGATCAGGGTCGGCCAGCGCCCGGCCGGAGCCGCAACCATGCGTCCAGCCCAGCGCGCCATGGCCGGTGTTGCAGAAACAGTCCCCGCACGCGGCTGGGCCCAGTATAAGGCGGCGATATTGCTTCGCGTGCGGTTGGCCGCAGGCCGGTCCAGAACAGCGCCTCGCGCCGGATCGCTCACCCCGGAAAGAGTTCCAGGGTACGCCGCACCAGCGCCTCGTGCGCGCACCGCTGAGCGCCATGCCGTAGCCATCGAGTTCGGCGTGCCTGCCACCCGCAGCCGGTCACCAAAGCGTGAGACGCTGTCTGTCGCGGTGAGACTCACCTTGTGGTGCCTTCGCCGCATCCAGCACCGTGCAGTGTGGCCGAATAGCCCTTGGCCGGATAGATGTCCCAGCCGCACCCCACATCCGCCAGCGCCGCACTGCAGCCGCCCCAGCGCCAGCACTATGCCAGCGGCATCGGCCTTCAGCATCCTCGTGGCTGCCGCGTTCGCTACTGGCACTCACCCCCGCATGCCGGCATCCGGTAGCGCAGCAGCTTCTGCAATTCTGCACACACCGGAAGCGAAATCTGCACGCCCTCCCCGGCAGCCAGCGCCGTCTAGCCGGGTGGTGAACAGGTTCACATCACCCGGACTCATCGGCCGGTGAACGTGGCGGCCAGCAGGTGCGTCGCGCAGCAGCCAGCGCCGGTTCGATCCCTGACCACCCGGTCGGGCGTGATCACTCCGCACGCCTGCAGCTCCATCTCGCGCATGATCCGCGCCGGCTCCAGCGCCTCGCTCGAAATCCTGCTGGCTGGTGCAGAAGTGCGCATGCTCTCTCGTGGAGATGGTCGTAGCCTGGATGCGGGTCTGCTCTCGCGAGTGCCTGCAGGCTGGGCCCGGCTACTGTAGGTCCCCAGACTTCGACCAGCCGCAGCACGTTGTGACGGGTACGCGCTGCCGTGCACTCGCGCAGGAATCTGGCAGCTGCGCCACCGCTGCGGACCTGCCCGCAACCGAACAGCAGCGGCGCATCCTCGCAGCTCGCAGCCACACTTCAGGAGCTTTGAGCGGCGCGGACGGATTGGCCCACTTGCCCGTCGGCACGACTGACCGACTGACCTTGGCCCCATTGCCGAAACTGCCCCAGCCAGGCGGCCTGGGCGTTGCGCTCCAGCACCGTCACCGTTTCATGCTGCCTGCTGTAAATACCACGCCAGGTCACCCCGACTCACGCCGGGCACCCATGACGATGATCACTGCACCTTTGTCTCTCCCTCGGGAGCCTCGGCGAAAGTCCTGGCGATGACACCTTGACTCCCTCGTGTTTCGCGCGCGCCGTGCACCGCCCTCCTGTTCCGGGAGCGCAAGACCTGCGCGCCGTCACGTATGACCGCAGCCGCGGGCGGCATCACGGCACATCCCGCTCAGGGCGCCGCGCCACGGCAGCCCGCCACCCGGCCATTGCACCCGACAGCGGCAGAAACGGGAGAAACGCAGGTTCTTCAGGCCTGCGGCTACGCAGCGCGTGGTGGCTTACTGGCTGCGGCATCGTGGTGGCTGCGGCGTCTTCTGCGGCGCCGCAGCACGTCAGGCATAGCAGATTCCCGGGCACAGGCGCCGCGAGGGGCTTCCCGCAGTTGCGCCGCCAAACTCGCCCGTCCGCTGCGGTGACCGCGCTGCATCCGGCAGCGGTACGGCCCGTCGGTCCCTCGCCCGTCCGCGCGCGGGTTCTGGAGCCACGGGACACGAACAGGCGCACGGCACGCTTCAAATCGGGTCACATTGATCATGTCGGGCATTTCTGGTTCTACCATGTGGACGTGCTGGCAGCCCATTTACCGGCCTGCCACGTCTGCCTCCTGTACCGTCGGGCGTTCTGCAGTTTCGTGGCAGCACGAACACTCGCACCGCCCGAGCTCGCAGTGTGCCATGCTGCTCGCCCAGCCTGCCTCACAGACGCAGTTCTGCTCTCCTCATGCCGCCTCCATCGAAGAACCTGTTCACCAGTGCGCGGCCGCGCAATGGCGTGCCTTTCTGGAACTGGGCTTTCGCCCCCATCTCTGGGCCGCTTTGGGCCCCTGTTCAGCATCCCGTTGTGGGTGTACTTCCCGCGCGTGCTGCAGGGCGCTCTCGGCGCGGCATGTTCCTAGCATGACGCAACGAGATGCTCTGTTTCCATCATCACCACATCGCGGCCTGGCCCGGTTCACGCAGCGCTTCGGTGCCACCTTGACGGGCATCAACCCGCTCCGCGGCGCCGGGCGCGCGCCAGGCCTGCACCAGCCCGTAGATCACCCGCGCCATCGGCCATCTGGCACCGGGCCGACTGATTTCTGGCTGGGTGGTCGAGAGCCCGTTCTCGCTGGGGGCGCGCCGGCCATGGCCAATCGCCATCTACCGCGCAGAGCAAGCGCGAACCACGGCATTCCACCGCTGCTCTGCTGGCGTGGGCTGTCCCAACCGTTTGCTGCTGGCTGCTGTCGAAGATGGCGTCACTGTTAGTCGCATCACCTGCGTCTGCCAGACTCCTGGCATGCGGCCAGGGCGGTGGTGGCCTCTGTTGGTGGCCCGCCGGGTCATCCTCTTGCCGCGCGGGCGGTGGCTGGGCTGAAAGAAAACGCATGCAGGTCCAGACGGGGCCAGTGGCATGCAAGGTGCGCCAATGCCCGCCTGCCGGGAAGTGTGCCGCGCACGATCCCTGCTGTCGTGCTCGGTGGCCGGCCCCTGGGGCAGCTGCCGTGGAAAGCCGCGAGAAAGTGGCGGTGCGCCATGTTTCACTCTAGTGTGCGGTACGCAGGCTTCTGCGCTGCCAGCTGGGGTTGGTGGTAGTACGGCGGTGGGGATGGCTGGCCGACCGAGCGTGGTGCCTCGGGCGGTGCACCTGATCGCAGCCGTGTTTTCGCGCTGATCATCGCATGGTACCCGCACGGCGCTGGGCCACCTGGGCCGGCCGGCCAGCAGACCGACCGGAGCGATGCGAAATGCTCTCGCTACCGCCTGCGGTGGCGCGCCGCTGCTGCCGGCTGTTTGCCGCGCTGGCAGCCGAAACTCACCGTCGTTCACGACGCCGCTGCTGCGCTACGGCGGCCCGGCCTGGATGCTGGCGTTCGGGACCCATCTCGCATGCGTTTCGTGCCGATGCTGATCCGGCCGCGCATCGATGCGGTGGCCAGCAAGCATCCGATCATCCGCCGAAGATCGAGCCGAAGACGCCGTGGCCCCAGGGCGCCGGGTGAGAAGGTCCTGAGGAAGGCCCGGGAACGGGTGGCCTCTGCGGCGCAGGGCGTTTTCACCGACTGCATCCGCGATGAAGGGCGGGTCAGGTGCGATTTCGGCGGCGATTCCGGTCTGAAGGTCGGTGAAAGAAGGGCGGGCCGAGGGACGTTTCCGTCTGCGAAGGACGGCTTCGAGGGGCGGCCGTTTACGGAGGACGATCCTATCGTGATGTCTGTCCTGTTCGACGTGGGAGGCAGTGTGCTTGTACGGTGCTTCTATCAAGAAAAGTCCGCTTCAGATGAGATATCACGATCCATGGAAGACGATTTTCGGTGGGGCGGCCTGGGAGCGGTGCCTCCGTGCAGCTCATGCCACTTGAGCTGAGTTGCCCACGACCCGCGTCGTGGTCAGCAAGAGCGTCAAACACTTTTCGACAACGGGCTCGACGCCCGACCGTCAGAAAAGTCGTTCACGCGTACCATAAAATCGCCGCAGGAGGCACCCTCCCCGCCGCGTCTGCATACCGGCGACTGCGGCTGAAGTTCGGAGAGGAACGGGGGATCTCGACGACAACCACAGCCTCAGAGATCAGGGGCTGGAGCATGCTGCGGCTCTATTCCTCCTCGCGTTCCCCCTGGGCGTACGGGACAAAGGCAACAGCAGGACTGCGGGGTCGGGGCTGATCCGGATGGCTGGTCGAGGCGCAGCCAGCACAGTCACGCACGAGAACGAATGCGCTCGCCGCATGTGCTGACACCGTGGGCAAACCAAAGGATCTGAAACGGATACCGGTGCGCACACTTCTGGAAAACTGCGGCGGCTGCTATGCGCTCGACGTTTTGAACCTTTTTCAGGAGTTCAGGGCATGGGCTGGTTTTCGAGCAAGAGTGATCCGAAGTTCTTTCTGCACGGTCAAGCTCGGATGTGAACGATCCGCGCCGGATCGCCGAATTTCTGGGGGTGGTAACCCGGTGAGGGCCATCATCGGGGCCAACCTGTCCGACGACATTCGCCTCGGTCCGCGACGTGGTGGGCGGCCGTGCCGGTGGCAGAGAAGGCGCTGGCCAAGGACCCGCCAGGCAGCGCTGGACGAAATGATCGACGCCGCAGCGAACTGGGCGCCGGCGGTGTGGTCGGCATCGACTTCGACTACGAAGTGCTGGGCGAGACCAACGGCATGCTGATGGTTGTGCCGCCAGCGGCACGGCCGTGAAGCTGGCCTGGTCTCAGCAGGACCAGGCGGCAAGCCCGGCCGGACGCCGCCCGTCGAATCGTCGCAGCCGCAACGACATGAAGCGGTGCGATGCGGGGGCTCCTGCGGCGATTTCGCGACGTGAACGACTCTTCGACAGGCAGGGCGAAGCCCGGTTGTCGGAAAGTGTTTGAAAAGGCTGGAGGCTGACCACGACGCGGGTCGTGGGCACAAAGCTCAGTGAGTGCATGAGCTGCAGGAGCCCCCGCATCCCAAAAGCGCCCCACTCGAAGCGGTCTTCCGCGAACCGGAATCCTGGTCAGAACTTCACCGTCGCCTGCACATACACCCGTACGCGGCAGCCCCAGGTACTTGCCCCTGTTGTTGTCGTCGTACGAGCGCGTGTAGAACGCGCGGTTGAACAGGCTCCCGATGCCCGCACCCAGCTTCAGCCACAGCTCCGGACCGAAATCCATACGAACCACGCAGGTTCCACACCCCATAGGCGGAATTTTTGCCCGTGCTGCCATCGGCACCTCGGACCACCGTATTGCGATTGTCCGCATACCGTGACGACTGAACTCACCGAAGCCAGCCTGCCAGCGGTCCTGGGTGTAGCTGATGCCCACCAGTCCTTGTGTTTCGACGAGAACGGCACCTGATTGCCTTTGTTCGGGCCTGCCTCGCGAATGGTGGCATCCACATAGGCATAGTTGCCGTACACCTCGGCGCCCTTGAGCACCGGCAGCAGCTCGTCCAGCCTGTAGCCGAAGGCCGACTCGATACCGGCACGACGCGTCTTGCCCCGGGCGATCACGCTGTCGGTGGTCTGGCTGCTTTCGTACTGGTTGCTGAAGTTGATCAGGAAGGCACCGATCGCCGCGCACCATGCCCTGGGCGTAGCGCGTGCCCAGTTCCCAGGTACGGGCCTTCTCGGGCTTGATCTCGTTGACGCGCACGCGGTTGGGCATCTGGCTGTACTGCACGCTGCCGAATGAGCCTTCGGTGTTGGCGTACAGGTTCCAGCCTCATCCAGCCGGTACAGCGACGTTCAGCGCGGCAGGGCCCGTGCTGTAGTCACCCGTAGGGCCCGGTTGCTGATCAGGTTGACCGTGCTGCTGGTCGATGCGCTCGTGCGCACGCCCGAGTGATCGTCCACAGGCCATAGTCGATACGGTCGTCGATGTAGATGGCATGGGCCTCGGTCTTGCCGCGGGTGTCGCGGTCGTTGCGGCTCGACACCGTGGGCGGCAGAACCACTGGCAATCGTCTCGCGGTGGCGCAGCTCGTGGCTGGCCTCGCGCTGATAGCGGTAGCCGATGCCCACCTCGTGATGCACTGACCCGTATCGAAGCCCTGCGAGCGCGTGCCTCGATACCCCGCAGCAGTAATAGCGCGGCGATGCGAGCGACGAAGCGCCCTGGTCCAGATAGCCGCGCGCAGGGTTTTGGTGAAGAAGGTGTTGACGCTGGCCTTGCGGGCGCCCTCGCTGAAGTCGTAGCCGGCGCCCACCAGTGCGACGGCCAGAAACGGTCCACCGGCCGTGGACTGATAGGGGTCGGCCCGAAGGCGTCCACCGTCAGGCCCGGCAGCGGCCGATGTCGCCATCGTAGTACTGGGCAATGGCGTGAAGCCGTGCACCGCGTTGAGCTGGTAGGCGCCCTTGACGATCACGCTCATCGATACGCGTCCGGCTGTGCTGGCGATAGTCGAGCCGCGTACACCGAGTACAGATATGCCGCCCAGACCACTGTCCATCGTGCCACCCACGCGGAAGTTGCCGGTCTTTTTCGGCGCGTGCTGGGTGGACGAGGGCGAATAGTCCATCTGCAGGCTGGCGTCCACGAAGTCTTCCGGAATGGCAGCGTCACGAAGTTGACGATACCGCCCGCACGTTCTGCGGGCCGTAGCGCACGGCCCCACCACGCACCACGTCCACGGCATCCATGTTGCCCATCGAAACCGGACCCAGCGACAGCTGCGGCTGGGCCATAGCGGGCGTAGGGCACATGCTCGTCCATCAGCAGTGTGGAACGGGTGGCCAGGGCGCGGATTCAGGCCACGGATGCCGAAGTTCAGCGCCACGTCGTGGCTGCCGGTGCCGTTGTTCTCGGCGCATTGACGCCGAATGCGGTTCAGCGCCTGGCGAACCGTGGTCAGCCCCTCGCTGCTGCAACTGCTCGCGACGCACCACGTCACGGGCACCGGATGATCCCTGTCGTTCTTTTCATCGGCGTCGCCCAGCCAGTCACCCACCACGGTCACGGTGGCCAGCGTGCTGGCACCGGTTGCGTCCGCTGCGGTATCGACCGCCGCGGCATCACGGGCAGCCGCTTCGGGAGCCGCGCCTGCGACACACCACCCACGGCCGCTTCGGCGGCCAGCACCTGCGACACGCCCCCACCGGCAGCCAGCAGCAGCGCCACGGAAGCCATGGTACGGATCACGGGATGGCGCACTGCGCCCGACGGCCCCGGCTGGGCAGCAGCGGCGATGACAGAAACCTGACGACATGGAAGAACCCAGAGAGGACGATGGGAGGGAGAGAGATGCGAAAGTAGCTCACGGCGGGTGTCTCGCCTGCCGGGCAACCTCGGCAGCCGAAGCGGACGCGCCGGGGGTCGGGTGATACCCCGAATAAGACGTGGAATTATTTGGCGCCAGACGGTCTGTGTCCACCACTCATCCGGAAAAAGACGCTTTACGTCAGGCGAGGCGACAGAAAGTGTTGTGTCCCGGACACATCACCCCGGCACATCACCCCCACCCGACACACACGTCCCCGCCGGCACGTCCCCTGCTGGCAGCCACAGTCCCCTCCGCACGCATCCATCACAAGAAGAACAAAGCCCGCCTTTGCACCTCATGAGCGCAAGAACGGGCCTCATCCCGGAACGTGTCCAGCGTGCATCATGGAACCCACGCTGGCGGCCATGTGCGACAAGGCTCACCGTGTGGAGACAACTGAATTCATGGCCCCCTCAAGGCCGGTCGCATCGCCACCCCCGGCGTGCTCAGCGCTTGTCGAGCCTGCGTGCCACGCGGTTGCCGACGAACCGATCAGCTGCACCATCACCACCAGAACGGCCACGGTCATCAGCATCACGTCGTTCTGGAAGCGCTGGTAGCCGTAGCGGATGGCCAGATCGCCCACGCCGCCACCGCCCACCACGCCGGCAATGGCCGCACGACAGGAAGCTGATCGACAGCACCACCAGCGACCGCACGATGCCCGAGCGGGCCTCCACCAGCAGCACCCGCCAGATGATCTGCCGCTCGCTGGCGCCCATGGCATGTGCCGCCTCGATGACACCGCGCGGCACCTCGCGCAGGCTCTGCTCGACCAGGCGGGCAAAGTACGGAATGGCCGCACAGGCCAGGGCACGAGGCTGCCATCGGCCCGATGGACGTACCCACCAGCCAGCGCGCGTGAATGCACCAGGCGCCAGCAGGATGACGAACGGAACGAACGCACCATGTTGACCAGCCAGCTGACGATGCAGCAACAGCACGGGGTTCTGCATCGACTGGCCGACTGAGCAGGAACAGCCAGATGCCCAGCGGCCCCGCCCAGCAGCACGTGCCGCCGACAGGCCCACCCCATCATCACCAGTGTTCCCGCCAATGGCGTCCGGTAGAGTTCGGCAGCACATCCACCAGGGTCGGCGGCAGCATGGCCAGCAGGCTATCCAGCATGTGCTTTCTCTTTATTATCAGATGCCATGCGTGCCCCTCACCCGGCACCACCACGCCCGCCCCCTGGGCACTGGCCATCTGCCGGGCCAGCTCGCGCCCCCAGGGCCGAGACGGGCGCCAGCGGCGCCGTACCTTCCAGATCGAGCCTTTCGACCAGCACGCCCTGCTCCACCACGGCTGCCTGCCCGGCCGCACAGGGCATGCACGACCGACAGCTCGTGCGTGACGATGACGATGGTCACGCCCAGCTTCTGGGTTGATGTCCTTCACGGCGGCCAGCACCGAACGGGTGAGCCTTTCGCGTCTCAGCGCCGAGGTGGGCTCGTCCTTTGCACAGCAGCACGCTGGGTCGCGCCAGCGCCCGGGCAGTGGCCACGCGCTGCTTCTGTCCGCCCGAGAGCTGGGCCCGGATAGGTGGTCGGAGCCGGTCGGACAGGCCCACGATGGCGGCACAGGCACGCACCCGTTCGGTGATTTTCGGCACGCGCGACGGCCATGGATGCGCAGCGGAAAGGCGATGTTCTCGAACACCGTGGCGTTCCCGCAGCAGGTTGAGCTCGCTGGAAGATCATGCCGATCTTTCGGCGGGCGTCGCGCAGCTGCGCCTCTTGCCCAGCGCCGTCAGCGCTCCTGGCCGGACGACGAACACACGGCCACTGTCGGGACGTTCGAGCAGGTTCATCTGCCAGCCGCAGCAGCGCGGACTTGCCGGCACCGCTGCGGCCGATCGGAGGCCGAGCGCATCGCGGTTGACCGTGGAGCGACACACTACGCACGGCATCGGGCGATCGCCGTCGGCCAGGACAAAGGACTTGCTGAGATTTTCCAGCCTGATCAGCGGTTCCTGCGCGGCGGTCTCCGGCACCACGCACCCTCATTGTGCGGTCAAAACGACGATATTACCGCAAGCCGCCTGCGATGCCAGTGCAGAAGATCATGCAGGAAAGGATCAGTCCCGCGATCAGGGCAGCGAGTCGATCTCGCGGCGGATGGAACTGACGTTCTGCGTGGCCTGGGCCACGTCGTTCTTCAGGCGCTCGGACACGGTCGGTCGAATACTTCTGGTAGTTGCGCTCATCGCCCCTGCCGCTCGGGCTCACCGTCGTTGTATTCGGTGCGCAGTGGGCGTCCAGGCGCGACTGCTCACGCGCGCAGTTCCTTTTCGAGGATGCGGCGACTGTCGGATCACCCGCGGCTGCGCTGCTGGCTGCTGCTGACCCGGGCCGAGCTGGCCGTTGCTGCCGGTACTGCTGGCAGCGGGCATTTTGGCGGCCGGCACGCTGTTGATGGGCGGAAGGTCCAGCAGGCGGCAGCCCTTGCCGGGGGAGTTCTGGTAGAGCGGCGTGCCGTTGGGGCCGTCGCAGCGATATACGGCCGTGGCCGACTGGGCCTGTACGGGCGCTCACAGGGTGTACACCAGGGCCGTACCGACCGACGGCAGCCCGCCCGCTGCAGGCCGTGGGCAAACGGCGATACGCCCCACCTACTGCTGGATGTGGCAGTGACGGCGGACCGGGGTGGCGGCAGGCATGGGGACTTCAGATGCGCTTTCGTGGCGTTTCATGGTCATGGAACCGTTCACGGAACATCGGACCCCGCCAGTCTACCGGCAAAGCGGTCGCCTGCGTGGCGCCAGAATGCGCCGGCACGGCGCGGAGGCGCCCCAACCGACCGCCAGTCACCTCACTGCAGTCGGTCGAAAACAGCGCGCCGGATGGCCAGACCGGGCGACGAAGGGTGTGCGCGGCGCGCGCCATCCAGGCAAGAGAGAATCTGCCGTCGTGCTGTGCAGGGCGAGACGGCGGAATGCGCGCGACTTCCGCGCGCTGACTGGTCAGACCGTGTGCCGGCAAGGCGCTGGCACAGGCAAGGCGGAAGCGTACATGTTGGGAGACGGTCCGGAGGGAAACGCTTTGCGTGTGGCCGCGTGGGCCGCACGCCCCCGAACGGCCTTCTGTCTCAGCAGGAGTAGTACATAGTCGAACTCGACCGGATGCGGCACCATGCGCGGCCGGGTCACTTCCTCCATCTTGAGCTGGATGAAGGCATCGATCATGTCGTTGCTGAACACACCGCCGCGGGTCAGGAACTCGCGGTCGCGGTCGAGGTGCTCCAGCGCCTGGTCCAGCGAATGGCAGACGGTCGGGATCTCGCGTCTTCCTCGGCGGCAGGTCGTAGAGGTTCTTCTCGGCGGATCACCGCGGGTGGATGCGTTCTGCACGCCGTCCAGGCCCGGCCATCAGCAGCGCGGCAAAGGCCAGGTACGGGTTGGCCACCGGGTCCGGGAAACGCGCCTCGATGCGGCGGGCCTTCGGGCTGGACACGAACGGGATGCGGATGGAGGCCGAGCGGTTGCGGGCCGAATAGGCCAGCTTGACCTGGCGCCTCGTAGTGCGGCACCAGCCGCTTGTGCGAGTTGGTGCTGGGGTTGGTGATGGCGTTCAGCGCGCGGGCATGTTTGATGATGCCCGCCGATGTAGTGCAGCGCAGTCCGACAGGCCGGCGTACTTAGTCGCGTTGAGACAGGTTGGTGCCGTCCTTCCAGATCGACATGTGCACGTGCGTATGCCCGAGCCGTTGTCGCCCACCAGCGGCTTCGGCATGAAGGTGGCCGTCTTGCCGTGAGGCGTGCCACGTTGTGGATCAGCGTACTTCATGCGCTGCAGCCAGTCGGCCGCGCTGCACCAGCGGCGCAAACTTCGTGCCGATCTCGCACTGGCCGGCGCCTGCCACCTCGTGGTGATGCACCTCGACGGGCACGCCATCTGTTCCATCAGCAGCACCATCTCCGGGCGCATGTCCTGGAACGAGATCGACCAGTGGCACCGGCAGGTAGCCGCCTCTCGATGCCCGGGCGGTGGCCGCTGTTGAAGCCATCGATCTTGCGGTCGGACGACCAGTAGCGCCTCTTCCGAGTCGATGTTGACCATGCTGCCGGACATGTCCTGCTTCCAGGTCACCGAATCGAAGATGAAGAATTCAGGCTCCGGCCCGGAAAAGCCACGTCCCCACGCCGGAGGCCTGCAGATAGGCCTCCGCCCGGCGGGCGATGGAGCGTGGATCGCGCTCGTAGCCCCTGGCCCTCGCCCGGCTCGACCACGTCGCAGCTCGGGATCAGCGTCGGTTCCTCGCGGAACGGATCCATCACGGCCGTTTCCGGATCCGGGAAACCGCAGCATCGTGGAAGCCTGCACGCCGCGCCAGCCGGCCATCGAGGAGCCGTCGAATGCCTGCCCGTCGGTGAGACCGGTCTTCGTCGAAATGCGAGATCGGCACCGTGATGTGCTGTTCCTTGCCGCGTATGTCGGCTAAGCGCAGATCAACGAGACTTGACTTCGTTGTCGGCGATTTTCTTCATCACTTCCTGGCAGGTTGCCATGTTCAGACTCTCCTGTTCACGGGTCTGGCCGACCCTGTCGAAAATCCCGCCCTGAACCCGCTGCCCCCGGCGGCCCCGCAGCCCAGCTGCAGGCACCGAGCATCTACCACCAGGCCGGATCCTCGGGAATCACCTCACGGATGCGCCGCATGGACGCACCGCACAGCTCCCAGAGCGGGCGCGCGATCATGGTTCCATTCGCTCAGCGGCACAACACCATTCGGCGGTGTAATGCCATGTTCCGCTTGTCTTCCGCCGCACGGCGCCGCTGCATCACCCGCCAGACGCTCCACGGACCGGCATCTCCCGTGCCCCCTGGTTCCCGTACGTACGGCCCTGCCGGCACCGGTTTCCGCACACGCCTCGGCTGGCCGGATCCCGCCGTGAGCTCCACCCGTGCCAGCCTCCCCGCCCGGCTCATCCGGCAGAAGATCTCCAGCAGATCGTTGAGGAAGTTGCGCCCCAGCGGCGTGGGCCGCAGCACCAGCGGGTCGATCCGCAGCAAACCCCGATCGATCGCCTGCGCAGCTTCACGCGGATCACCGCCGACGACAGGCCAGTGCGGTCGGCAAACAGGTCGGCATCCACCCCTTCGGTGAGGCGCAGCGCGTTCAGCATGAACTCGAAAGGCAGATCGGCTGGCCGACGGCCTCGTCGATCTGCGGGCATGGCGGGCTCAGCGCGGCCTCCATGTAGCGACGCGGGTGCCGGAACTTCGCCTGCCGGATGATCGGTCGGGGAAACGACAGCTTGCCGTGCGCCCGGCGCCCAGCCCCCAGATGGTCGCCGAACATCCAGTAGTTCGGAGTTGTGCGCCCGGTGCGGCGTGCCCAGTGCCGACGACTTCGTAGTTCGTAGGTGCGCCAGCATCCGCCCACGGTATCGGCATGGCGGCGGCCAGGTCGTCGTCGGGCAAGCCTTCGGCGGAAAGCGCGCAAACAGCGTGTTCGGCTCCAGCGTCAGGTGATAGCAGGACAGTGCGGCGGCGCAAAAGCGACAGCGCCGTGGCCAGATCCTCGCGCAGCTCGGGCGGCGCTCCGCTGCGGCAGCGCATACATCAGGTCGAGGTTGAAAGGTAGTCGAACAGCCCGGCGGCAGCCTCGGCCGCCGCCCGCGCCTGCGCGCTGTCGATGCCACTCGGCCCAGCGCCTTCGGCTTGGCGTCCGGAGAACGACTGGATGCGCGACAGCCGCGTCACCCCGGCAGCCCGGTAATCGGCAAAGCGGGAACGTCTCGAAAGGTGCCCGGATTGGCCTCCATCGTCACTTCCGCGTCGATTGCCAGCAACGGCAGCCGCGCCGCAGGCTGGCCAGCAGCCGGTCGATGGCCGCCGGAGAACAGGCTGGGCGTGCCGCCACCAATGAACACCGTCACCACCCGCCGCCCCAGATGAGCGGCAGGCTGGCATCCAGATCGGCTCCAGCGCGTCCAGATAGGCGTTTTCATCCACGCCGTCGGCCGGCGCGTTGTGCGGTTAGTCGCAGTACGGGCACTTCCTGATGCACCACGGGATATGCACATACACCGACAGCGGCGGCAGGTTGTCGAACTGCACGCCTGCGTCCGGAATGCAGGCGAATGGGAAGTACCGAAGCCGTCACGGCCCCTGTGCACAGAACAGGCCGTTCCGGCGGGCCGCCAGCCCCGCCAGCAGCGACCTCGTCGAGCAGCACCTGCAACCGCACCATCGCCCGGTGGCGGTGACTTATGGGTTTTTCTGCGCCGGCGTCAGTTCGGCGGGACGAGCAGTCGAACCCATCCGGCCGGAAGATGGGGTCGTAGCCAAAACCGCCCTCCCCTGCGGCGCCGGCAGCAGCGTGCCCCACCAGATGCCCTCGGCGATCAGCGGCCGCGGATCGTCGGCCGAGGCCAGCCAGACCAGCACGCTGTAGAAATATGCCCCGACCCCGGTGCCGGAATCCGTGGCCAGCGGACGGTTCCGCCAGCCGCGTGAGCGTCCGATACATGAGCATCCGGACATGAGCGCCCAGTACGTGACATCCGATACAGACATGGCACCTGAGCGCCCGGCACTGCCTCCGGGCCGCCCTCCAGTGCCTGTAACGCCCGGCATTGCGCCAGCAGCTGCACGATATTCTCGGCATCCAGCGCCTCCCGTCCCCGATCTGCAGGGCGGCACGGCAGGGCCGGATCGGTGATCAGTCCAGCGCGAAAGCGCGCCGATCTCACCCCGGGTGCCCCACCCAGGGCCGGCACACAGAGGCCAGGTCATCGGCCAGGTGGGCAGGCCGCTGGCCCGTGCCCCGTGCCGCGCCTTGGTCAGCGCGCGTTCTCCACGAAGGTGGGCCAGGGCTCCTCGGCATCGGCAATGCCCAGCGCCTTCATGACTCGCCAGCTGCACGCCACGAGGCACCAGCATGGCCTGCAGCTCGCGCAGCTCGCCCCGGGTTGCCCGGGCCACCAGCCACGCGCGGCCCGGAATGCATGTCCATCATGTCAGCCCTCCCGTTCTGCACATCTGCCGCCAGCGCCGCGCTGCCACTAGCAACTCAGATCGGCAATGCCCCTGCGCAGCCAGATCGAGCAGCTCACGGCTCCGCCGGCGCGAACAACGTGCCCTCGGCCGTCCTGGTTTCGACCGGCCGCCCGAGGCCCGTCATCACCACGTTCATGTCGGTCTCGCAGCCCGGCATCCTCCTGATAGTCGAGGTCCAGCACCGATACAGCGTCCCTTCCGCAATCACTACCGACACCGCGCCGCCACCGCCTCACGCAATGGGTCGGCGTGGCCGGCCGGCCGCCAGCAGGCCATCGACGGCATCGCGCAGCGCCACCCAGGCGCCGGTGATGGCAGGCCGTGCGGGTACCCCGTCAGCCTGCAGCACGTCGCAGTCAGATGAATGGTGCGCTCGCCCAGCAGGGGTCAGGTCGGTCACCGCCCGCAGGCTGCGCCCGATCAGCCGCTGGATTTCCTGCGTACGGCCCGACTGTCTGCCCTTCGCGGCCTCGCGGTCACTGCGCGTATGGGTAGCGCGCGGCAGCATGCCGTACTCGGCCGTCACCCAGCCCGAGCCCCTGCCGCGCAGGAAAGGGGGCACGCTCTCCAGCACGCTGGCCGTGCACAGCACCCAGGTATCGCCAAAGCCGACCAGCACCGAGCTTCGGCATGACGGGTGAAATGGCGCGTAAAGTGCAGCGCTCGCAGCGCATCGGCGCGACGGCCATCATGGCGCAGGAAGGAAGCAGGCGCACCGGCATGCGCCGGCGGGGGAGAAGAAGAATCGGACATGGCGGAGGAGAAACGGCTACGATGCCATTGGCCGGGGCACGCCAGACGCAGACGGGACATGTATGCCCCATCCACATGCACGGTGCCGGCGCAGCAGCGGCAGGTTCAGCGGCGCGCTCGGCAGGGCGATGTGACGCAGGCACAGCGCATGACTCCAGGCCAGGCGCCGATGGCTCGATTTAGAACGTGTCATAGACTCATTCGTCCCCGCGCTGGCCCAAATCTGCGGACTGGCAGGGCGCCCTGCGCAGGCAAGACGACTGGCCGCCCTTCCGGACATGACCGCGCCCGTCCGGTGTGGCGCACGGAGGATTCCGCCAGCCCGTTCCGGCGTTACGGACACTCCTTGTTCGAGCGCTGGATGGCTTCCCTGGATCTCGGCAATGGTCTTGTCGATCTCGTCCTCGGTCAGGTCGGGCCGACTCGACCTCAGGTTGTTGGCGATGGCTATGGTCGTGGTCACCGCCCCGTCCGGCAGGGCCATCGACGACAGCGAAGGCAGGCCATCGGTCTCGTCGTTCTCCGTGTCCCACTTCATGGCCAGCACCGTGGTGTTGTCTGCGCCCACGCCATTGTGGTTGAGTGCCGACTGGATCAGCCGTGGCACGGCAGTTCCAGCGGCTCCATCCGGAATTCGCGCGCCAGTTCTCGCGACTCACCCCGCTCCAGAGGCCATCGGAGCAGGCATGACCACATCACCCGCCTTCAGCGGGAAGGCGGCGTGAATCTCGACCGGCGGGATGAATGGCGAACCCAGGCAGTTCAGCACCTTGTTGCGCTCGGGGTGCACCTCGCTCTCGGCCTCGGTGATCAGCCCCAGGCTGATCAGGCTCTACGACTGGAATGGTCGAGCGTGCGGAACAGCACATCGGTGCCGCGCATCAGGGTAGAGGCGCGGAGTCACCCGCATGCCCCCACCAGGCGTGGCCGTCCTGCACCACGCACGCCACGATGGTCGTGCGCGGACGCTCGCCCATGCCATGCATCTCGCGGTAGCGATGCAACTCGCGATGGCTGGCGTGGAACGACTGTTTCCAGAAACGCCACCGGATCACGCAGCCGGGGCACCGCCTGCTGCTGGAACATCGAGGCCACCGTCTGCGCGGCGATCTGCGCGGCAATCTCGCCCCGCAGATGGCCGCCCGTGCCGTCGGCCAGCACCATCAGCAGCGACTCGCGCGAAAGCAGTAGCCATCCGATCCTGGTTGATCGAACGGGCCCACCGACATCAGTGTCCTGGAAAATGGGAAAACGCATGAATCGAATGAGTCTCTGAAAATCGTGCCCAGCTGCGCACGGAAACCCGCATTCCCGATGCTGCACCCCTGCTTCGCAGCCCGTGGACACCGGCAGGCATGGGTCCCGTACCGCCCCCTCGTCCTGTACCGGAATGAAACAGCAGAAAAGGGAAGCGCTCGCGCGCGGGACGGACAGGTCCGTACCACGCTCAGTCCTGCGCTCGGCCAGCAGCGTGGCGTCTGCTGGCTGGCCACACCGTTGCCCCTCGCCCCTGTGCCAGCGCAGGCGCCTGGACACGCGCGTGCGCCGGTACATGAGCCGGCGCATGATGACGCTTCGGCTCGGTGTGCCGCCCGTCGCGCCTGCGCCTGAGCGGCGAGATCAGTTGTCTTCCAGCCAGCGCAGCAGCGAAACTGCGGGTCTCGACGCCTTCGCGCATGAACGGCTCGCGCAGCTCCCGCTGCAAGCGCGAACACGCTCTGCGACCGCTGCCCAGCGGGTTGAGCTTCATGCGCAATGCACCAGATCGAGCAGCTGCTGCGTATAGATGTCGGTCAGTCCGGCCAGCGCCGTGTCGACCTTGTCCTGCTTGATACGCTGGTCGGCTGCCTCGTGGCGGCGCCACCATGCACGCATACATGCTGGCGCCCAGCCCGTAGATGTCCGTCCACGGCCCAAGCTGCTGGTTCTTCTGTAAAGCTCCGGCGCGGCAAAGCCCGGCGTGTACATGGGAAAGAGCTTCGGCGCGTCCTGCGTGAGCGTCTGCCGGGCCGCCCCGAAGTCGAGCAGCATCGGCATGCCCCCTTCTTGAGGGTAGATGTTGGCCGGCTTCAGGTCCAGGTGCAGCAGGCGGTTGGCGTGCACCTCGCGCAGGCCGTTCATCACCTGGGCGAAGATCTTGCGGATATGGCGCTCGGGCAGCACCCGCTTGCCGGGCCGGTTGCGGTTGTGGGATGACCAGTCTCTGCAGGCTGCGACCGCTCTCGTAGGCCATGACCATGTAGACGGTCTCGTTGGCGGAAGAAGTTGACCACGCACCACATTGGGGTGGATGACCCGCGACAGGGGCCCGCTCCTCGAAGAAGCACTGCAGACCGTTGCGATACGTGGGCGGATTCCCCACCACCTCGGGCACCAATTGCCCGGGCGCGCGACGAACCAGAGAGCTGGGCAGGTATTCCCTGATGGCTACCGGCTGCCCATGCGAATCCTGGGCGAGATAAACCATTGAAAAACCGCCACTGGCGATTTTTCGCGCAATCCAGTAGCCACCTGCCTCGAAGCCCTCCGGCAATGGTGCGTTCTGCTCATTTGCCATGGTCGCTGCTGTGAGCGTTAAATGCAAAACTCTGTGTTTCCGTGTTGCGACTCGCCGGACGGACAACACAAGCCACCGAATGACGGTGTCCCCCGCACGGGTCCGCGCATTTTTGGCACTTCTTCCCGCTTCCTGAACGCTCCCGACCCATACCGCCCAAACTGAAGCCCCTGCCGACACACCTGCCCCGACAGCCCCATCCGGCGCTTCGCAGGCTCGGGCCACCCCTGTCCCTCACCACCCGAACTGGCACCACGCGACACTGGCAGCACCACGAACAGAGCCGGAACGCACCACGGCCCAAAAGACCCGGCCAGCGATGCAGCCGCAAAACCGGCACCACCCGGCCAGCACCCCACAGCCTGCCGTGCACAGCATGACCGGCTATGCCCACCCGCAGTGCCGAAACGCCACTGGGCCGGCTGGACCTGGAGATCCGTGCCGTCAACAGCCGCTTCACCGACCTGCACTTCCGGCTGGCGATGACTGCCGCCCCTGGAGCCGCGGCTGCGCGCTGCCATCACGGCACGGGTCAGGCGCGGCAGGGTGGAGTGCCGGATGAGTCTGCACCCGCTGGGCAGCGGGGGCGACGCCGGATCGATACCGCACGGCTGGCCCAGCTGGTCGGGCTGGTCCGGCAGGTGCAGGAGGCATCGTACCGGAGTGCACGGCCGCCAGCCGTCTCGGAATACTGCGCTGGCTGCAGAACCCTGGAGGCCCAGCCCCACGGGCGCTTCAGCCGGCCCGCAGCCACCCGATGACGAAACCCTGTGGCAGCATGCCGCACTGGTTGACGATTGCCTGGCGGATTTTCAGGCCAGCCGTGCCCGCGTGAGGGCGCCCCAGCTAGCCGCCCTGCTGCGCGAGCAGGCCGCCCGGATAGCCGAACTGGCCAGCCGGCTGCGTCCGCACCTGCCCTCGCTCATGCCGCCGCCGAGACCCGGCTGTTCGAGCGCCTGAACAGGGCCGTGGACCGGCTGTCGCTGAACATCCCGCCCGAGGAAACCCCTGGCCCGCGTGCGCCAGGAGATCAGCCGCTGAGCCTGAAAGGACGACATCACCGAAGAGCTGGACCGGCCTCGACACCCACCTCGAAGCTATGGACGAGGCCCTCAGCCGCCCGGCGGGCTGGTCGGCGGCTACGGACTTTTCTGTCACAGGAACTGAACCGCGAGGCCAACACCATTGCTATCCAGAGCATTGCGCTCCGTCACCGACACGGCCCTGGCGCTGAAGCTGCACATCGAGCGAGGTGCGGGAGCAGGTGCAGAATCTGGAGTGAGGGGCACGTGACCATGCAGATCGAATCCATTGCCATCAAGAACTACCGCTCTGTTCCGGGATGTCCGGATGGACGGACATCCCGCGCCTGATGTGTTCTGGTGGGGCCAACGGCACCGGCAAGTCCACCCTGTTCGACGTGTTCTCCTTTCTGAAGGATGCGCTGGCGATAGAACGTGACGAAGGCCCCTGGCCCGCCAGGGCGAGCATCGCGAGTGGCTAGCCGGGCCACCGGCGAGCCCATCGAGATCAGCGCTGCAGTTCCGGATGGAAATCGCCGGCAGAACGGCTGGTGACCTATCTGCTCAGGATTGACAGGATGCGCAGGGACGTCCCCGGTCAGAACGGAGGTTCTCCGTATACAAGCGCGGTGCTCGGAGCGCCCTTTCCACTTCCTTGACTTTGCCCACGGACGCTCTGCCGTCAACAACGAAGAGGACTTCTCCAAACCGGACGAGAAAGCTGACCCGCGAAGAGCAGGAACTCGATGCCCCGACATTCTGGCCATAAAGCGCTCGCTCAGTTCGAACGCTTCAGGCCGCCAGTGCCCCTTCCGGCTGATGATCGAGAAACTGGCACATTTCCGACTTTCCATGTCTCCGAAGCACGCCCCAGCCACAGGAGGATGGGTTTGCCGAGCATCTGTCCGCCCGGGGAGACAATCTGCCCGCTGGTCGCCAACTATCTGTTCGAGCATCACCGTCGGGCTGCTTTCGAGCGCGTGCTTGACGCCATGCGCTCGCCGGGTACCCGGCGTGAGCGTGGTCGAGCCCCGCGCCAGACCGAAGATGGCCCGGCTGGTCCTGCGCTTTCAGGATGGCAGCTTCTGGGACCCCTTCATCGCCCGGCACGTGTCCGACGGCACCATCAAGATGTTTCGCCTATCTGGTGCTGCTCAACGACCCCAGCTTTCCCCTGATGCTGGCCGTCGAAGAGCCGGAGAACCAGCTCTACCCCGGAGCTGCTGCCGGAGCTGGCAGAGGAGTTCCGTGACTATGCGCGCTGGGCGGACAGGTCTTCATCTCCACGCATTCCCGGACTTTCTGAACGCGCTGAAGCTGGAAGAGATCTTCTGTGTTCGCAAGGAGAGCGGATTTCACCACCATCAGCCGCGCCAGTGAATCCGCAACGCTGCGTTCTCTGGTCGAAGCCGGTGACCTGCCCGGCTACCTCTGGAAAGCAGGGGCTGTCTCGAAGGGCTCAACAAGAGTGCACACCGATGACCGGCAAGATCGTTTTCCTTGCTGGAAGAGCCATCCATGCGGGCATTGCTGGACAACTGGCTGCCGCGCGCTCTTTCCCCGAGTGGATCGATGGCGTGCACTTCCAGTGCATCCCGCACGAGGGAAAGACGGACCTCGACCGCAGCATTCCCCAGAAAGCTCTCGTCATGGCGCATACCGGGGGATCGCTTCGTGATCGTCCGGGACAACGACAACACCAACTGCCTCTGAACTCAAGTCAAAACTGACGCAGCACAGCACCAGGGCAGGCCGATCGGGCACACTGGTCAGACTCGTCTGCCAGGAGCTGGAGAGCTGGTATCTGGGCGATCTCACCGCACTGGCTGCGGTCTCACCCGGACGCTCGCATCGACACGCCAGCCAACCAGAAACGTTACAG
>BNJV01001377.1_pt1 | contig 86587 bp, 85 predicted proteins | sample 8540591 | NCBI WGS metagenome assembly BNJV01 (sample SAMD00202457, study PRJDB9452) | human saliva metagenome | host: Homo sapiens
TGGTCCTCATCGTAGCTCAGCGGGTATTCGATGAGGAGGACATCTCAGAGCTGGCTGCGTCTATCGCGGAAGTGGGACTGCTGCAGCCAATCGTGGTGCGGCAGGTGCCGACCGCTTCGCAGGAGAGGAGCCGCGTTGCAGAGCTCACTCATGGGTGAGCGTCGTCTGCGTCTTCTAAAGGGAAGCCGGCCTGGAGACGATTCCGGCTGTTGTCCGGGATACTCGACGACGTCGATCTTCGCGAGACGCACTGCTGGAGAACCTGCACCGCGTCCAGCTCAACTCCCTGGAAGAGGCTGCGGCCCACGCAGCAGCTGCTGGAGGACTTCCAGTACTCACGCGGAGCTGTCCGAGCGGATCGCTCGTTCACGCTCACAGATCTCCAATACGCTGCGCCTCATGAGCTACCGCCGCTGGTTCAGCGTCGGCTCGCCGCCAATGTCATCTCGGCCGGCCACGCTCGCGCTCTTCTCGGACTCCGGGCGCTGCGGAAAATGGAACGTCTCGCTCAGCGTGTGGTGGCCGAGGACTCTCAGTTCGAGCAACAGAAGAGCTTAGTTGCGCTCCACGAGGAGCCGGAACCGGGCTCGGATCAGCCAAAGGTACTGCGGGCGCGCAGCACCCCTCTCCCGGCGCTGTCAACGCGGCTCTCGGATGCTTTCGACACTCGCGTCAAGGTGACACGTGGAGCGAAGAAGGGTCGCATCACTATTGAGTTCGCCGGGGATGACGATCTCGCTCGTATCGTTGGTGCGCTGGCGCCGGGGACATCGCTCGACGAAGAGTAGCTGACGCCGAATGTGACAACGACGGCGGGGGCTGAGACAGAAAGCTGTCTCAGCCCCCATTTCTCATCGTCGATGAAGCAACGGAGGCGGATGACGTCTCGTCTTCCTCGGGTGAGGCGCCGGAGTCAGAGGGATCTGCAGATCGTGTTTCACGTGAAACGGTGCAGCCTTGCTGTTAGTGCCCGGGATGAGATGTAAGGACCAACGGTGTATGGCACATCTCTCGGCCTACCGAGTGAGCGTCGTTTAACCGAGGTGTCAAGGCCGATGTGCTCCTTCTGGGTAGGGTTCGCCGTCTTGTCTCAATACCTTTCCCGAGAAGGCGACCTGCTTCGGGTGGATGCTGGCCGTCATCGTTGTCGGCAGCTAGCCTGATATGGCGTGGCTAGTGATGCCGCGGGAGAACCGACTCCTCCTGGTGAACTGGAACCGGCGATCGACTGAGGGTAGCGGGCTGACGGCATCCGTTGTCGGGGTAGATCTTTCCGACGTTGGTTTCACGTGAAACCGGTGAAGAGCTTCTACCAGGCCACTGACCGGCAGACGTCGTCACATAGCTCGTCGTGGAGGAGGGCAGCGACGCAACGAGGTCCATTGCCGGCCCTCTCCCGAGAGATGTCCGGCTGGTCTTCTACGGCGCGGTAGAGAGGCCGTTTCACGTGAAACGTCGATCAGTTCCCTATGGGGTACGCGTGCGTGGCACATACGAAAGTGTGAATCGCCGGAGGGGCGCCACAGCCACGTTTCACTCATGTTCTTAATCAGGGCGGTCATAGATCATCCGAACATCAGCTCGCGTGATGTCTATCGTTCGAATCGGTGGTTGATGCTAGTGGCGGGGTGCCAGTGTGGGTGCAACGGTGGCGTAGTCGGCCCGGTTGGTCTGTAGGGGTGGCTTTACAGGCCCAACAGTAGTGAGAGGTACCGACAGGCTTGAGAGTAGCTTCAGTGTGAAGCACCTGGATCGCCTTGAGTGTCGGAACCCCGTCGGGTGGCCTGTTCTCTGACGGGCCGCCGATGCGCTGACAACAGTCTGCTCCCGACTCGGCGGCGGCACGGATCGGTTGTCATCGACGGAAGCCCGATTTGGTTTCACGTGAAACGGAGATAGGAGCACTGGTACAGCATGAGACAACTTTTCGTCTCCTCCTGAAACGATAGCTACGTCGGTTCAGGCTGGTGATGCCGCTCGTGCCGGGAAGGCGTGGGTAGGTGTGCTGCTCTTCCATACTTTGTATGTGGCACAGAAGAACGGATGTACTGACGGGACCGTCGCGACCCGAATCGTCTTCCTCGGTGGAGTCCCTGGTAGTGGTGTGGGGCTCTGCGTGGTTAGGGGTCAGTGGGTCAGTGTCAGGGCGTGCTCTGGGATGGCCGTCCTGGAGCTTGTTGGTGGTCTGGCACTGTTTGAGGTGTGCAGGCTGAGGTAGCGCGGCCCTCAGCCCATTCGTCGGTCTGCTCAGCCAGGACGGCGCCGACCAGGCGGATGATGGCGTCTGTTGGGAAGATGCCCACTGGAGTCGGTGCGGCGGATCTCCTGTTGAGGCGTTCTTGGGGGTTTGTTGGACCAGATCTGCCGCCATACACCTCGACGGGGAAGGCGGTGAGGCCAGCAGGTCAGCTCGCGCGGCGTCGAGGGGTGGTCAGCGGCCTGGGGCAGCAGGTCACGGGTGTAGTCCAGGAGGCGGTCGAACTGGGCCTGGACGGCTGCTGCGTCGGGCTGGTCGTAGACCGAGTGGAGCATGGTCTTGAGGGCCGGCCAGGCGCTCTTGGGGGTCACTGTCATCAGGTTGGCGGCGTAGTGGGTGCGGCAGCGCTGCCAGGTCGCTCCGGGCAGGTTCGCGGCGATGGCCTCGACCAGACCCGTGTGGGCGTCAGAGGTGACAAGGCGTACCCCTCCCAGGCCTCGGGCGACCAGGTCGGCGAGGAACTCGTTCCACGCTGCTCCGCTCTCGCAGGTGGCTACCCGCAGGCCCAGGACCTCGCGGTGTCCGTCGGCGTTGACCCCAGTGGCTGTCAGGACCACCGCACTGACCACGCGACCCTCCGCGGACCTTCATGTGTCAGGGCGTCGGCCGCTACGAAGATGAAGGGGCCGGCGTCGCCCAGGGGACGGTTGCGGAAGGAGGCGACGTGCTCGTCGAGCTCGGCCGCCATGCGTGAGACCTGTGACTTCGACAGTGAGCTGATGCCCAGGGCGCCTACCAGCTTGTCCATACGTCGGGTGCAGACTCCTGCCAGGTAGGCGTCGGCGACCACCGTGATCAGCGCGGACTCGGCCCGTTTGCGGCGCTCGAGCAGCCAGTCGGGGAAGTGCGAGCCGGTACGCAGCCTGGAACAGCCACGTCAATGGTCCCGACCCGGGTGTCCAGGTCCCGGTGGCGGTGGCCAGTGCGCTGGGCCCTGCGCTCGGGGCTGGCCTGACCGTACTCGGCGCCGCACACCGCGTCGGCATCGGCCGACAGCAGGGCGTTGACCATGGTCTGCAGCAGACTGCGCATCAGGTCCGGGGAGGCCTGTCCCAGAGCCTGGTCAAGGGCTCCAGCAGGGCCGACAATGTCAGGAGCGATCATCGCGATGATGCCCTTTCGAGGATTCGGTGGAAGTTGACTCAGGGACCACACGGTGACCGCACCCACAACCAATACGAGAGCAAGCCACCGGCGGCTACACCACACTACGAGGCACTACCTCTTCCTCGGTGGAGACGTTATCAATAGGTGCAGGAGGCTGGAATGCCGTCCTGGGTTGGCGAACTAAGGACTGAAACCAATTTGATGTTGCAGCAGAAGGGGGAACACTCGGTGATCAGGCCAACTCGATGCTGGTTTCACGTGAAACGTACGTGTGGGGGTGCGGAAAGACAATCGAGTTTTGACCCGGTGGATTGCTCTCCTGCCGCTCCGGCTGGACAGAGTGCGGGGTACGAGGAGTAGATGGTTGTGTGTCGGCGTCTTCGCTACGGATGAGCATGGGCGGAATCGCCAACGGAGCACAGAGGCAACTTGCACTGGAAGACGAGTGTCATGCCTCGGCGTAGTGTCCTCGGCTCCACGTGGAAGAAGTGGGGTCTACTCTGTGCTGGTCGTGACCTATGTTCCAAGGATCGAACCTGCACCCGCCGCATACTGAGCGGACCGCCGGGGGTGCTGTCACGTGAAACCGATGGCTCTCGAGGCTCTCCAACATTGGTGCCCACGCCGATGTCGATGACAGCGCACTGAGCTGTTTCGCACGCGATGAATCCGTGATGCTTCCAGAGCACGCGCGGAGTTGTGCCGCTGGATACTTGTGACACGGAGTAGTGAGGCGAAGACCTGCCCGTTCTAATGGAATGTGCCGGAGGCTCGTTGACCAGGGTGGTGGACAGTAGTTCATCCCGGGATGTTCAAAGATTTTCGCTGACTTTCAGTGGGCATATGATGTCGAGTACAGGGAGCCCGTGCTGCAGACTCGCTATTGCCTGGTGGGGATGGTGCCTTTCGATGTACCTGAATGGCCGAAGTGCTCACAGAGACGTGGTCGACTTGGCCGCGGCGGAGAGGCGTTATTTCAACGGCATTGGTTTCGTGAAACTCAGATACCTGCGTTCCGAGCACCTGGCGTCCCTCAGAGGTTGAGATTCATACTTCTGAGGGCGATTCGCCTCGCCCCTACCCCGAATGGGAGAGGAGGGCACCCTAAGGACGCGAGAGACGAGTCAACACTCAAGGAGCATCATGCCTGACCCTCGATCGATATTGCCCATGAGACGCCCCGGGATGGGAAGCAGGTTTCACGTGAAACCGATCGAGTCGAGATGAGGTTGAGTGATGCACGTTGCTGAAGCCTGTGCTCGATGTTGCCGATGTGGATGGTTGCCTGGTCGCATGGTGAGCCTGCTGTAGTGGATGGACAGAACCGGCTGCGGCTGTTGGCGGCACGGTCACAGAAACTGGCAGGCGGTTCGACTCCACCAACATCTTAGGAAGCATTGGCCGAGCAGGCCTCACTCCGCATGGCGAGGTCATGACAGAGTCAAGCTTCTGCCCCGGGGAATCGAGGTCTCCGGTTCGATGAGGTGATGCTTTAGTTCCACCTGAGATGCTTCAGAGGTCTCGCCATGTCCAGATACCGGGCCGTCACTCGCTCTCTCCTGAATCGCTTGAGTTGAGGAAGAAGACCTGTACGGAGTCGAGAGCGACGCACTCACACGGATACCTCTTCAAATAGAAGGCGACGCGTCTAGTTAGACGTTTCACGTGAAACGGGATGTCAATCAGATCGTGTTGCGAAAGTATGTGATCTCAAGGGAGCGGCCGGGCACTGATCCGTCGTAGACGACCTTAGCTGTCGACTGCGGACGTCGCGGGTGTATTCCCTAGACCCTCATGTGCATCCATGAGCTCCGGCAGCAACGTCGTAGAACTGTCTCAACAGGCTGGTTCACGAGACTGGCTCGCAACCAGTTGGACAACACTGTCTATGAGGCGATGATGTGCCGCGAGTTGCTTCTTCTGGGGAGGACGGAGTTGTCTTGTAGTGCGCTCTTCAGTAACGACGTTTCACGTGAAACTGAGTCTCGCGTTGATGATGCCGATCGGGACCTGCCTCGCTGCGTATCGAGCCTGAACGGAGAGTCAACCTCCGGTCGTCGTTGCCATTCCCTCCCCTGAGGAGGCCCTGTCGTGGTCATCCCGAGACGCTGGCATGTCGAAGCTGCATCGACATGTGTTTCACGTGAAACCAGAGGAGCTCCGTAACTCACTCTATCGCCGTGTGGCGCAGTCTCGTCGTCGTTGCAGACGACAGTGGCTCCGCTCTTTTGAGCGGAGCCACTGTTTCACGTGAAACCGAACAGGAACTATGGGTGGACGAGTGGGTTCCTCGCTAGCGCGTCGTACAGGGCCTCCAGACCGCCTTCTGCTTTTGCGGCGATCGGGAGCAGAGAGGTCTCTGTCATTCCTGGAATGACGTTGACGTCAATGAACCAGGGCGTCCCTCCTCGTCGAGAATGAGGTCGGTTCGAGAGAGATTCTCGAGTCCGAGGGTGGAGTGAACCGTGACAGCGGTGCTCTTGACCATCTCAATAACCGAGTCATTCAGACGCGCGGGAACGAAGTACTCCGAGCGGCCCGGGTTATAGCGTGCATCGAAGTCGTACTGCCCATCAGTCACTACCTCAACGGGCGGGAGCGCGCGTGGCCCCTCTCCCGTATCTACGACGGACACTGCGAGCTCCGTGCCGGGGACATAGCGCTCGATGAGGGCTCGCTCGTCGTACGCAAAAACATGCCACCATCGCGGATCGCAGCTCGTCCGCCGTCGATGCGTAGGAGACGCCGAGTCCAGAACCTCCCTGATGGGGCTTCACCACCACGGGAAACCCGAGATGACCAGCGATAACAGTCAGAACCTCCTGTGCTCCAAGCTGACTGAAGTAGGAATGTGGAAGTGTCAACGAGTCAGGAGTAATCACTCCTCGGTTCGGACACTCGCCTTAGCGGTCGGTTTAAAGGAGGCCCGTTGGCAACCGTCTGAGTGCATGCCGACGTACGGCAGCCCCAGAGCGATGAGCATGTTCTACGAACCTCCGTCCTCCCCAGGACCGCTCGTGGACCAGTGGCCAGACGACGTCGGGCCCGAAGGTCTTAGAGCGACCCAATGGTGCGCGCATCGATGTCCAGGACCAGGACGGTGTGCCCGAGGTGCTTGAGGACCTGGGCAACGCGATGCCCGGATCGCGGCGAGATGTCGCGCTCGTGGCTCAGTCCACCGGCGAGGACAGCGATACGGGTGGAGACTGGTTCATCGTCAACCCTCAGATCTGATCGGTGCGGGCGCGTGGACGCCTCTCGGATGGACGGGGACTGTGGGTGGGACCGAACAGGTCCAGCAGCTCGAGATCGCGGGTGACGACGCCGGAGAGTCTTCGTACGCCTTCGCGGATCTCGACGGGCTCGGGATAGCAGAAGGACAGTCTCAGATGGTCCTGCCCCTCCCTCCCACCGGCGTGAAGGCCGTTCCGGAGACGTAGGCGACCAGGCTGGTGACTGCTCGCGGCAGCATGTCCTTGGCGTCGAGTCCTTCGGGGAGCCTCACCCACACGTAGAAACCGCCGTCGGGGACGTTCCAGTGGCACATCGGCAGGAACTCTTCCAGCGCCGCCACCATGGCGTCGCGCCGCCCTCGGTACATGGCTCGGAAGTCCACGATCTGCTGCTTCCAGTCGAACTGGTCCAGGTACATGGAGATGGAGAACTGACCCGCCGACGACGGGCACAGGATCGCCGCCTCTGAAGCCAGCTTCATCTTCTCCCGACGGCCGGCGGCGCCAGCCCAGCCCTACGCGGTAACCCGGGGAGCGAAGATCTTGGAGAAGGAGCCGAGGTAGACGACGTCGTCGGGTGCGAGGGTCTTGAGAGCGGTGTAGGTCTGCCCCTCGAAGCCCAGAAGGCCGTAGGGGTTGTCCTCCACGATGAGGATGTGATGGCGCCGGCAGATCTCGATGACCTGCGGACGGCGCTCCTCGGTGAGCGTCACCCCGGCAGGGTTGTGGAAGTTGGGCAGGCAGTAGAAGAACTTGATGCGGCGCCCCTCGCGCTCGAGGCGGACGATCATCTCCTCCAGGGCCCCAGGGACAACGCCGTCAGCGTCAATGGGTACCTGCTGCACGTCGGCCTGATAGGTTGCGAAGATCGACAGGGATCCGACGTACGTGGGCGCCTCGGTCAGGACGACGTCGCCGGGATCGACGAAGAGTTCGGTGACGATGTCGACGGCCTGCTGGGAGCCAGTCGTGATGATGACGTCCTCCGGATCGGCTTGGATGCCCTCGAGGGCCATGACCTCGGTGATCTGCTCCCGCAGTCGTGGTAGCCCCTGGCCGTTTCCATACTGCAGCGCCTTGCCGCCGTCCTTGCGGATCATCTGCGCCGTGGCCTCCGCCAGCTGCTCCAGTGGAAGGTCCTTGAGATTGGGCATTCCGCCCGCCAGCGACACAACTTCCGGTCGTGAGGCGACGGCGAACAGTGAGCGAGTCTCCGAGGCGCGCAGACCATGAGCTCGCGCGGCATAGCTGTCCAGCCACGGATCGAGTCGGTTGCCCTTCACCTGGTTACTGCTCTCACTCACCTTCGGTCCTTCCTTGGTGGCCACTGCTGCGTCCGTGGATCCAAGTCTGCCACGCCGCACTGGCGGGCAGGCCTCGGCGAGGACAGGAGTAATCCGCGGTGTTTCACGTGAAACACTGAAGCGTTCCCAAGACGGGTGAGACGACGCGGTGAACGAGAACGCTCCGCGCACCATGGACATGATGCGCGGAGCGTTGAGCAGATGCTCCCGGCGTGGGGCGACTCGCTCAGGAGCTCAAGGCATGCTCCTCGATGAGAGCGCGCAAAGGGGCCTGGTCATTGTCGATCGTCTCCACCTTTTGCGGCTGAGCGAGCAGATCAGCGATGACGTCGGGAGTCTCCGGCTCGGTCCCGAGCGCCTCGGCCACCGTCTGCGGGAACTTCGCGGCCTTTGGCTGTCTCCATGACGAGCGTGGGAAACCCGGTTCCATGGTGCGTAGAGCCACCGTGACGCCGTCGGCGGTGTGCGGGTCAATGAGACGGCCGGAGCGCTCCTTGACGCTGCGAATGGCCTCCAGCCGGTCGGTGTGCGACGACGCTCCAGCCACGAAGCCGAGTTCCTCTCCCAGGCGTGCACGCTCATCGCGCAGGTCGAGGCGTGCCGGTGGTCTCCAGCTCCGCCCAACGCTGGACGAAGGCCTCCCGGCCCCAGCAGGGGCCCAGATGAAGCGCTCAGGTTCGAGGCCTTGGAGATGTCCATGGACGGGCTGGAGGTGGCAGCGTCTCCTCCGCTGAGCAGGGGCCGGTAGACGCCCGTGGTGAAGAACTCCTCGAGGACGTTATTCTCGTTGGTGGCCAGGATGAGGCGGCGGATCGGCACCCCCATGGACCGGGCCAGGAACCCGGCGTAGATGTTGCCGAAGTTGCCCGAGGGCACGCACACGTCGACGCGGTAGCCGGGGCGGACCTCCTCCTCCACCGCGTCGGTGACTCGCAGCCAGGACCAGACGTAGTAGACGGCCTGTGCGGCGATCCGGCCGATATTGATGGAGTTGACGGCACCCAGATGATGGGCCGCCTTGAAGTCCGCGTCATTGCTCAGGGCCTTGACCAGCGCCTGGCAGTCGTCGAAGACCCCCGTACTGCGATGTTGTGGATATTGGCGTCCTGGAGGGTGTACATCTGGGCCCGCTGCACCGGGCTCATCCGACCCGCCGGTGAGAGCATGAAGACGCTGACGCCCTCCTGTCCCCGGAAGGCGTGCTCGGCCGCTGAGCCGGTGTCTCCCGAGGTGGCCCCCAGGATGTTGAGGACCTTGCCCTGCTTGGCCAGCACGTAGGGAATCGCCTGCCCCAGAAACTGCATGGCCAGGTCCTTGAAGGCCATTGTCGGTCCCTCGGACAGGCCCACGAGCACCAGGCCGTCGGCGACGTCGCCCAGCCCGGTCACTGGGACGACCGGCTGTGGGAACCGTGTCTCGCTGTAGGCTGCTCGGGTCAGTGCGGCCAGATCCTCACGCGGGATGTCGGCGGCGAACAGACCGATGACCTCGGTGGCCAGCTCTGCGTAGCCCGAGGGACCTCCAGGCCTCGAGCTGCGCCGGCGTGAGTGACGGCAGCCGGTCCGGTACCGCCAGACCGCCGTCGGGGAGCCAGGCCCGCCAGAAGAACGTCCGTGAACCCGGCGGGCGTCATCTGGCCGCAGGGTGGAGATGTACTGGGTGTGCTGCATGTGCTGCCTTCTTGCCGTATCGCATGCCGGGATGCCACTGCGATTCCGGTGCGATTCTACGGGCCGCGGCCGAGGGTGACAGACGCGGTCAACCAGGCACGGGAAGTCATCAGACAACTGCGGGCCTACGGTACGCGCATGGATGACGAGCTGCCGCAACGCCGGCCTCATTCATCACCCCGGTGAGGATATCGAACGAGGCCGGCGTTGCGGCAGCTGGTCAGGACTGGTGGCAGCCAGGTATCAGGCGAGGACCTTCTCCACCTCGGTCTTGAAGGAGGCCTTGGGGCGAGAACCGCTGAACTGGTGGAAGACCTCACCGTCGCGCACGACCGCGAAGGTCGGGATGGAGCGCACGCCGTAGGAGCGGGCGGTGGCCGGGTTGGCGTCCACGTCGATCTTGACGAACTTGACCTTGTCGCCGAAGTCGGCGGCGACCTCGTCCACGATCGGCGCCATCTGGCGGCAGGGCCGCACCACTCGGCCCAGAAGTCGATGACGACGGGGACCTCGGACTTGAGGACCTCCTCCTCGAAGGTGGCGTCGGTGACGGCGAGTGCCTCAGACATGGTTGTTCTCCTCGAACATTGTGGATGGGTGAGTCGGGATGGGCTCAGCGCAGGTCCTCCGACGACGTCGGAGCCGGCCCGCTCTGAGCAGGGCTGAGGTGCACGGCCGGTTCAGGCCTGCAGCGTGGTGAGATAGTGCTCGGCATCCAGAGCGGCGCGGCAGCCGGATCCGGCCGCGGTGATCGCCTGCTGGTAGGTGGGGTCGGCGACGTCACCGCAGGCGAAGACGCCGGGAATGCGAGTGCGCTGCGAGGGGACCTCGACCTTGATGTAGCCGGCCTCGTCGAGCTCGAGGGCCTCAGCGACGAGCTCGCTGCGTGGGACCTGGCCGATGGCGACGAACAGTCCCGTGGCCTCGATCCGGCGACGCTCCCCGGTGACGGTGTCTTCCAGGGTGATGCCGGTCAGCGAGTCCTCACCGTGGAGCTCGACGACGCGCGAGTTCCAGGCGAAGGAGATCTTCGGGTCCTCCTGGGCGCGCTTGGCCATGACGGCTGAGGCGCGCAGCTCGTCGCGGCGGTGCACCACTGTGACAGAGCGGGCGAAGCGGGTCAGGAAGGTGGCCTCCTCCATGGCCGAGTCCCCACCGCCGACGACGACGATGTCCTGGTCCTTGAAGAAGAACCCGTCGCAGGTGGCGCAGTAGGACACGCCATGACCGGAGAGGCGCTCCTCCCCGTCGACCCCCAGGTGCCGGTACTCCGAGCCGGTGGAGATGATGACCGTGCGGGCCTCGTAGGCGCCGTCGGAGGTGGTGACGCGCTTGACGTCGCCCTCCAGCTCGAGGGCGGTGACGTCCTCGTAGCGGATCTCCGCACCGAAGCGCTCGGCCTGCTCCTGCATCTGGTTCATGAGCTCGGGGCCCATGATCCCCTCGATGAAGCCGGGGTAGTTCTCCACCTCGGTGGTGTTCATCAGCGCGCCGCCCGCAGTCACCGAACCGGCCAGGATGACCGGGTTGAGCTGGGCGCGGGCCGCGTAGATGGCGGCCGTGTAGCCGGCGGGGCCGGAGCCGACAATGACGACGTCGTGAATCATGACTCTCCTGATGAGCGGACGGTAGCCGCGGTGGGCGGTCGCCTAGTGCAACTGGTGATCAATGCAGCCTGTTCCCAGGGAGGGACTTATTTGAATGTGATCTCGGTCGCAGTTGCTCTGTAGGGGCGATCGGCTCCCGGGCTCATGGGAAGTTTAGTGATCCGCACGACGATGGTATCCACGTCTTGGGGCTTGTCGATGGGGAGGGTCGTCGTTCCTGAGGCGAAGGGCCCATGGGTGAGCAGCGGACCGTTGGCGTTGAGGCGTGGACCTCGATCCGACCACCTCGTGGGTGCCCTGGATCTCGATCTGCGAGACCTTGGCAGGGCTCTTGAGGTTGAGCGTGATATCGATTGGCGCGGTCTCGGGGCTCGCGGAGTAGTGAGAGGACCATTCCTTACTCGTGTCACCATCGGTGAGGGTTCCAGCCTGAGAGGAGGCAAAGCCACTGCTGGCTTCGTCAACGACGCTCACGTTGACGATCTCAGGCTTGGTGTCCTGGGTCGGTGTCTGAGCCGGTGTCGTAGGAGCCGGCTGCTGCGTCTGGCCGCCCCCGCCGCCGGCCTCCTGGGCGCTGGCCGAGGGAACGGTGTCAGCGGCCGCGCGGTCCTCGTCCGCGAAGGGGATGCCGATCGTCCGGTAAATGATGTAGCTGGCGGCCACCAGTAAGACGACGACGATGACGGCCAAAGTGGCCAGAACGCTGTTGGTGGTGCGCTGCTCCCGGCGAGCGACCTCGGGGTCGATCTCCTCCTCGTCATCCTCGAAGACCGCGAAGCTGCCGGTGAAGGGCTCTGCCGGGACCGGTGCGGGCCCGGGGACGGTCTCGGAGGCGGTCGACAGGACGTTCGGGATGGGGTTCGTCGGCCCGGTGACCTGGATGTAGGTGTCGCTCGCCGGTTGCTCCGGCACGGCCTGGGACCCGGCCTGCTGCGGGTCGGAGGTCGGGGCCACGGCCTCCTCGGCAACGGAGGAGGCCGGCATGACGGAGGTCTGCTCCGCCGGTACGTCGGTACCGGCCGGCGCGGCCGGAACCTGGCCGGGCTGAGCCGACGTCGGGGCCGACTGACCTGCCGACGGGGCGACCGTGGCGCCCTTGCCGACACCACTGCGCCGCAGACGGTCCAGGACCCCGCGAGGCCGCACTGGCGACGCCGGCTCCGGCGGCACCGGCCGCGGCCGGTGCACCTGCGTTCGCGGGCCCCCGCCGGTGACACCAGCGGACGACGCCGGACGCTGAGCCGGCGGAATCGGCGTCGAGCCGGACTCGTGGTAGCCGACCACCGTGTCCCAGGTGCCCAGTGAGCGGGCCACCTCCGCCGAGGAGGTGGGGGCTGACTGCTCCAGGTGCGTTCGCACAGCTCATCCAGGATCGGGTCGATCCCCGGCACGAGCGTGGAGGGCTTGACCGGGGCACCGCCCAGACGCGGGGCCGAGGGGATGCCGGGGCGCTTGCCCGGCCACCGGCCCGGTCAGACCGTAGTAGAGGATCTCCACCAGCGCGCGGGCGTCGGCGCGGTCGGCGGCCGACGGGTCGTGGCCGGCCACCCGGCTCTCCAGGTCCAGGGCGGCGGCCTCGATCCCTGAGGCCGCTGACCTTGACCGTGCCGTCGGGAAGGACGCGGATGGACTCGGGAGACAGGTTGAGGTGGTGCAGGCCCTTGCGAGCGCCGGCGTCGAGCGCCTGAGCGGTCTCACCGATGATCGCGCGCGCCTGCGTCGGAGGCATGCCCCGGGAGACCAGGGAGGAGAAGGTGCGTCCGGTCAGCGGCTCGGTGACGATGACGGAGGGCTCTGCGCGCTCGACGTCATAGACCTGTTGGAGACGCTGGTCCTCGACCAGCACCGCCCCTGCTGGCGGACTCCAGGACGTTGTCTCGGTGGAGCGTCGCATCGGTGAGGACCAGGATCGTGACGTCCCGGTCCAGGATCGTGTCAACGCCACGGTGCCTGACGATGCGCGGCAGCGTGGTGGACAGCGTTCCCAGGAGTCCGTAGCGACCACTGCCGATGGGCGTCGCCTCCGACATGCGTCTCCTTCGCTGAGATGGTTGTCCATCTACACCAGTTGACCCCATCGTAACTGTCTGAGGGCTCCAAACCGGGGTGATGTGGCTCGTGTGGGCAGAGGTGTGGGGCGGGTAGAGGGCGGACTGCCCTGTGGCCACCGGGGAAGGCGGGATGCTCGGGGAAGCGAGGGCAGGGATACTCCCGGGAGTGTTGGCCGGGACGTGATCCGGAGCCTGGGCGCGGTGGGAGGCGTCGGCGGCGTAGTCGGCGCTCGTGGGCGGCGGTGGAGCCGTTGCCTGCGAGGGTGCCGGAGGCGGCGGGGCGAGCAGGTAGACCGGCTGTCCGTCCTGGGTGTAGCCCGCAGGGGCCTGGGAGGACCAGCCGCCGGCGGACCGCTGCTCCATTTGACCCGGCTGTCCCCAGGGGTGCGTCTGCACCTGCGAGGCGGTGGTGGTGCGGGCGGGGCCGTCTGGGCGGTACCGGGGTGTAGCCAACAGCACCATGTGCGGCCGGGTCCGTTGAAATACCTGACGGGTCGGAAGCCGGGTTGAGCCGGCGGTGGTGGAGCCGGGGTCTGGACGGCCGGCATCTGAGTGGTTGTCTGCGTCGTCGGCTCCGGCGGTGACAGCCAGGCCGCGATCGCCAGGACCACTCTCCCGGGCGTACCGGGCAGGCGACGACCGACGGTGGACAGGATCCGTGAGAAGGGCCGGAAGGCGACGGTGATCTCCTCGATCCCCACGACGCGCCCCATGAGCAGGTAGACCAGCGACATGACGGCGGCGACGACGCAGATGTGCCCGAAGGCCGCGAGCATCTTGGCCAGGGAGGAGTCGGCGTCGACGTTGCCCATGACCAGGTTGAGGACGATCCCGACGACGACCGCGGGCGCCACCGCCATGACCAGACGCAGGTGGGTGGCGATGATCTTGCGGCCGTCGAGGCTGGGCAGGTGGGAGCGCATCATGGGGATGACCACCACGGTGCCCCCGATCTGGCTGATCGTGTTGGCCGCGCCGGCCCAGGTCATCCAGTGGTTGGCCGGGGCTACGAAGTAGGCCATGACGCACAGGACCACGGGGATGACGCCGACGACGACGTCGGCCAGGAGCAGCCGCTTGGTGTCGGAGTAGGCCAGCATGACCCGCTGGGCCCCGAACCAGATGCCCTGCGGGACGATGCCCAGTGCCAGGGCGATGAGCATGGGGGCACTGGCCTGGGCCTCGGGCAGTGTGATCGACGGCGTGAAGAGCTGAAGGGCCGGGACGGCCAGGACGCAGACGCCGGCCGTGGCCAGGACGGTGAAGACGCCCGCCGAGCGCAGCCCTCAGGGAGAGGTCTCGCGCACGCCGGCGCTGTCGCCGGCCGCGGCCTTCTCACTCATGCGGGTGAACAGGGCGGTGATGATGGAGGTGACCACCAGCGACTGGGGCAGCATGTACACCAGGTAGGCGTTGAGCCACATGGTCGTCGAGGGCACGATGACGTCCGCGTACTCGGGCTGCTCGGAGGCCGTCACCGCGTAGGAGCCCAGGTTGGAGGTGATCCAGTTACTCAGGCTGGCCACGCCCACTCCGGCCAGTGCCCACAGGGCCACCTTGACGGTCTTGCCCAGTCCCAGGCCCCGCACCCCGAAGATGATGCGGGGCCTGAAGCCGGAGCGCACCAGCGGGATGTAGAGAATGAGGGCCTGAACCGCGATGCCCAGGGTCGTCGTCGCCCCGATGAGCGTGATCCGGCCCCAGTCCCAGAGCTCTGGTCCCTGACCGGAGGTGTAGCGACCGTAGACACGGAGGTAGAACAGGATCGAGACGATCGAGATGATGTTGTTGAGCACCGGGGACCACATGTAGGGCCCGAAGCTCGAGCGGGCGTTGAGCACCTGCCCCCACAGGGCGTACAGGCCGTAGAAGAAGACCTGAGGCATGAACCAGAACGCGAAGGCGAAGGACAGCGTGCGCCACTGCCCCTGGGCCAGGGAGTTGGCGTTGAGGGTGAAGATGAGGGGGGCGGCCGCGGTCGCGATGCAGGTGACCACCAGCATGAGTGTGGCTGCGGCGGTCAGGAGCCGGTTGACGACCTCCTCGCCGTTGCGCCGTCGCAGTGCCTGGACGATCTGCGGCACCAGAATGGCGTTGAGGATGCCGCCGATCATCATGTTGTACAGGTAGGTGGGCAGGTTGTTGGCCGTGTTGAAGGCGTCGGCCGCGCCCGAGCCGGTGGCGCCGAGCGCCATGACGATGAGGGCGTTGCGCACCATGCCCAGGACGCGGGAGACCAGGGTTCCCGAGGCCATGATGGCCGAGGATCGCGCCAGGGACGCCTGACTGCGTCCCTGGGAGGAGGAGCGCGTGGCTCGTGAGTTCTTGATCATGCTCATGCCGTCTCCTGTGCAGCCGGGGCCACCGCGGTGCGGCGACCTCGTCGTACGGTCCTCACAGTACCGATCACCACGATGGAGACCAGCAGGCCGACGATGATGCCGGTGCCCCGGCTCTCCCAGTCGGCGCGGACCTCATGTCGACGGTGGTGGGCCTGCCCACGGTGGTGCCGTCCGCGGCGAGCACCTGCACCGTCAGGCCGACGTCGCCCGAGCCGACGGCCCGGATCGGTACCGTGACCCTGGCCTGCTGGTTGGCCGGGACCTTCACGGTGGTGGTGCGCGGGACCTGGAGGCGCTTGTTGTCCGAGATCAGGTAGACCTGGACGGTGACGTCCTGGTCCAGTGAGGAGGTGATCCGTACCGGCAGCTGCGCCTCGGAGCTGATGAGGTTGATGGTCGACGACGGCACCGCTGCCGCGAGCGAGGTGACCCCGGTCCCGGCTGCCTCGGCGGCCGGGACCCGTGCGCTGCGGGTCGCGGGTCGGCCCGCCAGGACGCCGAGGCGACGACGCTCTCCAGGCCCGTGTAGTCGCCCAGCAGCGCGGGCGGGTCGGAGAGGACCGAGGAGACCGACTGCAAGGTAGCGGCCGTCCCACCGGCGGCGGTGAGGAGATCTGCGGGCAGCTCGTCGTCGTCGATCACCTTCTCCGGCGGCTCGGAGCGCTCAACGTGGGACGTCCCCTCATCGGTGGCCTCGACCTCCGCCCGGGTGTGCTCCTGAAGATCGCCCAGGGACTGGGGCCGGATCCAGGAGGCCGAGCGCAGGGCGGCCACGCGCTCGTGCACGGCTGAAGGATCGGCGGTGGAGGCTGCCCGGCGGGGCATCGCCACGACGACGTCGCGCTCCAGCGCCGGGGCCTGACGGACCAGGATCGCGCTGTCGCCGCGCAGCAGCTGGCGGGTATCGAGCTCCGCGGCCTGATCGGTCTGAGCAGTCTGAGGGGACCGAGCGTCATGCGGGTGGCCTGAGCGGCTGCGCCGTTCTGGTCGGAGGCGCCGGTCTGGGAGGCCTCGCCGGTGAGCGTCTCCGACAGGGACTGCTCCGGAAGCAGGACCGCGCGGTCCCCGAGCGCGCCGAGCCCGGAAGGGGTGTAGGTGAGCTCGTCGGCGGCCGGTAGGGAGGTGGGCGAGGCGATGACGGTCGAGGTCGACTGCGGCAGCGTACCGACCGTCGTGGAGTCCAGGACGCTGGAGGCCAGCCAGGCTCAGCGACGTCGGCGCCCCCTGCCTTGACGATGGCCGACTCCTGGCGCTGCGCGGCCGTCTCGATGAGGCTCGTCTGCTGCAGGTGCGCCAGCGCCGCGGTATCGGAGTCACCCCATGGCAGGGCGACCAGGCCGCCGGTGCCGATGGCCCGCATGAGGGCGGCGGAGAGCTGGGTGACGTCGTCGGGGGTCTTCGTCGATGGTGCCGATGAGGATGGACCGGCGCTCGCCGACGGCGTCGCGGATGCCGAGGATGAGGGCGGCGTCGATGATGCTGATGAGGACGGGCCGGCGCTCGCCGAGGGTTCCGACGTGGGTGCCGTGGACGCTGCTGACGCGGACGAGTCGGCGCCTTGAGGCGCCTGAGTGGCCCCGTCCGGTGACGCGGGCTGGGAGCCGCTGTTGCGGGCGGCCTCCTCCAGACTGGTCGGTGTGACGCCCAGGGCCTCGACCAGCGCCGGATCGACCGCCATGACGACATCGTCGCCGGCCATGCCCAGCAGGCCGAGGACCCGGCTGCGGATGCCGGTCACGGCCTCCTCGCGCTCCTGGGTGCGCGGACCGGCCAGAACCGCCATCTCCTGCGCGGAGGCGGTGACCGGGATGAAGGCGGTCAGGTGTACCGGCGTGACGGAGGCGCCGCTGTCCCACACGAGGACGCTGCGGTCCTGGGCCAGGGAGCCGCCCTGGGACTCCAGCCTGACGGCGACGCCGCGCGGTCCCCACTGGTCGGCGCTGCTCAGCGGCAGCTCGTCGGCCGGAACGGTGATGGAGAACTGGGTGGCCTCGCCCGGTTGGAGATCGCGGCCCAGCGGCACCGTGACGGGGTCCGACAGGCCCAACTCGTCGGTTCCGGTCAGCCACTTCTTCAGGCTCTGGCTCGTGACCTCCGTGGATCGCTGCACCCCTGGTCACCAGATCCGCTCCGGTGATGACCTGGCCGGTGCCGTTGGTGATGGTTCCGGTCAGGACCAGGTCCTGGTCGCTGTGCAGCACCTCGGAGCCATGGCGTCGATACTCATCGTCACCTGGTTGGCGGCCGCCTCGGCTCGCGGTGCCCTGTGAGCCCTCGGTGTCCCTGACCCGACTTCCCCGCCGAGGCCGACGGTGAGGCCGATGACGACCCGGACGGCGTCGTCGGTGCCGACGGCTTCGTCGAGGCCACTGGTGAGATATCGGCCGAGATCCCATCGGCTCGCGCGGTGAGGGGCGTGCCGGGGCCTGGTCCGCGCGGGCCGTCGGCAGGACGGTCAGCGGCAGAGCCACCAGGCTCGCCACGCCCAGCAGGGCGGCAATGGTCACCATCGCCCTGCTCCGCAGCCGGGAGCCAAGCGTGGTGACCACCGTCGTGCACAGGTCGGTGGCGCTGGTCATCCATCCCCCACCAGGATGTTCCAGGCCGCGGCCACGATACGGCGCTCGTTGGGGTAGGCCAGGCGGTGGGAGACGTCGTCGAGGGCGACCCACTCGACGTCCTCGGCCTCGTGGTCCGGGTCGTTCTCCGTGGTCAGGGTGCCGCTGACCGCCTCCAGCAGGAAGTGGTGCACCACCTGTGGACGCGGTGCTCGTGACCGGCGAACCAGTAGTCGATCGTCGCCAGGTGCCGAAGAACCCGACCGGTGATCCCCGGTCTCCTCCATGATCTCGCGGACCGCGGCCTGCTCCGGGGTCTCGGTGCCCTCCAGGTGGCCCTTGGGCAGGCACCACTCCAGCGGCCGCCCCGGTTGCGTCGGGCGATGACCGCTGTGACGGCCTGACCGTTCTGAACGTCGACGACCAGGCCGCCGGCACTGGTCTCGTTGACGATCGGCAGGGCGCGCACTCGCCCGATGAGCCGGGTTTCCGGCGCGGGGCGTGCGAGTGCGTGGCGAGGGCATAGGGACACTCTAGGGCGTCCGGGCCGCTGCATGCCTCTGGCCGAGTACGTCGTCGCACACAACTGCGCCGCCTGCGGGCGGCCGTCCCGGGGGACGCGCGAGACGGTTCTCACGGCGGTGTCGAGGGTGTCTCCGACGACGGCGCGTCCACCGGGGTTCATGGCAGGCTTGGGCCGATGACTGCGCACCCTGCTCCCACCGATCCCGTCGAGTCCGCCGATCCCATCGACCTCGCGGACGCCTCCGCCGACAACCGCGGCCTCGACCGCGCGGGCCCGCGCGGCCCTCGAGGGGCTGCCGCCCGCCCTGGCGGCCCTGGGGCACGCCTTCGTGCGCGCCGGCCATGAGATCGCGCTCGTCGGTGGGCCCGTGCGGGACGCCTTCCTGGGCGTCGCCCCCCACGACCTGGACCTGACCACCTCGGCGCGCCCCGAGCGAGACCGAGGAGATCCTCAAGGCGTGGGGTGAGACCACCTGGGACGTGGGCCGAGCCTCGGCACTATCGGCGCGCGCAAGGGCTCCACCCATCGTGGAGGTGACCACCTACCGCACCGAGGACTACGAGGTGGGTTCGCGCAAGCCCCAGGTCACCTACGGCGACACCCTCACCGGGACCTCACCCGCCGCGACTTCACCGTCAACGCCATGGCGCTGCGCCCTGCCCGACCTCGAGCTCGTCGATCCCTGCGGCGGCCTGAGCGACCTGGCCTCCGGCGTCCTGCGCACCCCCGTGAGCGCCGAGCAGTCCTTCGACGACGACCCCTGCGCATCATGCGGGCCGCCCGCTTCTCCGCCCAGCTCGGCTTCGACGTCGAGATGGACGTCATGGCCGCCATGGAGGAGATGGCCCCCCGCCTGGAGATCGTCTCCGCCGAGCGCGTGCGCGCCGAGCTCGAGCGGCTGCTCATCGGCCGCTGGCCCCGGCGTGGACTGGAGCTGCTGGTTCATACCGGCGTGGCCGACGTCGTCCTGCCCGAGCTGAGCGCCCTGCGTGAGACCGTGGACGAGCACAGGCGGCACAAGGACGTCTACGAGCACACCCTGACCGTCCTGGACCAGGCCGTCGACCTGGAGACCGGGCCCGACGGCCCCGTTCCCAGTCCCGACCTGGTCCTGCGCCTGGCCGCGATCCTCCACGACATCGGCAAGCCCGCCACCCGACGCTTCCCTGCCCGACGGCACCGTCACCTTTCCACGGGCACGACCACGTCGGTGCCCGGATGACGGCCAAGCGCCTGCGGGCGCTGCGCTTCGACAAGCAGACCATCAAGGACGTCTCCCGGCTGGTCGAGCTCCACCTGCGCTTCCACGGGTACGCCGACGCCGCCTGGTCCGACTCGGCCGTGCGTCGCTACGCCACCGACGCCGGTCCCCTTCTCGAACGCCTCCACCGGCTCACCCGGGCCGATGTCACCACCCGTAACCGTCGCAAGGCCGCCATGCTGGACCGCGCCCTACGACGACCTCGAGGGAGCGCATCGAGTCCCTGCGCGCCGCCGAGGAGCTGGCCGCCATCCGCCCGGACCTCGACGGCGGCCAGATCATGGCCGAGCTCGGCGTGCCCCCGGGCCGATCGTCGGCGAGGGCCTACCGTTTCCTCATGGACCTGCGCATGGAGAGGGGACCGATCGGCGAGGATTTGGCCCGCCAGGCACTGCACCCTGGTGGGCGGCCCGTCAGAAGAGCTGAAGGCGGTGAGTCGATGACACCGATGCAGACGCAGGGCCCGACCCCGGGCCCGGGAGGCGGGCGAGAGGAGCCCGAGAAAGTGCTTGAATCATCAAGGGAGCTGCGGGTCGGCGTCGTCGGCATCGGGGCCCGCTGCTACCTGGCAGCGCTCGCGGACTCCTCGCCGGTCCCGGCCCGACTCGTCGCCGCTGCCGACACCGCTCCCCGACGCCGCTGAGCGCGCCGAGCGCCTCCTGCCCGAGGGCGTGGCGGTCGTGGGCGACCACCGCGGCCTGCTGGAGCTCGGGATCGACGCCGTCATCCCTGACCACGCCCGACGACACGCACGAGGAGCTGGCCTGCTTCTTCCTGCAGGCCGGTATCCCGGTCTACCTGGAGAAGCCCCTGGCCATCACCATCGAGGGCGCCGACCGCATCCTGGCCACGGCCCGGCGCACCGGTACCCGCCTCTACGTGGGCCACAACATGCGCCACATGGAGGTCGTGCGGCTGCTGAGGTCGATCATCGACCCGGGCGCATCGGCGAGCTCAAGGCGATCTGGTGCCGCCACCTCGTGGGCAACGGCGGGGACTACTACTTCCGGGACTGGCACGCCGAGCGCCGCCACGTCACCGGCCTGTTGCTGCAGAAGGCCGCCCACGACATCGACGTCATGAGCTGGCTGGCCGGCTCCGGAGCCGGCCCGCGTCGTCGGCATGGGCGGGCTCATGGTCTACGGGAGGCCGAGCGGCGCCCCGCCGGGACGAGCGCCGGCACCGTCATGCAGGACTGGTTCAACCTCGACCACTGGCCGGCGGACGAGGTCAGTGACCTCAACCCCGTCATCGACGTCGAGGACCACCCATGCTCATGATGACCATGCGCAACGGAGTCATGACCTCCCATCAGCAGTGCCACTTCACCCCTGACTACTGGCGCAGCTACACGGTCATCGGCACCCGCGGCCGGGCCGAGAACCTCGGCGACGGCGCCGGAGACGTCGTCAAGGTGTGGACCGAGCGCACCGAGCACTACGCCGAGCGCGCCGCCGAGGAGTACGTCATCGCCGAGGAGGGCACCGGGCACGACAGCGCCGACCAGCTCGCCATCGACGAGTTCCTGCGCTTCGTGCGCGACGGCGGCGCCACCGACGCCTCCCCGGTCTCCGCCCGTGAGGCGGTCGCGGCGGGCGTGCTGGCTACCCGGTCCCTGCGCTCGGGGTCCGTGCCCTACGACGTGCCCAAAGCTTGACGCGGACCTGGCGGCCTACTTCCACTGCGGCCAGCGGGGCCAGCAGGACCCGGACTCACCGACATCTTCTTCATGAGCTGCACGGAGCGGCGTCACCTAGGAAGAGGATGTCGATACGGCGGCGCCATCACGTACAGTGCGAGCCGGGCGGGGCCGGGGTCTCACGAGGACCTCGCCCGCAGGCCGGACAGGCAGGATCCGAGGAGAGCGCATGATTCACCACATCACCCTGACCGGGCGGAGTATCGCCCTGGCCTGCGACGGCACGGTGACCACCCAGCACGGGGCGGGCGGCGCCACCGGCGCGGTCTACATCGAGGCCTCCCACCTGACCCTTCTGCACGACATGCGCGACGGCGAGTTCTACCGCACCGGGCAGAACTCCTGGTCGCCGTCGGGTTGGCGCCGCCTGAGCGAGGCGCCGATGCGCATCGCGAACCAGCAGCGCCGTCGGACCGCCGACGATGACCCCTGGGACGACCCGGCCCGCCACCACTCCGCCTGGATGGCGGTCCTGGAGGACGCCTCCCGGAGCGCTGCTCGAGGCTGCCTGACGGGCGCACGCCGCGGGTGCGCGCCGACACCGCGGTCCTGAGGCCTTCACCGAGTCCGGGTGACTCGGCGCGCTGGGTGATCCTGCCCGGCCCGGCCACCGCCGTCATGGCCCGGTACGCGCGCGAGCTCGGCGAGAGCCTGGGCAGCCGCCCCATTGAGCCCCAGAGCGTGTGGTGCTCCTGGTACTCCCTACTACGAGGGCATCTCGCAGGAGGCCCTCGAGCGTGAGATCCCGCAGGTCGCTGAGCTGGGCTTCCACGCTCCAGATCGACGACGGCTGGGAGGTCGCGGTCGGCGAGTGGGAGGCCGGTGAGAGCTTCGGCGACGGCATGGAGGCCGCCGCGACCCGGATCCGCGAGGCCGGGATGCAGCCGGGTTCTGGGTGGCGCCCCTTCATCGCCCTGCCGGGCCTCGCGGGCGGTGCGCGACTACCCGGGAGATGTTCGTCCACAACGCCGACGGCGGCCTGGCCGTGGCCGGCTCCAACTGGGGCGGCGACTACTACGCGCTGGACACGACCCACCCCACCGCCCAGACCTACGTGCGCAAGCTCATCGCCAAGATCGTCCACCGGTGGGGCTTCAGCTACCTCAAGCTCGATTTCATCAACGCCGCCGCCATCCCCGGATACCGTCACCGGCAGATCGATCGCGAGGAGGCCTACCGCACCGGGCTGCGCCTCGTGCGCGACACCGCCGGCGACGAGACCTTCCTCCTGGGCTCCGGGGCCCTCATCATGCCCTCCATCGGGCTGCTCGACGCGGTGCGGGTGGGACCGGACGTGGCCCCCATGTGGGAGAACTACGCCTCCGACGACTTATCCGACGCCAAGGCCTACAACGCCCTGCACGCCGGCATCAACCGGCTCTGGCTGGGCGGGTCATCGGGGTCGACCCCGACGTCGTCTTCTTCCGCCACCGCCGCAACCTCCTGGACGACACCCAGATGCAGTGGCTGCGCGACGTCGCCGAGGCCAGCTGCTACCGGTGCCTGTCGGACCAGATGACCTGGCTCGACGACGAGGAGAAGGGAGGCCGTGCGCTGCCTACTTGGCCGCCGAGGACGAGCCCCTGGAGATCCTGGACCGCTACCGCTTCAAGCTGGGCGAGCGCGAGATCGACCTCACCAGGGCCGTCGAGGGGGCGTCGTCGGCCTACCCGCTGTGAGGTGTGGCCCGGGCGACGTCGGGGCCGGGAGTCGGCTGGGCTGGAGCCGGTTGAGGCCAGTGATCGCTTCATCGACTGTTTGGTCCTCTCTGATGATCTGTCGGTCGCCCTTGCAAATCGTTTGGTCGCCTTTTCACGATCTGTTTGGTCGTCTCGGTGCGTGCGCATCGCTCTCCTGAGGCTTTCGCAGTGCCATCCCCTGCCAGCACAGGAGATACCGGTTGGTGGTCCTTTCGCGCTCGGGCGAGGACGCCTACTGCACGAGGGCGGTGCTACTGGAGGAGGGGTTGGGGCTACTCCACAGGGGTCGGAGGTTCATGCAGTACGCACAACCTTCGGTCGGCAGATCTCACCCCGTGGAGTGTTCCGCCCGGGGCGGGAGGGTTGGCACCGTCGTCGAGCCACCGCCGGGAGGCCGTGTGAACCAGAAACGGCCGGGCAGGAGTCAGACGGCGAAAGGTGAGGCCATCCCCGGTGAGGGCGCTCGGCCCGGCCGCCAGACCTCGCCAGACCTCGCGGAGTCGAGCCCGTCGGCAGCTCGCAGTCGTCCACGGTGCTGACATCAGCGGTCCCGCCGTCGAGAGCGCCTCAGCGGGAATCGTTGGAATTCGCAGGCCCGCCTCGGCTCGCGACGTCGGTGCGGTGTTAATGTCAGCGTCATGGACACCGACGCCCCGCCCGGACTCCGCCGTCGGGCCCGCCCTACTTCGTGGGGGTGCGGCCCAGGGTCAGGTAGCCGGGGAGCGTCTGGTCCTGGCCGGCGCTGGAGAACCGCAGCGGCTGGCCCGACTCCCGGGCGGGTTGACCACGCGCACCAGGATCGTGTTCTCACCGGCCGGGTCCTCCGGCAGTTGCCCGGAGAAGGTCTGGGTCTTGCCGACCTCGATCTTGCGCAGGTCGCCGCTGAGCGTCGTGCGCCCGACCTCCGTTCCGGTCGAGGCGTTGATGGCCACCGCCTCCACGTTCCAGTTGTAGTAGAAGGGCGCCACCCCGTTGTTGGCGATCTGCACTCGACCTTGCCGTTGCGCATGCGCCAGCGTGCCACCGACAGGTCGTAGCCGGTCTCGGAGGAGGCCTCGCACGGTGCGCTCGCGCTCGGTGCTGTTGAGCGTCGTCGTGAAGGCCCAGTTGTCCACCAGCCAGCTGGCGTGCGTGGCCTTGATGGAGGCGTCGATGTCCACCGTTGCGCCGTTGGAGCCCGAGGACATGCAGCTGCCCGGGTTGCGCACCGAGCACTCCTGGATCCCAGGGTAGACCTCGCCGCCGATCGGGTACTGCTGCCAGGCCTGATCCGCCTTCGCGTTCTTCAGCTGCGGCAGGAAGTGCCAGTTGGCGGTCCCCGTGGTCTCGTAGCCGAAGGAGTCGTCGGGTAGCCGACGCCGCGCTTGACCGTCTCCGCCGACGGGTAGCGGGCCATCGTCGGCGCTCACCTGGAAGGCGCTGTCCCAGGTGTCGATGAGGGTGTTCTGGTTCGCCGTCGACGGCATCCAGTTCTCGCCGGAGGGGTTCTCCCCGGAGACCTTGCCGTTCATCGGGTAGGTGTGCCCCTCGCCCCAGAAGCCCACGAGGCCGTGAGTGATGAAGGCCAGGCGCGCATCGCCGTCGTACCTCTGGCCCAGGGTGGAGACGAAGCCGGTGAGCATCGACATCATCTCGGGGTCGTTGTAGTCGGTGCGAGCGACTGGCCCGGCGCGTTGCCGTTGACCGATACTCGTGGGTCGGGACCTCGTGGGAGCTCAGCATGTAGGCCGGCATGCCGCTGGGACGCCCGGGTAGTCGACGTAGAGCGCAGCACCGCCTGGTGCCCGCGTGAGGCGATGGCGTTGAGGTGCGCCTCGAGCCTGTCCCACGAGTAGGAGCCGGGCCCGGTGACGACGTCGCTGACCGGCAGCGTCAGCCACTCCATCGTGTAGGGGCGGGGCCGACTCGGGCAGTCCCGGTGAGTAGGAGGCGTCCGACGGCGCGAAGGGCATCATGCCCTTGAGCGGGTTGGACTCGGGCGTGGTTCCCGCCGAGACCTCGGTCCAGGCCCGGCTGCAGTTGCAGGCCCGGAACCCGGTCGACAGGGACACGACGGCGACGAGCGCCATGATGATGGCGCCGAGGCGCGGTTTGCGGCCCTTGCGGGAGCCGGTTGAGCATCTGACGGCTCAGTGCCCGACGGCTCGGGGTGCGGGGACGATCTGTGCCTCCGCCGTTGGAGGGCGCTTCCTGCGCGGCTCCGAAGATGGGAGCTTCGGAGGCTGACGAGCGGTTGTCGTCGTTCTGTGATGTGATCATGAGAACTTTTAGGTAGGCGTGAGGGTGAAGGCAACCCTACCGGTCAGTCGGTCGACGTCTCTGTGCTATCGCTGACAACGTGCAGAGTTGACGGGCATGAAGCGCTGTGCTCCTTCGCGTGGCGCTAGTGTCATCAACCTGCGTGGGGTCGGTGGGATCCAGATTACTCCGCTTTTCAACGGTCGTACGTCACAGTCATATCGCTGAGCGTCACGACTGTGTGTCGGCCGTGGAGGACGCCCAGCGCTCGAGAGGGGACAGGCTGAGGGGGCGGGGCGCCGTCGTCGCCAGGTGGGACGAGATTGCCGCCGCGCGTATAAGCGGCAATGATGACTCCGTGCGCGTCTTCAATTTCTCCGCCGGTCCTGCCCAGCTCCCCCTGCCCGTCCTCGAGCAGGCCGCCTCCGAGCTCACCAGCTGGGGCGGATCGGGGATGTCCGTTCTGGAGGTCTCCCACCGCGGAGCCGACTTCGTGGCCCTGCGCGGCCGACGCCGAGGCCACCCTGCGCCGTCTCCTGGCCGTCCCCGAGAGCTACCGCGTCCTCTTCCTCCAGGGCGGGGCCAGCGCCCAGTTCGCCGGCATCCCCTCAACCTGACCGCCCCCGGTGACACGGTCGCCTACCTCAACACCGGCCAGTGGTCCGCCAAGGCCATCAAGCAGGCCGGCGCCTACGAGCTCGACGTCGTCGTGCCCGCCGACGAGGCCGCCTCCTCCTACACGACCACGCCCGAGCCCGGCTCCTTCACCGTCCCCGAGGCCGCCCGCTACCTGCACTACACGCCCAACGAGACCATTGGCGGCGTCGAGTTCGACTACGTGCCCGATACCGGTGACGTCCCGCTCGTGGCCGACTTCTCCTCCACGATCCTCCGCGGCCCATCGACGTCTCCCGCTACGGCCTCATCTACGCCGGCGCTCAGAAGAACATGGGGCCCTCAGGCCTGGCCGTCGTCATCGTGCGCGAGGACCTGCTGGGGCAGGGCCCGCCCGGTGACCCCCACCGTCCTGGACTACCAGAAGATGGCCGACGCCGACCCATGCTCAACACGCCCCCACCTTCGCCATCTACCTGCTGGGGCTCATCGGCCACTGGATCGAGGACGGCGGCGGCCTGGAGGCGATGGCCGAACGCAACCGCGCCAAGGCCGAGCTCCTCTACGGCTTCATCGACCTCCGACTTCTACGCCAACCCGGTTCAGGAGCGCTCGCGGTCCTGGATGAACGTGCCCTTCACCCTGGCCGACCCCGCCCGCGACGCCGACTTCCTGGCCGGTGCCGAGGCCGCCGGGCTCGCCAACCTCAAGGGCCACCGCTCCGTGGGCGGCATGCGCGCCTCCATCTACAACGCCATGCCGATCGAGGGCGTGCGCGCCCTCATCGACTACATGACCGACTTCGCCGCCCGGGCCTGAGCGCTCGGCGCCCCGCCCTGACTCTGAGCCCAGCTTCCTGCCAGAACCGCCTTCTCCATCCGGACCGCTCTGAAGAAAGTACCTCCGTGACCACCAGCAGCGCTGACCACAAGTTCCGCATCCGCACCCTCAACGCCATTTCCGGGGCCGGGCCTGTCTCGCTCTGCCCGATGACCTCTACGAGGTCGGTGGAAGCGTGGAGGAGCCCGACGCCCTCCTGGTGCGCTCGGCCAAGCTTCACGACACCCCCATTGACGACTCGGTCCCTGGCGGTGGCCCGCGCCGGCGCCGGCACCAACAACATCCCGGTCGACGTGCTCACCGAGCGCGGTGTGCCCGTGTTCAACACCCCCGGCGCCAACGCCAACGCCGTCAAGGAGCTGGTCCTGGCGGGCCTGTTCATCGCCTCGCGCAACCTCATCCCGGCGGGCCCGCTTCGCTCCACACCCTTGAGGGCGACGACGCCGAGATCGCCAAGGCCGTCGAGGCCGGCAAGAAGCAGTTCGTCGGATTCGAGCTGCCCGGCCGCACGCTCGGCGTCATCGGGCTGGGGGCCATTGGCGTGCAGGTGGCCAACGCGGCCCTGGGGCTGGGGCTCAACGTCGTCGGCTTCGACCCGGGCATCTCCGTGGAGCATGCCTGGCACCTGAGCGCCGAGGTCGAGCGGGCCGACTCCATGGAGGAGGTCTTCCGCCGCGCCGACATCCTCACCGTCCACGTGCCGCTCATCCCCGCCACCCGCGGGCTGGTGAGCACCCAGCGCCTGGCCCTCATGAAGGAGACCGCGGTGCTGCTCAACTTCGCGCGCGCCGAGATCGTCGACACCGACGCCGTCGTGGCCGCCCTCGACGAGGGCACGCTGCGCGGCTACGTGTGCGACTTCCCTCCACGCAGGTCCACAAGCACCCCAAGTGCATCTCCCTGCCCCACCTGGGCGCCTCCACCAAGGAGGCCGAGCGCAACTGCGCCATCATGGCCGCCGACTCCCTGCGCGGCTTCCTCGAGGACGGCCAGGTCCACAACTCGGTCAACTTCCCCGAGGCCGTCATGACGCGCCAGGAGGACACGCATCGGCTCGTCATCGTCAATCGCAACGTGCCCAACATGGTTGGTCAGGTCTCCACGATCGTGGCCCAGCACGGGCAGAACATCGCCAACCCTGCTCAACAAGTCGCGCGGCGAGCTGGCGGTGACGCTGGTCGACGTCGAGGGCGAGATCGAGCCCATGGTCCTTGAGGAGCTGCGCGCGATCGACGGCGTCCCTGTCCGCTCGCGGCATCTGATCCCGGCGTTCCTGCCCGGCCGGGGACTAACGACGCGTGCGGGGACAGGATTCCTGTCCCCGCACGCGTCAGGCGCACCCTGTGGGCACCGTGGAGCGTCAGAGATTGTTGATCCAGGCCCGGCGGTGTCCGGAACAGCGAGAGCGTGGGCTTGTAGAGCAGCACGTACTGGCCCCCGGCCGACACATCGGCGTCGAAGCAGACGTCGCCGCTGACCGAGCCGCCCGCGATGAGCTTGGAGGCCGACAGGTGGTTGCTCGACCCCATGAAAGCCGCTGTTGCTGATCGCCCCGGCCGGGTCCTGCAAGGTGAAGTCCAGGGCGTTGACGTCCAGGGTGTTCTTGGAGCCGTTGGTGATCGTGATGGTGGAGCAGGCGGTCGGGGCCCAGCGTGGCGTCGCCCGCGGACACCGCCGTGGCGGTCACCTGATGCCGTCGTCGTCGATCGTGTCGCCCGCGTTGCCGACGACGTCGCTCGACTGCTTCCCGGGGAAGCTCAGGGCCGGAGCCGGTCTTGCCGGTATCTGCCTTCCCGGCATCCGCCTTGCCTCGCGTCGTCGTTCTGAGTCTGCTGCTGCCGAGTTGGGGGCCGCGGCGGGAGTCCTGGCCGGCGGTCGCCTGCGAGGCGATGCTGGCAACTGCCTGGGCCGCGGGTGAGGTGGCGGCGGCGTTGGAGCTCCCCGCACCACCGCCACCGTTGAGCGCCGAGGCGACGATGCCGACGGCGACGAATGCGCCGATGCCGGTGAGGATCTTGTGGCGGGCGAACCAGGAGCGCTTCGGCTCAGGGAGCGGGCCCGGAGGCGGGCGGCATGGGGTAGCCCGGGCGGGAGTGCCGGCGGCCGAGGACGGGAACGGCTGGCTGGGTGTTTGGGCTGGTCATGATGGGTCCTTCGAGATGTGGGAGGAAGACGCTGAGCGGGATGCGCAGCGCCGATCAGGGTGCGAGTAGTGACTGGAGCTGACGGGAGATCAGCTGACGGGAACAACGATCGCCCCGGCCACGCCTCGCGCACATCGACCGATGAGTCCGAGGCGGCTGTCCAAAAGGGCACTCGTCTCGGCTGTCCGAAAGGACGGCGGTGCCGGCGCTCATCGGCCGGAATCGTGTCCTATCGGGCGATCGTGCGTGTCAGTGCCCGGCTCTACAGTGAGCACATGTCAGTCCCCGGCCACCCGTCCCGCCCCTGCGCCCGGCGCCCCGCCCATGCCGGACTGGAGCGGTGGCCCCGGTGTCGGTCGGGCGGCGCCCACCTCCGGGTCCTGGATCCCGCCGATTCCACAGGGTCGTCCCGCCCACCCGCCCTCTTCCCACCTACGCGGGGTATCAGGGGTACCCGGCGTACCCACGCCCCTGCGCACCCCTGCGAACCCGCATATCCCGCATACCCGCGCATTCTCCATCTCCCACGCCTCCGGTCCCTGCGACGGGGCGGGCCCCCTACCGCCGATGAGGCCGTCGGGCTCCTGCCGCCTCGTCCCGGCGAGAAGCGCTCCGTCGTTCAGGCAGTCCCTGTCCTCGTCACAACGCCGCGCTCTCGAGGTCTCCTCGCGATCCTGCGCTCCCTGGGCCTGTTCACCCTGTGCCTGCTCGCCTCCATGTGCGCACTGGGATACCACTTCGGTCATGAGCAGGCTCTCAAGACAAGCAACCCACTCCTTGATGTCGCAGGGTTTCTGGTAGGGCTGGCGCTCCTCGTGGCGGTCTTCCTGCGCCGGCGCTGGCCGGTGGCGATCACGGTCGCCTCGGCGCTCGCGGGCATCGCGGTCTACCTGGACACCACGGTGGGACTCATCGCCTTCACCACCGTGGTCCGCCGGGCCCGGTCCCTGCGTGACCCCGTGCCCTGGGCCACGGGCGCCCTGCTCGCCGTCGGCACCCTGGTGGCGCTCTTGCGCGACGCGAGCCAGGGCTCCACCGGGAACTCAACGATCGGCAGAATCACCTCTGCCGGGCCCGATCCCAGTGCCGTGACCCATGTGTCGGTGCTGCAGGTGCTGTTCCTTGCGGCGGTGGCCATGGTCCTGCCGATCGCCGTCGGGTTGTGGCTGCGCGCGCGTGACGGGGAGAAGGAGGCGCAACGCCGCGCCCAGGAGGCCGCGGCCGCCTCGGCCCGTGCCGAGCGCACCGCCCAGGAGCAGGCTCAGACCTCAACCCGACTGGCGGACACCGTCAGCCTGCAGGCCGAGCGTGAGCGGGTGGCCCGCGAGGTGCACGACGGACTCGGTCACCGTCTGTCGCTGCTCGCCCTTCACGCCGCAGCCCTGGAGCGAGGTGTGCTCGCGACGTCGGACTCGCGGGGCGCCTCGGATTCTGCGGACGCCGTGGACGAGGACGATCCCCAGGCCGCCGCTCAGCGCGTGCGGGAGGAGGCTCAGGGGGCCATGCGGGACCTGCGCTCCCTGCTGGCCGTCCTGCGCGAGCCGGTGGGCGCGGCCGAGCCCGCCCCGCGTCTGGAGGACCTCAAGGAGGTCGTCGACGGGTGCTCGCCGCCCAGCAGCCGCTGAGCTCCTCGATCTACCTCGACCGCGCAGCCGAGGCCGACGAGGTGCTCTCCCGCGCCGTCTATCGGATCGTCCAGGAGTCCCTGACCAACGCCCGCAAGCACTCGCCCGGCATGAGTGTCCGGCTGCGCGTCGAGGGCGGGCCGGACACCGGCATCGACATCACCTGTTCCAACCCAGGTGCCCGTCGGAGGCCGGCGGCCGAGAGCGGGCGTCGCAGGATGCAGAGGACTCCGCCGAAGCTCGAGATGACGTGCAGCCCCAGGGGCGGGGCGGGCTCCGGGAACCGGTGCCGTGCCCGGTGACGCCCAGGGCGGCTCGGGCCTGGGAGGCATGGCCCGGCGGGCGGAGATCTGCGGCGGCACGTTCCACGCGGGTCCCCGATGGCCACGGCAGGTTCGTGGTGAGCGCGCACTCTGCCCTGGCGTTCCGCTGTGCCACTCCCCAGGAAGGTCGGTGATCAGCCGGCACCGGAGGATATCGGTCAGGGCGCTGGGCACTCGGCCTGAAGAAACCTCGCGTCTGGGCCGTTGGGACGGTGATCGTGTCGGTGCGCGCACCTAGGCTGGCCCCGTGCCCGATCCCCTCCGCCGCCCCGGCCCCTCACCCTCCCAGCCCGGCTCCCCGGTACCGCTGGTGTCCCCTGTCCGCATCATCCTCGTCGACGACGATCCCGCTCACCCGCGCCGCCATCAAAGCCCACTCCTGCGGCCGCGCGAGGACTACCGCGGTGGTCGCCGAGGCCGGTGACGGCCGTCAGGCGATCGACGTCGTCGGCCGTGTTGAGGCGGACATCGTGCTCATGGACCTGGGCATGCCCGTCATGGACGGGATCGAGGCCACGCGCCAGATCTGCCAGGCGCCGCGCCACCCTCACGTCGTCGCCCTGACCACCTGGGACGTGGACGACGCCGTCGTGCGGGTCATCGAGGCCGGTGCCGTGGGGTACCTGCTCAAGTACTCCGCATCCGAGGAGCTCGATGCCGGGCTGCGCCGGGTCAGCGGCGGGCGAGTCCGTCCCTGTCCCCGGGGCGCTGGCCGAGCTGCTGCGCTACGTGCGCTCCCAGCCGGCACCGCGGCACCCGGTGCTGGCGGCCTACGACGCCCGCGCCGAGGAGCGTCAGCGCGCCGTGGCACAGGCCCGGCAGGCCGCGGCCGGGCCCAGCCGGCGAGAGCTGGACGTCATCGCGGCGGCCGCCGAGGGGCTGACCACCGAGGAGATCGCCAGCAGGCTCTACATCTCGGCCTCCACCGTCAAGGCCCATCTGCGCAGCGCCCAGGAACGGGTGGGGCGCCCGCAACCGGGTGCACCTGGCGGTCCTCGCCGAGCGCGCCGGCCTGTTGGGGTGACAGGGACGCGACTGGCCCCTGAGACCGTGACGTCTCAGGGGCCCAGCCATCTGAACGAAGCGATCAGCTCGAGTTCGAGGACGTGGCTCTCAGGGTGATCATCCGCCGTTGTTCTCGCCCCCGCCGCCATGGGGGTTGGCTGGTTGCTGGTTGTTGTTGCCTCCACCGTCCTTACCGCGTGGAGACCGTGAGGTTGACGGTCGATCCGGCAGGAACCTGAGTGCCAGCCCTTCGGATCAGTGCCGATGACCTTACCGGCTTCCACCTCGTCAGAGGCTTCTGATCCCTGGGTACGACGTTGAGGCCGAGCTTCTGCAGCTCGGCAGTCGCCTCATCGGCCGTCTTCCCGTTGAGGTCGGGGGCACCGTCACCATGCCGTCTCGTCGTCGGGGTGGGTGTCGCCCGGCGCCCGCTGGAGAAGTGCACGGTGATCGTGTCTCCCCGCCGAGGCGCTGGAGCCCGCGGTCGGGTCGGAGGAGACGGCCTTGCCCTGCTCGACGTCGGCGGATGTGACGTCGTCGCCGCGCTTGAACTTCAGGCCGGCGTCCTCGATGCTCTTCTTGGCCGTGGCCTCGTCCTGGCCGGTGACATCGGGCACGGAGGCATTGCCGGTGGAGATCACCAGGTCCACCGTGGTGCCGCGCTCGACGGACGTCCCCGCCGACGGGTTGGTGTAGATGACCCGGTCCTTCGCGACGGTGGCGGAGTCCTCCTGGGTGGCGTTGCCGCCCTCGAGCCCGGCGTCCTTGAGGGCCTTGCGGGCGTCCTCCTGGGTCTTGCCCTCCAGGTCCGGCACCTTGACCATGGCCGAGCCTGTGGAGAAGTGGACGGTGACGGTGGCACCCGCCTCGACCTTCGTCCCCTTCGACGGGTCGGAGGAGACGGCCAGGCCTGCACTGACGGTGTCGTTGGCGACCTCGTCCTTGGCGAACTTCAGGCCGGCGTCCTCAATGGTCTTCCTTCGCCGAGTCCTCGTCCTGACCACGATGTCGGGCACGTCCACCTTGCTGACAGTGGCACTCGGCGTCGGGGTCGGCCGGGAGTCGAAGGCGCCGGAGGCCCACCGGCCGGCGACGACGGCCAGGGCGACGAACAGGAGGAACACGAGGATCCAGACCCAGGCGTGGCTCTTGGGCTTCTTCTCAGGCTCCTCGCCCTCCTTGGTCGCCTGTGTCGCAGAGGGCTCGGAGGGCACCTGGGCGAAGGCGGAGGTGGGCTGCTGAACCGGGTCGGCGGCCGGTGAGGCCATGACCGAGGTGGCCGGGGACCAGGAGTCGGCGGCCGGCGCGGCCACGGACATGCCCTGGGCGGCCGCCTGCAGGTCGGAGCGCATATGGGCGGCGTCCTGGTAGCGGTCCTCGCGGCTCTTGGCCAGCGACTTGAGGATCACCCGGTCCAGGGACTCGGGGACGTCGGCCGCCAGCGAGGATGGCCGCTTGGGGATCTCCCGCACGTGCTGGTAGGCGATGGCCACCGCGGAATCCCCCTGGAAGGGGGGCTGACCGGTGAGGAGCTCGTAGAGGAGGCAGCCGGTGGAGTACAGGTCCGAACGGGCGTCCACGGACTCACCGCGGGCCTGCTCCGGGGAGAGGTACTGGGCTGTACCCACCACCGTGTGGGTCTGGGTCACCGTGGAGGCGGAGTCCTCGATGGCCCGCGCGATGCCGAAGTCCATGACCTTCACCGCTCCGGTGGAGGTCAGCATGATGTTCCCCGGCTTGATGTCCCGGTGGACGATGCCCACCCGGTGGGAGTACTCCAGGGCGTCCAGGACACCGGAGACGATCTCCACCGCCTCCGGGATCGGGACGGCCTCGCCCTCGCTGAGGAGCTCGCGCACGGTGTGCCCCTCGACGTACTCCATGACGATGTAGGGCACGGTCCGGCTGGCGCCGCCGGGCTGAAGGAGCTCCTCCTCGCCGGAGTCGTAGACGGCGACGACGGCCGGATGGTTGAGCGCCGCCGCGGACTGGGCCTCGCGGCGGAAGCGGGCCTGGAAGGTTGGGTCGCCGGCGATGTCCGAACGCAGCAGCTTGATGGCCACGACCCGCGACAGGCGAGTGTCGTAGCCGAGGTGCACCTCTGCCATACCACCACGTCCGATGAGGTCGCGGATCTCGTAACGGCCCGCGAGGACCTGGGGGAACTGACTGGTCACAGTACCTCCTTGACAGGGATGCTCAGCATCAAGGCTGGCATGACCTGATGCGCATGGGCAAGCGTACCCGTGCTGTGCAGGGTGATGACGGCGAGCGCCGGGATGAGGACCCTCAGGGTTAGCAGATTGAGGCCGAGGAAGGAGCGTCCCGGAGGCGTGCCGGGCGGTGCGCGACGGCGTCGGCTCCTCGGCCGCGTGACGGCCGGGACGCACCGCGGCCGGCTGCGGCAGCTCACGGGTCCGTGGGCCGCGGCGGCCGGTGGACTCCCAGCTGAGCGCCTCACGGGGGTCCCATGCGTCCGTGGGCAGGTTCACGACTGCCCGGTCCAGGGCGCGGGCCACCTCGCGTGCCGAGCGCGGGCGGTCGGCAGGCTTCTTGGCGAGCAGCTTGAGGACGATCGCCTGGACCTGCGGCGGGACGGCGTCGGGAAGGGCGGGCACCTCCTCGTTGACGTGGGCGAAGGCGATGTCCACCTGGGTGGCGCCGCTGAAGGGCGCCGCCCCACCAGGGCCTCGTAGGCGATGATGCCCAGCCCGTAGAGGTCGCCGGCCGGGGTGGCCATGTTGCCCCATGGCCTGCTCGGGGGCGAGGTACTGGGCGGTGCCCATGACCATGCCGGAGGCCGTCAGCGGGCGCTGGTTGATGCCGGTGGAGATGCCGAAGTCGGTGAGCTTGGCCAGCCCCTCGCGGTTGATGAGGATGTTGGAGGGCTTGACGTCGCGGTGGACGACGCCGGAGTCGTGGACGACCTGGAGGGCGCGGGCCACCTGCGCCAGGATCGGCAGGATCTCCGCAGGGGACAGGGTGCCCTTCTCGGTGATGATGTCGGACAAGGGGCGGCCCTGGACGAGCTCCATGATGAGCCAGCCGGTGCCGTCCTTCTCCCCGGAGTCCAGGACGACGGCGAGGTTGGGGTGACGCAGGCCCTGGGAGTTCTTGGCCTCCGCGCGCAGGCGGGACAGGAAGATCTCGTCCCCGGTCAGCTCGGGCCGCAGGATCTTGGCGGCCACGGCCCGGCCCGAGCGCAGGTCGGTGGCGCGCCACACCTGGCCCATGCCGCCCAGGGCGATCTGCTCCACGAGCTCGTAGCGGCCCTGAAGCTGGAGTCCAGCAACCGGCTTCACTGGTTCACCGCCGCTTCGATGACCTTGGCGGCGACGGGCCGGCCACCTTGCCGCCGGTGGCGCCGTCCTCGGTCTCGGCGTTGCCGTCGAGCACGACGGCGAGCGCGATCTCGGGCTTGTCGATGTCGGACCCGGCGAAACCCACGAACCAGGTGGTGGGGCCGCTGTCGGAGCCGGTCTCGGCGGTGCCCGTCTTACCTGCGACCTTGACCCCGGAGACCTGGGCGCTGGTGCCCGTGCCGTCGGCGACGGCGTCCTGCATGAGGGAGGACAGGGACTTGGCGGTGGCGGAGTCGATCGGGGGTGCGGGCCACCTTCTTGGAGGTGGTGCTGACCTCGTTGAGGTCGGGGTCGAGGGTGCGCGAGACCAGGTAGGGGGTCATCTGCTCGCCGTTGTTGGCCACGGTGGCGGCCACCATCGCCATCATGAGCGGGGTCGCCTGCACCGAGGCCTGGCCGATGCCCGGCCATCGCGGTCTGCGCCTGGAGTCGTTGTCCGGGTAGGTCGAGGGGGTGACCTTCAGCGGGATGGACAGGTCGGAGTCGAAGCCCCAGTTCTTCGCCTCCTTGGTGAGCTCCTCCTCGCCCGACGTCCATGGCCAGCTGGGCGAAGGGGTGTTGCAGGACTCGGCGAAGGCGTGGGAGAAGGTGGTCCGGCCGCCGCCGCAGGACTCCCCGCCGTAGTTCTCCAGGGAGTGGCTGGTGCCCGGCAGGGTGATGGTGTCGGGGGCGTCGACCTCCTGATCCGTCGTGATCTTGCCGGTGCGCAGCGCCGCCGCCGTGGTGATGATCTTGAAGGTCGACCCCGGCGGGTAGCGGTTGCCGGCGATGGCCCGGTTGTCCAGCGGCCGGGAGGAGTCCTCACTGAGGGTCGTGTTGGCCTCGATTGGCGGCGTTTCGCGTCACGGGGAGGCGAACGCCGAGGGGTCGTAGGAGGGCGAGGAGACCATGGGCGAGGATGGCTCCCGGTGCTGGGGTCCAGGGCGACGACGGCGCCCTCGCGGTTGCCCAGGGCCTCATAGGCGGCCTGCTGGATCTCCGGCTTGATGGTCAGCTCGACGGCGCCGCCCGCTGGGAGCCGCCGGTGACAAGGGTCTTGATCCGCGAGGAGAACAGGGAGGGTCGTCCCCGTTGAGCACGGAGTTTCTCTCCTCTCCATGCCGGTCATGGAGGCGAAGGCGGGCGAAGTAGCCGGTGACCGGGGCGTAGAGCGGTCCGTTGGCGTAGACGCTGGTAGCTCTCGAGCCCCTGACCGTCGTCGGACTTCTCGGGTGCTGGCGATGGTGGTGCCGCCGGCGAGCAGGATCGGGCCGCGCTCGGTGTCGAAGTCCCGGTTGGTGGTGCGGGAGTTGCGTCCGTCGGAATTGAGGGCGCCGTTGGCGGACCAGGGCTCCCAGATGGCGGGGCGGGCCAGGCCCTGGACACTGGTGACGGACAGCGCCAGCGCGGCGAACATGACCACCACCAGGAAGGCGACCTGGCGGATCTGCCGGTTCATGGGCTGCTGCCTCCTGTCGCTGTCGTCAGTGAAACTCGGGGCACGCGATGAGCGCAGTGTCTCCCCGTCCGGTGCGGTGCGCGGTGGAGGCGGAGCCTCCGGACTGACGGTGACGGTGGGGACGCGTCATCCAGTGGATTGCCGGCGGACGGCGCCCCGGATGGGAGCGCGTAGCCTCCGGCGCCCGCCTGCTCGGCTCCGTCGTTGTCCCCGTAGTCGCCGGCCGGTGCGCCGTCGACGGCCTCCTCGATCAGCTCCTCGGCTCCGGCGTCCTGGACCTGACGGCGCAGGGAGACCGGCAGCTCGGCGGTGTCGATGATGCGCGGTGCGTGGGTGGCCGGACGCCGGGCGGCGTCGGACAGTCGCAGGAGAAGGGCCAGGATGACCCAGTTGGCGATGAGCGAGGATCCACCGTAGGCCAGGAAGGGAAGCGTGAGCCCGGTCAGCGGGATGAGCCGGGTGACTCCGCCGATGACGACGAAGATCTGCAGGGCGATGGCGAAGGACAGGCCCACGGCCAGGAGCTTGCCGAAGCCGTCGCGTAGTGAGACGGCGGTACGCAGCCCCTCTGGATGAGGACGAGGTAGAGCATGAGGATGGCGAGCGTGCCGGTCAGGCCGAGCTCCTCGCCCAGCGAGGCGAAGATGAAGTCGGAGTTCGCGAAAGTGACAAGAGTTGGTGAGCCCTTCCCCCAGCCGGCGCCCATGAGCCCGCCGGTGGACATGCCGAACATGCCCGTCAGCAGCTGCCAGGAACCGCCGGCGGCGTTGTACACGGCGTTGTCGGTGGCGTGGAGCCAGCCGTTGATGCGCTGCTGGACGTGGTGGAGGTGGGTGGCTGCGAACCAGGCCGCCGGGAGGAAGAGGGCCGCGCCGATGAGCAGCCAGGAGGGCCGGTCGGTGGCCACGTACAGGACGACGACGAACAGACCGAACAGCAGCACCGAGGACCCCAGGTCCTTCTGGAGGACCAGGACGCAGATGCTCACGCCCCACACGATGAACAGCGGACCCAGGTGCCGGGCGCGCGGCAGGCTCATCCACAGCACCTTGCGGCCCGCCAGGGCCAGGTTGTCCCGGTTGGCCACCAGGTAGGAGGCGAAGAAGACCGCCAGCAGCACCTTGGAGAGCTCGGCCGGCTGGAAGCTCATGGGGCCGATCCGGATCCAGATCCGGGCTCCGTTGATGCTCTGGCCGATGAAGGGCAGGAAGGGCAGGACAAGGAAAGCCAGGCCGGACCACATGGCCCAGCGGTCCCATCGTCGCAGGCGCCGGTAGTCGCGCAGTAGGAAGAGCACGGTGCAGAAGAGGATGACGCCGAGCAGCGTCCAGACCAGCTGCTTGGAGCCAGACGTAGAACTGCCACTGCTCGTTGGCTTCAGTAAGCCAGGTCCAGGCGCTGGATCGTGGCCAGGCCGATCCCGTTGAGCGCCACCGCCGCCGGCAGGAGGACCGGGTCGGCCCACGGAGCGGTGTAACGCACCCACAGGTGCATGATGACGGTCAGGCCGAGGAAGGCGCCCCCCAGCATGACGGTCTGCGCGGGGGAGGAGCCGGTGCGGTTGAGGGCGGTGAGGCACAGCCGCCCAGGCCGAGGACCAGGGCGACGCCGAGCAGCACCGCCTCCGCCCACCGGCCCGAGTGCCTCGCGGAGCCAGCGGGCTGAATCGTCGCGACGCCCGCGGGGGGCGCCCATGGGGCCTGGAGCAGCAGTCATCTCATCCCCTCCTGCCCGGCCTGGTCGGGCTGGGCCGGTTCGGCGGGCGCCTCCGGTGCGGAGCGGGTGCCGACGTCGGGGACGGGGTGGGGAGGGCGTGGCCGTCGAGGCCCGAGGAGCCTTTGCCGGGAGCCGGTCGGCCTGAGGTAGGAGCGGACCGTCTTGTCGACGTAGGGTCTGCGCGTCGCTCATCGACTTCTGGGTGACGGTGGCCTCCAGGCGCTCGCGAATGTTGTTGTCGAGCTTCTCCACCGGCAGGTCCGCGTAGGTCTTGACCGAGTGGCTGAGTTTGAGGGGGCCGATCGACTGCGGGATCCCCTGGTAGATGGCGACCTGGCCGTCGTAGGTGGAGACGTAGTAGCGGGTCTGGGTCCAGCGGTAGAACAGGGCGCTGGCGCCGACGAGCGTGGCCAGCAGGACGAGGCTCCCCACGAGGATCCCGACGGCGGTGACGGCGTCGGGCCTTGTCCTGGGTGGCGGCCTCGGCGGCAATGACGTCGTCGACGTCGGAGGAGTCCGTCGTGGAGTCGGAGTCGGGCTGCTCCTCCAGCGTGGCCATGAGAGCCGCGGCCTTGGCGGCGGGGCTGGCGCCCTCGGTGTCCTTGGCGCCGGCGTCGTCGCCGGCCCTGCGGTGGGCGGCTGCGGCGCGCTCCTGGGCCAGGCGCTCGGTGGCGGCGCTGCCCACCACCTGGGGGACGGTCTGCGGCTCGGGATCGTCCTTGACGACGTCGAAGACGACGGCGGTGACGTTGTCCGGCCCGCCGGCGCGCAGCGCGAGGTCGATGAGCTGGTCGGCGGCCTGGCCGGGGTCGGCGACTCCGGCCAGGACCTCTCCGATGGTCTCAGCGGTCACCGGACCGCTCAGGCCGTCGGAGCACAGCAGCCAGCGGTCGCCGGGGACCGCCTCGCGGATCGACTCGTCGAGCTGGACCTCGCCCTCGGTGTCCCCCAGGACGCGCAGGAGGACCGAGCGCTGGGGGTGCTGGCGGGCCTGGTCCCGGGTGAGGCGCCCGGTCTCCACGAGGTACTCCACGAAGGTGTGGTCGGTGGTGACCTGGGTGAGGGTGCCGTCGCGCAGCATGTAGGCGCGCGAGTCGCCGACGTGGACCATGGCGAGCTTGTTGCCGCTGCGCATGACGCCGATGCAGGTGGTGCCCAGCCCGGCGAGGTCGGGGGTCCTGGGAGGACAGGGTGACGAGCTCGGTGTGGGCGGCCTGGACGGCGTCGCGCATGAGGCCCAGCAGCTCACCGGCCTGGTGGGAGTCGGCGTCCAGTGGCATGAGGTGCTCGATGGCGACCGCCGAGGCGATGTCTCCGCCCGCGGGTCCCGCCCATCCCGTCGCACAGGAGGCACAGGTGGGGGCCGGCGTAGCCCGAGTCCTGGTTGGACTGGCGGACCAGACCGACGTCGGAGCGCGCGGCGAAGCGCAGGGAGATGGTCATGAGCGCAGCTCCAGCGTCGTTTGGCCGATTCTGACAGGAATGTTCATGGGGAGCTCCACGGCGCCGTGCACGGGCGGCCGTCCATCATGGTTCCGTTGGTGGAGCCGAGGTCCTCCAGCCACCAGGCGCCGTCCTTGGGGAAGACGCGGGCGTGGCGCGACGAGGCGTAGGAGTCGTCGAGGACCAGGGTGCACGAGGGCGAGCGGCCGATGATGATCGACGACGGGCTCAGGGGCACGGTCGAGCCGGCCAGGGGGCCCTCGGTGATGACCAGGCGGGTGGCGCTACGACGTCGGCCCCTGGGGAGGGCCCGACGGCTGCTCGGAGGCGTCCCGCGGAGCGCCGACGCGACGGGGCCGGCGACGGGGAGTCGGCCATGTCGCGCCGCATGACGCGCACGATGAGGTACAGGAAGAACCACAGCAGGACCAGGTAGCCCAGCCGTAGGATCGTGAAGGCGAGTGCGCTCACCCGTTGACTCCGCTGTTCTGGGTGCCGTCCCAGAACAGGATCTGGGTGCGGCCGATGGTGAGGGTGTTGCCGTCGACGAGCGTGACGGCGTCGACCCGCTGGCCCTCGACGAAGGTGCCGTTGGTGGAGCCCAGGTCGCTGGCGATGGCGTTGCCGTGCGTCAGGCGGATCTCCAGGTGACGGCGTGAGACGCCGGAGTCGTCGACGATGATGTCCGCCTCCGAGCCGCGCCCGATGACGGTGACCGGGCCGGTGAGCAGGTAGCGCTGGCCGTTGATGTCGACGATCGGGTGCGCCGGGGTGGCGGTGGCGGAGGCGGCCGGGGCGGCGGCGCCGCGCCGCGTGGAGGACTCGATCTCGATGGCCGGGGCGTTGGGGGTGTTGTTGACGAGGAAGGAGACCTCGACCGGGCCGACGAAGGAGTAGCCCTGGTCGGCGGCGTGCGAGGTGGCGACCTCCTCCATCTGACGCACCATCTCGTCCTGGCCCCAGGCCGTGATGCGCTCGATGCTCGGCGGGGTGAGGTGGATGCGGAAGATGTTGGGAACCACTGAACGGTCGCGCGCGAAGGACGCGGCGCGCTTGTCCATGGTCTCGCGGAGCTTCGAGGCGATCTCGATGGGCTCGATGTCGTCCGAGAAACGGGACATGGCGCGGTTCGTGACGTTCTCGACGCCCTTCTCGAACTTGTCCAGGAATCCCATGGACAGTACCTCCCCCAATGTGGTGTGGCGGCCCCCGGGATGGAGCCGGGAGGCGGGACTGCCCCGCCTCGCTATGGGCCTGCAACGGACCTGCACGCAGGCCGATACCGTTCCCATCGTAACGGTATCGAAGACATTGCAGGGAAGACGGCCCTGCCTGTGTGAGGTAATTGTGTCGTGAGCGGTCTCACGGCCCCATGTGGGCCTGAGGATTGGACGACGGCGGGGGTGGCGGGCTAGTCTCATGCTCGCTTCTCGCGCGAGTGGCGGAATTGGTAGACGCGCACGGTTCAGGTCCGTGTGATCTTACGATCATGGGGGTTCGAGTCCCCCGCGCACAGAACGGAAAGGCCCGAGCCCTCGAGGGTTCGGGCCTTTCGGCTGCCTGCGCCTTTCCCGCCGGTAGCCCTCCCTTTCGCTCTCCGCAGTGCGTCAACCCCTCAGCCAGGAGGGCTGAGGTTCGTGGAGTAGACCCCCACAGCAGCGCCTGCTGACGCAGGCTCTCAGTGGCTCAGGTCGAGGCGGGCCGGGGTGGAGACGGCGCAGCAGGTACCAGGCGGCCAGCGCTCCGGCCCAGGCGCCGACGGCGTTCTGGCCGACATTGGCCAGTGAGGGCCGCCGCTCCAGCATTGGCAGAAGGCTCTGGAGCACCTCGGCGCTCAGCCCGACGACGCAGCCCACCAGCGCCCACATCCACCAGGGGATGTCCCGCCAGCCCGCGACGGCGCAGAAGGTGGCCGGCGCCAGCATCACCAGGTTGAGGACGACGTCCTTGCCCTCCGAGCTGAGGAAGGTCGGCCCCAGGGAGTCCTTGAGCTCGGCGACCTCGCGCCCGGAGGGCCACACGACCGCCACGCAGATGATGACCAGGAGGACGACCGCCGCGACGCGGGCGATCCGTTCGTGGGAGGTGTGGCGGGGAGAGGCCCTCCGCCGTGCTTGGGCAGGGTGGCGGGCAGCCGGCCGGTGAGCCAGGCGACGCCGTGGATGAGACTGTGGAGGTCGGGCAGGAGGCTTCGGGTGAGTTGGCGGAGCTCAGGGGCACGGGGGCGCGTGACTGGGTGGGCACGTTCACGACGTTACCGCCCGCCCTCCCGGAGGACCCCGGAAGGCGGGCGGTAACGATCGGAGCACGGAGGGCGTGCCCCAGGGACTCAGCAGCAGCCGGTCGAGATCTCCGTCTCGGCCTGCCTGGCCCGGGCGCGCCAGAACTCGCGCTCGCTCATGGGGGCCGTGCGCCGGCTCATGCCCCTGTTCATGCGCTGCTCGTGTCCCTGACCCGTGGGCGCCGTCGGGGCGGCTCGGGCAGCCGGCGTGCTCGCGGGCGTAGCGCTCCAGGTAGCGGTCGTAAGCCGACTCCCCGGTCATGTCCCGCCACAGGGCGCGGGCCCGGGCCAGGGCCTCACGCACCCGACGGCGGGTGCCCGGCTGCCGTCGTGCGTCGACCGGGTCGGCGTCATGACTTCTCCCGCGTGGGCCTTGTGGGGGATGAGGGCCGGGTCGCCCGACCTGCTCGTACTCCCGGGAGACCTTCTTCATGAGCGAGGAGGCGATCATCGTCTCGGCGCGTAGAAGTTGGACTCTGGTGCGGGTCCTCCGACGTCGTCGTGTCCCGGTTGCGGATCGTGTTGATGATGCGGATGAGCGCGCACACCATGACGAAGGCGACCATGACCAGGAAGATGATCGACAGCGTCCCCTGGATCATCGTGTTGCGCACGATCGCCCGGGTCTCCTCGATCTTGGCCGGGTCGGTGAGCGTGCCCAGCTTGGCGACGGCCTCGCGATGCTGCTGGAAGTAGCCCACGAGCGGGTCGGTGGAGAAGATCTTCTGCCACGAGGCCGTGAAGGTGACGGCCGTGTCGAACACCAGTGGGATCGCGGGGATCCACACCCACTTCGTGTAGCCCCTTGCGCACCACCATGACGGTGACCACCAGCAGGGCCACGGCCGCGATGAGCTGGTTGGCGATACCGAACAGCGGGTACAGCGTCTGGATGCCGCCGCGCGGGTCGGTCACGCCCATGAGGAGCAGGGCTCCCCAGGAGGCGACGACGACGGCCGTGGTCCCCCAGGCGCCCACGTGCCAGGACGGGTCCTTGAACTTGGGGAAGGCGTTGCCCAGCGCGTCGGAGAGCTGGAAGCGGGCCACGCGGGTGACGGCGTCGACGGCCGAGAGGATGAACAGGGCCTCGAACATGATGGCGAAGTGGTACCAGAAGCCCATCATGGTGCGCCCGCCGCCGATCTGGTGGAGGATGTGGGCGATGCCCACCGACAGGGTGGGGGCGCCTCCGGTGCGTGAGACGACGTTGGGCTCGCCGACGTCGCTGGCCAGGCGCTCCAGGGCCTCAGCGCCCGTGTAGGTCTTGGGGTTGCCCTGATCGTCCCAGGAGTCCCACTCGGGGTTGAGCTTGCGGCCCTGGGCGTCGGTGACACCGAGCTTGGCCACGGCGGCCTCGGCGAGCCCTCTCGCAGTGGTGCTCGGGGTCGTCGGTGGTCTTGCAGGGGGCGGAGGCGACCGTCTCGGGGCCGGCGATCTTGTTCATGGTCGCCGTCGAGGTGTTCATGGAGAAGTAGATGCCCGGGCTCAGGGAGACCGCGGCCGCCAGCGCCATGATCGCCACGAAGGACTCCATGAGCATGCCGCCGTAGCCGATCATGCGGACCTGGGTCTCCTTCTCCACCATCTTGGGGCTGGTGCCCGAGGAGACCATGGCGTGCATGCCGGACAGGGCGCCGCAGGCGATGGTGATGAACAGGAAGGGGAAGAGGGTGCCGGCGAAGACCGGGCCGTCGGTGTTGAAGGCGAACTCGGTGACGGCGGCCATCTCCACCAGGGGGCGCACGATGATGATGCCCAGGGCCAGGATCGTGATGGTGCCGACCTTCATGAAGGTCGACAGGTAGTCGCGCGGGGTGAGCAGGACCCACACCGGCAGGACCGCGGCCAGGAAGCCGTAGATGATCATCGCCCACACCAGGGCGGTGGGGGACAGGTGCAGGTAGTGGCCGAAGGAGGACTCGGCCACCCAGCGCCCGCCGATGATGACGGCGATGAGCAGGCCGAAGCCGACGAAGGAGACCTGGGTGATCTTGCCGGGCTGGACGAAGCGCAGCCACAGGCCCATCCCGATGGCGATCGGGATCGTCATGCCCACCGAGAAGACGCCCCAGGGGGAGGCGGCCAGGGCGTTGACGCAGACCATGGCCAGCACGGCCAGGACGATCATGAGCATGACGAAGACGACGACGGTGGCCACGATGCCGCCGATCTTGCCGATCTCGTCGGTGGCCATCTGGCCCAGTGAGGCGCCGCCGCGGCGCATGGAGAAGAACAGGACGAGCATGTCCTGGACGGCGCCGGCCACGAGCACGCCGATGATGATCCACAGGGTGCCGGGCAGGTAGCCCATCTGGGCCGCGAGGACCGGGCCGACCAGCGGGCCGGCGCCGGCGATGGCCGCGAAGTGGTGGCCGTAGAGGACGACGCGGTGGGTGGGGTCGAAGTCGCGCCCGTTGTTGATGCGCTCGGCCGGGGTGGCGTTGGTGTCGTCGGGGCGCATGATGCGCCGCTGGATGTAGAGGGCGTAGAAGCGGTACCCGATGGCGTAGGGTGCACACGGCGGTGACCACGAACCAGATGGTGTTGACGTGCTCGCCGCGCACGATCGCGAGCATCCACCAGCCCAGGACGCCCAGGGCGGTGATGATCGCCCAGGTGGCGATCCGTGCGGGTGTCCATCGATTGTCAGGACGTATGCCGACGGGGACGCCGTCGGCGTTGCGGATGATCCGTTTTTCCTCCTGCTCCGTGTAGGAGGGCAGGGAGGCTTCTTTCTGGGGCATCGGGATTCCGTTCTCGTCGTCGAGAAAGTGGTGTGCGTCATCGTCACCGATGACGGTCCCCAGGGTATTCCTCCTGGTAGCCGAAGGGAAGCAACCATGAGTCCGACGGCGACGTGCTCGTCCTCCGCCCCGGCATCCGTTCTATTTATCCCACCTGTGGATACTCCTTCCGGTGGCTACTGTCCCGGCGTCACGTACGACGTCGTCCAGGTACCGCCGCGGACTGGGCCGTGCGGCGCGCTCGGGGTGGCCCACGCGGAAGGCGAGCAGGCTCTGGGGGGCCGGGATGCCGGTGATGGCGGCCCAGCGCTGCGAGAGCCGGTCCGGCCGATCCTGCGCGGCATCGCGGGCGATCCGCTCGGTCACCTGGTTCATGTGGTGCAGCCCGAGTCCCGACGGCGGTCGCGGCCAGGTGGACGTGCTGGAGCAGACGGCCGCCATCGAGGCGGTTGCGGGGGTTGTCAACGTCGTCGACCCGGACGATCCCTGCAGGTACGGGCGGTGGCGGTATGGACCTCGCGAGTGCTCTGACCCAGAAGTCGTCGGAGGCCTCGCGCGACTGGGCGGGCAGGATCTTGGCCGCCACCAGCATGGTGCTGCTCAGGCCCTGGCAGTCGAGAGTCAGGCCGTCGCGGTGGGCGTCGATCTGGGAGCGGTCGTTGCGGAACCAGGCGAAGGAGTCCGCCGACATCCGCGTGTCGTCGGCGATCGCCTGGGTGGCCTCGACGTACAGGTCACCCACCCTCGCGACGGCCGACGCCTCAGTGACCCAGACGAGCTGAGCGCCGTCCGGGGCGGCCCTCGGTGAGCGAGTCGAGGACGGCCTGCTCGGGCGCTGGCGGTGAAGGGGCCGCGATACGTGTGACGCCGCGGGATCGCTGTGGCCAGCTCCCTGCTCCTGAGGTAGGCGGGCGTCGTTGACGACCCGGATGCGGGCAATGTGATCGGAGCGCTCCGAGGCGCCGTCGGGCCAGGGCTCGATCTCGGCCCGCTTGCCCTGCGCGCGAGCGGCGACCTCGATGGCGTAGAGGGCGCAGCCGAAGCCGGCGGCGCGCTCGCGGCCGTCCGGATCGCACAGCGGTGTGACGCGATCGGGGGTCGGCCCGCAGGTCGATGCTGCCGGTGCTGTCCTCGGCGCTCCCGCTGTCGCCACTGACGTCGAAGAACCAGGGCTGGATGTTGTGCGGGTTGGCCGCGAGCGTGGCGGCTGCGACAAGGTTGCGAAGCCCCGAGGTGCCCGCGCTCCACCGTCGCCACAGCTCGTAGGGCGCCCTTCGCCGGCGTTCCAGGCGCCGCTGGCGGCGCCACGGGTGCCGACGCCGGCGGCCCCAGCGGCCAGGATTGCACAGCTGATGCCGGCGGCCTTGAACGCCGTGCGACGAGACGGGTGGCGGCGTCCGCGAGGGCGGTGGTTGGAACCTCTCTGAGGCTGAGTCCGTTGAGTCCGTGCGGTCGGGCTCGGAGCCGTCGGGGACAGTGCCTGAAGGGCTGATCGGGGTCGTCATGCGTGGTCTCCGTCGTCGGCGCTGGTGGGCAGATGCAGGGCGCGGCGACCGGCCTCGGTGAGGTGCGGCTCGATGATGGCGCGCCCGTAGCGCTGGGAGTCGATGCGGGTGTCGTCGACGATGCTGGCGAAGGGCTGGGCGGTCTCCGAGACGAGCCAGAGCAGGCTCACGAGGTCGCGGATGGTGGTGGGCGGGGCCGGTGGGTGCAGGAGCCCGGCGTCGATGATGCGCTCGACGGCGCGGACGAACTCGTCGCGGCGGGTGGCGTAGCCCTGGCGGTAGGCCGCGGCCAGGACCGGGTCGGTGTGGAGGAGAGGGAGGAGGTCGCGCAGGAAGAAGGCGTAGGCCGGATCCGGTTGCTGCGTCTGGGTGGCGCGGTTCCACAGTGCGCGCAGGGCGTCGACCGGCTCGGTCACCTGCTCGGCGGGGATGCGCATGCGCTCAGCCCAGTCGTCGAACAGGGCGCGGACGATCTCCGCCTTTGGAGCGGAACCAGTAGTACAGGTTCCCCGGGCTGATACCGGCCTCGGCGGCGATCTGGTTGGTGGTGACAGGGTCGATGCCGTGCTGGGTGAACAGGTGACGGGCGGCGTCCAGGATCGCGGTGCGACGTCGGGTCGTGCGCTTGGGGCTGCGCGGGGGTCTCGGGACTCGGGGCGGAGGAGGGCGTGGTGGCGTCGTCGGGCATGGAAGCACTGTAGCCCCTTTTAGAGTAAAAACTCTAAAAAGGGTGACGGAGTGTTCTCTGGAGTTCCCTATGGATCCTGAAGTGGCCCCAATGCGAGAGCCACCCGGCTGCCACCGGATGGCTCCCGAAGGGGCATCGGCCTTTGAGCAGCTGAATCAAGCAGGTGCCAGGGGTGACCCGCCGTGGAAGGCATCCTTGCTATGGCGCGCTCCGGTGACACACATCCGTGTTCGACTGAGACCGGTGCCTGGATCAGTGGGCGGGGCGTTCCGGGCATACGGATACCCTGGCCTCGTGTCCGTGCTCCATCCCGTCCTCGACGTCCTCGCTCAGGCGCCGATCCTCACCGTCTTCCTCGTCATCGGCCTGGGGACCGCCGTCGGGCAGGTCCCGCTCGGGCCGATCCGCTTCGGCGCGGCCGGGGCCCTCTTCGTCGGCCTCGCGGTGGGAGCCCTCGACCCCCGGCTCGGCGCCAACCTCACCCTGCTGCGCAGCCTTGGCCTGGCCCTGTTCTGCTACACCGTGGGCCTGGCCGCCGGCAACACCTTCTTCCGCGATCTGCGCAGGCAGTTGCCGCTCATGGCCCTGTGCGTCGTCGCGCTCGTGATCGCCGGCGGGGCGGGCGGCCTCTACTCCCACCTGGCCGGCGTGAGCCCCGCCATGGACTCCGGCGCCTACGCGGGTGCCCTCACCTCGCCGGTGCTCGACGCCGCCATCGAGGCGGCCGGCACCCAGGAGCCCGCCGTCGGCTACGCCCTGGCCTACCCCGTGGGCGTGGCCGTCGCCATCCTCATCGTGTCCGGGGTTGTGGGGCGCTCCTGGCCCGGGGGCGCGATCCACGGCCCGCCAGCGCCGACGGCATCACCGCCACCAGCGTCTACCTCCTGCAGCGGGTGGCTCTCGGCGAGATGAAGGCCTTCAAGGAGGGGAGCATCCGTATCTCCTACCTGGAGCGCGACGGAGAGACCCGGGTCGTGGCCCCCGGTGAGGAGCTGCTGCCCGGGGACAAGGTCGTCATCGTCGGGGCGCCGGCCGCCGTCGAGTCCGCCATGCACGACCTGGGCACCGGGCTCAACAAGTGCCTGGCCAAGGACCGCAGCGTCGTCGACTTCCGGCGCCTGACCGTCTCCTCGACGCGGGTGGCCGGGCGCACTATCGCCGAGGTGGATATGCCCGGGCGCTTCCAGGGCGTCATCACCCGCGTCAAGCGCGGGGACCTGGACCCTGCTGGCCCGTGAGGACCTCGTCCTGGAGCTCGGTGACCGGGTGCTGGCGGTCGTCCCCAGCGATGAGCTGGAGCAGGCCGCCGACTGGTTCGGGGACTCCGAGCGCTCCATCGCCCAGATCGACGCCTTCTCCGTCGGGGTCGGCATGGCGCTCGGCGTGCTCCTGGGGCTGGTGGCGATCCCGCTGCCCGGCGGCATCACCCTGCGGCTCGGGTGGCGGCCGGGCCGCTCGTCGTCGGCATGGTCCTGGGCTGGGTGGGGCGCACCGGCCCCTTCGTGTGGGGTGCCGCACGCCGCCAACGCCACCATCCGCCAGCTGGGGACTGCTGTTCTTCCTGGCCGCGATCGGGCTGGCCTCGGGCCGGACTTCGCGGCCTCGGCATTCTCAACGACGGGGCTCACAGGTGGGGGTGCTCGCCGCGCTCGTCGTGGTGGTCAGCGCGATCGTCCTGCTGACCGGGGCGCGGTGGGTCAGGGGTGTCCGCGCAGCGCGCCTCCGGCGGGCTGGCCGGGCCTCGTCGGGCAGCCCGCAATCCTCGCCTTCGCCCTGTCCAAACGTGACGACGAGCGTATCGAGGCCGGTTACGCAACCCTGTTCGCCCTGGCCATCGTCGTCAAGATCGTCATGGTGCAGGTCCTCGTGGCGCTGTAGGCGCGGATCCGGGCGGCGATGCACGGGGGAGTGCCTCTCGAGCCGCCGGATCCGGGCCGAGTGAGCCCGGTGGTGTCCACATCGGTGACAAAGGAACCTGCGGCCCGATCAGGCCGTCAACGGAACCGCGGAATCATGCGGTTTCTTTTGTGGCGGTGTGTACCCGGAGCCCGCCTTTGTCACCGATGTGGACACGCACGCCTCTTTCGCGACCTGCTGAGGCAGTGCGATATGGGCCGGTGCGGACGCTCAGTCGGCGGTGTCGCGCTCGGCGAAGACCTCGCGGGCCACAAAGGTGGCGTTGAGCGCTCGCGGGAAGCCGGCGTAGACCGAGGCGTGCAGGATCGCCTCGATGATCTCCTCGCGGGTCAGGCCCACGTTGAGGGCGGCCCCGATGTGGATCCGCAGCTGCGGCTCGCAGCCGCCCAGGGCCGTGAGCACGCCGATCGTGACGAGCTGGCGGCTGCGCGGGTCCAGGCCGGGGCGGGAGTAGACGTCCCCGAAACCGAAGGCCGCGATGTGGTGGCCGAGCGCCGGGCTGATGTCCGCCAGCGAGTCGATGACGGCCTGGGCGGCCTCGCCGTCGACCGAGCGGGCGACCTCCAGGCCGCGCTCGCGCCGCGCCAGGTTCTCGGGGCTGTTGACGTCGTGCTGGGGTGAGTGGTCTCAGTGGTCATGAGGGGTTCTCCTTGTCAGTGTCGAAGGTGTCGATGTCGTCCGCGGTGGCCTGCTCCTCCAGCTCCCGCGTGTAGGCGGCGATCTTGTAGTCGGTGGCGGCCAGCGCCAGCTGGAGCTCGTCGATCCGGGCTCGCAGCCCGTCGCGGTGCTCGGTGAGCAGGGCCAGGCGCTCGGGCACCGTGTCCCGACCGGCCTCGACCAGCTCGACGTAGCGCCGCAGGTCGCGGATCGGCATGCCCGAGGTCCGCATCCGGGTGAGGAATACCAGACGCCGCACGCCCGCGGTGTCGTAACGACGGCGTCCGGAGGCGTCGCGGTCCACCCGCACGAGCCCGATCCGCTCGTAGTAGCGCAGGGTGTGGGCGCTGACTCCCAGGCGGTCGGCGGTGGTCGCGATGTCCCATCCGGCCGCACCGGGCCCGGCTGCCGGTCCGACGTCGTCGCTGCGTGGGACGGAGGCGAGCCGGAGCGCCTCGCGGAGCCGGGCGTCGTCAGGCTCGCTGCCTGGAGCGATCGTGCTGGTCATGCCTGAGACCGTAGATCTTCGAGTGCGCTCAGAAGGCAAGAACGGTCGGAGCGGCGGCCCGAGTGGCGCAGCGGGGCTAGCCTGGCCGCATGCTTCTCGCCTTCTCCGTGTCCCCGACCACTACCGACACGCCCGACGGCTCGGTCTCCGAGGCGGTGGCCCGAGCCGTGCGCGTGGTGCGCGACTCGGGCCTGCCCTGTGAGACGACGTCGATGTTCACCACGATCGAGGGCGAGTGGGACGAGTGCATGGACGTGGTCAAGCGGGCCTGCGAGGCGGTTGCCGAGGTGAGTCCGCGCGTGGCGCTCGTCCTCAAGGCCGATATCCGCCCGGGCTGGACCGATCAGATGACCGCGAAGGTCGAGCGCGTCGAGGCCCGTCTGCGCGAGGCCGACTGAGCAGCGTCCTCGGTTGATTTCTCAGGCGGCTTGCCGGCCGTGGTTCAAGGCCGCAGCTCGTGCAACGGGAACGTGATCGTGCCGTCGGGCAGGGTCGCCCTGAAACCGGTTCCGATGATGACCGCCTTGAATGCGGGCGGTGCCATGTCGATCTGGGCGATGGCAGAGGCCAGGCTCTGGGCTCCGCGCTGTACCCTGTCCGCCACCGATCTTCACCTCAGGCGGCCCAACTGCCGTTGGGCATGGTGATCACTGCGTCGATCTCGTGCCCGTTGGAGTCGCGATAGTGGTACAGGTGCCCTCCCAGGGCCTCGGTGTGGACCAGCAGATCGTGGATGGCAGCGGACTCGAACAGGAAACCGAGTGTCGCCAGGTCTGTGCTGAGGCGGCTGGTGTCAGCACGCAACGCGGCGGCAGCCAGTGCCGGGTCCGCCGAGTGGTACTTGGGTGAACGGCGCAGACGGGCCTTGAGCGCAGGGAGACCGCCCAGGGCTGGATCGTCTCAAGGATGAAGACTCGCTCCAGCAGTTCGAGCAGCTTGGCAACGGTGGCCTCCGACGGCGCGGGCAGCGTCCGCGATATGTCCTTGCGCAGCGTTGATTGGGAAACCTCGCTCGCTGTGGAGCGGGCGAGTGAGGCGATGAGCTGCCAAGGCTCGCCGGCTGGCGAGACCGACATTTTCTTCACAAACGACGCGGCTCCGGGTCATCCATGAAGAACAGGTTCATCTATGAAGAAAACGTCGGTGAGCCCGGCTACGAGACCGCCAGGTCCTTCAGCCACTGCTCGATCGGGCGCGGCCGGAGTCCCAGGAGCTCCTGGGCGCTGCTGCCCTCGGCGATGGTGCTGCCGGCCTGTGCGTTGAGGGCCCGGTAGAGCTCGACGACCGGCGCCGCGGCCGGTCCGAAGAGCGGCGTGATGAGGTCGCCGAAGGCCTCCGGCGTGATGCCCTCGAAACGGACCTCGCGGCCTAGGCGGCTGGAGAGGGCCGCGGCCAGATCCGGTCCCGTCAGTCCGGGCAGGTGACCGACGCCGACCGTGCCCGTGGTGGGGGAGGCATCCGTGAGCAGGCGGGCGACGACCTCGGCCACATCCAGGTGGGAGCTCCATGAGACCGGGAACGACGCCGGAAGCGGGTAGCGCAGGACTCCTCCTGACTCGCGGGGGCCAGGACAACCGGCAGGAGGAGGTTCTCCAGGTAGAGGCGCGGTGCGACGACGGCCGTGGGGACGCCGCTGCCGGTCACGCCGTCGATGAGCGTCATGATGGGGCTGTCCGCGGGCGCTTGCAGTGGAGAGCCCGGCTGGTCGACGATCTGCCCGCTGGTGGAGATGACGACGCGCGCCGGGGCGGGTCCGGGCGACCGCCTCGACGACGGCCTGGCCTGGGCGGTCGCCGCCTCGGGCGCGCCCATGGGCAGGTGGATGAAGACGCTGTCGGCGCCCTCGTAGACGGAGGTGAGGGAGTCCGCTGAGGCCAGGTCGACCCTGCCGAGCGGCGATGCCGTCGGGGACGGTTTCAGGGTGGCGGACCGCTGCGATGGCGGTGTGCCCGGCGGCGGTGAGAGCGGACAGGGACCGAGAGCCTTGGCGCCCGTGGCGCCATGAATGATGTCAGCCATGGAGCTATTAGTGCATATTGTGCACTCAGTTACGTCAACTGCACTATTGGGGTAGGTTTCGACGTCATGAATGAGGTCGATCTTCCCGAGTGCGGGGTGGCGAGGTTCCTGCTGCTGTTCGACGGGCCGTGGGCGACGCTCATCGTGCGTGAGCTCATGCATGGCCCGCAGCGCTTCGGGGAGCTGCGCGCCGCCCTGCCGGGGATCAGCGCGCACGCTGACCAGTCGGCTGCGGATGTTCGAGTCGCGCGGCATCGTCACCCGGAGCGCCTACCCCGAGGTGCCGCCCCGGGTGGTCTACGAGCTCACCGAGCTGGGCAGGAGCCTGCGGCCGGTGCTTGACGCGATGAACGAGTGGGGCGCCAGCTGCCCGACGTCGGCCTTCACGCCGCAGCGCGACTCGCACCGGTGAGGCGCGGGTCGTCGTGGCTCAGCCGAGCAGAGCCACGACGACCGCGGCGCTGCGGGCGGCGGCCTCCTCGGCGGCGATGTGAAGTCCTGACCCGCCTCGGGGCCGCACAGGTCGGACACGCCGCGCACCGAGACGAAGGGGACGCCGGCGCTCGCCGCCACCTGCGCCAGCGCCGTCGACTCCATGTCCGTGCTCAGCGCCGCGGGGAAGACCTCGCGGGTATCGGCCACATTCGCGGCCGTCACGAAGGAGTTGCCGGCCAGCATCTGACCGACGCGCAGCTGCGCGCGCCCGACGACGCCGTGGCGCCGCGCAGGGCCTTCTCGGGCCCACCTCCCCAGGCGCTCCAGCAGAGCAGGGTCCCCGGCGAAGGACTCCGGCTGGCCCGGGGTCTGGCCGCGGGCGTAACCGAAGGCGGTGGCGTCGGCGTCGGTGTAGGCCAGGGTCGCCGAGGCGCACACGTCGCCGACCTCGACCTGTCGGCCGAGCCCTCCGGTGGTTCCCGCCGAGACGACGGCGCTGGGGCGAACCTGAGCCAGCGTGGCCGCCAGCGCGCTCGCGGCCGCCACAAGTCCGATGCCGCTGCGCACCAGGATGAGCTCGCGCTCGCCGCCGGGCAGCTGGAGTGACCAGGCGCGTGCAGCGCCGAGCAGGGCCGGAGGCCGGGCCCCCGTGCGCTCGGGCAGGGCGTTCAGGAAGGGCTGGGCCTCCTCGGCCATGGCGCAGGAGACGATGACGGGCGCGGCACTGGTGCGACTCACGCGCTGAGCCTACAGAGGGCGCCCGAGCCCTGAAAGTGTCCAGACGGGACGGCTTTAGCGGTTGATCGAATCCGATGTCTGTAAGTGACAGGGCGATGACCTGGGCCTTGTAAACCGCGGTGCGGCTGCTGTGATTCAAAGTCGTCCCGTACGGACAGATTCGCCGCATGGTGGCTCCGTTGTGGCGCTGTAGAGAGTGTGCAGTGGGAGTCGGCTGGTAGCTGTGGCCTTCTGTCGCCGGGGATGGTGTCGATGTGCACCGTGTGAGGGGGCGGGATCCGTCGCTTCGACGGGAGGCAGGCTCTGGTACGGAGCGACTCAGGCGTCGCCCGCGTCCGTCGGTGTGCTCAGTCCGATGATGACCGCCTCGATGAGGTCGCGCAGCCTGTCGGGTCGATGTTCTCGGCGATCGAGTCCATGAAGAGCAGGCTGACGATGTCAGCCAGGCCCGCCGTGGAACGGTGGGGCGGCGCCCCATGCGGGCGAGAACCTTCTCGACCGTCCCGGACAGTCTGGCGGTGAAGTCGGCGCGAGCCGTTCCGGGGATCGTGGGGCTGTCGGGGTTGGCAGCTGGAAGAGGAGTACTCCGTGGTCAGCAGGTAGATGGTGCGCGCCTCGGGGCGGATGGCCTCGAGCAGCTCCGTCGAGCGAGTCCATCGTGGGGGCGCCTCGAAGGAGTCGATGGCCTGCGTGACCCGTGACAGCAAGGTGTTGGAGCGCGTGACGATGGCCTCGGTCAGGATGTGCCTGGAGCGAGGAGTAGTTGGAGTAGAAGGCGCGGGTGAAGCCGGCCTGCTTGACGACGTCGTCAATGCGAGTGCTGGCGATGCCCTTGGAGGCAGACGATGTCCGCGGCCGCCTCGATGAGGGCGGGCGGGCAGTCATTTCGCTTGCGCAATGTGCGCCTCGGCGGTGGATGAGGAGGAGTGGACCCGACGACGTGGTGACGCGACGCACGCGGCTCGTCGTGAGGCGGCCGCGGCGGCGGTCGAGACCGGATTCCTGGGCAGCGCGAAAGTCGTCGTGGCGGCGGCCGTCATCATGACCGGCGTCTTCATGGCCTTCGTCCACACCGACAACGTTACGTCAAAGCCCATCGCCCTCGGTCTGACCGTCGGGATCGCCGCCGACGCCTTCCTCGTGCGCATGACCCTCATCCCCGCACTCATGGTGGCGCTGGGGAGAAGGCCTGGTGGCTGCCGGCATGGCTGGACCGGCTGCCCCCGTCGTCGACGTCGAGGGGAGGGCCTGAGCAGGCACTGGAGCAGGAGGAGGCCGATGCCGGCCAGTCGGTCCGATCGGAGACGGACTCTGTGGACGATCAGGCTCGAGGACATGGAGGCCGCTGTCGTGTCCTGAGCCCGGCGCTCGCGGTGGTCGGCGGGCAGGCGGCTTCTCGCCGGCCCCGCCCCGCCGGGTTCTGCGGCCTACGACGGACTCACTGCCCTGAACCCTCATCGTCCCGGGAGCCCGTGGTCGCCGTGACGGCCGCGGCCGGGTTGATGGGCAGCGCCCGGGGCGACTGATCCCGGCGCAGCAGGAAGTTGCCCAGCCGGATCGGCCAGGCCACGGGTTGATCCGCGGCCAGCGCAGCATGACGTAGTCGACGGCGTCGTCCACCTCCAGGCGCCGTGTCGAGTTGCCGACCCGCACCCACAGCGCCGCACCGTCGTGCCCCTTGGCCGGCTTGAGGTAGACCGGCAGCGGGGACGGGGCGCGGTCAGCCGGCACACCTCCGCCGTCCCGTCCGGCGTGGGCGCGAAGTCCACCTGCGGCAGTGCGGCCGCGTTCGTCCCCATGCGCGTGCGCCACATGCCGCGCAGCCACAGCTCGAAGCGGTCGGCGTCGGGCTGCTTGAGGGTCGTGTAGTCGGGGCCGAGCCCGATGAGGTTGCCGCTGTCATCCACCCCGAGCAGGAGCGTGCCGCCCGCGGAGTTCATGAAGGCGGCCACCGTCTTGGCCACGACCTCCTCCATCGCGTCATCGCGCTTGTCCGTGCGCAGGTTCCAGCGCGCCGAGGACTTGAACTCCAGGCGGTCGGACTCGCCCATCTGGGCGACCTCCGCGATCGGCAGGAGCGTGCGATGGTGCTGGAGGCGTGCCAGCACCGCGGAGGTCGCGACCAGTACGACGGCCGCCACGCCGCAGGGAGGTCGCCAGCATCTTGACCGAGAACAGGTCGCCCTCCTCGAAGAGCCAGCCCGCCAGCAGCAGCCCCAGCCACAGGCCGACGAGCGCGATAGAGCGTGGCCGACGCGTCCGAGACGGTGACCCGCCCGCGCAGCAGGAAGGCTGTCACCCGTCCTACGAGGTAGGACAGCAGGAGCAGCAGCGGCTGGGCGATGACCCACCAGATGAGGACGGGGTTGGCGGGATTGGCGATGACGGTGCTCTGCATGGTTGTCAACGGTTCTCGTCGCTCTTAGAAATCGGCGGACCGGCCCGCTCAGGCCGTGACCCGTGTCCACCTCGCGGGCGGCGAGGAAGCCTCGCACCGCCTCCCTGGGCGGCGGCCAGCAGAGTGGTTCGCCCCCCAGCCGCACTGAACCATCGTTGGCCGCCGGCACCTCCTCGGCGTCGAGGATGTCGCGGAAGGCGGCCTCCAGCAGCGGCAGGAACTCCTCGGTCCCCACCCCCAGCATGAGGGCGTAGAAGCCGGTCTGGCAGCCCATGGGGAGAAGTCGATGAGGCGGTCGGTGTGGTTGCGCATGAGCTCGGCGCTCAGGTGCTCGATGGAGTGCACGGCCTCCATCTCCAGGTGGGCGCGGTTGGGCTGGCAGAAACGCACGTCGTACTTTGACCAGGACGTCTCCTCCCGGCAGCTCCTTGCGGTCGGCCACGCGCACATAGGGCGCGCACCCTGGTGTGTCCAGGTTGAAGGACTCGACGTTCATCCTCGGCGTGCTCTGCTCGCTCGTGTCGCTCATGGGCTCAGCCTACGGGGCGGGGCACGAGGCAGGATGGGGGCATGAGATCACTGGCGCGCATTGTCGCGGGGCCCGACGGCGCCCCCACCCCGGTCCTTCTCCACGGCATCACCGGTTCCGCGGTCTCCTGGCCGAGGCGATCGACCACTGGGTGGGGCGCGGCTACCGGGTCGTCGCCGGTCGATGCCCGCGGGCACGGCCTGTCCCCGCGGTGGGACGCCGGCCGAGCTCGAGCGGGCCGGGGAGGTGCTCGTGGAGGACCTCATCGCCGTCCCTGGAGGACCTGCTGACCGCCTCGCGCGGCCGGGCCGCCTTGGGCCCCTGCCGACGCCGCCGGCCCCCGGTCGTCATCGGCCACTCGATGGGCGCGGCCACCGCCATGGTCGCCGCCGGGCGCCGCCCCGACCTGGTCACCGGCGTCGTGCTGGAGGACCCGGCCCGCTTCGGCACCCGCAGCCCGCGTGAGCTCCTGGCCCGTGGCGCCGCCCTGGAGCGCGCCCGCGCCGCCGAGGTCGCCGACCTGCCGGCCGCCGTCGGCCGCGCCCTGGAGGCCATGCCCGACGCCGAGGCCCTCCCGGGCGTGTGGGCCTCCCAGCGCACCGACCCGGGCCTGCTGCTCTCCGGCGTCGTCGCCCCTGAGGTCCCCTGGGACGAGGCGATGGCCGCGCTCGACGTCCCCGCCCTGCTGCTCACCGGTGACCGGCCCGGCAGCGCCCGCGTGGGCGCGAGGGCCTGGCCACCGCCGCCCGCAACCCCCGCATCTCGCCCGGTCCTCGTCCCCGCGCGGCCACCAGGTGCGCCGCAGCGCCCCGGAGGCCTTCTACCGCGCCGTCGACGAGTGGCTGGATGAGGTCCTACCGGTGGGCTGAGCCCGCGGTGCCGGCGCGAGCCCCGGAGAGACGGAGAACTCCCCGGCGCGCAGGGGTCGCGCCGTCGGGCCGACGCCGGCCCGTGGGGAGGATGCGGGCATGGCAGCTGTGTCCGAGAAAGCCCGGAAGGCCTCCGTCCCCGTTCCCTGGGGAGCGCACGCAGGGGAGACCATCGCCTCACCTCCTGAGCGATGCTGACCATCGGCGCGGTGGGGTTTCCACCTCATCAAGGACCTCTTCGCCCCGGCCTTCTTTCGCCCTCACCTCGTGGTGACGGTCCGGCTGCTGGTGTCCTGGATGACGCGCCACCACGTGCCCTGCGTGCTGGCGGCGACGACGGCGATCCTGCTCATCTTCACCTTCGTCGTCCTGCTGTTTCGCGGCCCTGGCCGTCGCGGTGGCCCAGCTCGTCGACACTCTTCCCGCAGTACGCCCCCAAGTTCCAGGCGATCTGGCGCCAGGCCGAGACCCAGCTCAACGGCATGGGGGTCGACCAGTCCACGGTGCTCAAGCAGGTCACCGACGTCCCTGGACACCTCCCAGGCTCGTCACGGTGGCGCAGACGATCCTGGGCGCAGGTGACCTCGGCCAGCGCGATGCTCAGTGTTATGGCGATGGTGGTCGTCTTCCTCATGTTCGACACCGCCAAGATCGAGATCCGCACCGCGGCCCTCAACGTCCTCAAGCCGGGCATGGCCTCCGCCCTCGTCTCCTTCTGCGAGGCGGTGCGCTCCCTACTGGATGGTCTCGACGGTGTTCGGCCTCATCGTGGCCGTCATCAACGTGCTGACCCTGTGGTACCTGGACGTGCCGATGGCCATCACCTGGGGCGTGGTCTCCTTCATCACCAACTACATCCCGAACATCGGGCTTCGTCCTGGGCGTGGTCCCACCGGCGATCCTGGGGCTGGTGGACTCCGGGCCCTGGACGGCGCTGTGGGTCGTTCTGTCCTACGTGGCGGCGAACTTCGTCATCCAGTCCCTCGTCCAGCCCAAGTTCACCGGGGACGCGGTGGGGCTCAACACGACGACGACGTTCCTGTGCCTGCTGTTCTGGTCCACCGTCATCGGGGCGCTGGGGACGATCCTGGCGGTGCCGCTGACCCTGTTCGTCAAGGCCCTCCTCATCGACTCCGACCCGCGCTCGCGCTGGGTGGGGATCTTCCTGTCCGCCGGCGACTCGCCCGTGCGTGACCCCGATGAGCTGGACGAGGACGTGCTCGACGAGCTCAAGCTCGACCTGACGGTGACGGCGTCGGCGAGGCGGACCCCGACCACGGCCGTTCCGTCGTCGAGCAGGTTACCGAGAAGGCTGAGGCGGCACAGAAGCCCGAGAAGGCCCGGGAAGTCTGAAGGCGGCCAGGGCGCCGACGACGTCGATGGATCCATGCCGTCCGGCAGCCATCAACGCTTCCAGGCGGACTGATCGTCTGAGGGTTCGCCGGTCACCTTGGGGAATCGGCGACTGCGCCTTGCCACGAGAACGCAGTCCTGGCGGTAAAAGTAGTCCTCGACCAGGATCAGTGCATCAGGTCGCGGGTCAGGTCTCGTTCCAGGTGCGGAGAGCCTCGACGACCGGTGGCAGATTGACTAAGACTGTCTGTCGGACGATGGCGTCGTCGATGAAAACCGTAGTCGTGAGCGATGCGGTTGCGCATTCCCCGCATTTTCGGCCACTGGCTGCCAAGAAGGTGTGCGTGATGTCGGGGATCCAGTGCCCGAGTGCTTCCACGCCCGGCTGAGAGTCTCATCGCGATCGCATCGATGACGATCGAGGTCGGAGAGGTCCTGCTGCGAGTGACTGATGGCGATGTCAAAAATGCTCGAGGGCTTTCCGTGATGATCTCGCTGGCGGTTCTACTGGCGGGGACTCATAACGGTACCGCCTCGGGAGATGATTCGCTCGCGCATCGTCGGGCGGATATTGGTGTCGGGCACCAGATCGACGTCGGCGTGCGAGCACCGATCCCAGCTCCATCTCCAGCCCAGCCAGGTCCATGAGCTCCGAGCGGTTGATCCATGTGGAAGAGCAGGTCGATGTCGGAGCCCTTCGTGCTCCGGCCGGTGGCCACAGAGCCGAAGACGCGAACATTTGAGCCGCCGGCAGCCTCGACCGTCTCGATGACCTGGCGGCGTGCGGACTCGCAGGCGCCGGGCCAGTGGCGTGGTGCCGTGAAAGTGCAGAAGGCGGAGACTCGGCTGGCTTCGACCGATCTGTCGGGCGATCTCTTTGCTGGGACATGCCGTCTCTGGAGGCATTGCGCACGGCTGCGTAACCAGCTGACTCCGCGCTCTGGCGGACGGCCTCATCCGTCTCCCTGGGCGACGACGGCCAGGTTCTCGGCCGGACTCGACAACAGACATGACTTCAGTCATAGCAAGTGCTATATCAGTGTCATCGAGTGTCCGGAGCCCTCGGCTCAGGCCCTCGGCGCGGCCCCTGGCGCCAGTAGCCCATGAAGGCCACGGAGCGCCGGTCGATGCCGCGCTCGCTGACCAGGTGACGGCGCATCGTCCGGCACGGCGGCCGCCTCCCCCGGCGAGCCACGCGTACAGGGTCGTGCGCTTGAGCGCGTCCCCGCCCTTGGCGTGGCGCGGCACGTCCCACAGCAGCTCACGGTCGACGTCGATCTCCTCGACCTCCCTGCGGGCACCCCACCGGGACACAGCCCTCGGCGGCCCGGCGCACACCCTCGACGAGCAGCTCACCGTGTGCGCGCCCGTTGCGCCCAACCACCCGCACCTCGATCCCGGGATGCACGGGCAGGTAAGGGGCATCCTCGTCACCGGGCATCTCGACGACGGCGATGCCCCGGGCGTCGGCCGGCAGGTCCTCCAGGATCCGGGCGATCGCCGGTGCCGCCGTCTCGTCCCCGCCCAGCAGGTAGCGCTCGGTCACCCGCGGTGGCACGAAGTCCACGCCCCCGGCGTCGCCGTCCCACTGCCGGTTCGGTCCTCAGCAGGACCGCCTCGGTACCGACCTCGGCCTCAAGGATCCACCGCGCGGCCGGGCCGAGCGGGTCGTGCACCACCATGTCGACATCCACCTCCGCACGCGTTCCGCCCGGACCCTCCGCCTCGTGGCGAACCGTGCGCGTCGTATAGGTGCGGATCGAGCACCGGTGCTCCTCGGGCAGCTTCATCAACCGGCCGTACCAGTCCTCGCCGTCGGGCAGCTGCTCATAACCCGACGCCGGCGCCGGCAGCACCAGCTTGATCCGCTGGTCCCAGCCCGGGTCGGCGTAGTGGACCAGATCGTCCCCTGATGAAGGTGAAGCGTCGCATGGACGGCGTCACGTCGCGGACTGCCGCCACCGTGACATGGAAGAAGCGGAACGGGGACGTCGGTGAGGCGGACGGTCTGGCTGGGCTCATCTCGGGACTCCTTCGTGCGTTTGGCGGTGTGGTGTTGGGGAAGCGCCTCGAGACCGCTCTGAGGACTGCTTGAGGCGGCTATCAGACAGCACCGGTGGTTGGCGATCGGATGGGGCTGTCCCGTTCTCCCTCCGGTGCCGTGCACGTCATGGCGGCCCTTGGGGAGGATGGTGGGCGTGGCAAAGACCGGACCGGAGATGGCCCCGGAGGACAGGGCGAGTATGGCGATCCTAACCGAGAGAGGCATACCTAACAATGGGTGGGTTGATGCAGTGCGCACGCTGACGTCTCGTCATCTTCCGCGGTTCTCGGGAAGACCGAACGCCGCTGGTCTCAAGGCGGGACCGAGGGTGGTGCCGGTTGCTCAGGGCTGGCGGGCCAGGTCCGCGGCGCCGACGAGCCCGGCCTCCTGACCGCCCCTCGGCCAGGACCACCGGGATGGCGGGGCGGTGGGTGCCGGCCGTGAGGTTGTCGGCGAAGGCCTTGCGCGTGGGGGCCAGCAGGATGTCGCCGGCCTCGGCCAGGCCCCCGGCGATGACGATGACCTCGGGGTCCAGCAGCGCGCACATGTCCGCCAGCCCCACCCCCAGCCAGTGGGTGAGCTGCTCGTAGCACTCCAGGGCGGCCGGGTCCCCTCGCGGGCGGCGGCGGTGACGGCCTTGCCGGAGATGTGCTCCGGGTCGCCTCCGGAGAGCTCGATGATGCGGGCCGCGTAAGCGGGGCGGAACTGAGCCAGCTCCCAGCCGTTGACGCCCAGGGCCGTGCCGGCACTGTAGCGCTCCAGGCACCCGCGCAGGCCGCAGCCGCAGGGGCGCCCGCCGGGGACGACGGTGAGGTGCCCGATCTCCCCGCCGAATCCGGCCGCCCCGCGCAGGAGGTGCCCGTCGACGATGATGGCCCCGCCCACGCCGGTGCCGATGGCCACGATGAGGGCGTTGCGCTTTGCCGCGGGCCGCCCCGAAGCGGGCCTCGGCCCACCGAAGGCGTTGGCGTCGTTCTCGACGACGACGGGCAGGCCCACCCCTCGGAGACGACGTCGCCGATGCGCATCCCGTCCAGTCCAGGTTGGTGCCGTGCGCCATCGTGTTGCGGTCGGAGGACACGAAGCCCGCTGCCCCGATGACCCACGGTGGCCGCGTCCGGGAAGTCCTCGCGCAGGCGCCGCACCACCGTGGTGATCGTGTCGATGATCGCCTGGCGGTCGGCGGCGGGCGAGTCACGCCGAATGGTCTGCAGAACCCTGTCCGTCGTCGTCGACGACGCCAGCCGCGATCTTCGTCCCGCCGACATCCACGCCAATGCTCAGTGCCATGCCCCTGCTCCTTGTGAAACGACCGTTGTTGACGTTGCCATCCGCGCCGCCGCTCGCTCAGACGACCGATGGGATGAGTGAGGAAGAATAACGTCCCCGGGCCCGCCGTGGTGACGAGTTCGGGGGACGGGAGGACGAGGTCGTCAGCGCGACGCCGTCGGCGCCGCGGAGGTCGTCGAGGTCGTGGCAGCCTTGGCCTTGGCGGCCTGGCTGTTGATGACGGCCTTCATGTAGTCGGCGTCCTGGAAGCCGCTGATGAAGGTCTCGCCCACGATCATGAACGGGGTGCCCGTGATGCCGATCGAGTGGGCGTGGTTCTGGCCTCGGTGACGGCCTGACGGTCTCGGCGGCGTTCATGTCGCTGCGGAACTTCTCGATGTCCGCCACCCCGGCCTGCTTGGCGAAGGCGACCAGCGAGTCCTCGGTGTACTCCGGGTGGCCCTGGGGTCGGCGGCGGCGTAGACGGCGTCGTGGAGCCCCCAGAACCTGCCCTGTTTGGCGGCGGCCCGGCCGGCCTGGGCGGCCAGGGGCGAGGTGGGGCTGATCTGGGCCAGATCGCGCCACTCGATGCGCAAGGTGCCCTGGTCCACCAGGTCGGCGAGCTCGGGCTCGACCTTCTGGGCGAACTGGGTGCAGTAGGGGCAGGCGAAGTCGGAGTAGATGACCATGACGACCGGGGCGTCGACCTTGCCCTTGGCCCGCGTCGGCGGGGTCGCGGTGGGTCTCGGCGTGAATGAGCTCCAGGGTCTGCGCGTCGGCCACCGGCGGTGCCGGCGTCGGCTCGGGGACCGCTGTGGCCGAGGCGGAGGTGGCCGCCCGGCTGGCGGCGGCGCCGCTATGGTGCCGGGAGGCGACGTTCTGCAGCAGCAGCGCGGCGAGGACCGCCAGGATGACGGCGATGACCACGAGGACGATCACCGTGGTGCGGTTGCCCCTCGACGAGCAGGTGTCGGCGTCGGAGAAGGCGGCTGAACACTCATGGCGGGGAGTCTGTCAGAGGAGCGCCTCCCGCGACACGCCTGATAGGGCTGGTGGGAGCACACTTCGTCACAGCCGTCTCAGAGGGTGTCTCAGCCGCGGTCCCAACCTCACGGACCGCTCACGAGCGGCTCACAGGCGCTCACGAATGTCACTCGATGTCATCGGCGTCGGCGCTGGGACGTCGTCGCTCACCCTCAGGGCGGCACCCACGCGAGCAGCCCGAGCCCGACGGCGCCCAGGGTCCCCGCCGTCATGAGGGCGGTGTGCCCGAGGGCCGGTCCCCACCGGCCCGCCAGGAGCAGACCGCGCCCCTCGACGCAGGCCGTGGAGAAGGTCGAGTATCCCGCCCAGGAACCCGGTCCCCAGGACGGTCAGCGCCGTGGCGGCCCAGGACCCGGAGTCCGGGGGCTCGCCCGCCCAGCCCACGAGCAGGCCCATGAGAAGGCAAGCCGTCACGTTGACGACGACGGTGCCCCCAGGGCATCCGCGGCGCCTGGGATACGCCGGAACGACGCCGTGTCGAAGCAGCCGCCTGAGGCGGCCGCTCAGCCGGTTCACGTGGGTGTCGACACCCAGCGGCAGGCTGCCCCCGCTCCGCCGGCCAGCGCCAGGGGAGCCAGTCGGGCGAGCCACCCCATCAGCCCGGTGGCGCCGGCCCGCGCTCATGACGCCTCCCCGAGGGAGGGGCCGCCTTGACGCCCCGGCGGCCCAGCCGGCCGGCCAGCCACAGCCCGAGGCCGGCCGCCACCAGTCCGATCGCCATCGACCCCAGGAGGTAGGCGGCACCGAGGGCCGGGCCCGCCGGCCTCCCCGGAGGCCAGGATCCGGTGGCTCTCCAGGATGAAGGTCGAGTGCGTCGTCAGAGCGCCCGAGCACCCCTGTGCCCAGGACCAGTCGCAGGCGGGGGCGCTGCTCGCCGAGCGACCCGAGCAGCAGCCCCAGGGCCAGGGCGCCGACGACGTTGATGGCCAGCGTCGTCGTCGGCAGGTGCCCGGGGTGCAGCGGGCCAGGCTCGCTCGAGGCTGCGCGCGCACCAGGGTGCCCGCGCAGCCTCCCACGGCGACCAGGGTGAGCGATCCGGCCACCGACGGGGTCCGTCCCGGCTGCTGAAGGAGAGGCAGGGGTGCTGGCTCAGCTGCTGGAGTGGCAGACGGTGCGGGTACTTCCGTCTCGGGCTCGGAACCCGGACACGGACCTGGTTCCGGTCGAGGACTCGGGCTCCGCCTCAGCCATTGCGCTTGGCGATCTGGAAGCCGTTCTTGTTGTAGATGACGCTGTAGCTCGCCCCTGCTTGAGTGCTGCTCGCCCCAGGCCGCGGCGTCGGAGACGTTCCACTGGTTGCCACCGCCGTTGCGGTTCATGACGACGTACTCCTTGTCCGGCCCGCTCGTCCCCATCCAGGAGACCTCGGCCCGGGGCACCAGGTAGGCCAGCATCGACAGGTCGGTCACCACTGTGGACCCCTCGGGATGGTGGCGATGACCTCGCGAGCGGCGGCCACCCGCCGCGCCTCGGGGTCCTCCTTCTGGTCTGGGCGTTGGGTGTGTTGAAGTTCTGGTTGGTGGCCTCCCACAGGGGCAGGTAGGACCGGTCAGAGCACCGGTGGCCACGACGGTCAGGATGCTCGTCGCGACTGACAGCACGGTGCCGCAGCGGCACCGTGAGCCAGGTCGGGAAGGCGGAGCGGCCGCCAGTCGACCCTCGGCGTCGGACTCACCGACGGCGGTACCGGCGCTGCTCGGCATCCTCGGCCGGCGACTCGACGACGGCCCGGCCGTCGAGCCCCACCTCCCTGACTGGGCGGCCGGCCAGGTAAGCGCCGTGCGCGCGGCGCCGGGCCACGACGTCGAGCAGCGCCCCGATCGCGATGGGCATGAGGGTGACGTTGTAGTGCCAGTTGTCCCACGCCCAGTAGAAGTCCACCGAGCCCAGAAACCGCCATGCCAGTGTCGGCAGCACCACGAGCAGCCAGGGCGAGGTCAGCCCGACGACGCCGCTGGTGAGGATCAGCATGACGACGACCTTGACCTTCTGGATCAGGGCGTCGGGGGCGGCGGGTTTGTTCTCCGAGCTCAGTCCGTAGTCCCACACACCGTTGATGTTGAAGGCCAGCAGGAACACCAGGACGGAGAAGAGGAAGGCCGCGACCCCGCCGACGATCATGCCCACGCCCAGGCGCACGCCCCGACGCCGGTTGCGGGCGGCGGCATCGTCGGCTCGCCGTCGGCTCCGTCGGCACCGGGGCCCGCCGACCGTGCAGGTCCGGTAGCAGGTCGGCACCAGCGAGGTGAGGATGACGGCCACCCCGATCATGAGAACCGTCAGCCCCATGTCCTCCTTGACCAGGACCAGGGGCGCCGACCATGCAGTCACCGCCACCCAGCGCCGCTCCACGAAGGCCGCCGAGGCGAAGGCCAGCATCGGCATCGCGAAGGCGATCTCGTGGAACTGCGCAGCCACCGCCCCCTGCATCCCCCAGGACAAAACGTAGACGAGCCCCAGCACGCCGCCCACCCACTGGTTCGTCAGCCGGCCGGCCCAGGCGGGTCAGCGGCCAGGGCCGAGACCGCCAGCAGCAGGGTCCTGGGTGATGAGCAGGCTCAGGGGGGTGGGGAAGAGCCGCCAGATCGGCCCCAGCGTGATGAGGATCGGGTGGAAGTGGTCGCCCAAAAGGTTGAACCCGTCGCCCTTGACCGGCACGATCGGCGCCTGGAAGTGGGCGTAGGCCTTGGCCAGCTCGGAGAAGATCGCCAGGTCCCAGCTGGGGACCTGTTTCATCGTCTCCCACTGGACGATCGAGTAGTAGATCATCACCCAGGCGCCGATGACGACGACGATCGTGGCCGGGATCGAGTGGCGGATCTGGTCCCTGAGGTTCGCGGCGAGGTTCACGGCGCTGAGCCTACCCGTGAATCCGGGATGAACCTGGTGCCGCTAGGGCTCGTGGCGTCACCCACGATCAGGAGACGAGATGTCCCCAGACGCCGCAGTCCGCCGAATCCAGCCCGGCGGCCGACTCCCTCAGCGCCGCATCCGCGGCCTGACCTCGACCAGCTGGTGGAGCACGACGCCGAGCCCCAGCTCCAGCGCCACCTCACCAACCGCCACGTCCAGCTCATCGCCATCGGCGGGGCGATCGGAACCGGACTGTTCATGGGCTCGGGAAAGACGATCTCCCTGGCCGGCCCGGGCGTGTTCGTCGTCTACGCGGTCATCGGCGCCGTCCTCTTCCTGGTCATGCGGGCCCCTGGGCGAGGTGCTCCTGTCCAATCTGTCCTACAAGTCCTTCGCCGACGTCGCCCACGACCTCATTGGGCCGTGGGCCGGTTTCTTCGTGGGCTGGACCTACTACGTGTGCTGGCTGGTGACGGCCGTGGCCGAGGTCATCGTCATCACCGGGTACGTGAAGTTCTGGTGGCCGCACCTGCCGCTGTGGATCACGCCGGTGGTCACCGTGGTCCTGCTGTTCAGCCTCAACCTGGCCACCGTCAAGGCCTTCGGGGAGATCGAGTTCTGGTTCTCCATCATCAAGATCGTGGCCATCATGGCGCTCGTCGTCGTCGGGATCCTCATGGTGCTGCGCGGCTTCACGGCGCCCAACAGGGCCCACGCCCAGCTGTCCAACATCTGGGAGGGCGGCCTGTTCCCCAATGGCCTGAGCGGATTCTTCGGAGCCTTCCAGATCGCCATCTTCGCCTTCGTGGGCACCGAGCTCGTGGGGACCGCCGCCGCCGAGGCCAAGGACCCCGAGGTCACCCTGCCCCGGGCCATCAACGCCATCCCCGTGCGCATCGTCCTGTTCTACCTGGGGGCGCTCGCGGCCATCATGGCCGTCACGCCGTGGCGGGAGATCGACTCAAGGAGAGCCCTTCGTGGCCATGTTCGCTCTGGCGGGGCTCGGCGTGGCCGCCAGTGTCGTCAACTTCGTGGTGCTCACGGCCGCGGCGTCGTCGGCCAACTCGGGGTGTACTCCACCTCCCGGATGCTGTTCGGCCTGTCCTGGGCGGACAACGCGCCCCACCTCTTCCGCAGGCTGACGGCCCGCTCGGTGCCGGGTGTGTCCCTCATCGTCACCTGCGCCAGCCTGCTGACCTCGATCCCGCTGCTCTACACCTCCAAGTCCATCATCGACGCCTTCACGACGGTGACGACCGTGGCCAGCGTCCTGTTCATCCTCGTGTGGTGCGTCATCGTCGTGTGCTACCTGAGGTTCCTGAGCCCTGCGGCCCCGAGCTGCACGAGGCCAGCACCTTCCGCCTGCCCGGTGAGCGCGCGGCGGCCTGGCTGTGCCTGGCCTTCTTCGCGTTCGTCATCTGGACCCTCACCCAGGCTCACGACACCCGCATCGCGGTCTTCGCCTCGCCCCTGTGGCTGGTGGCCCTCGGGGTGGCGTGGGTGGTTCACAGCCGTCGGCTCGCCAGGCAGCAGGAGCTCCCGGCCGTGAGCGCGTCCGGTGGCGGGCGCAAAGGCGGCTTCGACGTCGTCGGCGGACCTGGTGGACCTGCTCGCCCGTGCGGTGGGCGCGGTCCGTGAGGCGGCCGCCTTCGCCCTGGACCCGGGCGAGGCGCTGCGCGTCGAGGCCAAGGCGCACCGCAACGACCTGGTCACCCAGGTCGACCGTGGCGTCGAGGAGCGCATCGCCCGCCACCTGGAGGCCACCGGCATTCCCATCCACGGCGAGGAGGCGCACCGCGTCGAGGACTTCGAGACCTATCGCGGGCGGGTCTGGGTGCTCGACCCCATCGACGGCACCCTCAACTACGTGTCCACCCACCGGGACTGGGCCATCTCGCTGGCCCTCGTCGACGACGGCGTGCCCGTGGTGGCGGTCCTCGCCGACCCCGTGGCCCGGCCGGCTCTACACGGCCGTCCGCGGTCGGGGCGCCCGGGTCGAGCCGCTGACGGAGGCGCAGCGGGCGCCGTCGGTGCCGCGCCGCGGGTCCTGGAGACGGTGGAGGACCTGCCCCTGAGCGAGGGCATGGTCGTCACCCACTACCAGCTCACGCAGGACGCGGGCATCGGTCGGGCCATCGAGGCCTCGCGGGGCATGCGCTGCTACGGGGCGGCCGCCCTGGAGATGACGGAGGTGGCTGCCGGCGGTGCGGTCGTCTACGCCCAGCCGCGGCTCCAGCCCTGGGACGTCGCGGCCGCCGCGCTTCCCATGCACCGAGACCGGGGTGGTCCTCACCCGGATGGACGGGGCGCCCTTCGACGTGCGCCGCGCCGGGTCGTTGCTCGTGGGCACCCCCGCCGCCCACGCCGAGGTGCTCGGGCATCTGTGCGTCGCCGGTGACTAAGGTTCGCAGGACCGGGCTGGTCCGCGCTTTCGTACCTAGGTCGTGCGTTCGAGGGGTAAAGGGTGCGAACGCGACACCTACCCTACGAACGCGTGAGCGGTCAGCCGCTCGATACGTACAGCGCAGGCGGCCATGCCGGTGTTAGTCTTCGTTGCGGTCATTTTAGGTCCGGGGGCGCTTGCCACCCGAGAACCCCTCACGAAAGGTGTGCTGCGTGAGGCAGAGCACTCACCTTGCTGCTGATCTGCACCGCCAACTTCATGAACGTCCTGGACGTCACGGTCGTCTCCGTCGCGCTTCCCGACATGGGCGCCACACTGGGCGCGTCGCTGAGCGAGCTCCAGTGGGTCGTCAACGCCTACACCCTGCCGCTCGGGACGCTTCTGATGTCGGCGGCGACGCTGAGCGGATCGGTGGGCGGCTGCGCCTCTTCCGGTGGGGAATCGCCCCTGTTCACGGCCGGTTCCCTGACCTGCGCGCTGGCACCGTCGGTGGACGTCCTGGACTGGAGCCGCTTCATCCAGGGCGTGGGCTGAGCGATCTTCCTGGGCGTCGGCGTCCCCATGGTCTCCGACCGCTACCCGACCGGCCCCGCCCGAGCCCGGGCGATCGGTGTCTACGGGGCGGTCTCCGGCGCAGCGATCGCCCCTGGGACCGCTCATCGGGGGCGGCCTCGTGCTGCTGGCGGGCTGGCGCGCGATCTTCTGGGCCAACGTCCCGGTGGGCCTGGCGGTCTGGCTGGGCTCGCGCTGGGTCCCCGAGGCCGGAGCGGACCTGGGTGCCGCAACAGCAGGCGCAGCAGCCAGGAAGGTCGACTGGCCGGGCACGGCCCTGTGCGTCGCTATGACGGAGCGCTCACCCTCGCGCTTCTCCAGGGCAACACGTGGGGTGGGCCTCGCCTGCGATCGTCTCCCTGCTGGTTGGCTCCGTGGCACTGTTCGGTGCGTTCTGCGTCGTCGAGAGACGGGCTGCCAGCCCCATGGTCGAGCGTCGGTATCCTCACCGAACCCACCTACGCCGGCAGCGTCATGGTCGGGTTCATCATCCAGGCGGCCCTCATCGGCCCGATGGCCTTCCTGTCCCTGTACGCGCAGAATATCTACCGGCTCACCCCGGCCCAGACCGGGCCTATAGCTTCCTGCCCTTCAGCGCCTCCGCCCTCATTGTCGCCGCCACCTGCGGAGGGAACGGTCCGACGGCGCGGTGCCAGGGCGAGCCTGCTGGGGATTGTGCTGGGCGGTGTCGTCGGCTCCCTGCCTGCTCATGCTTCTGCGCGGATCGAGCACCTGGCTGGTCCTCATCCCCGGGCTGGTCCTGGCGGGTGCCGCCACGGGGGCCACCGGGCACGATCGTCAACCAGCTGGCGGTCTCCTCAGCCGACGAGGACACCGCCGGAATGACCTCAGGGTTCTCCGCCTCTGCTCGTCAGCTCGGCATTGTCATGGGGGTCGCGGTCGTGGGCGTGAGCTACGAGCGTGTCATCCGGCGGGTGATGACCGCCTCCCTGGAGATCAGCGCCCTGGGTCGCGCGTCGGACCGGGAGCACCTCATCTCCCTGGTGGCCTCCGGTCAGGGCTGCGCGCCCTGGACGGCTGGCCCACCGCGATGCCGGCCGGCATGCGACCTCACCTGGCGCCACTGGTCCGCTCCGCGACGGACGCGGGCCTCACCGTCAGCCTGGGGGCCGGGGCCGTGCGATGCTCGCCGTCGCGATCTACCTGGCTCTGACCTGACTCCTGACTTTTGTTGGTTGAAGGTGTTGGTGGTGGGTTTCGTTGGGATTGTGCGGGTGGCTGAGTTGGTTCGGGCACTAATTCGGGGTGTGTAGGGTTGGTGGGTGACGCCTTCGATCAACACTTATGTGACGTCTTCCGGGGCGACGGCGGTCAAGGTCGTGTTCAAGAGCCGCGGTAGGCGCATGGTTAAGCACGTTGGCTCGGCTCGCAGTGAGGCCGAGCTCGCCGTTTCTGATGGAAAAAGGCTCGCCCAGATCGCTCAGGCGGGCCAGACGAGCACGGACCTGGAAGCCTGGTCGGCGCGCCCAAGCCGATCGTGTCGGGCAGCGCCCTGATGGGCGCTACGACGAGCGCGCTGCTGATCCAGGTCCTGTCTCATGCCTGGGAGGTCCTTGGTCTGGGCGAGGCGGTCGACGGCGATGAGGGCTTTAAGCAGATGGTCTTCGCACGGCTGGTGGAGCCCACCAGCAGGCGCAGGTTCCGCGGGTGCTGGGCGAGATCGAGGGTTCAGCGGCCGCTGACGGTCGTACGCTCTACCGGTCGCTGGCCAGTTGCGTCGACAATGACTGGAGGAGCGGTATCCAGGCCGCCCTCTACAAGCGTGTCAACGCCTGCGGTGACCTCTCACTGGTCTTATACGACGTGACCACGTTGTACTTCGAGACGGAGACGGAGGATGACCTGCGCAAGGTCGGTTTCTCCAAAGAGCGCAGGGTAGATCCGCAGATCACGGTCGGCATGCTCGTCGATAGAGGCGGCTTCCCCCTCCAGGTGGGGTGCTGGGAAGGAAACCACGCCGAGACCAAGACCATCGTACCCACGGTCCAAGGCTTCCTGGACGCCCATGGTGTCGATCCGGCAGACCTGGTGGTGGTGGCGGATGCCGGCATGATGTCCTACACGAACCTGACCGCCTTGGATAAGGCTGGTTTGTCGTTCATCGTCGGGTCCAAGACCACCAAGGCGCCCTGGGACCTGGCCGAGCACACGCATTTCCACGGTGAGGCCTATACCGATGGCCAGATCATCGAGACCACCACTCCCAGGAAGGGAATCAAGTCCCTCAAGGGCAGGTCGAAGGTCAGGAGCCGCCCGGCCTGGACGCCGCAGGACAACCCGGAGTCGTGGCGGGTCGTGTGGCACTACAGCGCCAAGCGCTTCGCCCACGACAACGACGACCCTGACAACGCAGGAGAATAAGGCCAAGGCTGTGATCGACGGCGAGAAGACTGCCCGCCGCCCCCAGGTTCGTGAAGGGATCCGCAGACCACTTGTCACTTGATGAGGCATCCCTCAAGCGGGCCCGCGCAACAGCGGGCCTGAAGGGCTATGTCACCAATATGACAAGTAAGCGCATGAATGCTGCTGAGGTCGTCAGCTCCTACCGGAGCCTGTGGCACGTGGAGCAGTCATGGCGAATGAGCAAGCACGACCTGCGCGCCGCCGATCTTCCACCACCGCAAAAGACTCCATCGAAGCGCGCGAGCCATGGTGATCACCGCTCTCGCCGTCGCCCGCTACCTCAAGACACCACCGGCACATCAATCAAGAAGATCATCCATGCACTCAAACCAATCCAGACCGCCCAGATCCACCTAGCCGGCCAGACGATCACCGCTAGCCACCCACTCACGCCCCAAGCCCAGACCATCCTCAACGCGCTGAACATCGCCCGGATCGTGCACCCCAAACAGGCACTAAACTGTCAGGACTCAGGTCTGAGCGTGCCCGGCCGAAACGCGCGAGGCCGAGACCCGCACATGTTCGCCTCGTACCATGCACCTGTGCGGTCGTACCTTATGTCGCGCGTTCGAGGGGTGAGAGAGTGCCTGAGCAGGCGACCTACCCGACGAACGCGTGGGCGGTCGGGCCGTGCCGCTCGCCTGCCGCGGGTGGTCAGCCGGCGGCAGGGGAGGTCTGCGTGGTGAAGTCCTCCCTGCCCTGGTTGTCGGTGACGACGGCGGTGACGGAGACCTGCTCGTCGGCGGGGACGGTGGTGGTGGCCTGGGCGCCGGTGAGGACCTCCTCGGTGCCGTCGGCGTGCTGGACGTACCAGTCGATGATTCCCGCGATCTGCGCCGTCGGCGTCGGTGGAGGCCGAGGCGTCCAGGGAGAGCTGGTCGCCGTCGCGGGTGAGGGTGAAGGAGCCGGCAGGGGCGCATGTTGTCCACCCTGTGCCTGTGCGGCGGCGGGCTGATCCTGTGCGGCCTCCTGGCTGGGTCGTTCAGGGTGTTCATGACGGAGGCTGGCCATGGCCTGTGGCCGTCGGCGTTGGGGATGGAAGCGTCCGTCGTCGAGTCAGTCCTCGAACCAGGAGGACTGCTTGCCGCACAGCTCGTGTCGGCGAAGGAGCCGGAGGGTCGGTGAACTGGTAGCCGTGGCGCTGGGCGGCGGCCTTGAGAGCGGTGTTGAGCTCATTGGTGCGGGCGTTGATCCAGCGCTGGTCCACCTTGGCGAGTCCCCTGGCAGCGGCCGGGAACCGGACCGCCCTTTGCCACCCCTGTCGAGTGAACATGCGCGGGTAGCCGACGGCGACGACGGTCGCATTGGGGGCGCGGGTGGCGATGTCGGTCATGATCGTGTCGTAGCTGTAGACGTGCCAGTCTGCTTTCCCTTGCCGGCCAGGGCATCGATGGTTGAGTCGACCGGCTCGGTAAGCTCCTTCTCGCTGCTGCAGTTAGAGAAAGGAGGCTGGGTGGCGCACTCGGAGAGGATCTTGGCGAAGCCGGCGTCGTTACCGCCGATGGAAAAGGTGACCAGGCCGGTGGAGGCGTCCAGGTGATCGAGCTGGGCGGGTTCCTTCCAGGGAGTCCGGGCCTCGTAGAAGTGCTTGGTCCAGGCTCCCGCGCAGGCGCCGAAATCGAGTGTCTTGCCGGTCTTGTCGGCGACCCTGATGCGCGTAGGCAGCTGTGGCCCGCTTGCACTTGTTGCCGTTCTCCACCTGCACGTCGGTGCCCTTTGACGTGAGGGAGCCCCGACGCCGGAGGCGTAGGAATCGCCCGAGGGCCACGTAGCCACCCGTCCGGTAGGGACGGGGTCATGAGGACACGAGTAGGACCGAGGGGCCGACGGCGGTGAAGGCGGCCAGCGCCGTGGCAAGCAGACCAAAGGCGGACAGGGGCGGGTGGAACGGGTCGCCGGGTTCGGGTGAGCGGTTGACTGGACGTGGACGGGAGGGGGAACTATGGGAACGGTTGTGCGCAGTGGGCTCATGACATCGAAGCGAAACTCTTAAAGATAACCATCTATTAGAATGAAGTGGACAGCAATATAGTTCTTTGTATTTGAGACATGCTGTAAAGATATTATGCCTGCTACGAACTTCTTGGATGCTGTTTGTTGTTGTAGTTCATGCTGCCTTGATTTTGCATCTATGAGTTGAGTGTTCAACCTCGTTATGTTTCGATATTCTGGGGTGAGTGAAAGTGAACATGATATATGTCAACTCGATCCGTGAGATAATATTATTGACCATCTTGTCCTTTGTGGAGCATACCGCTAATATGAACTTGCTCGAGTCTTGGTTGTGCGGTGAGCGACTCCGTCGATGCAACCACTCAGCACACCCTGGTATGGTCCCGATCGCAGGACTTCAGGGATTCGAAGAACTACGGGACACGCGTGACTCGGTTAATCTGGAAGATTGTCACACCCCACTTTCAGGTTTCCAGTTGCGCGCCGTCATATTTAGTTACCTCTCACTAAGAAGTACGTATCGATCATCGTACTTTCTCGTGTCAGTTTCAGTCATCACGGAAACTATTGTGAGTGTCTCGGTCCCTGGGACGGCGACAGTAGCGATGAGCGCAGTCACCAGCACACTCCCATCCATGCGCTGAGGCGTTCAGGGGAGACATGAGCCATGCCCACCACTTCGCCTCGTTGAAAGTGTCGATCCCCAAAAAGCCAGTTGACGGTAACTACTGCAACCATCGCGAGACCTGCGGCACGTGCACCCACGCACATAGATAATCCAATTCAGACGGACATGAGAAACAGAATGTCTTCGTCCGAGGATTAGTACGCCATGAGCCCAAGCAGCAGTGACTAGTTTAAAAAGATCAACAAACCGTGCACAGACAACGCTAGCGTTGTTACGCCAAGCCGACCGCGAGCAGATACAGCCTCCTGAACACCAATGTTCGCAACCGAAGAGATGATTGCGAGAGCTGATAACACTGGGATCGTGTTGGTTATGACTGCATACACATCTAAACGTCCGGGTACTGGAATAGGCTCCTGAGGGAGGTCGACATAAAATGATCGAGAGAATGTCATGCCGACGACCAGAGGAAAAACGAAAATGAGCTGCGACAGCAAACCAACACCGATGAGCATCGAATACTTTCCCACGACAATCTTGATTCAATCGATATCCCGATATCGACGACTGGATATCAGTAACTTTCATCGCTGTTTACACTGTTCGAGTTGATGAACTGCATTCCGTAAAGCCTCATTTTGTTGTTCAGCAGTCATGGACCTTAGGGTCCACGTTGAGTGCTACCCTCGTTGACGAGCCTTCTCCTCTCAGCCCCAACCAGTCCCATATTACTCGCGCTGGATCATCTGTTTCATCTCCTCCCCAGGTCGAACAACCATTTCGATCAAGCCAGGTTACCAGAGAACCCTTTATCCTTTGACTGTCTGGGGTGACAAGATCTAAAGATTCCACCTGCAAATCGTCCCTTTGCTCCTGCAATCCCGCTTGAACTACCGAGAGGGCTTTTCGATGCCGGCCTCGCTAAACGCCACGAAATAGGGTTCCAGATGTGCGCGGATAGAAACTTGTCTGCGACGCATATTCATTAGTCAAACAAATCTGTGGTCTGCTCCGCTGCATACTACGTTCCTCTCCGGAACTCTTTGGAAACGCTCGCCTGAATTAGGAACTGCGAGGCGCAAAGTGCAGGGAAGGGTTGCGCACGCTATTGTGACGCCCCGATGCCAGCGCTTAACGGAATCCATGCGGTTTTGATTACCCACAAAACCGCAGTTGTAAGAGCAAGATAGAAAGTACATTGTCACAGCAAAGAAAGAAATGGAAAGTCTTAATCCGACGAGGGCTTCCGGTAGCGCCGCCAACGGAGACAAGTGCCGCTGATGTCCGTCCCCTGTAATGTACCCAGCCATAATGATGGCGAATACGCAAACGCTACTATCCCTGGCGTCATTCGGGAGGAAGTGAACAGCCTACAAGAATGCCGACGGCGCAGCCAGTGGCGAGTGACGTCGAAGTGGCGGTAATGAAAGAGTCTGAGGCTCTTGGCAGCTCGTGAATCTGATAGTAGACTCGACCTCCTATCGCAAAAAGCGGATATCATGACGACGGCAACTGCGGCAAGCCACACCAGTGCACCTATCCGCAAAAGACTCGTAACGGCTCTGGGAAGTGGAATGCAAGTCACGTGCTTTAGATAAATTCCTATCTCGTAAGCTGAAATGCCGGCACACAGGAGAGGAACAAGGAAAACGGAAGAGAAGGCCAGTGTCCATTGCCGCATGAGCCATTCAATTCCACATCCAGGAGCGGCCGAACGAATTCATGAGCGCGATCAGCAACAGTCCCCAAAACCAGTAACGTACAGCCGTTCCGTCGTGTAGATATTTCCAATGCCTCCACGTGTCAACAATCACCGATTCTCCTCTTGTCCAGAGATCATGAGGTCCGCAAGAGAAGACTCAAGGCGTGACCTTCGGTCGACGAGGTGTTTATCGTCAGACAAGTGTTCAAGTTTTGTGGTATCGCCTTCCCAAACTATGTGGCCTTCGAATAAGACAACGACACGATCAACAATCGGTCTACGTCTTCAATATGGTGGGAGGAAATGACGATCGAAGAGTGTTGTGCGAGAGTTGAAATCACCTTTCGGAACGACGCCTGTTGAGCAAGGTCTAAACCAACGGTAGGTTCGTCGAGAAGAACAAACATCGGTTCATGTATTACTGCCTGAGCCAATAAGACACGCTGTAGAGTCCCGCCGGACAAGGTCTCGATCCGACGATCTCTTACGTGGTGAAGATCAAGATCGTCAAGAAGAGATTCAACACGCTCCCTTGTCTTTGCGGGAGTCATCATTTGAAGCCATGCAGCATAATCGAGAGCCTGCTGGACTTTGCTGCGTCCGGGAAGGATGAATGCTGGGGTAGGTATCCCAAGTGCTTCTTGCTTGCCGCACCTCACCTGGAACAGCATAGCCGGCTACATGGATTTGTCCGCTCTGTTCCTCTTCAAGATCCCCACTGACCGAGCGTAGCAGCAGTGTCGACTTTCCACTTCCATTCGATCCTACAAGAACGGTGACCCCGGACGAGGAAGAGATTGCCATATTAACGTCATGCAGCACCCTACGTCGCCCTAGGTCAACACTCAAGTCAGTAATTTTCAACTCAGCAGAAGGCATTGCGTGTCGTCTGTCTGAATCAGTAGTTGAAACTTGGGATCGACGAAACCGAGCATTCATCATATATCGGCCATCCTACTTGTATGCATACTTGGATGTCACCTTGAGCGACTTTTCCTTGTGGCCGCAGATCGAAGGAGGTAAACATCGTTCGCGTTGTATTCGAAATTTCGGCGGTTGATTCGGAACTTGCGCTGTACCACCCGTCGCTTTTATCGTCGACTTCTTGACGGCCATAAATGTTTCCATCAGTGTGACCATAGACGTTCATTCCGTCCTTTTTCACATCAGATAGTACATACTTTGTGACGGCTCTTTGATTGCGGGAGTTATAGAATTGTCCGTATCCTGTGGCTCGTTCTGTTCCATCGTAGTACGTGCTTGCTGGTCCCCAGTTCACTGCGACTGCCTGCCCGATGGGAAAGTACCATCCATGCACATATGAGCGATAAGGTAGTTCGAGTGGCAATCCTAAGTGTGCGTCGGGTGGTCATGTTATCCTCCTGAATTCTAGTCGAAGTCGATGGGTGATGTAGTCATGGAAATGTTGTTGGGGATGGGGCTGTGGCGTCTGCTCGTTTGCTTTTAGTTCGGTCTTGCGTGGGTGAGGTTGTGGTTAGATCCTGATATTACTCTTAGTGCCCCTTCTGTCCTTTGGTGCAGTCGCCGAAGTGCTTCCATCATGGCAATCTTGATGGCCAACGACATCGGCCGATTGGATCACCCATGTGGATGACCGAACTCGCCCTGACTCCTGACGCTGGTGTGCCGGGCGTGGGGCGCCTAGCGCGGTGAGAATGTTGTTGGCGGCGTCGGTCGGACGCGTGGAGGCGGTGAGGTGGTGGTGTTGAGGATGATGGTGACTTCCTGTAGGTCGCGTAGCTCGCGCACGATCTGACGATGCATGTCGGTAGTCCGGCTTTTTCGCGTTTGTGGATGTCGTAAGTTAGGGCTATAATTGATGTGTTCGGGGTTGGGTGGGTGCGTCGTTGCGGGTAGGGGTCGCGGTTCCTCGTGACGGTTGTGTAGCAGTTCCCATCATCGGGGACCTCGACCCCTACCGCAGCGTGACGACCCACCACCCTACCCTATGCACTCAATAGACCGGCCACTACACCCTTAAACACGAAGACCACTAGTCCCTCTCGAGAACCGACTCATCCACCCTTATGCGCGGACTCCAACGACCTCCTGACCTATCTACTTACTCTTGCTATTCCAGGCGCTCGCGCCGCCGGACCTCCATTCCCGGTGAGAGGAAACCTAAACGAACGCCTTCTGCCCGCAATGTGTATTTACAGGACGCATGCTGTGTATGATCTGGAACTAGTATGATTACTAGGTGTGGCTGCATTTGCTAAAAAGTTCAAAGAAATCGGCCAATGCCACGGCCAACAGACGCTATCGGGCCTGTTGATCAAAGGGATTCAGAGTGCCGAAAAGAGAAAGATGAGTGGTAACATGTCAGCCTTCCTTGGGGAGATGTGTTGAACAAGGACGTATCAATGCTAAACACGCGCAATCTTCTCTCACATCGGTCGATCGGATGGTCCGTATGGGTGATCCGTTGTCCGAGTAGTCCATCTTTTGATGGAGCATGTAGGCCGAGCTGGAGGCTTCGCCATCAGCGACGATTAGATCAGCCCACCGCGTATTGCCTTCACCACGGCTCCTACCCGATCTTGCACGCCGAGCTTAGCGATGAGTGTTGAGACATGAGTTTTCACTGTTGCTTCGCTGATGTTGAGACTTCGAGCGATCTGTTTGTTGGACAGGGCTTCGGTCATGAGCTTCAAAACTTCGATCTCCCGTGATGAGCGTCACAAGTTCAGGGTGAAGTGAAGGTGCTGTCTCCTGTTCGGTGTGCTCGTATCATGCGTAGCGATAGTTGATTGCGTCGTCGACGGCGGAGTGCGAAAGTGTGAGGGTTCCCGAGTGGGGTGACAGAACTATGTTGCCATCAACCGCCTGTCGAACTGCTGCCAGCAATGGACTCAATGGAGTCCTCTTTTGCGATGATGAATCCATTTTGCTCCAACCGAGGGCTTCGTGATCGGTCGTTTGTCAGTAAAGCGTGGTTAATATCAGTGTTGCTATCTGTGGGAAATCAGAGCTAATGACAGCTGCTAAGGTGACTCCATCCATGTGGCATCTGAATGTCAAGAAGAACCGCTTCAATGACGGCAGAGTCGGGGACCTCAGGCGATTCAACGCTTCGTCTCCGTCGTTTGCGGTCCATGTAACGAGGATGTCTTCCTCTGCGTCCAGGAGCGTGGTGAGAACATGGCGCACAAGTGCGTCATCGTCAACTACTCCTACATGTATCATTGCTCTACCTCCTGGTCTCGGCGACTGGTATGGAGGCGCTGGCTATCCACGTACCTTCTTCGTGGGAGGTCATGAGTGCACCACCGAGCGCCGCCAGCCTCTCTCGCATGCTCACTATGCCGGTGCCGGATGAAGGTAAGGGGGTGAAGTGATTGCTGCTGACTGCGTTGGTCGAAAGAAGCTGGATGCGCTGCTTGTTTCGGGAAAGAAGAAGTGAAGCCGGAGCCAGCGTCCCCATGCCGAATAATATTCGCTCCCATCTCGCGGGCGACGCGAGACAAGATAAGGGTTTGTGCACGGCTGAGTCCTATGTCTTCTGAAATATGGCAGTTCACTTCGAAACCGGCATCCTCAAGATCCCGAGTCACCAGGTGTATAGACGTCGCGATGTCATGTGAAGGCTTCAAAGTCGTCGTCTCGGATGAGGAAGAATTGTCGGACCTTCTTTAAGGGTGTAGAAAAGTAACCGTAGCTCGTGAAGAGCCGTCGGCCCTGTTCCGGCGAGTGCTGAGAACTCTTCTCGAGCTTTTTCTGGATATGTCTCGTTTTCAGCTGCAAGGCGGGCTCGGAGTACGGTTTGGGACATGGAGTATGCGACAAGGTCGTGCATCTCTGTTGCGATGTCGTCTCTGCGGCATTTAAACGTTGCTCGGTGTTGATGCGTGCTCGATTTCGCCAGAAGTGTTCGGTGTTGCGGGTAACGGCGCCTGCGGGAATGAATAAAATTCCCGACAACAGGTATATCGCAAGCAGGGTTATCTCTTCTTCTGTTACATCGATGTACACCGTGAACGTCGCTGCTGCATATGAGATACCGTTGATGATGTGGACGGCTGCTGCCTTGTATGTAGGCAAGAACCGTCCTATCAGGAAGTGGAATAGCCAGTTGGTGAACACCATGTCGGAAAACTATAGACGTCGGGCGCAACGATTAGTGTCGGCCAGCAACCTGAGTATGCGATGGCGAGAATCGAGGAAACACAGGAAATGTGCGCAGCACAATGGTGCCAGTAAAATAAATGGGATGTCCTGGATTGGCGGTTGGTTGCCGGAGCCAATTAGCTGGAAATGCGATGTTAAACAGGCCAAATATCGCACTAATCGCGATGTATGTGCGAATAGACTTGATATCGGATGGTTCAATTGAGCCTGAGGCTCTTAAAGAGAAGTTGGGTAAATGAGTGAAGCGGGAGTGATGTTGTCATCGTGTCTCAATCCGTCCTGGCGACAAAAATAGACTAGATGGTAGATTGCGCTAACTCCAGCGTATCGGCCACGGCGGCTGTGAGCAAAACAGGGCGGATGGGGTGTTTGACCGCTTGACGTAGTAGCTCGTTGGTGCAAGTGTCTACGCGTTTGCTTCTTCTGCTTCATCAATCGGATGAGGCAGCCGTACCTTAGTCTGGGCGGTCCTCGTTCTGCGGACTTTTTGTTGCGTGTCTCGTGGCAGGTGAGGGGCGCCGTGTGGCCAGCGGCACAGGAAGTCTTTGTGAGGATGCCGGGCATGAGAAGAACAGTGAGGCGGCGCTTGGCCGATCCAGGAAGTGCCGTCTCGGCGCGGGCATCCGTGCAGTCCGCGGTGACAGGGGGCTCGCCACGCCGTCGTCGAACGAGTCAGCGCCTTACCGCTCCTCATCGGAGGGTGCCTGAGCGCTGCGGGACGGGACTCACCCGGCAGCAAGTGGCTCGGCCACCGTCGCGGGCCCGATCCTCGGCCTGGATTCTTCTACCGCCAGACCGTCGACTGGTACCCCTGTGGTGCCACCGGCAGTATGGAACGGTCTCCGAGGAGACCTCGACCAGTGCTGCCACACAGCTGCTGCTGCTACGACGTCGGAGGCAACGGTTGCCCCGAGCTCCGGCAGCGCGAGCGGGACGGACGGTACCTCCAGAAACCGACGACGCCACCTGTCAGCTGCGCCGTCGTCACCGTCCTCGACTACGCCAACCCACGGGCGAGACCATCTCGATCGCCATGAAGAAGCGCGCGCCGCCGGCGGCCACTCGCAGGGCACCCTGTTCATCAACCCCGGCGGCGACTCCGGCGGTCGCCTTCCTCGAGCAGGCGGGCACCTCTTTCGCTCCAGCGCGCTGCTCAGTGCCTACGACGTCATCGGCTTCGACCCGCGCGGGGTCGGTTCCTCCCACAGCCATCACCTGCACCACCGATGACGTGTCGGCCGGCACTGCTGGAGCCCTCCACAGCGTCGACCGCTGAGACCGCCTCGGGCACCGACTCCTTCGAGGTGGTCGGCGAGGCTACTCTGGCTGATCCTTCAGGACCTGGTCGTGCGCCGCCGGCACCACGCCCGCCGCCCTGCTCGACCACGTCGACACCGTCTCCGCCGCCCGGAGACCTCGACATCCTGCGGGCGCTGGCCGGTCGGAGCTGCTTTACCTGGGCTTCTCCTACGGCACCTACACTGGGGGCCGTCTACGCCGAGAACTTCCCCGCGACGGGCGCATGGTGCTCGACGGCGCGATCGACCCCGCCCTGTCGCCGCCGACCAGGGACTGGGGCAGGCCACGGGCTTCGAGCAGGCACTGCGCACCTACGTCGACTACTGCGGATGCCTCCACCGGCTGCCGCTGAGCGGGCGGCACCGACGCCGGGTCCAGCAGATCCGCGACCTCATCACCTCCGCCAACAGCACGCCACTGCCGACCAGAGACCCGGGCCGTACTGTGGCCGGCTCCGACACTCGTCGCTGCCCTGAGTGAGTACCTCTACTCCTCCGACCAGGCCTGGGCACCTCTGACCAGCGCCCTGGACCAGGCCATCAACCACCGCGAGCGGTTCACTGCTCGCGGTCCAGGAGGACCAGAGCCGCGGCATCGAAGGACGGCGGCGGTGGCGCCTTCCGGGCCGTCACCTGCCTGGACTACCCGGTGGAGGGCGACACGGCCACCTGGGCCGCGCGCAGTACGAGGAGGCCAAGCGCGTGGCCCCGATCTTCGGGGACTCCTCGATCGGCATCGATCTGGCGTGCAGCGCCTGGGGACACAACGGGACCCGGAAGCCGGCACCGATCCACGCCCGCGGCGCCGCGCCGATCCTCGTCGTCGGAACCACCGGGGACCCGGCCACCACTCGCAGTGGTGGTCCTCGCCGACCAGCTCGACTCCGGCCGGCTGCTGACCTGGGAGGGCACCCGGACACCGCCCTACGGCGGCGCGACGCCTGCGTCAACGACGCCGTCAACACCTACCTGCTCACCGGCACCATGCCCGAGAGGGCCTGACCTGCCACGGCGACGAGTAGGCGCTGCGCGGACGAGGCGCCTTCAGGGCCGGTGTGTCGCTCAAACGCCACGGAGGTGGCCAGCACGACGACGACGCTCGGGGCCGCGCTGATACCGACCGTGACGGCAGCGCTCGTCCATGAGTCCTGGGCGGCGAGACAGGGACAGCACCATCGCTGGTCGCGCCGATCTGTCGTGCGGGTGACCAGGGCGTGCGGCAGGAGCCGAGCCGCCGGAATGTGCCAGCAGCATCGCTGTCCCCGCTCCCGTCAGCGCCAGGCCGATCGCCACCGGCACGGCGAAAGACCGGGTGAAGGCCGACACGACCCGACTGAGCGCACAGTGCGCAGGCCGACCGCGATCAGCAGCCGCCACCAGGTACCGCGACGGGATGCCCGGCAGCCGAGGACGAGTGCCCCGACGGCGGCCGCCGCCATCACCAGGACAGAGCTGCATGACGGCCGCGAGCAGCCAGGCAGCGGTGGCCTTGGCCGCCACCGTCCTCCCTGTGGTCACGGGCGCGCTCATGAGTGCCAGCCCGTTGGACCCCTGGTGCTCAACCCGCCAGACGAGGGACGCCAGGACGCCGAGAGAGACGGGGAGCAGCACCATCCCGTAGAAGCCGATGGACCGCACCCACAGGAGCTGCCCAGTCCGTAGGACGCACGAGCACGCCGCGCAGAGGGACCGAGACCGTCGGCGGCACGGAGTACCACGCCCCGCTCGCCGAGCGGCGCAGCTTGAGAACTCGATGATGACGGAGGACATCTCACACCCCTGATGATCGAAACGGGTAGTGACCAGCGCAAACAGCGCGCCCCCGACGCCGGTCAGAACCGTGAGGCCGACCAGGTGCGTATCGAGGTCCACCAGGTCCGTCCCGACGAAGTCCGCAGGGACGATGAGCCCGCAGGCGGTCCACGGGCTCAGGTACCGTGCCCACAGCGCGCATGACCGGGCGAAGACGCTGAGGAGAATGCCGATCAGCCCCAGCGCCAGCGGCCGAGCTGGTCTCCACCCGCGCCGAGGCGAGCAGCTGCGCGCCCAGCACGGCGAGGGTTGATGACCAGGCCCGCTACCAGTGCGAGCAGCCGGGGAACCGGCACCGGAGCCGTCAGTCCGACGGCGCGGCCGACGATAACCTGACGCTCCCCAGGCCGCCGGGATGGGAGGATGAGCAGCGCCCAGGGCAAGAAGCTTCACCGGCACAGCCGGCCCGTGGTGCCCGCGGTCGCCGAGACATCCAGCCCACGCCCCAGGTGCTCCACCTCACCTGACGGCTCGCCATGACGGCCGGGAGAAGGGCGAGGTCAGTCCGGACGGCGCCATGAAGGCTGACCATGAGGGCCGCGACCCGTCGCCGCGTCGGCGTCGAACCGGTGGTTGACCAGCCCCGAGTTCAAGGCCGACTGAACGGTGAGCGCGCAAACTCCCAGCAGGAGGAGCGCGGTGATGAGCCCGATCCCAGGTGGCGCATCTTGGCGTACTCATTGCGCACCATCCTCGTCGCCGACGGTCCTTATAACGCCTTGAGTGAGAGCCATGAAGACGTCCTCCAGGGTCTGCTCCTGGCGGACCTCGTGCACCCCGATAGCCCCTCGCGGACCAGGAGTGTGACGACGTCGGCCCTGGCCTGCCAGCTCAGGGCCCGGGACCTGGCGGCAGCCCGTGCTCACGGGCGGACGCCGTTCCCGAGGCGAACAGGAGACGGGCGGCGGCCGGCGGGTCCGAGCAGCCCAGAAGCGTGTCCGGCGCGGAGGCGCTCATGAGCTCGGTGCGCGTGTCCTGGAAGAGAGCCCGCCGCGCGAGACGATCCGGCACGGTGGCGACGCGGTCGATCTCGCCCAGCAGGTGGGAGGAGACGATGACCGTGACGCCGTCGTGCCAACGACCCTCGGAGTCGGCGGATCTCCTCGATTCCGGCAGGGTCGAGGCCGTTCGTCAGCTCATCGAGGACGAGCAGCGAGGGCCTGCGCGCCAGCGCGCATGGCGATGCCAGGCGCTGCTTCATGCCCGGGAGTACTCGCGGACCCGCTTGTCCATCTGCCCGCCCAGGCGCACGGTGTCCACCGCGTCCTTGACGTAGCGGTCAGGGGACGTCGAGCAGGCGCTGGACGATCCTCATGTTCTCGGCGCCGGTGAGGTGCCCGTAGCCGGGCGGGACCGATGAGCGAGCCGATGTGGGCCAGGTGCCGGCGTCGAGGTGCTCCGGTTCATCGCTCCCCGCCGATGAGCACCTGGCCGGCGCTCGGCTCGCACCAGGAGAGGCAGCATCTTCGCTGGTCTGTGGACTTTGCCCGAGCCGTTGGGGCCGAGGAATCCGTGAACGGCGCCCCGCGGTACGCGCAGGTTGAGCGGTCGACGACGTTCGCCGTCCGTAGCGCTTGAGATCAATGGTGCGTACGGGTCGTTCATGCTTCGAGCACTCGCCGGGGCGGCTTCCTACCTCCCGCCGCGAGGAGCAGGCTGGACTATGCAGTAGTGCATGCAGTGCATATGGGTGCATACGGGTCGTATCCAGTGCGTAGGTGCGCTGACCGCGCTACGAGCTGTTCCGCCCGGACCCGCGTCCCGGCGCGGTGAGACCGAGGCCCGACTCGCCAGGCGAGCACGACTGCCTGCGCGGTCCCGCAGCCCCAGCTTGCGGGATCCGGCTGGACATGGACCCGCACCGTCCCTCGGCGACACACAGGTCGTGAGCGGATAGCCCTCATTGACAGCCTGCGGGCGACGCCGCCAGGACCTCGCGCTGCGGTCAGGTCCGCCAGGGGCCCGAAACCTGTCATCGCCGTCGTCGACCACCGGGGGCGGGAGGGCGAAGTGCTCGATGAGCCTGCGTGGTGGAGGGCCATGACTGCGTCGCCGCCGTGCACATGGTGGATCGCGGCCATGAGCTCCTCGGTAGAGGCGTCCTTGAGGAGAAGCCGCTGGCGCCCGCCCGGATCGCCTCGTAGGCGTACCGTCGAGGTCGAAGGTGGTCAGGACAACTGACTCGTCGCCGCGCCGCCCGGGTGATGGTGCGCGTCGCCTCGATCCCGTTCGTTCGCGGCATGCGCACGTCCATGAGGACGATGTCCGCCTCGACCCACTCGATCAGGTCGACGGCGGCGCGTCCGTCCTCCGCCTCCCCCGACGACCTCGACGCCTCCCGCGTCTCCAGCAGCATGCGGAACCGAGTCGGTACACATCTCCGGTCGTCGACGAGGATGAGTCGAAGAGTCATGCACCCTCCTCGGTGGTTTCCTGCCTCGAGACCCCGTGGGGCTCTATGGATTCCTGCCCGACCGGCTCCCACGGCAGCACCGCCCGGAGGCGGAAGCCACCTTCGTCGCGAGGTCCCGCCTCCAGCGTGCCCCCTGGGAGAGGCGACCCGCTCGCGCATACCCGTCAGTACCGTGCCCGGGAACCGTGGGCACGCTCTCGCGGGCAGGCCTCGCCGTCGTCGAGGACCTCGACGACGATGCCCGCGGGCTCCCGGCGCTCACGGACCTCGACACTGCTGACGGTGCCGGCGTGCCGACGCGCGTTGGCCAGTCCCTCCTGGACGATCCAGTAGACGGTCAGGGCCGACCCCTGCCGGCAGGTGCAGGGTGTCCGGCATCTCGAGTCGGGCCGGCAGACCGTGCCCCGGGCCTCGGCGACCAGTTCCGCCAGATCCCGCTCGCCGGGCTGAGGGGCATGCGGAACCTCATCCTCGCCGCGCAGGATGGCCAGCATCCGGCGCATGTCGCTCAGGGCCTCGCGCCCGGTGTCTCGGACGCGGTGCGCATGGCCACCGCCGCCCGGTCCGATCCGAAGCGGCTGTCGCTGCCGCGCCGTCGGCGACGACCACCATGACCCCCAGGCCGTGGGAGACGATGTCGTGGATCTCGCGGGCGATTCGTGAGCGCTCCTGGCGCTCGGCCTGCTCGTGGCGCAGTTCGGCCTCGCGCAGCCGATACTCGGTGCTGCGCGCCAGGGCGGCCAGGTGGGCGCGGCGCGTGCGCTTCAGGACGCCTGCGGTCCAGGCCCACAGGACGGCGACGACGCAGAGCGCGGGCAGATTTCAGGCGGCTGTACCCCATTCGGAGCACAGGGATGAAGGCCGCAATGACCCAGGTGCTGACGAGCGCCGCGCAGGGCAGGGAGATCGCCGACCGTCTGGCGGCGGCCAGGTGGTGGACCAGCAGCGCCAGCAGGAGGTCCGCGGGAAGGACACTTGATCCCAGGCCCACCGGGAGCTGGGCCCAGGCGAGGAGAATCGCCACCGCGAAGGCGATTGTGGGGGAGTGGTGTCGCAGCAGCCAGCACAGTCCGGAGTCCCGCACTGACTGCCTCTAGCAGCCGACAGCTGCGTTGTCGATGCCGCGGTGAGGGGAGGACGAGCTGGTTGTAGCTCAGGATGAGGGCGAGCACTGTGAGGTCGATGGCGCGGCGGTGACGCCCAGCCATTGCTGGGGCCAGTGCGCAGAAACCTCCGGGCTCGACGACGGCCTCGGGCCTGTGCTCCATGTCCCCAGATTACGGGCCGATCGTGCGGTGGCGGTGCCTACAGGTCCCCGACCCCTGAGGCGTTGAGAC